>VOFG01000711.1_pt1 | contig 380001 bp, 330 predicted proteins | sample 5384171 | NCBI WGS metagenome assembly VOFG01 (sample SAMN12384726, study PRJNA508395) | human gut metagenome | isolation source: healthy gut F | host: Homo sapiens
AAGTCTTCGTAGCTGAATTCTTTGTTATCTGATTTATGAAATTCTTTTTTATGTATGCTTGCTGTTGTGTGATTGGCACCGTCAATAATACGATATTCTTGAATCGTAATTCAGGATAATTACTTCGGTAGACCATTCTTCTTAGACGTATATTATCAAGATTTACGCGTCGATGTATGCGGCTTTTTATCGAATCCATCATACTGATAGTCCGATTATAACCTATATCATGTAATTCGTCAACACGTTGAAAATCCATAAGACCAACATTATCATACTTAAATGTCATCAAAATCCCCATTGAATCCGGAATAGAGTAGTCAGTTTTCTGCATTACCATATTTTTCAATCTGGCTCATGAGATCATTTTCTTTAGGTTTAGTGGGATTAGCCGAAACGACACTTCCGATAATAATATCCGGATGAAAATCGTTCTTCATGACATCTGTCGGAAAATTCCAAATTATAAATTCCCCCCATCATAGGCTAAAACGTTATCAATTTCGATGGGCTTGAACATGAACGGAAAACTCATTGATGCTCTGACAGCATCTCCTAAATCGCCTTCTTTCATGATTAATTGCTTCTTATAACAAAGTTATTATACGTCGGAGGCAATACAGCGAAAAGGAACAAAGAGTTTGTCATTTCTTTCATACGACGCATATACTCACTTTGAGTAATCATCACCGGCGATGCATTTTCCCCAAAGATTGCGCCATTATGCTAAACTCTGTTTTTTCGATTTGCGGCAGTTGACTCTTGAAAATAGCAGAGAGAGCCTCTTGCTTACCGGCATCCAATACATCGTTTTTCTTGTCTTCTTTAACTATCAAGTTATCAATGACATCACTGTCTACGCGAGTAAAACGTACTTTTTCAAATTTCTGCTCCAACATACTTACCATAGCAACGTCAAGCTGTCCATTCATCAACAATACGTTATAGCCCTTATTCTTGGCCGCCTCAATATAGCTGTATTGCTCATCTTTATTGTTGGCATACAGATAAATCAAGTTACCATCCTTGTCAGTCTGATTGTCTTTTATCAAAGTCTTATACTCTTCAAAAGTATAATGTTTGTTATCAGTATCGGTAAGAAGGGCAAAATCTTTTGCTCTATCATAGAAATCCTCTTGAGTGAGCATTCCATAATTAATAAAGATTTTCAAATCATTCCATTTCTCCTCAAACTGTTTACGATCGTTCTTGAATATAGATTGCAAGCGATCGGATACTTTCTTTGTAATGTATGTAGAAATTTTCTTCACATTAGAATCACTTTGCAAATAGGAACGAGAAACATTCAGTGGAATATCCGGCGAATCAAGTACTCCATGCAACAAAGTCAAAAAGTCTGGAACAATGCCCTCTACGGAGTCCGTTACATACACCTGATTGCAATAGAGCTGTATTTTGTTTTTGTTCAACTCTATGTTGCTCTTTACTTTTGGAAAGTACAATATACCTGTAAGATGGAACGGGTAATCCACATTCAGATGTATCCAAAACAACGGTTCATCGGACATCGGATAAAGGTCACGATAGAACTTTTTATAATCCTCGTCTTTTTAATTCACTGGGTTTCAGTGTCCACAACGGATTTGCATCATTAATAATGTTATCCTCCTCTGTTTCAACCTGCTTACCGTCTTTCCACTCTTTTTTCTTGCCAAATGCAACAGGAATAGGAAGGAAGCTACAATATTTTTTCAAAAGAGAAGATATGCGTGTTTCTTCAAGGAATTCCTTACAATCATCATCTATATAAAGAACTATGTCAGTACCGCGTTCCGCTTTCTCTGTATCTTCAATTGTAAATTCGGGACTACCATCACAAGTCCATTTCACAGCTTTAGCTCCTTCCTGATGTGATTTGGTAATTAATTCAACTTTCTTGGCAACCATGAAAGCCGAATAGAAACCAAGTCCGAAATGGCCGATAATAGCATTGGCGTCATTCTTATATTTTTCCAAAAAATCATTCGCTCCCGAAAATGCAATCTGATTAATATATTTATCTATTTCTTCTGCCGTTAAACCAATTCCATGGTCTGATACGGTAATCGTATCCTTACCCAAAGACACACGTACTGTCAAATCACCGACTTCACCTTTAAATTCGCCAATAGACGCCAGCGTTTTAAGCTTCTGAGTAGCGTCAACTGCATTAGATACTAATTCACGAAGGAAAATCTCATGATCACTGTACAAAAACTTTTTGATAACGGGGAAAATGTTTTCTGTAGTTACCCCAATATTTCCTTTTTGCATACTAAGTTTATATTTTTAGATTTATATTTTTATTACTTTCGCAAACAGAAGACAAAAAAAATGCCAGTTCCCAAGAACTGACATTTTGACTGTTTTTTATTCTATTTTTTATTACACTTTATTTATATCCAACTCATTTTTTTCCTTGTTTACAGAAACGTTAATCGTATCACCCGGTTGTACCCCAGCCGAAATAATAAGTTCCGAAAGTCCATCTTCCAAATAATTCTGAATGGCCCGTTTCAACGGACGTGCACCAAACTGTACATCATAACCTTTCGTTGCAAGGAATCTTTTGGCTTCATCATCCACAACCATCTTATAGCCAATAGCTTCAACACGCCCATACAAGCCTTTCAACTCTATATCTACAATTTTTGTAATAGCATCCAGTGAAAGCTGGTCAAACGTTATGATTTCATCCAAACGGTTCAAGAACTCAGGAGCAAAAGTCTTATTCAACGCCTTTTGAATCACACTACGCGAATGTTCGTTATCATCCGTACGAGCTTGCGCCGCAAATCCCACACCACGACCGAATTCTTTCAATTGGCGGGTTCCAATATTGGAGGTCATAATAATCACAGTATTCTTGAAATCAATGGTTCTGCCATAATTGTCAGTAAGACGCCCTTCATCCAATACCTGCAACAAGATGTTGAAAACATCCGGATGCGCCTTCTCAATTTCATCAAGCAACACTATGGAATAAGGTTTGCGGCGTACTTTCTCCGTCAACTGTCCGCCTTCTTCATAACCGACATATCCCGGAGCCGCACCAATCATACGAGACACCGTATATTTTTCCATATACTCGCTCATATCGATACGTATCAACGCATCGCTGGAACCGAACATGTATTTAGCCAACTGTTTTGCCAAGTGTGTTTTGCCTACACCGGTAGGGCCAAGAAACATAAATGTACCAATGGGACGATTAGGGTCTTTCAATCCTACACGACTGCGCAATATTGCTTTGGTAAGCTTTTCAATAGCAGTGTCTTGTGCCACAACCTTGGCTTGCAAATCTTCTTTCATGCCAGCCAGTTTGATACCTTCCGCTTGAGCCATACGCTGCACCGGTACCCCAGACATCATTGAAATTACATTGGCTATTTCTTCCTCACCAACAGTTTGGCGATCATCTTTGAGACGCGCTTCCCATTCAGCTTTCATTTCATCCAAATGAACAGAAAGTTCTTTCTCTCTATCCCGATAACTAGCAGCCAATTCAAAGTTCTGAGATTTCACCGCTTCAGCCTTCAAAACACGTGCGTCTTCTATTAGCTTTTCCTGTTCCTCAATTTCTTTAGGAACATTTATGTTCATTAGATGCACGCGTGAACCGGCTTCATCCAAAGCGTCAATAGCTTTATCAGGAAAGTTGCGATCAGTTACATAACGGTCTGACAACTTGACACATGCCTCCAACGCTTCATCTGTATAATCAACATTATGATGCTCTTCATACTTTTCTTTTATATTTTTTAATATTTGGAGGGTTTCCTCCGGAGTTGTGGGCTCTACAATCACTTTTTGAAAACGACGTTCCAAAGCTCCATCTTTCTCTATATTCTTTCTGTATTCATCAAGAGTTGTAGCACCGATGCATTGTATTTCACCACGAGCCAAGGCCGGTTTCAGCATATTAGCCGCATCCATAGAACCTGCAGCGGCACCAGCACCTACAATAGTATGAATTTCATCTATAAACAGAATTATATTCGGGTTCTTCTGCAATTCATTAATAATAGAACGTATACGCTCTTCAAATTGCCCGCGATATTTAGTTCCAGCCACAACAGAAGCCATGTCAAGCATAACAACCCGTTTATCAAATAGGATACGAGATACCTTCTTTTGGACAATACGCAATGCCAGTCCCTCTACAATAGCCGATTTGCCAACTCCCGGTTCGCCAATCAGCACTGGATTGTTTTTCTTACGACGGCTCAAAATCTGCGCCAAGCGCTCTATTTCACGTTCACGCCCAACCACAGGATCAAGTTTACCTTCCTCAGCTGCACGAGTCATATCCATACCGAAATTATCCAATACCGGAGTATCATTAGAGGGTTGCTTTGATGCTGTTTGTGCAGAAGAAGCCGTTCCCATTCCTGCGCTACGGGAAGAATGAGACATATTCATGTCTTCTTCATCCTCTTCATCTTCTTCCTGAAATCCCATTCCTGCATTCGGATTAGTAGATTGCATTGTAAGCTGCTCGAATACAAACTGATAGTTTACACGATTTTCTTCCAGGACAGTAGCAGCCAAATTATCTCCATCTTTCAATATAGCCAATAATACATGCTCAGTATCGGCAGTTGCACTTTTCAAGATACGTGCTTCCAAAATACACATTTTCAATATCTTAGCAGCCATTGGAGACAATGGAACATCTGCATCCGGTAATAGGGTGTCATCTTCAGCCTCTCTCAAAAAACTTTCGATACGCTTCTTCACCTTTTTCAAGTCTATATCGAGTCTCATCAATATTTCGATAGCCTTTCCACCGCCGTCACGCAACATACCAAGTAGGAGATGTTCAGGACCGATATATCTATTTCTCAACCTATTAGCTTCTTCCTTGCTATAAGTTATTATATCAGAAACTCTTTGTGAAAATTGATTGTTCATATAATTTTAATCTCCTCAATTAAAGGTTTTTCTATTACAAAGATACGCATTTCTTTATATTGCGTATCACAAACTGAATTAATAATGTACAAATCCTGTGCCACAAATCATAATGTTATTCCCGTTTTTCTCCTACACCTTATATATAATAACGCACAATTCATCTATTTCCAATCCTCCCTTGTTTACAGGTGAACTCTATCATGATCCTATATAGAGGGAATCTCTGTAAGAATGTGGCCGGCAACAAAGTTTATGAAGGAAAACTTTTGTATATCGTAAAAAAGCAGTACTTTAGCGTGGTTTTTCACAAACCCCAAAATGTATAATTAATAATCTTTTTAAATGCTTGAACAAGACAGAATTATAAAGATTAACATCGAGGAGGAAATGAAGTCTTCGTACATTGACTACTCTATGTCGGTCATTGTTTCGCGTGCCCTTCCTGATGTTAGAGATGGTTTTAAACCTGTTCACCGAAGAATCCTTTTCGGTATGATGGGACTGGGAAATACGTCGGATAAACCCTATAAAAAATCTGCCAGAGTTGTTGGTGAGGTATTAGGTAAATATCACCCACATGGTGACTCTTCCGTATATGGTGCTCTCGTTCGTATGGCTCAGCCTTGGGCTATGCGCTACATGCTTGTAGACGGACAGGGTAACTATGGCTCTGTGGACGGAGACAGTGCTGCCGCCATGCGTTATACAGAATGTCGTTTGCAGAAGATTGGGGAAGAAATGATGCAGGATCTTGATAAAGAAACTGTTGATATGCAAACCAACTTCGATGACTCATTATTGGAGCCAACTGTGATGCCTACCCGTATCCCAAATCTCCTTGTAAATGGAGCTTCTGGTATTGCCGTAGGTATGGCCACAAATATGCCAACCCATAATCTATCTGAAGTGATAGATGCCTGCATTGCATATATCGATAATAATGATATTGATATTGAGTCCTTAATGACTTATGTCAAGGCTCCTGATTTCCCGACAGGAGGATATATTTATGGTATGAGTGGCGTACGCGAGGCGTATCTAACTGGTCGTGGACGTGTCGTAATGCGCGCCAAAGCAGAAATAGAGACAACCTCTACCCATGACAAGATTATCGTTACTGAAATTCCTTACGGAGTCAATAAAGCCGAATTAATCAAATCTATTGCCGATTTAGCCAATGAAAAGAGGATAGAAGGCATTTCTAATGCTAATGATGAGTCTGACCGCGAAGGTATGCGTATTGTCATCGATGTGAAACGGGACGCCAACGCCAGTGTAGTGCTGAATAAGCTCTATAAGATGACATTATTACAGACTTCTTTTGGTGTAAACAATGTGGCGCTAGTACATGGTCGTCCTCGTTTATTGAACCTGAAAGAGCTTATTAAATACTTCGTAGAACATCGCCATGACGTGGTTATTCGCCGCACTCAATATGATTTACGTAAAGCTAAAGAGCGTGCTCATATCTTAGAAGGTTTGATTATCGCATCAGACAATATTGATGAAGTAATCAAAATTATTCGTGCAGCAAAGACTCCGAATGATGCGATCAGCGGTTTGATGGAACGTTTCGAACTGACAGAAATTCAATCACGTGCCATTGTAGAAATGCGTCTGCGCCAATTGACCGGCCTTATGCAAGACCAACTTCATGCCGAGTATGAAGAAATCCAAAAACAGATTGCCTATTTGGAAGAAATCCTTGTCAACGATGAACTTTGCCGTAAAGTTATCAAAGACGAATTAATCGAGATCAAAGATAAATATGGTGACGAGCGTCGCTCTGAAATTGTTTATTCATCTGAAGAATTCAATCCGGAAGATTTCTATGCAGACGACGAAATGATTATTACCATTTCTCATATGGGATATATCAAACGTACTCCATTAAGCGAGTTCCGAGCTCAAAATCGAGGCGGAGTAGGCTCTAAGGGAACAGAAACACGCGATGAAGACTTTGTGGAACATATCTATCCCGCAACAATGCACAATACCATGATGTTCTTCACGCAGAAAGGTAAGTGTTATTGGCTAAAAGTGTATGAGATACCTGAAGGTACAAAGAATTCTAAAGGGCGTGCCATTCAGAATCTATTGAATATTGATTCTGACGATGCTGTAAATGCATATCTACGCGTGAAAAACTTGAATGACCAAGACTTCATCAATAGTCATTACGTATTGTTCTGTACCAAGAATGGCGTTATTAAGAAAACATTACTTGAACAATATTCTCGTCCTCGTCAAAATGGTGTCAATGCCATTACTATTCGTGAAGATGATCGTGTTATCGAAGTACGTATGACTAATGGTAATAATGAAATTATCATCGCCAATCGCAACGGACGCGCTATTCGTTTCCACGAGAATGCCGTACGTGTAATGGGACGTACAGCTACCGGCGTACGTGGTATGACACTTGATGAAGACGGACAAGATGAAGTAGTTGGAATGATCTGTATCAAAGATCCTGAAGCTGAAACAATTATGGTGGTATCAGAACAAGGATATGGTAAACGTTCTGACATTGAAGATTATCGCAAAACAAACCGAGGCGGTAAAGGTGTAAAAACCATGAATATAACTGATAAAACTGGCAAATTGGTGACCATCAAGTCTGTTACAGATGAAAATGATTTAATGATCATCAATAAATCCGGAATTACCATTCGTCTGAAAGTTGCCGATGTTCGTATTATGGGACGTGCCACACAAGGAGTACGACTGATTAATCTTGAGAAACGTAATGATGAAATTGGTTCTGTATGTAAAGTGACTTCAGAAACCGAAGAGGATATCATCACAGAAGAAGATGAAAATATTTCAGAAACTCCTCAGAATGAAGTAAATAATGAAAATGAAGAATAGACATAATATTAATTTAAAATTTTCTACAATCATGAAAAGAGTACTATTTTCAATGGTCTTACTACTTGCAGTAGGCTTCACTTTCGCTCAAGAAAAAAGCGTAAAAGAAGCTAAGAGCATTGCTAACGAAGTAAAACCAGACTTTGACCAAGCAGAGAAACTTATCAACGGAGCTTTGACCAACACTGAAACGAAGGACAATGCCGAAACATGGGACGTAGCAGGCTTTATTCAAAAAGAATCAATGAAAAAGAAATGGAAAATGCATATTTGAGAAAGCCTTATGACACTCTTAAAGTATATAATAGCGCACTGAACATGTGTAAATATTACTTTAAGTGTGACGAACTTGCACAAATACCCAATGAAAAAGGTAAAATCAAGAATAAATACAGAAAATCAAATAGCGCCGCTATATTAGCAGCACGTCCTAATTTGATTAATGGCGGTATTCAATATTTCAATTTGGATAAGAATAAAGAAGCTCTTGATTTTTTTGCAACTTATGTAGATATTGCTGCCAATCCAATGTTTGAAAAGGAAAATCTGCTTCAAACAGATACTGTATTACCTCAAATTGCTTATTATGCAAGTTTAGCCGCTGCCAAAATGGAAGATTATCCTAATGTCTTGAAATATGCTCCATATGCAAAAGAAGACAAGGAGGTAGGGAAGTATGCCATGGAATTCATTTCTACAGCATTAAAAGCTCAAGGCGATACTATTAAATGGATTGCTTCTTTAAAAGATGGCATTCAAAAATATCCGGAACATTCATTCTTTTTTGGTCATCTGATTGATTATTATAGCAATAGCAATAAGTTTGATGAAGCAATGCAATTTGCAGACGACATGCTGGCTAAGGATCCTAACAACACATTCTATTTATATGTGAAAGGGTATCTCTATCATAATATGAAAGATTATGATAAGGCCATTGAATTCTATAAAAAGACTATTGAAGTTGATCCTAACTATGCAGAAGCATATTCAAACTTAGGTCTGATTTACTGTTTACAGGCACAGGATTTCTCAGAAAAAGCAACTACTGATGTCAATAATCCTAAATATAAAGATGATCAGGCTACATTAAAAGCTTTTTATGAAAAGGCAAGACCTAATTATGAAAAAGCAAAAGAATTGAAACCTGACCAAAAAGATTTGTGGTTAAATGGATTGTATCGAGTTTACTACAATCTGCAAATGGGTCCTGAATTTGATGCGATAGAGAAGTTAATGCAATAATCGCAAATATTATAAAAATGGCTGTTCTTGTATGAAACAGCCATTTTTATAATATTATGTTTTCTATGATAGAGGCTAATTAAATAATTATTACGCATCTTATATTAAACATAATCATGATATTGTAGAATTATAATTCCTCCTATAATCAAAGCAAATAGAAATCAATTAGAACGCCCACAAATTACCAGTAATGGTGTATCAGAATGAAATATCATCTTTCTCGCAATTCCAGGATTGAATAAACGAGAAAATATATTTCTCTTATATGATGTCAATGCAATAATACCTATATGATTGGTTTTAATATAATTATCTAAGCTATTCAATAAATCATCATTCTTTACTACATCATAATAAATCTCTAATTGTGGATATTGTTTTTGGAAATACTCTTTAATACCACCTAATTTAATCTCATTCCAAGTGTTGCTTACATCAGTAAGATGAATTAGAGATATAGAAAAATGGAATGGTTTCAAACTATTAATTAGTGAATCAAAGGCGATTAAATCCCGTTGATCAAAATTTGTAATAAACGCCACACGCTTCACTTCACTAAATTGTTTGAATGGCGTATTTTCAGGAATAGCCAGAACGGGCACACGACTACGTTCAATGACCTCAGCTGTCACACTGCCAATTAAATCAATATCCTTTTGATTTTTACCACGTGTTCCCATTATAATGATCACCGGACGATATTCTTTGGCATAACGTAATATTTCTTCTTCCGGAATACCTTCTCTCAACACACAAACATATTTTACATCAGGAAACTCCCCAGAAGCGACTTTGACTTTTACCTTATCAGACAAAACATTTAAATCTGCATGAACTTTTTGTAATATACTTCTTACATTTTCTTCATCGCTCAACTGATAGTTAAAAACATCACCATATGGTAATGACGTAGCATAAATAGGTGTAAAATAAACATGGAGTAAAACAACTTCAGCATCTATGTTTTTTGCAAAATTGAAGCCAAACTCACACGCTTTCAATGAATAATTTGAAAAATCAACAGGAATCACAACTTTATTACTCCCCTTCTCTATTTTTGGAGCCTTTCCTCCTACCACCTCTTCAGACAGCCATGCTGAACTTTCAGTAATTTTCAAAGCATGCGGTAAATCACTTTCTTTAATACGAACACGCACACCGGAGGATACGACCGGCTGTATTTGATTCACATTATGAATATAAGTTTCAATGCCCTCATTTTCAAGAACATTCTTCAGTATCTGTGCCTTTGCATACGTCAGAATAGCTAATGTTACTAATTTATCTTCCATAAGTTATCCAATTAGATTGTTTATAAAAACAAACAAGAAATCCCAATTGTTTCTCAGCAATTGGGATTCTTTTTAATTTTTCTTAAGCCCGAACGGGTTCTACAGCTTCGCCTGCAATCTCATCTAAAATCTTCAAAGCCCGATCCAGGACTGTAGTATCATCAATCATTACTAAACCACCATCAGGACCTGGTTCCAAATGAATCCCAACACTCTTGCCTTCCTTAAAGTTGTGGCCACCAAAAAAGTTTCTTACTGTGTCAACGTTAAGTCCGAGTTCATCGGCTATTCTATGCATACTACCGCTGGGTAATGAGTCTTTGATCTTACGGAGTTCATTAAATGTTATCGTTCTCATATTCATAAATTTAATGGTTAATACTTTGGATATTGTTTTATCACGCTATAAACTTAAGGAAAAAAAAAGATAAAACAAACTATTTACTTGTATTTTTCTGTTATATGTTTAACATTCTATAAATACCTCAAAAGCCCGTATGAAATATAAACAGGAAAAACACCTTTTATATCCCATGCGGGCTTTACTATTCGGCAATAAACTATCTCTAAATCACTTCTATTGCAGAAGTAGGAACCCATCCTACTTTACCATCTTCCAGACGAATTTCTTTCCATTCGCGCATAGAATTATCCTTAACCTCTATTTTATGCCCCTCATGCAGAATAAACAAACTGGTGCCACTTTCACTGGGAGTACTTCGTACTGTAACACTGGGAGATAAAATAATAGCTTTATTTCTATTCATCAATTCGCTTTTTTGTTCTGAAGCAAAGATGTTACTCAAGGCAACAAGAAACAAAAATGCAATTCCGGCTATAAATCCACTCTTCTTCCACACAATCTGTTTGGAAAGGAAAAAAAGAGAAAATGATATAAGTAAAAGAATAAAGAATACGATTCCTAACTTAGCCCATGCATCTACACTTAAACAATTTATCAAAGACTTCACCCAGGCTACAAAAAAGATATCAGGCACCGAGACTACTTTATCTATCGTTTTAGAACGCGCAATCTCTAAATTAGCACGAATATCCGCATTGCCAGGTTGCAATAACAAAGCACGTTCATAATTTAGAATTGCTTTGGCTATATCATCGGCTTTGTAATAACTATTACCTAAATTATAATAGATTTCTGCCGCTTCCCCTTTCTTTAATAGACTCTCATAAATTTGAATGGCAGAAGCATAATCATTTCGCATATATGCACTATCACCCTCTGCTTTAGTCACATTATCATCTGAGATCTTAGCTGCTGCGAATTCCGTATGTGAACCGATAGAGACTGAATCTTGCGCAGGAGTCAAAGTATCTACTGCTGCAGAACTTTGTCCCCAAGCAGCCATTGTCATCAGCAATCCAAATGTTAAGGATATTATTTTCTTCATCATAGTGTCCTCCCAATTAATGTTTTATAGAGCTTTCCATTTTGCTGATAACCTCCAAAGAATCTGAATAAACTTTATCCATAGCCTGGTTATCATCCCCAGGAGCAAAACGAGCGAACTCACAATTATTCAATGCATCAAGGAACTCTTTTATCAGTGCATCATCCACACCGTAATTACGAAGTTCTCCTTCAACATTATCTTTAGACAAGCGTGAAACCGGGATATTCAATTTGTCACTAATATATCCCCAAAGCGCTTTCAACACTTCATCATAAAATGCATCTTTCTTACCATCGGCCAATAGTCTACCAGCCATTTTCATACGTTTCACAGCAACTTTATTTGCTTTCTTCGTACGCATTTTAGCAACATTGGCATTGGCTGCTATTTGTTTACGATAAATGATAAAGAACAAGATGAATACAACTCCAGGCACAATATAGAATAACCAGCATAGCAGAGAGCCAAAGAAGAAATCGCCCTTCCGAGAAAGAGTGACGTCATTTTGCTTAATATAACGAATATCCTCATTCAACACCTTTAAATCCTCCTTATTAGTAAAGTTAGCAATGGTTTGTGCCGCATTACCACTTCCCTTTTCAACGTGAAGTTCATAGCCTTCAGTGGTCAAAGTCTTATACGTACGAGATTTGATATCAAAATAGCTGAACTCCACAGCAGGAATCTTATAGGTGCCGGCATTACGAGGAATAGCAAGATATTCAATTACCTGACTACCGGAAAGTCCGGCACTCGTCAAACGGAACTTATTATCTACCTTTGGATCATAAACTTCAAAATCTTCAGGGAACTTAACTTCCGGAGTGGAAATCAACTTCAAGTTGCCTGTTCCGGAAATGACAAGTTTCACTGTAACAGCATCGTTTGTTTTAACGTTCGTACTGTTTATGGATGAAGAAATACTGAACTCTCCCACTCCGCCAGAGAATCCTGCGGGCTTTCCTGCCGGCAGTTCTTTTACGTCAACTGTCAACTGGGGAGTTGCCAATGTTTTCTTTACTTCCACATAATTATTTCCGCCATTAAAGAAAGCTTCAAACGGATCGGCCACCTGAGTAGCCTTAGCGATAGACGCATCAAAACGGGCCGCATCAATCGTTAATTTACCCGATTGTTGTGGAAAGAGCACAAATTGACGGTATACGGTTGTCTGATAGTTTCTTCCTTTGTAGTGTTCAAGACTCCATTTACGGTCATTGGGAAGTTCCACCTCTTGCGAATGGAATCCCTTGAAATCAGGTAGTTTGACATTGTCAAAACCCCGTAAATCAACTAAAGTATATATCTTATATGTCAACAAGAAAGCCTCTTGCTCATATAAAGTAGTCTTACTGGCTGTGGCAGTAATAAATAGATCACTATTTGACACTGACGTTCCCGATGAAGCACGACTTGCCGCTCCGCCTTGTCTTCCACTATTTCCGGAGGACGCTCCATTTGCTTGGTCTGCCGGAAGCACATTTATATGTACAGCATTGGAAACCATCTGGTTACCGTCAGCAGTTATGGTAGCTCCGGGAAGAGTAAAACTGCCTTCCTTTGTAGCCATCAAGATGTATGTAAACGTTATGCTGCTGGTAGAGGTCGTTTCTCCATTAATAATCTGCACACTTTTCTGTTGTGAACGGCTGGGTCCCATAAGTACATCGAATCCTTTTATGGAAGGAACCCGAAAATCTCTCACTTTCTGTGTAGTCACTGTATACGACAGCCTGAACTGATCACCCACCGCTACAGCATCGGGGGCAGATGCAGTAAACGATACCTTTTCATCGGCAAAGGCATGCAAACTGACCATTATCAGTGCTATCCATAAGAAAACTATTTTTCTCATATATTATTTCCTAATTATGTTTGTTACCAATCTTTTTCCAAACGTCCACCCTGGATAACCTGTTGCTTCTTTACCTTATCCTGCACATCCTTTTCATCCTGCATAACAGAATTCAAAAGCTGTTCGGCATTCTCTTTAGACATCTCGTTATCCTTCTTTTGCGGTTGAGGTGGTTGTTGCTGTTCTTTATTCTGCTGTTGATCTTTATTCTGGTCCTTTTTGTCTTCCTGTTGGTCTTGCTTCTGCTGTTGTTGATTTTGATCCTGATTTTGTTGATCCTGCTGTTGGTCTTTCAGCATTTTCTGAGCCAAAGCTAAGTTATAACGCGTTTCATCATCCTTTGGATTATTGCGCAGCGACTGTTTGTATGCTTCTACCGCCTTAGCATAATCTTTCTGTGACTGAAAAATCACTCCCATATTATGATAAATCTGCGCTAAATCATCCTTGTCTTTTTCTATCTTTGTGGCTGCAACATATTGTTCCATAGCTTCCTGCAACTTATTCTGCTGTGCCAACGTATTTCCAAGGTTAAACATAGAAACGGTGGACTGAGGATTTACCTCCAATGCCTTGCGATAATTCACTTCTGCATTGACATATACACTATCATTAAAAAAGCGGTTTCCCTTACGGATAAAATCACGTTCGGCTTTTTGGGCGAAAGACGTAGCTGCCGCCAACAGCAATAAAGCCAATCCTATATATTTTTTCTGTAACATACGCATCATTCCTTATTAGAAAACAAATGAATATTACGGAACAGAGGGTTCTTGCGTTCCAATATCAGCATCTCTGCCAACAGCAACAATAAGATGATCCACGCCACAGCCTGGAATTGCTCATTGAATTCTGTATATACTTGCGTTTCTACGTCGGCTTTCGCCATCTTATTGATTTCCTGACTGATTGCCTTCTGGGCACCATTCGTATTATCTACACGCACATATATGCCGTTACCGGATTTGGCGATCTCCTGACACATTTGCTCGTTCAAACGGGTCACAATAACATTTCCGTCACGATCGCGACGATAATCATTGGTTCCTTCTGCCGGAATAGGTGCTCCTTCGGGCATACCCACACCGAGTACATTCACCTGAATGCCCTTCTCGGCAGCAGCCTTAGCGGCTTCTACCGCGCCACCTTCGTGATTTTCACCATCTGTTATGACAATGATCGCACGTCCTACGCCTTCTTGCGGAGTAAAGCTGCGGGAAGCTAAATTAATGGCTGCTCCAATAGCCGTACCTTGTTTAGAAATCAATGAAGGGTCGATAGATTCCAAAAACATCTTGGCCGATATATAATCACTGGTAATAGGAAGCTGTGTAAAAGCGTCACCCGCAAAAACAATCATACCTACCTTGTCATTTTCCATTTTGTCCACCAGCTGTGCCACCAATCTTTTTGCTTTCTGCAAGCGGCTGGGCTGTACATCTTGCGCCAACATTGAGTTTGAGATATCCAGCGCAATCATCACTTCCACTCCCTGACGTTTCACAGTCTCCAGTTTAGAGCCGAATTGGGGACGAGCCAGCAGCACTGCAAACAATCCGATAGCGGCAAATACCATCCAAAACTTCACATCCGGACGGTACTTGGACACATCCGGCATTAATTGCGCCATCAGCACCGGATCACCGAACTTACGAATATTCCTTCGTCTCCGATAATTGGAATACAAGTAAAAGGCTGCCAATAAAGGCAGCAACAGCAACAAGGACAAATATGCAGGTTCTTCAAATCGAAACATCTTCTTATTTACTATTTTACGATTTACTATTCATATTAATCTGTGCACGACATAAAGCACATCCATAAAAAAATCACAAACTTCCTTACGGTATTTTCTTCAATATCGAATTGCGCAACAGGACTTCCAGCAGTACGCAGAAGAAAGCAGCCAGTGCAAACCAGCGGTATTCCTCCTGACGCTTACTGTATTCTTTCACACTCAGTTTCGTTTTCTCCAGTTTGTCAATTTCTTCATATACCTCTTTCAGCTTCGAATTACTCGTAGCACGAAAATAATTGCCGTCTGTTGTCCCGGCAATTTGTGTCAAAGTCTTCTCGTCTATCTCAACCGGCATATTGACGTATTGCACTGTCCCGCCTACCGGATACGGATATGGCGCCATACCGTTAGTACCCACACCGATGGTATAGACACGAATACCGAAACTTTTTGCAATCTCGGCAGCCGTCAATGGAGAAATATCTCCTTTGTTGTTCGTACCATCCGTCAGCAGAATGATAACTTTTGATTTGGCCTTGCTGTCTTTCAACCGGGTAACCGCGTTGGCGATGCCCATTCCCACCGCTGTACCGTCCTCAATAAGTCCGCACTTTACGTCCTTTATCAAATTCAGAAGAACGGCATGATCTACTGTCAGCGGGCATTGCGTAAAACTCTCTCCGGCAAACAGCGTGATACCGATATTATCATTCGGTCGTCCATTGATAAACTCCGCCGCCACATCCTTTGCCGCTTCCAGCCGGTTAGGCTTCAAATCTTCGGCCAACATACTGGTAGAAACGTCTATGGCAAGCATTATATCAATACCTTCTATTTCGCTATTCTGCCAACTATTGGTTGTTTGAGGCCGGGCCAAAATAAGAATAACCAATGCCAAAGCAATTATTCGCAATGCAAACGGTACATGCAGCAAATAGTTCTTATAACTTTTCGGGGTATGCGCATATACACGAGCGTCCGAAATCTGAAGCGTAGCTTCACTATTCTTCCGTTTCATGATATACCATACTATATAAGGTATAAGCAACAGCAGTAAGAATAAATATTCAATATTGGCAAAAACCATGATATTTACAATTTTACAATTTACAATTTATGACTGAAGTTCCCTCCTACCCGCTCATCAAGCAAAATAGTTGTATAACTCCGAACCGATATATATCAACGAACCGATAAGGGCCGCTGCTAAGGCCGCAATCCCTATGCCAAGCAATATCTTGGTACGCAAAGGCCGCTTCTCAATAATAGTGATCTCAGTGGGCTGCGGTTTGACATTCTCGTCCTCCTTTTCTTTCGTTTCATTGATAAAATCGATTGCGCTAATCAAATTAGCGTCGTTCTCATTCATCAGCGGACTATGCTTGGCAAACTTCACTAAATCCGCCGTCTGAAACAAGGAACGCAAATCAGAGATAGCATCTTTATCATTCATTTGCAGCAACTTATCAATAATTTCAGAAGACGTCATCTCCAATGCATTGAAGCCGAAACGATTCTTTATATAAGTACGAATGGCATCCGTCAGTTCCGTATAATATTCCTTCGACTGTCCTTTCTGCCAAACCTTCTCACTCTTAATGCGCTCTATTTCCTGCATAGCCAATTGATGAGGCGGCAATTTGGGCTCCACTTTCACCTTGCGAATAATCGGCTTATTATCACGAATACGTTTCACAAGGTAGATAAGCAGCAACAAGAAGGGCGCAAACAGCACAGCACAAGCGATGGCCATATACCAATCCTCCCATGCAAAGGGAGCTTTCATTACGGGCTTCGGGCCAAAGAACTGGTCGGGATGCAACGTGTCTACCGGCATTGAATATACTTTCAATGCCAAAGCCTTGGAACGGTATGCCTTATTATCGACAAGCACCTCCATCGGTGGCAGATAGTATAATGCCGAATCAAATGAAGTTACGGTATACTCCTGCGTTATCAACGAACGTCTGCCATCATTCAGCATTTGCGTATCCGGCTTGGCTATATCGATTATTTCCACTCCACGCACCAAAGTATCGGCATAGGCGGGAAAAATAGCACGCTTATCAGCATCCAATGCCACTTGGAGCTTGATTTTGGCTTGCTCTCCAATGAGGATCTGCAAAGAGTCAATCGTAGCATCCACCGTCACCGACTGGGCTGCTATCCTACCCGTCAAGACTGCCAACAGTGTTATCAGAAATATATGTCTTTTCATTTTCCGATTAATTTCGTTTCGCAAACAAATTCATCAATGCCTTAACATAGTCCTGGTCTGTACGTACCGACACATTATCGACATTGCTTTTGGTAAATGTTTCATTCAGTTCCGCCTGTTTGTTCACCCACCAATCATGGTGAGCGCGGCGTACAGCACGTGAAGAAGTATCAATCCACTGTTCATGCCCTGTTTCCGCATCTTTTATTTTCATCAGTCCTACGGCAGGCAATTCCTCTACACGACGGTCATAGACCTGAATAGCCACAACATCATGCTTGCGATTGGCAATAGTCATGGCATTCTTAAAGTTCTCCCGGTCAATAAAGTCTGATAAAACAAAAGCAGTGCAGCGGCGCTTCATCACATTCGTAAGATACTCCAGTCCAAGGCGAATGTTTGTCCGCCGGCTTTCCGGATGAAAATCAAGCAACTCTCGAATGATATATAAAATGTGTTTACGCCCTTTCTTAGGCGGAATAAACTTTTCTATCCGGTCTGAAAAGAAGATGACACCGATCTTATCGTTGTTCTGAATGGCAGAAAAAGCTAATGTGGCAGCTATTTCTGTCACCATATCCTTTTTCATCTGCTTCACCGTACCGAACTCCAAACTACCGGAAACATCTACCAGCAACATAACAGTCAACTCACGCTCTTCTTCAAACACCTTCACAAATGGTTTGTGGAAGCGCGCCGTCACATTCCAGTCTATGTCGCGTATATCGTCACCAAACTGATATTCACGCACTTCGGAAAAAGCCATACCCCTGCCTTTAAAAGCCGAATGATATTGGCCTGCAAAGATATTATTGGATAATCCGCGCGTTTTTATCTCAATTTGACGGACTTTTTTTAACAAATCAGTGGTTTCCATTCAGTAACACATAAATATTTAGTAAACAACAACTTAGTATATGACATACGTCTTTTACTAAATCTTTCTTTCCTTTTTACTAAAACATCGGTAAGGATATACTAAATCTTTTCCCCCGTTTTAGTAAAAGAACAGGAGCGCTCTTTCAACATCAACCTTACGGCTACGATATTTATTTACACATTAGGGCACTTCAACTTTATTCAAAATCTTGCTGACAATTTCGTCAGAAGTCATATTGCTTGCTTCTGCCTCATAAGTCAAGCCGATACGATGGCGCAATACATCATGTGCCACAGCACGTACGTCTTCAGGAATAACGTAGCCACGACGCTTGATGAAAGCATAACTGCGAGCTGCCAACGCCAAATTGATGGAAGCACGAGGTGAGCCACCAAATCCAATCATATCCTTCAGTTCCTTCAGATCGTATTTCTCCGGATAGCGGGTTGCAAATACAATATCGACAATGTATTTCTCAATTTTCTCATCCAGATATACCTGACGCACAACTTTACGAGCTTCGATGATCTCATCAGCTTTCAAAATAGGCTTCACATTCAGCTTATCTCCGTTTATATTCTGACGTATAATCAATTTCTCCTCTTCCAGTTTCGGATAGTCGATGACAACTTTCAGCATAAAACGGTCCACCTGTGCTTCGGGCAGCGGATATGTACCTTCCTGCTCAATAGGGTTCTGGGTAGCAAGCACCAAGAATGGTTCGGGCAACTTGAAGGTCTCCTTGCCTATTGTAACCTGACGTTCCTGCATAGCTTCCAACAGGGCACTCTGGACTTTGGCCGGAGCACGATTTATTTCATCCGCCAATACGAAATTAGCAAATACCGGACCTCGCTTCACTTGGAAAGTCTCATCTTTCTGACTGTAAACCATTGTACCGATAACGTCGGCCGGCAACAAGTCCGGCGTAAACTGAATACGGCTGTACTGCGCGTCGATCAATGAAGCCAACGTTTTGATAGCTAATGTTTTTGCCAAACCCGGCACACCTTCCAGCAGCACATGTCCGTCGGACAACAGACCAATTAACAACGACTCTACCAGATGCTTTTGTCCTACAATAACCTGGTCCATGCCCGTAGTAAGATTGGTAACGAAAGCACTTTGTCTTTCAATCCGCTCATTCAGCTCGCGGATATCAATTGTTTCAGCCATAAATCAATGTATTTTTAATGTTTAATTTTCATTTTAGCCCGGTTGAAAGCCGGTAATTATCTTTTCGCTTCCAAAAGTACGGGAATAAATTAACCATAGCAACTAATTTTTATTAAAAAACTATGCGAAACCTTTAGATTAAACTACTTTCATAGAGTTTAGTATTTAGCAAAAAAAGAAGCAGTAATTTTTTACTGCTTCTTTTTTAATTTCGGGATCTTTATCGTTGTACCTGCGGGTACATTATTCGGATTCTTAATAACAGCCGGATTATGCTTTACGATATATGGATAAAGCACCTTAGTACCATAAAAACGGAGGGCTACTTTTGTTAAAGTTTCTCCCGATTTAATCGTATAGGTGGTCTCTGTTCCCACAATAGTATAACTGGTAGAATCGGGTATATACGCGGTTCCGGTTGTTTTTTGAGTTTGAGCAGTCGTTTTTTGCGTCTGAGATACCGGCGTGGTATTAACCGGATCTGGTCGCCTGGCGACAACAGGCGCATCCGATTTCTTTGTTACAGGTTCAGTAACCGGCCTTCCGGATGCTGTATCTGTATCTGCTTCAGTGACAGTTACAGTATCTTTAACGGCAACACTATCTGCCAAAGCTGTATTATCTGCCGGTTTGTCAGTTCCGACATCAACCACTTTCTCAACAGGAGGTTCTGATGACAGATTATCGAATAATTCCGGGGAATATAAATAAGCAATGGCTCCTGCACACAACAGCACTACAAACACTACAATTCCAATGAAATATTTCATTGTAGAAGATTCGGTTGACGCATCGGTTTTCATCACCTCCGCTTCCTCCGGGGTTTCTGTTTTTTCCTCCTCCGAAGTCATTGTTTCCTCCGAAGTCGCTGTTTCAAAAGTTGTTGCTGCTTCCGATATTGTTACTTCTTCCGATATTGCTGCTTCTTCCCGGTTTTCAGTTTTTTCTTTCGGCGTCTCAATATCTTCCGGCGTAGCAGCAGTTACTTCCTCTGTCTTTTGCCCGGCGTTTTCTTCATCCTCATTATCACTATCATCCACAGGGGTATCTTCCAAGACTGTATTGTCATTGAGCACCACCGTTTCAAAATGCGAGAATGGCTTATTAATGAGGTCTTTCAGGGCAGGTTCGGGAGTAAATGAAACTTTAGTATGTCCCTGTATCTCAAAACGTTCCCCGTATTGACATTGACACTTTCGCGGCTTTCCACATCAATCAGTTTAAAAGCCCCCAGCCCTTTTACCTTCACATACTTATCTTTTTCCAGCGCTTCCTCAATCAACTGGAAGAATTCCTTCACAAAACTATCAGCATTTTTCTTGCTCATGCCATGCTTTTCAGCCAGCAAATCAATCAAGTCCTGTATGTTTAGTTTCTCATTCATAATATGGAAGATTTAAAAGCAAGATTACTTAAACTTATCTTTTAACAACGTACTGGGTTTATAAGTCAACACCAACTTGGGTGGAACCAGCATGCGCTGCTTGGTTGTCGGATTCACAGATATACGTTCAGCTTTCTTCTTTACCTCGAATGTTCCAAAGCCTTGTATGGAAATCACATTCCCTTCTTCCAACTGCCGCGTCATGTCCGACAACAAGGATGTAACCAGCTCCGAGGTATCCTTTAAAGTGTACCCCAACCGTCGTGACAATTCAGAAGTAAATTCTTTGTTATTCAAAATCCAAGCTTTAAAATTGTGAACTACGGTGCTATATTAGCAAATCTTCCCCACATACACAAGGAGTTTGGGAAAAATATTTAAATAATCCGGCCAAAAAGATCGAAATCATCGGAGTTTATTATCTCCACCTGGTAAAAGTTACCGATTTCCAACGACGCATCCCCACATTCAATCAGCACCTCAGGATCCACCTCAGGAGAATCGAATTCAGTGCGCCCAACATAATAATCACCTTCCCTACGGTCGATAATCACCTTCATCCGCTTACCCACTTTTCCCGCACTCAGTTCCGCAGAAATGCCTTGCTGAATAGACATCAGTTCATCCAATCGGGCCTGCTTCACCTCCGGAGGAACAGTGTCTTCGTAATGGGCCGCAGCATACGTACCTTCTTCTTCGGAATACGCAAATGCCCCCATTCTATCGAAGCGAACCTTACGGACAAACTCTTTCAACTCCTCAAAATCAGCTTCCGTTTCTCCCGGATGTCCCACCATAAGCGTAGTGCGCAAATGAATTCCGGGCACTTCCTCACGAAATTTTTCTATCAGACGATAAGTTTCCTCCTTAGTTACATGGCGGCGCATCTTATCCAACATATTATCGCTGATATGTTGCAAAGCAATGTCCATATATTTACAAACATTAGAACGCTCACGCATAACCCGGAACAAGTCCATAGGGAAATGGGCAGGATAGGCATAATGCAGACGTATCCATTCCACGCCCGGAACATCCGAAATTCTTTCGATTAATTCGGGCAACATCTGCTTTTTGTACAAATCCACTCCATAGTAAGTAAGTTCCTGAGCAATGACCTGAAACTCTTTGACCCCACGAGCCACAAGATACCTCACTTCATCCAAGATTTCTTCTATCGGACGCGATATGTGCCGCCCTGTAATAATGGGAATGGCACAGTACGAACACTTACGGTCGCATCCTTCCGATATTTTCAGATAAGCATAATGCTTGGGAGTAGTCAACGTACGCTCTATATGAAACTCCTCATGATATGCCTTACCCAAATCTTGCAACAGTTCCTTCCAGTTAAACTTACCGTAAAACTTATCAACCTGAGGGATTTCAATAGCCAGTTCTTTCAGATAGCGTTCCGAAAGGCAACCCATGACATAGAGTTTCTCCAAATTTCCTTCTTCTTTTGCCTGTGCAAATTCAAGAATCATGTTAATGGACTCTTCCTTTGCATCACCTATAAAGCCACAGGTGTTAATCACAGCAATCTGACCTTTCGGACGCTCGGCATCATGCGTCACACAAAAGCCTGCTTCCTCTAATTGGCGCATCAAATGCTCTGAATCCACCAAATTTTTAGAACAACCTAATGTTATGATATCAATGGTTTTCCGTTTCATGCATTTCCCCCAAACAATGAATCTACAAATTCTTTCTTACGGAACACTTGCAAGTCTTCCATACCCTCTCCTAACCCTATGTACTTCACAGGAATCTTGAATTGATCGGAAATACCTATTACAACACCGCCTTTAGCCGTTCCGTCCAACTTAGTCACAGCCATTGCCGTAACTTCCGTTGCCAGCGTGAATTGTTTGGCCTGCTCAAAAGCATTCTGTCCGGTAGAGCCATCCAAAACAAGCAACACCTCATTAGGAGCATCCGGCACAACCTTCTTCATCACATTCTTAATCTTAGTCAGCTCATTCATCAAGCCCACTTTATTATGCAGACGCCCGGCTGTATCAATAATCACTACGTCAGCATTATTGGCTACTGCCGAACTCAGAGTATCAAATGCTACGGAGGCGGGATCCGAACCCATTTTCTGCTTTACAACAGGAACTCCTACACGTTCCCCCCATATCACCAACTGCTCTACCGCTGCCGCACGAAAAGTATCGGCCGCTCCCAGATAAACAGATTTACCAGCTTTCTTAAACTGATAAGCCAGCTTACCTATGGTAGTGGTTTTTCCCACGCCATTCACTCCAACCACCATAATGACGTAAGGTTTCTTCGTAATCGGAGTTTCAAAATCATCTACATCATCTGAATTATTTTCCGTCAGCAAAGCAGCGATTTCATCGCGCAAAATCATATTCAGTTCTTGCGCATTCATATATTTTTCATCGGCGGCGCGCTTCTCGATACGTTCAATAATTTTCAACGTTGTCTCTACACCCACATCCGAAGTTATCAGCACCTCTTCCAGATTATCCAGCACTTCATCGTCTACTTTCGACTTTCCTGCCACTGCGCGGGCTATCTTGCCGAATACACTTTCTTTTGTCTTAGATAATCCTTTATCTAACGTTTCCTTCTTTTCCTTAGAGAAAAAACTAAAAAATCCCATAGTCTACACTTTTGTATAATACATTATGCTACAAAGATATAACAAAACTGACAAATAATAAAAGTTGAAGCGATTTAATAACAAAAAAAATCCTCTCACCGGATACTTCCAATGAGAGGAGCTTTATAAGTAATCAGCGCTTCGCAGCAACTGTATTCATCTTATTTTTTGAAAAAGTCTTGTACTTTTTCGTTAGGAACCATTTGTTCATCAAAAGAATAAGCACCTGTTTTCGGAGACTTAACCATCTTGATAACCTTCGTATAAGCACGACCTTCTTTAGAACCATCGTGCAAACTTGCTACTGTTTTCTTTGCCATGGGTTATACTATTATTATTTGATTTCTTTGTGTACTGTTACTCTCTTCAGAATCGGGTTGTATTTCTTCAACTCCAGTCTCTCGGTAGTATTTTTTCTGTTCTTCGTCGTAATATAACGAGAAGTTCCCGGCATACCGCTATCCTTGTGTTCTGTACATTCCAGAATCACCTGCACTCTGTTACCTTTTGCTTTCTTTGCCATAATCAGTATTCTCCTCTACTTTTTAGCCAATTACTTTAATGCTTTTCCAATCACAATAGCCCTTAGCTACTGCATCCTTCAAAGCAGCATCCAGACCTTTTTTATTAATAATGCGCAAACCGTTAGCGCAAATACTCAGACTGATCCAGCAGTCTTGTTCTACATAATAGAATTTCTTGTTAAACAAGTTCAAATCAAAGGTTCTTTTTGTTCTTCTCTTTGAGTGTGAAACATTGTTGCCAATCATGGCTTTCTTCCGGTAATTTGACAAATCTTCGACATTTCTATCTTTATTTTATAGTTTTTATCTATACTTATTTCAAACAGAGCGCAAAGTAAGCACTTTTATCGTTACAAAACAAGTTTTTCCTAAAATAATTCATTGTACGAGAACATTTTTTGCTCATTTCAGTTTGCTGCAAAGCATCGACAACGCATTTTGAATAGCACACTGTACATTTCCTGCCCTTCCGCAATCTCCCTCCTGCTTCATTGTCACAATTTCATTTTTATAAGCAGCTGCTATCCAGATTGTACCCACCGGTTTTTCCTGTGTTCCACCACCGGGACCTGCAATGCCCGAAGTGGCAACCGCACAGTCCGTTTTCAGCGTTTTCATCGCACCTTTCACCATTTCAACAACAGTCTCCCGGCTCACCGCACCATGTCTGGCCAGTGTTTCGGCAGAAACATGAAGCAGATCTTGCTTTATTTCATTAGAATATGCCACAATCCCTCCATTGAAGTACTCCGAGCTTCCCGGAACCGAAGTTATTAAGGCGGCAATTCCGCCACCGGTACAACTTTCAGCGGTGGAAAGGGACAGATTCTTCGCTTTCAACAGTTCTCCTATTTCTTCTTCCAGCTTCATACCTTATTATATAGGGAATATATTCTTCTTACAAGGTGACACGCGAATAAGCGGGCGCTTCTATCGGACAAAAGTCCTTATCCAGATATTTGAAGTAGCCGGTAATGGCGATCATTGCAGCATTATCCGTTGTATAACTGAACTTAGGAATGAATATGTTCCAACCGTATTTTGCCGCATGTTCGCGGAAAGAGTTGCGCAAACCGTTATTTGCCGATACACCGCCGGCAACAGCCACTTCTTTTATATTATACTGCTTTGCCGCCTTACGCAATTTATCCATTAATATATCGACAATGGTAGCCTCCAATGAAGCTGCCAAATCCGTCTTATGATGCTCGATGAAATCGGGATCGTCCTTTATCCAGTCTCTCAAGGAATACAAGAATGAGGTTTTCAAGCCGCTGAAGCTATAATCCAATCCCGGAATATGCGGTTTGCTGAAAGTAAATGCCTTCGGATTGCCCTGACGTGCCAATTTATCAATAATCGGGCCTCCGGGATAGCCCAGTCCCATTACCTTTGAACATTTGTCAATAGCTTCACCGGCAGCATCGTCAATGGTCTGTCCCAGAATTTCCATATCGTTATAGGCTTTCACCAAAATAATCTGAGAATTTCCGCCGGAAACCAGCAGGCAAAGAAAAGGAAATTCAGGCTGAACATTGTCTTCACCTTCCGCTTTAATGAAATGCGCTAACACATGTCCTGTCAAATGATTAACATCCACCATAGGAATACCCAACGAGCAAGCGAACCCTTTGGCAAACGATACACCTACCAGTAAAGACCCCATTAGTCCCGGACCGCGTGTAAATGCCACAGCGCTCAATTCTTCTTTTGTGACTCCGGCGCGTTTCAAAGCCTCGTGCACCACCGGCACTATGTTCTGTTGATGTGCACGCGAAGCCAATTCGGGAACAACTCCACCATAAGCTTCGTGAACTGCCTGGCTGGCTACAACATTCGATAGCAGGTAGCCGTCCTTGATGACTGCTGCAGAAGTGTCATCACATGAAGATTCTATTCCTAAGATTATTGTACTCATAGTGTTTATTTACGTTTAAACGCTGCAAAAGTAGTGATAAAAGTAGTATCCATAACGTATTATTTCATATTTTTGTTGGCCGAACAAAAAATTAACCGCCTATCAGAACGCTGAAAACGACAGTACGCTGGATAATCGGTATAGTGCTGGGGCTCTATATCGGGATAATTTTATTGCTGAACATCCCTTATGTCCAGCATCAGATGTCTGTACTCGTAGCCAAGGAGCTAAGTTCCGTATTGGGCAGCCGGCTTACTATCGGGCGGATAAATATAGGGTTGCTGAACCGGATTATTATCGACGACCTTATGCTGAACGACCAGTCGGGAAAAGAGCTGCTGAAAGTAGGGCGCCTGTCCGCCAAGTTCGAGATACTCCCCTTATTCAACGGAAGAATATCTATCGGAAACGTACAATTATTCAGTTTCAACGCTAATCTGGAAAAGCCCACTCCTCAAGCGACAAGCAATTTCCAGTTCGTACTCGATGCGTTCGCTTCCAAAGACACTGTCAAGAAGAAAAGCAATCTGGATCTTCGCATCAACTCCCTGCTGATACGTCGCGGGCGGGTATCTTACGATGTCCTATCCGCCGAAAGAACTCCGGGAAAGTTCAATCCGCAGCACATCCGCCTGTCCAACATTCTCGCCAACATCTCCTTAAAAGCTCTTCAGAGCGATTCGATCAATGCCGCCATTAAGCGAATGAGTGTTGAAGAAGACCACTCCGGCTTTGAACTAAAGAAATTAAGTCTTAAGATAGTGGCCAATAACAAGAAGATGTGGATAGATAATTTTGCCATTGACCTGCCCAACACCTCCCTGGCAATGGACACTATCCGTATGGAATATGACAGTTTGGGAGCTTTCGGCAATTTCGCCAATGATGTCCGCTTCTCTTTCCACATGTTGCCTTCGGCGGTTGCATTGCAGGATTTATCTGCATTTGTACCAGCCTTCAAACCTTTCAGGGAGACGCTGCAACTGGAAATGAAAGCCGACGGAACAGTCAACCAGCTTAATTGCCCCAAATTGCAGATTTCCGCCGATAACCATTTCCTGTTGAAAGGCGATGTATCCTTGCAGGACTTGTCACATCCTCAGGATGCCTACATATTCGGCAACTTGTCCAATTTATACGCCGATCCGGAAGGCATCACATTTTTTGTCCGCAACCTGAGCAAAGACTATAAGGGAGTACCTCCGGTATTGCAACATTTAGGTACGGTATCGTTCCGGGGAGAAATATCCGGATACTTCACAGATCTGGTCACTTATGGTGAAGTGCGTACGGACATAGGCACTGTCAAGACGGACCTCAAGTTCGGTTCGGACAAAGAAAAGGGTTATTTTTCCTATTCCGGTGCAGTAAAGACCGCAGAGTTCGAACTGGGCAAGCTGCTGAATAACGACAAATTCGGGAAAGTAACCTTCAACATGGACCTCAAAGGAAATCATTACGAAAAAAAGTATCCTTCCATTACCATGAAGGGACTGGTTGCTTCCATAGATTACAGCGATTACACCTATGAAAACATCACGCTGGACGGAGAATACAAACAAGGCGGATTCAACGGAAACGTGACATTGGATGATGAAAACGGCGCGATACAGCTGAACGGCGCAATCAACACAGCCGGCAAGACACCCACATTCAATTTCCACGCCGCCGTCAGCCATTTCCGTCCGAACACCCTTCACCTCACCCCCAAATATAAGGACACAGAATTATCTGTCAAGATAAAAGCCGACTTCACCGGCAGCTCCATCAACGATATGAATGGAGAAATCAACATTGACAGCCTGCAATATACTGCTCCGGACCAGAATTTCTTTATGGACAACCTGCGGATTGCCGCCACCCAAAACGATGAACATCAGAAACGGCTGACTATAAACTCCAACTTCCTGCGGGGTACGATCGAGGGTGATTACTCGTACCAGACCCTCCCCGCCAGCGTACTGAACATCATGCGGCGCTACATCCCCGCCTTGATATTACCCGACAAGCGTCCCCGGGAAACAGCCAATAATTTCTACTTCGACCTGCACATCTACAATACGGAGATACTGTCTACCGTATTCCAGATACCGTTGAAAGTATATACCCACTCCACACTGAAAGGCTACTTCAACGACAAATTGCAACGATTGCGTGTGGAAGGTTATTTCCCGCGGCTGAGCTATAAAGAAAAGTTTTTTGAGTCGGGCGTTCTTCTCTGTGAAAATCCGGGCGAACAGTTTCAGGCAAAGGTACGCTTCACTAACCGGAAGCCCAACGGCGCGGTCAATGTAGCGCTGGAAGCCCAAGCCAAAGACGACCGTATACAGGCTGTTTTCAACTGGGGAAACAGCAGTGCGGTGACTTATAGCGGCAAACTGGCGGCCGTTACGCAATTCATCCGCGAGTCGGTTCGGGAGACAGACGGTGGCAAACAACACCTAAGGTCCGCCCATAAAGGCAGGAAAGACATTCCCGCCTTGAAAACAATCGTCAATGTTCAGGAGACAGACGTAATCCTCAACGACACCATCTGGAAGATACACCCTTCGCAGATCGTGGTCGATTCGGGAAAGATACATGTCAACAACTTCTATTTCAGCCACAAAGAGCGTCATCTGCGCATCAACGGAACCGTTTCCGAACAGCCTCAGGACACCGTACGCCTGAATCTGAAAGAGATTAATATAGGGTACGTATTCGATATAGCCGACTTAGGCGTCAACTTCAAAGGCGAAGCCACAGGCCCTGCGTATGCCAGCGGCGTACTTAAAAAGCCGGTAATGAGCACCGACTTATTCATACGTAACCTCGGTCTGAACGAAGGCCTGCTGGGTGATGCCAACATACATGGCGAATGGCATCACGATGTGAAAGGCATCTATCTGGATGCCCGCATCCGCGAGAAAGACATTGCCAAGAGCCACGTGTACGGCTACATCTATCCCATAAAGCCTACCAGCTCACTCGACCTGCAAATTGAAGCCGACAGCACCAACCTGAAATTCATCCATCATTACATGCAGAGCATCACTCCCGAATTCAACGGGCGTGCCAGCGGCCGTGTCCATTTCTACGGCAAATTCAAAGCGCTGACCATGGAAGGGCGTGTATTCGGCGACGCTTCCATTAAAGTGGATGTGCTCAACACCACCTTCTCCCTGAAAGACAGCATACTCATCGAGCCCGGCGGACTGACTTTCCGCAACAACCGCATCTTCGACACGCAAGGGCATCAGGGAAGAGCCAACGGTTACCTGCACTACCAGCACTTCAAGAACCTGGAATACCGCTTCCAGTTCGACGTCAACAACATGCTGGTAATGAACACCAAAGAATCTCCCGACTTCCCCTTCTACGGCACAGTCTACGGCACAGGCAACGCCACCATTGCCGGCAATGCGGCAGAGGGCGTCAACATAGACGTAGCGATGACCACCAACCGCAACACCAACTTCACTTATATGAAAGAAGGTATTGCTTCGGCCGTCAGCAACCAGTTCATACAGTTTGTGGACAAGACGCCTCGCCGCATACTGCAAGACTCCGTCATGCTGGCATCGGAATACGAGCTGGCCCAGAAAGAAGTTCTGGAGAAAGAAAGCGATACCGACATCCGGCTGAACCTCCTGATAGATGCCACCCCGGATGCCACCATGAAAATCATCATGGATCCCGTTGCCGGCGACTACATCAGCGGAAAAGGTACGGGAAACATCCGCACCGAATTCTACAATAAAGGAGACGTGAAAATGTTTGGCAGCTACCGCATCAGTCAGGGAGTTTATAAATTCAGCTTGCAGGAAGTTATCCGCAAGGACTTCATCATCAAAGACGGCAGCACCATCACCTTCAACGGCCTGCCGCTGGATGCCACCCTCGACATCCAGGCAAGTTACCTTGTGAACTCCGCTTCGCTGAACGACCTTGTTCCTGATGCCAGCAACTACGTCAACCAAACCAGCATCAAGGTGAACTGCCTCATGGCACTGACCGGGCAACTCACTTCACCGGACATTAAAATGAGTCTGGAACTGCCCAATGAACGTGATGAAGTGCAAGCACTGGTGCGCAACTACATCCCAACGGACGAACAGATGAACCTGCAAATACTCTATCTACTGGGTATCGGCAAATTCTATACCCCGGAGAATGTGGACGCCACCGGCAACTCTAATATGATGTCGAGTGTGCTGTCCTCCACCCTTTCCGGACAACTGAACAATGCGCTCTCACAGATCATCGACAGCAACAACTGGAACTTCGGCACAAATTTCAGTACCGGAGAAAAAGGCTGGACCGATATGGAGTTCGAGACGATGCTCTCCGGACAACTGCTGAACAACCGACTGCTCATCAACGGCAACTTCGGCTACCGCGACAACCCGATGGCCAACACCAATTTCGTGGGCGACTTCCAAGCCGAATGGCTTGTGAACCGCTCCGGCGACATACGCCTGAAAGCGTATAACGAAACAAACGACCGGTATTATACCAAGACCAACCTCACCACCCAAGGGATAGGCATCATCTTCAAAAAGGATTTCAATAAATGGAATGAGCTGCTCTTCTGGAACAAATGGAAACTGAAAAGGCTGAAGAAGCAACCGGCTGAAAAGAGCATGGCTACGGACAGCATTTCACCCAAGATGTCCCGCCCGGAAGTGCAATCCAAACGGGAAAGACAGCAATAATTTCTCTTCGCCGTACTGTATTGTTTATCAACAGTGTATATGTACCAATAAATACCACCGTCTGGTACTGCTTCTACCAATAAGTGGTAGGACTTGTACCAACCATTGGTACGGACAATACCACTGTGAGGTACGAGCCGTACCAACGGTTGGTACAGACCAAAAGTAAAAGAACGGAGTTGAACTATCCCCAAAGAATAAAAAAAGGAGGGCTTTGTCAAAAACAGATAGTGGAATCTCATTTTGACAAAGCCCTCAGTATTATGCTTACCTCACAGGATGAAAGCCATATTCATCCCGCAGAAATAAAAACACCTTATTATTAATAAGAACGTGCAAATATCACGCGGCAAGCAGACGGTTTGCCGGTCACCATACACTTGCCCGGCTCTTTGTCGCCCGGCACGAAAGACTCAAACGGAATACAGCGGATAGTGGCTTTGGTTTCTTCCTTAATCTTCTCTTCCGTTTCGGTGGTTCCGTCCCAGTGAGCCAGAATAAAGCCGCCTTCTTCAATCTTTTCTTTGAATTCGTCGTAGCTGTCTACCGTAGTGATGCGGTTGTTGCGATAGTCCAACGCTTTCTTATAGATATTTGCCTGAATCTCTTCGAGCAGGTCTTTCACGTATTCTTCGATGCCGTCGCAAGAACGGGTTTCTTTTTCCAGCGTATCGCGGCGCATTACTTCCATTGTGTTGTTCTCCAAGTCACGACCACCCATAACCAGACGAACGGGAACACCTTTCACCTCATAGTCGGCAAATTTGAAGCCCGGACGCTTGTTGTCGGCATTGTCGTACTTCACAGAGATACCCATGGACTTCAGTTTGGCCACGATGCCGGCCACCTTCTCGTCAATCTTGGCAAGCATCTCGGCATTCTTATAAATAGGCACGATAACCACCTGTATCGGAGCCAAGTGTGGCGGAAGCACCAGACCGTTGTCATCGGAATGTGTCATGATAAGCGCACCCATCAGGCGGGTAGATACTCCCCATGAAGTAGCCCATACGTATTCCAATTTGTTTTCTTTGTTTACGAACTGCACATCGAAGGCTTTGGCAAAGTTCTGTCCCAAGAAGTGTGAAGTACCACTTTGCAAAGCCTTACCGTCCTGCATCATCGCTTCAATTGTATAGGTGTTGAGGGCGCCGGCAAAACGTTCGTTGGCCGATTTCACACCTTTAACAACGGGCACTGCCATGTACTTTTCAGCGAACTCACCATATACGTTCAGCATCCGTACAGCTTCCTCTTCGGCTTCCTCGCGGGTGGCGTGGGCTGTATGGCCTTCCTGCCACAAGAACTCGGCGGTACGCAGGAACAGGCGGGTACGCATCTCCCAGCGGAATACGTTTGCCCATTGGTTGCACAGGATAGGCAGGTCCCGGTAAGAGTTTATCCAATTCTTATAGGTGTTCCAAATGATAGTTTCCGAAGTGGGACGAATGATGAGTTCCTCTTCCAGCTTTGCAGCAGGGTCTACCACTACACCGCCACCGTTCGGATCGTTCTTCAAACGATAGTGTGTCACTACGGCGCACTCTTTGGCAAAGCCTTCTACGTGCTCCGCTTCGCGGCTGAGGAATGATTTCGGGATGAGCAAAGGGAAATAAGCATTTACATGCCCTGTCTCCTTGAACATATCGTCCAACTGACGCTGCATCTTCTCCCAGATAGCGTATCCGTAAGGCTTGATTACCATACATCCACGCACAGCCGACTGTTCTGCCAAATCGGCCTTTACCACCAACTCGTTGTACCACTGAGAATAATTCTCGCTACGTTTGGTAAGGTCTTTCAATTCTACTGCCATTTTATTTTGTTTTTAAAGTTTTCTATTCGGGTTCATATTAAACGGAGTGCAAAAGTACAAATTTCTGTGCGAAAAGCGTTTATTATATAAACACTATTTTTTGCAGACTTTATGGACACAGGCTTTTCCCTCTTGAAGAGCTGTCTTAATCAACCGCTTACGGCAAGCATACAGGCGCCCTAAATAGATGTTAACTTATTACATCCTAATAAGTTAACATCGTGCCGCTACGAAGTTAACATCGTACGGTTATTATATTAACTTCCTAAAACATCAACACATGCCAATACATTATATATAACTACAAAACATCAACACATGCCAATATTATGAAACTGAAAAGTGCAGCCTACCCCTAAAACAAAAGTCAGATAGCAATCTTACGATAACTATCTGACTTTCCATTAAGAGCGGAAAACGGGACTCGAACCCGCGACCCTCAGCTTGGGAAGCTGATGCTCTACCAACTGAGCTACTTCCGCAGAGATTGTTTCCTTTGTTCTGAAAACATCGGCAAAGGTAATGAAATCTTTTAAAAAAGAAAAAATGAAACCACTAAAAAATGTTCTGTTCTTGCCACTACCGTAGAATTCATGTACATTTGTTTCCTGTAAACCTCAAGAAAATCAATGAAACGAATTATACTTATCACCGGTGGGTCCCGTTCGGGCAAAAGCACTTATGCCGAAAAGCTGGCTCTAAGTCTCTCTTCCACCCCTGTCTATCTTGCTACGGCACGCATATGGGACGAAGAGTTTCGCAAACGGGTGATACATCATCAGGCAAGACGTGGCCCTGAGTGGACCAACATAGAAGAAGAAAAAGAGTTGAGCCGCCATGCACTGTCCGGGCGCACCATCCTGATAGACTGCATTACACTGTGGTGTACCAACTTCTTCTTCGACCTTAAAGCCGATACTGACCAAGCCCTTACCGCCGCCAAAGAAGAATTCGACCGCTTTACCTCACAAGATGCCACATTCATTTTTGTCACCAATGAAATAGGCATGGGAGGTACGTCCGAAAACGAGATACAGCGGAAGTTTACGGACATGCAAGGCTGGATGAACCAATACATCGCTTCGCAGGCAGACGAAGTCATTCTAATGGTGTCAGGCATACCTGTAAAAATAAAAGAAGATAAGAGATTAAAAATAAGAGATTAAAGGAATAAAGAATTAAAGAAGAAAAATTGAATATTGAAAGAATACGATGAAAACATTTCATATCTCCCGTCCGAACGAAGCCATTCGCCCGGCATTGATTGACAAAATCAACAACCTGACCAAGCCGAAAGGCTCTTTAGGCACTTTGGAAAGTCTTGCATTGCAAATAGGCCTCATCCAGCAAACTCTGACTCCTACCCTGCAACATCCGCAAAACATCATCTTTGCTGCCGATCATGGCATCGTAGAAGAAGGGGTCAGCCTATCGCCCAAAGAAATCACCTGGCAGCAAATCAGCAACTTCCTCCATGGGGGTGCGGGCGTTAATTTCCTCTGCCGTCAACATGGATTTACGCTAAAGATAGTGGATGCCGGAGTGGATTATGACCTGCCTTACGAAAAAGGCATCATCAATATGAAAGTGCGTAAAGGCACACGCAGCTACCTGCATGAAGCAGCAATGACCGAAGAGGAAATGGAGCTTTGCCTTGAACGGGGCGCGGAAGTAGTGCGCCGTTGCCACGAAGAAGGCAGCAATATACTGAGTTTCGGAGAAATGGGCATAGGAAACACGTCCTCTTCTTCCATGTGGATGACTTGCTTCACAGACATCCCGCTGAAAGAGTGCGTGGGCGCAGGAAGCGGTTTGGACAATGCAGGTATCCGCCACAAATATGAAATCTTGAAACAAGCGCTGGACAACTACCGGGGAGACGGTTCACCGCGCGACATCATCCGCCACTTCGGCGGACTGGAAATGGTTATGGCAATAGGAGCCATGTTGCAGGCCGCCGAACTGAAAATGATTATCCTGGTAGACGGGTTCATCATGACAAATTGCATCCTTGCCGCCGGCAAGTTGCATCCAGAAGTGCTGGACTATGCCATCTTCGGACATTGCGGAGATGAATCCGGGCATAAACTTCTACTTGAAAAACTAAATGCTAACCCTCTATTACACTTAGGACTAAGGCTTGGAGAAGGTACAGGCGCAATATGTGCATACCCGATTGTTGTCTCGGCAGTCCGCATGATTAACGAAATGGACAACTTCGCACATGCTGCCATCACTAAATATTTTTGAGATGAGAGCGCCGTATATCATGCAAACAAACATTGACAATATGAATTAACACAGATTTTCATGAACAACATATTAGCTTCATTCATCTTCTTCACACGACTGCCTTTCTGGAAAATAAAGGAAGTACCCGCCGAATGCTTCAAGCACGTAGTCCCCTACTGGCCTTTGACGGGCTGGCTGACGGGCGGTCTCATGGCAGGTGCGCTATGGCTGTCCGGACAGATATTGCCCGTATCCATTGCCTGGATTATAGCTGTTATTGTCCGCCTGCTTGTCACAGGCTGCCTGCACGAAGACGGGCTGGCAGACTTTATGGACGGGTTCGGCGGTGGCACTACACGTGAGCGTACGCTTGCCATTATGAAAGACTCCCACATAGGAAGCTATGGAGTTATCGGATTAATATTCTATTTCCTGCTGCTGTTGCAGATGCGCAATCTTCCCCTGAATTTCCTATGCATCCTCGTCTTTTGCGGCGATTGTTGGTCTAAGTTCTGCGCGTCCCAACTCATCAACTACCTGCCCTATGCCCGGAAAGAAGAGGATAGCAAAGCCAAAGTCGTCTATAACCGCATGAGCCGAAAAGAACTGATATCGGCCTTCGTCTGCGGATTGATTCCGTTTGTCCTGCTCCTGCCGATAAGAATGTGGCCCGCCACCCTCTTTCCGCTGCTCACGTTCGCATTGCTATGCCGCCTTATGAAACGCCGCCTGCAAGGATATACGGGAGATTGTTGCGGAGCCGCTTTCCTGCTTTGCGAATTATCATTCTATATAGGCAGTCTCATAATGGTTTATATCTACGCCGGTTATGGCATTGATTTTCTTACGAAATACGTCTCTGTTCCCTTTTATTTTCATTAAACATTTAATCTGAAAGTTATGGAAGTCATACTTATTCGCCACACCTCTGTTGATGTCCCGCCCGGTGTATGCTACGGGCAAACGGATGTTCCCTTGAAACCGACATTTGAACAGGAAGCCGCCATTACCCAAGAGAACCTGAAAAACTATCTTCCTTTCGACCACGTATATACCAGCCCACTCACACGCTGCGTACGTCTCGCCAGCTATTGCGGCTATCCGGATGCGGAATGGGACAAACGGATTATGGAGATTAATTTCGGAAGTTGGGAGATGAAACCTTTTGACCTCAACGACGACCCGCGCCTGCAAGAATGGTATAACGACTATTTGAATGTAGTAGCTACCGGCGGAGAGTCATTCGCCATGCAATACCAACGTGTCAGCCGCTTCCTCGATGAACTGAAAGCAAAACCCTATCAGCGGGTAGCTATCTTTGCCCATGGCGGCGTCCTGATCTGTGCGCAAATATACGCCGGTGTCATCAAACCAGAAGAAGCATTTGATGCGCTGACGCCTTATGGCGGCATCATAAGGATCACACTTTAGATGAACATACAAGTGGCGGTCACAACAACTATGATTATCATTAGCCACTCCACACAGCGGTTGATGCGTATGGCAACTTTCATATCCCCGGTGGTCAAAGGCCGTTCATTGTCACCTATATATGGTTTCCACACCTCTTCTCCAAAATAGTTGTGAGGTCCTCCGAAGCGGCAGTTCAAGATTCCTGCCAGTGCCGCTTCCGGATACCCGGAATTGGGGCTTGCATGCCGGCTGCCATATTTCCCTACAAAAAACAACAACGAAAACCTGCCCGAGGCAACTACCATAAGGAAAGCCGTCAGGCGGGCGGGAATATAGTTGGCCGCATCGTCCAAATGGGCAGCAAAACATCCGAAACGACGGTAACGCTCATTCTTATACCCTATCATAGAGTCAAGTGTGTTTACCATTTTATAAGCAAACATTCCCGGAACACCCAGCAGTGCGTACCAAAAAAGCGGAGCAATAACGCCGTCGCTCAAATTCTCTGCCAGCGTCTCCAACGCAGCCGTACGAACTTCCTGAGCAGAAAGTCCGGAGGTGTCGCGTCCCACAATGCGGGCCACCTGCTTCCTTCCCTCTTCCAATGAACGGTCTACTGCTTTAAACACCTCACAGACTTCGCGCACCAGCGTAGTACCTGCCAGACAATAGAAAATCAGCAACACCTGCAAAGTCAGAAGCAAACCGGGAGAATAAGATGCAGCCCAACGCAGTAAGAGCAGCGCAGACAGATAGGCCCCCGCAACAAGCAGCAATGACATGGCAGCCCCTTTCAGAAAACGGACATTCCCTTTGTTCAAACGATGTTCACAGAAAGAAATGGCCTTACCAAAAGCTACCACAGGATGCGGCAACCAAGCAGGATCTCCCAACCAGTGATCGAGCAACCATGCTGTAAGCAACGGCAGATTCAGATTGAAAGCAATGCCTAAAATAATGATTATATCTTCCATAAGAATGTTTCTTTAAATCACAAACTCTGTTATTGCAGCCACCAGCCTGTTATTCTCTTCAGGTGTCTGTGCAGCTATGCGGAAGAATTGTTCGTTCAGGCCAACAAAATTGGAAGCATCCCGGATAAGTATGCCATGCTCTTCGGCAAGAAACTTTTTCAAGGCAGACACCTTGCCCACGCGAAGCCGCACCAGCATAAAGTGCGTCTGCGTATCCCAAACATCCAGCCCGCCTATGGCTTTGAGCGCTTTGCACAGATGCGCCGTTTCCTGTAAATAAGCAGCTATATCCAATGGGGCAGGCACATCATTCTCCATTAAGAAAAGTCCCGCTTCAATGGCAAGCCGGTTTACCGACCATGGCATACGGTTGGTGCGCAACCGCTTCAGCAAACCGGAATTACCGGTCACATATCCAAGCCGCAAGCCGGGAATCGCATACCTTTTCGTCATGGAGTGTAACAACAGTACATTCGGATACTCCGCCGCCTCTGCCGACGAAAAAAGCGGGCACAACGTGAAATATTCGTAAGACTGGTCTATAACAAAGCAAACCTGCGGATTATGTTCAACCAATCCACACATATATTCTTTATCAACCACTGTTCCCGTAGGATTATTGGGATTGCAAAGCCATAACATCCGCACATCGTCCGGCAAGCGATACCCGTCCTGCTCCTTGGGCAACTGATAGAGCGAACTCACCCGGTGTCCATGCATGTGGCAAGCATCCGCATACTCGCTGAAAGTGGGTTGTAAAATGGCCGTATTCGTACCCCGGAAAGTCTGTGCAATGAGATATATAGCCTCCGTTGCACCATTTGTCACACAAACAGTGCCGGACGGCAGATGATGGCTGGAAGCTATGCAGGCTTCCAGCGTATAGGGTTCTGGTTCAGGATAACTGCCTATCTCCCCAATACATTCACACAGGTGGGCTTTCAGCCGGGAAAGGTCCACTCTGCCATAAACGTTGGAACTGAAATTAGCCGTTATCGGGCAGTTGAATTTGTAGAAATCGTCTCCATGACCGTCAATCATATCCCATCAGATTTAAATGTTGTCCGTCAGTATCTTGTAGATAAGCGGCATATCGACATGTTGTCTCACATGCTCGGCAAGCTTATCATACTGTTCTTCCTTAAATTGTTGATAGTTGAATGCTTCTGCCGTTTCCGACAATTTACCGGCAAACGGTTTAAGCAGAAAGTCTATGAATTCCGGATTGTCGAGAATACCATGAATGTAAGTTCCCATACACGTACTGTCTACAATATATCCGTCGCACAGCCCGTCTTCCAGCATATTCAACGGAGAAGCAGAAGTTCCCTCAATGGGTACGGTACTGCCCATGTGTATCTCATAACCGGACATAGAAAGTTTTAACGTCCCATCTTCAGTTGCCCGTCCTCCGTTTTCAAACAATTGGAATTTCACCTGCCTTGTCACTTTCTCTCCCGTCATCCTTGTGCTTACAGGCAACAACCCAAGACCGGGCAAACGTTCTATATCCCCCTCCACATGGTCAGGGTCAAATACCTCTTGCCCCATCAACTGATAGCCGCCACAAATGCCCAAGACGGCAGCCCCTTCACGATGAGCACGAACAACAGCTTGCGCCACCCCATTGCGGCGGAGCTCATACAGATCGGCAAGCGTGCTTTTGCTACCGGGCAGAATAATTATATCCGCTTTCGCCAGTTCCTCGGTATTGTTGGTATAAAAAAGATGTACGCGAGGGTCACGTTCCAACACGTTGAAATCCGTAAAGTTACTGAGATGACGCAAAAGCACCACCGCAATGTTCACTTTCCCCTGCTCTGCCTGCAAAGATTTTGTGGCAAGGGCAAGGGAATCTTCTTCCTCGATATATATATCCTTATAATAAGGAACAACCCCTACCACCGGTATGCCGCAAAGCTCTTCCAGCATCTTAACACCGGATTCGAAAAGACGTATGTCTCCCCTGAACTTATTGATAAGAATACCTTTGACGTGCTTGCGTTCTTCGGGCGTAAGCAACATTACCGAACCATACACACTGGCAAAGACTCCGCCACGATCAATATCCGCCACCAGAATAACATCGGCTCCGGCGTACATTGCCATAGGGAGGTTCACGAGATCGACCTCCCGCAGATTGATTTCGGAAATACTTCCCGCACCCTCCAATACAACGGGATTATATTTTTTCGAAAGACGGTCATAGGCCGCACACACTTCCCGGCGCAATTCCTCTCGTCCTTCCTTATGGAAATAGCCGTACGCACTGCGGTTGCCGATAGGACGACCATTCAAGACCACCTGCGAGGTACAGTCCGACTGCGGTTTCAGCAGTAACGGATTCATGTCTGTGTGGCAGGGAACCCCCGCTGCTTCCGCTTGTACAGCTTGAGCCCGCCCTATCTCCAATCCTTCGGGAGTAGCGTATGAATTAAGGGCCATATTCTGCGCCTTGAAAGGTGCCGGCCGGTATCCGTCTTGTTTGAATATACGGCAAAAAGCGGCAGATATGATGCTTTTACCGACGTCACTGCCGGTTCCGGCAAACATCAGTGGATGAAGTCTGTTCATTTGTTGAGCTAAAATGCGACACCCGGTACGGTCAATCTTGCCGTTCTCCGTTTGCGGTATCAATTCTGTTATAAAGATATGTTTAGGACGATAATATGTTTCCAGCACCGCCTGCAACTTATTCTCCAGTTCTTTTATATCCGGCTTCCCTGCTATCAGTAAAGTAAGCGCTTGTCCCAAACGGGGGTCGGGAACTGCTGTAACGGCAAATGGCACAGGAATAAACGGTTGCAGTCTGTTTTCCATTTCTTCTGCCTGTATCTTGATCCCGCCGCTGTTGATGACATTATCTTTCCGTCCGGCAATGGTAAAGCCTCCATCCGAACAGAGACAGGCAATATCATTAGTCTGTAAAACATCATCACAAATCAGGGGAGCTTTAACGATCAGCGTATTCTCGGCGGACAAAGACAATTCGACCGAGGGAAAGGGATAATAACATTTGGAAGCAGCCTCTCCGTTCAGGCGGCGCAACGCAATATGCGACAATGTTTCTGTCATGCCGTACGTAGAGTAAGCCGCTATCGGAATCGTCTTTAATTCCGCTTCCAAGCTGTCATCCACCGCCCCGCCACCGATAATCAGAATATCTGTATGCTCCAGCCGCTTCCTCTCGGCAGGAACACGAAGCGTATTATAAACCTGCAAAGGAACCATCGCCGCAAATTTCAGAGGTACTTCGACATCGGAAAGAGGATGACCGGAAGCAGGACGCACAACCAGATTCAGTCCTGCCACCAAAGAGCGCACCACCATCATCATTGCCCCAATATAACGGAGATTCATACACAACAAAGCAGTATCCCCCGCTTGCAGATTCAAAAATTCACAAGTGAGGCGTGCGCTTTGCATCATCCGGTCCTTGCGCACAACCAACCCTTTCGGGACGCCTGTGGAACCCGAAGTATGTACGGTAATAACCGGAGAAGCATCAAACCACTCATTCAGGAAAAGATACAAATCCCACAAGGCAGGCGGGCAATTACCCGCCCCTTCCGCCACAAGCCGGGATATATCTTCGGGAGCATACTCTTTTCCCTCTAACAGCAGGCGTTGTTGTTGTCGGTCAAATATCATTGAATACTTTAAATATCATCATTACAGAACCATAAACAATCTTTTCTCACCTCAAGAGGCATCTCCACATTGTCTGTGAAAAGCTGCCCGGTTCCCAGTCCCTGAGGCAGCGGATTGTCGAATGTAGCACACCATTGGGCAATTGCATTCAAACCGATATTAGATTCCAAAGCGGAAGTAATCCACCAGCCGATATGCCGTTTTTCCGCTTCGGCAATCCACTCATTCCCCCCGCATATTCCTCCATGAAGAGAGGGCTTGAGAACAATATACTGCGGATTGACCGCCGAAAGCAATTTCCGCTTTCCTTCCGGAGTATTGCAACCTATCAGTTCTTCGTCCAAAGCTATCGGCAACGGAGAGTCGGAAGCAAGGCGCGCCATTTCTTCCCACTGTCCTGCACGTATAGGCTGCTCAATAGAGTGCAAATCCAACTCGGACAAACGTTTCAGTTTCTCCATCACATCAACCGGAGAGAAAGCGCCGTTGGCATCCACACGCAACTCTATTTCCTTAGAAGAAAAATGCGCACGTATATGGCGAAGCAAAGCCAGCTCTTCATCAAAGTTGATAGCGCCTATTTTCAGTTTGATGCAACGAAAACCGGCTGCCATTTTTTCTTCTATCCGGGTAAGCATCCTGTCAAAGTCTCCCATCCAGATAAGCCCGTTTATCGGAACCCCTGCCTTTCCGCGCGAAAAAGCCGTATCATAGAGCGCCCAGCTTCCAATCCGGAAATGCCGTACAGCCGTCTCCAACCCAAACAAAATGGAAGGGTAATTGCGTAAAGACTCCACATCCAAATCTCCCCCGCAGTCCTCCAACCGGCGACAAGCCTTGACAAGTATATCCTCGTAATCGGGAAGATCATCACAACTCAATACAGGCAGAGGAGCGCACTCTCCTATTCCTGTCCTGCCCGGATAGTCGGGAGAAGTCAGATGAAGATACCACACTTTCCGGGTTGTATACACTCCGCGGGAAGTTCCCGCCGGTTGCTTAAAGTGCAGCAACCGGGGAATAATATCTATCTTACAATTCATTACAATAATCAGGGAAATTTGGGATATTGTTTGAAATTCGGCTTACGTTTTTCCAAAAACGCGTTCTTTCCCTCCTGCGCTTCATCCGTCAGATAATAAAGCAATGTCGCATCGCCTGCCAGTTCCTGAATACCGGACTGTCCGTCCAGCTCCGCATTCAGTCCGGCTTTAATCATGCGCAAAGCCAGCGGACTGAGCTGCATCATCTCTTCCGCCCATTGCACATATTCGTCTTCCAGTTGCTCCAAAGGCACTACTTTATTAACCAGCCCCATTTCCAAAGCTTCCTGTGCGTTATACTTGCGGCAAAGGAACCAGATTTCACGCGCTTTCTTCTGCCCTACCACACGCGCCAGATAAGATGCACCGAAACCGGCATCAAAACTGCCTACACGAGGACCTGTCTGACCGAAAACAGCATTCTCGGAAGCGATAGACAAGTCGCACACCACATGAAGCACATGCCCGCCACCGATAGCAAAACCGTTTACAGCGGCAATTACAGGTTTCGGGATACTGCGGATCTGTTTCTGCACATCCAATACACTCAAACGGGGTACGCCGTCTTTACCGATATATCCGCCGCGCCCTTTTACATTCTGATCACCTCCCGAACAGAAAGCCTTGTCTCCGGCTCCGGTGATGACAATCACGTCAATATCCGCTTCCTCACGACAAATGCGCAATGCATCACTCATTTCGGCAGTTGTAGTCGGAGTGAATGCGTTACGGTAGCGTTCGCGATTGATGGTAATACGGGCAATTCCGTTATAATAATCAAAAAGAATATCTTCATATTCCCTGATGGTAGTCCACTCTCTTTGTGTCAGCATAATTTATATTCTATTTTATTTGGTGATAATAATTCTTCAACATCCGGATATCTTCATCCTTGTCGGTAAATACTTCCAGCAAAATGGGCCGTTCCACAGTTTCCGGACAAGTGAAAGTTTGCATGGTCTCCGCCAGTTGCCCGTCATTCTCCGCACGCAGGTAAAGGAATCCCCGTTCTTCCGCCCAGCCTTTGGCTGAGGTTTTATGAACCGCTGTAATAAACTTATGCGAAGCCTCCGACATTTCAAGCCTCGGCAATGTATGGAAAATTTCTCCGCCACCATTGTTCAATAAAAGGATGCGCAGATTAGAACCGACATTGACATTCCACAACGCATTCATATCATAGAAGAAACTCAAGTCTCCGATAGCTGCAAAATTCAGTTTATCGGAAGTTGCCGCATAACCGACGGCTGTGGATAGCGAACCTTCTATGCCACTGGTTCCCCGGTTGCAACATACCTCAATGGTAGGAGAAATGGCATACAATTGAGCATAGCGCACCACCGAGCTGTTGGCCAGATGCAAAACAGACTTTTCCGGCAAAGACTTTATCAATGCACCCACTGCCGCCATTTCCGAATATGTGAACTCCGGTTCGGGAACAGCCTTGCAATAGTCCTCCCAAATGCGGGGATATTCGGGAGTGTGATTTTCCAGCAGGCCTGCTATCTTTTCCAGGAACTCAAACGGGTCCATCTCTATTACCGTAGTCAATGAGCAGTAAAGATCAGTCACCTCTCCATCCGGTGATACATGCCAATGCTCTTTGGGCGGATGCTGGCGAAGGAATTTCTTTAATCGTTTGGACACGATGTGTCCTCCGTAAGTAATCAGCAGGTCGGGAGCCATCCGGTTCATTTGCTCTTCGGGCATGGCATAGAGCGCCGTATCAAAATTCTTCACAGGGATACCCGGAACAGTCTGATTGCCGATATGCTCCATCAGCCAGGCAAAATGCTTATACAGCAGTTTGGTATATCGTTTTTCAAACAGATAAATAAGATTCATTTGCCCTACCACGATCATCCGCTTTCGGTATTTGTTCATGCGGTCGATGAGGTCATTATAATCGCGGTCGTAGATGTTCAAGCCTTGATAGCGGGTGATGACGCGCACTCCCGGCAATGCAGCCGTTGTGAAACTGAATAGCGGTTCGGAAACAGGTACATTGATATGCACCGGTCCTTTCCCATGATGATTGGTTTCCAACAGGGCCTCATTTATCAGGCGGTTGCAGAACCATTCATCCTCGTCCGTATGAATTTCGGGAAGATTGACGGACTTCTTGACCAATGTCCGGAACACATCCGGCTGTGGAAGTGTCTGTCCGTCCATTTGTCCGATCCAGGCTGCGGGGCGGTCGGCGGAAATAACTATCAAAGGCACTTTCTGATAAAAAGCCTCTGCCACAGCTGGATGAAGATTTAATAAGGCGGTGCCCGAAGTGCAGCAAACCGCAACAGGTTTACCGCTATTCAAAGCCAGTCCAAGGGCAAAATAGCCGGCACTCCGCTCATCTGTCATTGCATAACAAGCAAAAGCCGGATGATTGGACAAAGTGTGCGCGATAGGGACATTGCGGCTACCGGGACACAACACAACCTTAGTAATTCCGTACGCTTCGAGAAGCGCCGCCAGTTGGAGGATATTCTTTTTGTCTGTATACATGGTGGTTAGTGATTAGTGGTTAATGAATCATGGGAGGGAATCCTTAACAGACGTTTCATGGTTTGCAGTTTCTTTTCCGTTTCCAGCCATTCGTCGTTCAGTTCCGAAGAAGCCAGCAATCCGCCGCCGGCATAAAAAGACAATTGTCCGTTTTCAATGTGCATACACCGCAGGTTCACATATAAGTCGGTCTTTCCGGAAGGATCGAGCCATCCGATGAAACCGGAATAATAACGGCGGTCATAGCCTTCGTTTTCCAGTATAAACCGGTATGCTTCCTCCTTAGGCAGTCCGCATACAGCCGGAGTGGGATGCAGAACTTTCAGAAGACTTCCCAGTTTCCGGTTATCTCTCAAAGTAAAATGAAAACTCGTTTTTAAATGTGACAATGCTCCGGCATAAGCTGGATACGGACCGCTCTCCGCAGGATGAATGTCTAATGAAAGAAGTTGCCGGCGGATATAAGATACAACATATTCCTGTTCTTGCCTATTCTTCTCACCCCATTCCTGCGGCAAATTACCATTCTGCAAAGGCAGGGTACCTGCCAATGCCACCGTACTCCACTCGTTCTTTTCTCCTGATAAGATAATTTCGGGAGTGCTGCCCATCCATACACCGGTCCGGGGGGTGTAGCACAAATATACGTAAGAATGAATATAATGTTTGCATGCAGCATGGAACACTGCCGAAGGGGAGAAATCCGGAAACTGTCCAATGACGGATTTGCGTGAAAGTACTAATTTATCAAACCTCTTACTGCGCAAGGCTTCTATAAATGTCCGGAAACAAGTCTCATACCCTTCTGTATAAGTTTCCGAAAATGTTTCCTGCTCCTGAAACAACCGGAAGGCCTCCTGTTCTTCTTCCGAATACTCATCGGGCAGCAGGAAATGTTCCGGTTCTTCCGGTTGTATCAGCACAATCGGACTCTCCTCACTCACCCGGAACGGTGCAATGACGAATCCTCTTTCCCCATCCAACTCTTCAAGGTCGTGCAACAGGCGGACATTCCCCGTTGCCTGCATCAGCAAATGGGGAGCTGCCTCTCCGGGAATACGATAGACGGCAAAAGGCTGTTCTTGCCGGATCAATGTATCAATAGCTGTCAGATTACTTATTTCTTTGTCAATCATCTTCTTTCATAAAAGAATAAAACCAGCATAGTGTTCAAACGCGCTGCATGATTTTAATTCAGATGACAAAGATACAAAATCCTTTTTATAGAAGATATAAAGCGAAAGTTTGTTTATACTGTCTTTATATGAATATAAGACTCTGTATCTTTCCTTGCATACTTTCAAAATGAACAATCTTTCACAAGGAATGTTTGAGAGATTATCATTTCAACCTAAACGATAAACCTGACATATGAAACAAATCTTACTTATCATCCTCTTGGGAACGGGAATTTCCATAACGGCACAAACCCTCTCCCTGAGTTTTGACGACGCCCTACGGCAAATGCAGCAGGGTAATCGGAGCCTGAAGATAGCCGACAAGGGCATCGAAGCCGCACGTGCAGAACGTGACAAGTTGAACGCTCTGTGGTATCCAAGTCTGCAAGGTGCAGGAACATTCGTACACCTGTCCGAAAAAATAGAAGTAAAGCAGCCTCTTTCGCAATTTACAGATCCTGCCAAAGACTTCGTACACAACCTCGTTCCGGACGACCAGTTCATCAGCGGCATCCTCGACCAGATAGGCAGCCACACACTCGTCTTTCCACTTGCACCGCGTAACCTCACAACGGTGGGGTTGACAGCCGAATGGATTGTATTCTCCGGCGGCAAACGTATCCGCGCCGGCAAAATAGGAAACACGATGATAGACATGGCACGCGAGAACCGGGAACAAACCGATGCCACACAGCGTATCCTTTTGGCAGAGAGCTATTTCGGCCTGCGCCTGGCACAAGAAGTGGTACGTGTGCGCCAAGACACCTACAACAGTCTGCAACAACATTACAAAAATGCCCTAAAGCTGGAGGCTGCCGGAATGATAGACAAAGCCGGACGCCTCTTCGCCCAAGTGAATATGGACGAAGCGCAACGCTCACTGGAAGCCTCGCAGAAAGAGGCCGCAGTGCTGCAAAATGCCTTGCGCACACTGCTCAACATGGAAGATACCTGCACCATACAGCCCATCTCCCCACTCTTCATCAACACCGTCCTTCCTGCTCAAGAGGAGTTCTTGCAAGCCATGCGGACCGAGAACTACACCGTCAACCAATTGCAGTTGCAGTCGCACATCGCCAAGCAACAGCTCCGTATCGACCAGAGCGGATACCTGCCCGACATTGCAGTGTTTGGCAAACAGACCTTATATGCACATGGTATTCAAAGCAACCTCGTCCCCCGCACCATGATAGGAGTAGGATTTACTTGGAACCTCTTTGACGGGCTGGCACGAGAAAAGCGGATACGCCAATCAAAAATAGCCCAGCAGACCCTTGCCATAGGACAGGAAAAGGCCAAAGACGATTTAAGTGTAGGCATTGACAAGCTCTACACACAAATGCAGAAGTCTCAGGACAATGTACGCGCCCTGAACAGCACTATCGAACTGAGTGAAGAGCTGGTCCGCATCCGCAAGAAATCATTCACCGAAGGCATGGCCACAAGCACAGAAGTGATAGATGCCGAAAACATGCTGGCAACCGTACGCGTGGCCCGTCTGGCGGCATATTATGAGTACGATGTTGCACTGATGAACCTGCTGGCGCTATGCGGAATACCAGAACGGTTTGATAAAATGAGAATTGAAAATTAAGGCTTATACTCCATACTTTATACTTATATAAAATGAATATCAATAATAAAACTATCAGCATCACATTCATCGTTATTTTAATCGTTACCGTAGTGGTATCAATCATCGGAATGTTACTTATGAGCCGGCAGCCAATGGTGCTGCAAGGACAAATAGAGGCCACAGAGATACGCATCAGCGGGAAACTCCCCGGCCGCATAGATTCCTTTCTCGTGGAGGAAGGCGAATGGGTCAAGGCAGGTGATACGCTCGTCGTCATCAACAGTCCCACTATCGAAGCCAAGTACCGCCAAGTGAATGCTTTGGAACAAGTGGCGCAAGAGCAGAACAAAAAGATTGATGCCGGAACGCGCCGACAAATCATTGCCACAGCCCGGCAGCTATGGAACAAGACGCAAAGCGACCTCACCCTTGCCCAAACCACCTACCGGCGTGTCCTAACCCTTTACAAAGACAGCGTCGTCACCGAGCAGCGAAAGGACGAAGTGGAAGCCATGTACAAAGCCGCACAGGCCGCCGAACGAGCTGCGTACCAACAATACCAAATGGCAGTGGACGGTGCGCAAAGTGAAGACCGCGCTGCTGCCCGCAGCCTTGTAGACGCCGCCCGCAGCACTGTCGATGAAGTATCCGCCCTTTTGGTGGACTCCAAGCTCATAGCTCCCGAAGACGGACAGATAGCCACGATCTTCCCGAAACGCGGCGAGCTGGTGGCTCCGGGCACTCCCATTATGAACCTGATTGTAATGAACGATGTGCACGCGGTCTTGAATATTCGGGAAGACCTGATGCCTCAGTTCAAGATAGGCGGAACTTTCAAAGCCGATGTTCCCGCACTTGACAAGAAAGACATAGAGTTCCGCATCTATTACATCAGCCCGCTGGGCAGCTTCGCCACTTGGAAATCCACCAAGCAAACAGGGAGCTATGACATGCAGACCTTTGAAATACATGCACGCCCTGTACAGGCTGTGGAAGGGCTAAGACCGGGAATGTCGGTGCTGCTGACTCACGCCGACCGCTAATCACCAATCACTAATCACCAACCTCTCATCATGAATTTACTATATAATGTTTTCCTCCGCGAATATCACCGTATCACCTCACGCCGCCTTTATCTCGGCGTGTGTGTCATCCTGCCCTTATTCTGCCTGTTCTTCATGGCTACTATTTTCGGGAACGGACAAATGGAGAACATACCCATCGGCATCGTAGACCGGGACAATACCGCGACTTCACGCAGCATATCCCGACGCATATCGGCCGCCCCTGCTTTTCGGGTGGCGAAGCACTTCACCGATGAAGCTTCAGCACGTCAGGCGTTGCAGCAGAAAGAAATATACGGTTACCTGTCCATTCCTCCCCGGTTTGAGCAGAAAGCAGTCAGCGGAACGGACGCAACGCTGACCTATTACTACCATTACGCCCTTCTCTCGGTAGGAAGCGAACTAATGGCTACATTCGAAACCACCCTCGCTCCAATAGCCCTGTCCCCTATCATCATACAGGCACAAGCGCTGGGGGTGGAACAGGGACAGATGCAAACGTTCCTCCTTCCGGTAGAAGCCGATACGCGCCCACTCTATAATCCTGACATGGATTACTCTATCTATCTGAGCCAGCCGTTTTTCTTCGTTTTGTTCCAAATACTGATTTTACTTGTAACGGTCTACTCCATAGGAAGCGAATTCAAGTTCGGTACCACGCAAAACTGGATGCGGGCTGCCACACCTCCGGATAAAGATCCTGCCAACCTGCAAAATGCCAGCATCCTTGCCGCTGTCGCAGGGAAGCTGCTGCCCTATACCCTTGTATTCTCTGCCATAGGCATATTGGCGAACTACGTCTTATTCGGCCCGCTGCATATACCGTTTCAGAGCAGCCTGTGGCTGATGAATGCCATTACAGTGCTCTTCATCATGGCCACACAGGCATTGGCGGTACTGATATTCTCTGTTTTTCCCAAGATAGCCTACATCATCAGCGTGGTTTCAATGATAGGTTCTTTGGGGGCTACACTGTCAGGGGTTACATTTCCGGTGGCGGCTATGTACGCACCGGTTGATGCCGCTTCCTACCTGTTCCCGGTGCGGCACTTCACCGAAGCGTCACAGGCAATGATCTATTTCAATGCAGGTTTTGCCTATTTATGGCAATCGGTTGCTATACTCCTGATATTCCTATTGTTGGGAATATTGATTCTACCTTTACTGAAATGGTGGATACGGAAAACAATATCGGAGGAAGTAACTGAAAAAGCAACCCCACAGGAATCATTGGCACATACTGCCGGGAACGGAATGCCGTCCTTAGGTGATGTTATCCGCCATGAATGGAAAGCCATCTCCACCAATCCTGCAATCCTTCTGGTGTTGGCAGGCGGTATATTCCTCTACGGTTTACTCTATAACTACATGTATGCCCCCAACCTGGTGCGCAAAGCTCCGGTTGCCGTAGTCGACCTCTCCCATTCCGCACTCAGCCGGGAATACGTGCGCTGGCTGGATGCAGCTCCGCAGACTTCGGTCCGCGCCCGGACTCCAAACATCCTTGAAGCCCGCGAATGGATGAAGAAAGGCGAAGTCACCGGCATACTTTATATTCCCTCCGATTTCGAGACACGTGTGGCCCGCGGTGAAACCTCCGTATTCACCCTATATGCGGCAACAGACGCGTTCCTCAATTTCAAGGGATTGCAAGAAGCCGCCTCACGCGTTATGCTGGCCGTAAATGATGCCCACCGATCTGCCGGAGCTGTATTTCTGCCGCCACAGGGGTTGTTGGCCGTCGCATCATCCGCCCCCGTCAACGTATCAGGGACGGCCCTTTACAACTATACCGAAGGATATGGTTCCTACCTGATCCCCGCCGTAATGATTGTCATCATCTTTCAGACGATGCTAATGGTGATTGCCATGCTGACAGGTGAAGAAGCCGAAGAAAGGCGGAAAGGAATTTCCATGATGAACGCCTGTTCCCTAAAGGATGCGCTGCGCATCGTATCGGGAAGGAGTTTTGTATATGTAATGCTGTATGTGGTGTTCTCGTTGTTCCTGCTGGGATTGCTCCCGCACATTTTCAGTATTCCCAATATCGGCAACGGATTGGACATTGTCGTGATGATGATACCTTTTCTGCTTGCCACAAGTTTCTTTGCACTTGCCCTGTCCCGCTGGTTCACCGACCCGGAAGCCCCGCTGCTGATGATAGCATTCTTTTCTGTGGGCTACATCTTCCTTTCGGGCGTTTCCTATCCTCTGGAACTGATGCCTTGGTATTGGCAGGCGGCGCACTACATTTTTCCCGCAGCTCCCGCGGTGCTCGCTTTCGTCCAACTGAATTCAATGGGTGCCACTCTTGCCGACATTTGGCCTCAGATGCTGACGCTGTGGATACAAGCAATCGTGTACGGTGCATGGGCATTGCACACTGCAAGGCATAAAAAAAGGCTATCTATCCCAGACAGCCAATCTTTTTGTTAACCTTAAATCTAATACTATGAAAAACACATTACAAAGATACGGACATTTCGGGAATCTCCAAATTATCGGAGCGCCAAAGCCCAACTTATAACATGGTTTAAGAGGAGTGTACTGTTATTAACATTTTGATGATAATAAATCAGGAAAAAACTTATCCGGCATGGATTTATTTGGCAAAGGTTAACATGTTTCCGACAAAAACCTTATCTTAGCTGCCAAATATAAAAAAAACGCTATGATAACCGAAGAACTGAAGAAACTCTACACCGTACATACCGGACACGAACCCGAAACCATTGACGAACTCCCCTCTTCCGGCTCCAACCGCCGCTACTTCCGTCTCACAGGCACGCCCACGCTGATAGGTGTCAGCGGTGAATCCGTCGAAGAAAACCGCGCATTTCTCTATATGGCAGAGCATTTCCGGCGGAAAGGCCTGCCCGTACCCGAAGTATTCATCCGTTCCGAAGACGAAGTGTACTATCTGCAAGAAGATTTGGGAGACACTCTCCTGTTCAATGCCATTGAAAAAGGACGCAAAACCAGCGTATTCGGAGAAGAAGAAAAGCAACTGTTGCGCAAGACTATCCGCCTGCTGCCTGCCATACAGTTTGCCGGAGCCGACGGCATGGACTTCTCCTACTGCTATCCGCAGGCGGAGTTCAACAGCCGCAGCATCCTGTGGGACTTGAACTACTTCAAATACTGTTTCCTCAAAGCAACCGGCATGGACTTTCAGGAAGACCGTCTGGAGGATGATTTTCAGAAAATGGCGGATGTATTGCTCCGCAGCAGTTCCGCTACTTTCATGTACCGCGACTTCCAAAGCCGCAACGTAATGATCAAAGATGGCGAACCCTGGCTCATCGACTTTCAGGGCGGGCGTAAAGGGCCTGTCTACTACGACGTGGCTTCATTCCTATGGCAAGCCAAAGCCAATTATCCCGACAGCTTGCGTCAGGAGCTTCTGAAAGAGTATATAGAAGCGCTGCGTAAATACCAACCGGTGGACGAAAGTTATTTCTATGCCCAGCTTCGTCACTTCGTACTGTTCCGCACCATGCAGGTATTGGGCGCATACGGTTTTCGCGGTTACTTCGAGAAGAAGCCCCACTTCATCCAAAGTGTGCCTTTCGCCATTGAAAACCTGCGCCAACTGTTGCAAGAACCTTACCCCGAATACCCCTACCTCTGCAAAGTCCTGCACGAACTGACCGAACTGAAACAATTCACCGACGACCTGCAAAAGCGGCGCCTGGTAGTGAAAGTCACCAGCTTTGCCTATAAGAAAGGAATCCCCGAAGACTCCTCCGGCAATGGCGGCGGCTTTGTATTCGACTGCCGCGCCGTAAACAATCCCGGCAAGTACGAACGCTATAAGCCTTTCACCGGACTTGACGAACCCGTTATCCGTTTCCTCGAAGAAGACGGGGAAATAGCCGTTTTCCTTGAACACGTATACGCTCTGGTAGATGCTTCCGTAAAGCGATACATGGAACGCGGCTTCACCAGTCTCTCCGTATGCTTCGGCTGCACAGGCGGGCAGCATCGCTCCGTATATTCGGCACAACACCTGGCCGAACACCTGAACAAAAAGTTCGGCGTACAAGTGAACCTTATGCACAGAGAACAGAATATTGAACAGACTTTCAACGCAAAACGCTAAAAAGCAATGAGACAATGAAAGCAATGATATTTGCCGCAGGACTGGGCACGCGCCTTCGTCCGCTGACGGACCACACCCCCAAAGCCCTTGTTCCCATAGCCGGGAAAACGATGTTGGAACGTGTGATCCTACGGCTGAAAGATGCCGGATTCAATGATATTACGATCAACATCCACCATTTCGGCGAACAGATCATCGAGTTTCTCCGCACCCACAATGATTTCGGAGCCACCATCCACATCAGCGATGAACGGGACAGATTGCTCGACACCGGTGGCGGAATAAAGAAAGCGCGTCCCTTTTTGGACGGCAACGAACCCTTTCTTGTGCACAATGCCGATATTATCTGCGACGTAGATCTTGCAGAGCTTTACAGACATCACAGGGAAAGTAACGCCGAAGCCACACTGCTTGTCAGCGAACGACAAACCTCCCGGTATCTGCTATTGGACGATGACAATCTTCTGCATGGCTGGATAAACAAATCCACAGGCGAAACCAAGCCCGGAGACTTCGTTTTCCAAGAAGGAGAATATAGGGAAATGGCTTTTGGCGGCATTCATGTCATATCCCCTTCCATTTTCCGCCAAATGGAAAGTGCCCAATGGGAAGGGAAATTTTCCATTATCCCTTTCTATCTGTCCGTCTGCAAGACAACCCGTATACAAGGCTATCCGCTTCAAAGCTGTCACTGGTTCGACATCGGTAAACCGGAAACACTGGAAAAAGCGGAGAATTACCTCATAGAGAGTGCATTAAAGTAAAAAATCCGGCAGCATACATACCCTTCACTCTCTCTTACGAGCATGGAAAATCCGTCTTGCGAGATAAAAAAAATCGTCCCATGAGATGAAATAATTCATCCTGCAAGACGAAAAAAAACATTAAAAAGGAACTGCTATCTTTGACATCCGGCACATGAGATTTCAAACATTCAGTCAGAAGATCAAAAAACAGAGAACATACGTATGAAAAAGATAATGATGATAATCGGCCTCTTAGTTGCCGCATCAGCCGTTTGGGGCCAATCATCCCTCTCTTTCTATGCAGAGGCAGGAATCGGCACCTCCCGCCTCTATGGAAGACACTCCGGCAGTGACACGCAAACAGCCTATAAAGCGGGAGTAGGTGCGGAATATACGCTGAACAGGACCTGGGCACTGCAATCCGCCCTGGAATTTATATCCATAGGCGGCAAAGACGATATGCAATATGTGGAACATGCCAAGATGCACGAATTGTACTTACAGATACCCGTAATGGTTGCCGCACGACTGCCGCTGGGCGAAAACTACCACGCCTCATTGGGCTTGGGTCCGTACATTGCTTGCGGTGTAGGCGGAAAGACATCCGGCAGCATCAAACAGGATTACGCCCACAGCGGTCACGACGGCTATTACCGCTTCCGGACAAGCACATTCGGCAGTGTATTGGAGAATAAAGCGGGAAACAGAAGGCTGGACGGCGGCGTCATCATTGAAATAGCGTTTGAATACCGCCGGTTCATCATCGGTGCAGAAGCACAGGTAGGACTGGTGAAAGTCAACCAGCAGTTGAGACAGGTAATCGAGACGGAAGAGTTTCAAGGCTACTTACCCAAGAACTTCGCCTCATTCTTTACCATAGGATATAAGTTCCGGTAGGAGTTTCGCCAATACCTCTCCGATACCGGAAAGACACACCGGCTCTTTGCCGGGCTGATGCACAACAAACACCTCGTCTCCTCTCTCCGTACATCCGTCCGTTTCAACGTGCGTTTCCGCTTCCACGTCGCGGCCGGCAAAGATGCCATTGCGTTGCAAAGCCTTGCGCATCATGGCATACCTCTGTCCACTACCGGAAAGGCGTACCTGCGAGGCATATTCATTATCCACCCTGAACAATCCGCTCTCCGGATCGAACACAATGCCTTTGCGGGCAAAGAAACTACCAAGACTGCCGTTCAGCGAAAGATCCTCCGGCGTACCGATAGTTACCCCATTCGCCTTATCCATCAGCCAGATTTTGTCGGCAATTTGCAGAGCCAATTCAAGATCGTGCGTAGAGAGAAAAATAGTCTTGTCCGTCCGTCTGCTGAGGTGATGCAGCAGTTGCATCATTTCCACTTTGCTGGGAAAGTCGAGGAAAGCGGTAGGCTCATCCAGATAAATCACCGGCGTCTCCTGAGCCAGCGCTTTGGCTATCATCACTTTCTGACGTTCGCCGTCGCTCAACGTATGCACCATGCGGTGTGCCAGGTGAGGGATGCCGACCAAAGCAATGGAGTGTTCCACCACATGCTTGTCCTCCTGTGTCAACACGCCCCAAAAACCTGTATAAGGGGTGCGTCCCAGCCCCACCAATTCCGTAACGGACATATTGCGGAGGTCGCACTTCTCCGTCAGCACCACACTGATGACGCGTGACAACTGCTTGTCGGTATAAGTCTCGATCTCCCTGCCCTGAATACGTATCTCTCCGCCCAGCTTGGGCTGAAAGGCGGACAATGTCCGGAGCAGTGTGGACTTGCCCACTCCGTTGGCTCCCAACAGACAGGTCAGTTCACCGCTGTTGATGCCGGCACAGATGCCGTCCGCCACCACTTTCACATCATTCTTACCGGGATAGCCGATAGAAAGGTTCTCTATATGTATAGTTTCGCTGTTCAATTTGAATTACCGGATTAGGAGTTTCAGGTACGCACTTCTCATTTCCGGGCGCAATATTCGGAATTTTCGGGGAGATACGCAAACTCTCCCCGAACAAATCGCTATAAAAAGAAGATGAAAACCATTGCAACAGCATCCCACTTTTTCATAGTCTTATTTCTCGAACCGGTTCAAGACCTTTTTTGCGCTGTCTGCCAGCACCACAAGAGCTCCGGCAAGAATAGCGGTATCCTTTATCACCAGACGTCCCGCCCCGGTCAGCAAAGGAAAACCATGCTCCCCACTTCCCAAATCGGGAACCCACACTTCGGGGGTGGTAACAAGGAAAGAAAGCGTACCGAGTGTCATAATGACCGCCAACGCAGCTCCCGCCAGCCCAATTTGAGGAGAGAATATACCCCAAAAAGTAAGGATACCTATTGCCATAATCAGTATTCCAAGACCGTGGGAGAAACCGTAGGTATTGTTCTCCATATGCCATTGGTGTTTCACCTCATTGAACTCACCCTCCTTCAGTTTATACTCCTTGTATTCCGGCGCCGCCTTGTTATAGAAGAAACTCATAAACGGACTGTTTGCCACGAACGGAACAATTCCCTCGGCTTCATAATTCCAGAATTTCAGGCCGCCTATCCATACAAATATCACAAGAATGGCCACGCGGATCAGATTAACGCCCAATTTTTGGGAAGAAGCGGCCAGTGTCAGCAGTGTAAGAAACAGTTTTTGCAATTTCGTTTTCATAATTTTTATTGTTTTTAGTGAGGGTGTCAAAACTCTGACAAGCCTATCATTAGCTTCGCTCAAAATATCTTTTATTTCTTACGCTAATATATAGTCTGTCATGCAGAACGTAGTGAAGCATCTCTTCTCCTACTCACACAGAGAGTAGATTCTTGAATGACAGAGTAAAATGATAGTTAATGTTAGTTTTGACACATCTTCATGTTTTTGCAAAGATCCCTGTTTCCGACGGAACGTGAAATGGCAATTATTCCGTAACTGTTGGCAATTCTTCCCGTTGCACCCTTTTCCGGTACTCCGACACACACTCCCCCGTCATTTTCTTGAAGAAACGGCTGAATGTCGCCAAATCCTCAAAGCCCAGAATATCCCCGATTTCCTTCGCGCTTTTTCGTGTGTAGAGCAGCAGGCGTTTGGCTTCCGCCTCTATCCGTTCGTGAATGATGCGAAGCGGAGAAGGCAGTCCGCAGGCGGAAAACAAGTTGGATAGCGTTTTAGGTGAACGGCAAAGAATACCGGCATAGTCCTGCACCTGCTTCTTCTCGCGGAAGTTTCCGTCTACCAGCACATAGAACTGCCGAATGATGTCGAAAGCCTTTTCATGCTCCCTCCCCACACTGAACTTTGTACGGGCTATACGTGTGCAGGTGATGATGAAGCGCTTCAGCATAATACGCAGCATCTCCTCCTGAAAACTGTCGCTAATGGCCGATTCCCGGCAGAAGCCGCGGACTATATCGTGCAGCCCGGACGACTGTTCTTCCGAGAGTTCCAGACGCATCACCTGGGATGAACCATAGAACAGGAAGCCGTTGCAGGACACTTCGTCATCATGTCCGAAGATGCAATAGAAGTTACTGTTGAAAACCAAAGTCAGGTACTCGCCTTCCACCTCTTTCACCTCCAAATGGTGCAACGGGGTAAGCGTAATGATTTCGTCCTTTGCCAATTTCATGGGTATGTGGTCCACCTCAACAGCAAGCGAACCGTTCTGCACCCACAGGAACTTATACAAAGTCTTGTCCCGTTGCAGCCGCTTGTTTTCATGAAAACGGGAGGTCATCGCGATATTGCCATTCAAGCGCGTATTTAGCTGATAGTCCATAAGTTTCTATTCGTTGATAAAGGAAACAAAGATAGGCAATATCCCGGATTTAATACTATTTCGCATAAAATACGAATGATTTTTGCAGAAATGGCTTACCTTTGCGCACTGTGTAACTAAATTAAAGATAAAGACATGAAGAAACTTGCTTTTTATATGTTGATGCTGGTTATGGGTATCGGTTATGCCCACGCACAAGGCCAGGCAGATATTAAATTCGACAAAACCACCCATAACTTCGGTACATTCTCCGAAAGCAGTCCGGTGGTGAGCTGCACTTTCACTTTCACCAACGTAGGAGATGCTCCGCTGGTAATTCATCAGGCAGTGGCATCTTGCGGATGTACAGTGCCCGAATATACGCAGGAGCCTGTAATGCCCGGAAAGAAAGGAACAATCAAGATTACTTACAACGGTACGGGCAAATACCCCGGACACTTCAAGAAGTCCATTACGTTGCGCAGCAATGCCAAGACCGAAATGCTCCGGCTCTTTGTGGAAGGCGACATGACTGCCAAAGACGCCAAATAATCGTTTTTATGATACAGAATAAAGGAGAATTTTTCAATTCTCCTTTTTTTTTGCTTTCTTTGAAGCCTATAACCGATACATATCGCAATCATAACAATAAACAATAAAACAGCTATTATGAAACAAGAAGAAGAAGAGAAACTGACCGGCTTGCCGGAAAATGCGTTCCGCGCACTGAAGCCGGGAGAAGTCTACAACCCCTTGATGAGTCCCGACAAGAAATATCCCGAAGTAAACCTTTGGTCGGTGCTGTGGGGTATCGCTATGGCAATCCTCTTTTCGGCGGCGGCAGCCTATCTGGGATTGAAAGTGGGACAAGTGTTCGAAGCAGCCATTCCCATTGCCATTATCGCCGTCGGCGTATCAGGCGCAGCCAAACGCAAGAACGCACTGGGCGAAAATGTCATTATACAATCCATCGGAGCCAGCTCCGGCGTCATCGTGGCAGGTGCAATCTTCACCCTGCCCGCACTGTACATCCTGCAGGAAAGCTATCCGGAGGAAATCACCGTAACATTCACGCAAGTATTCATCAGTTCATTGCTGGGTGGCGTGCTGGGTATTCTTTTCCTCATTCCGTTCCGCAAATATTTCGTCAGCGACATGCATGGCCAATATCCTTTCCCCGAAGCCACCGCAACGACGCAGGTGCTTGTATCGGGCGAGAAAGGCGGTAGCCAGGCAAAGCCGTTGCTGTTGGCAGGTATCATCGGAGGTCTGTACGACTTCATCGTAGCCACTTTCGGGTGGTGGAACGAGAACTTCACAACCCGCGTATGCGGCTTCGGCGAAATGCTGGCCGAGAAAGCCAAGCTCGTGTTCAAGGTAAATACCGGAGCTGCCGTTTTGGGTCTGGGCTACATCGTCGGACTGAAATACGCTTCCATCATCTGTGCCGGTTCGCTTGCCGTATGGTGGATTATCATTCCCGGCATGTCCCTCATCTGGGGAGACAGCGTGCTGAACCAATGGAATCCTGAGATTACCGCCACCGTAGGCGCAATGGCTCCGGAAGAGATCTTCAAATACTACGCCAAGAGCATCGGTATCGGCGGCATTGCAATGGCGGGTATCATCGGCATCATCAAGTCATGGAGCATCATTAAGAGCGCCGTAGGACTGGCTGCCAAAGAGATGGGTGGCAAAGCCGATGCGGAAGCCAACGTGAAACGCACGCAACGCGACCTTTCCATGAAGATCATTGCTATCGGCTCCTTCATCACGCTGGTACTGGTGACGCTGTTCTTCTACTTTGATGTGATGCAGGGCAACCTGCTGCACACATTGGTGGCTATCCTGTTGGTTGCAGGCATATCATTCCTATTTACCACCGTAGCTGCTAATGCCATTGCCATTGTGGGCACAAACCCGGTATCGGGCATGACACTGATGACGCTGATACTTGCATCGGTAGTAATGGTAGCAGTAGGTCTGAAAGGCCCGGGCGGAATGGTAGCCGCACTGGTCATGGGCGGTGTGGTTTGTACGGCGCTTTCTATGGCAGGCGGCTTCATCACCGACCTGAAAATAGGCTACTGGCTGGGAAGCACCCCCGTAAAGCAGGAAGCATGGAAATTCCTCGGAACAATCGTTTCGGCAGCTACCGTAGGCGGCGTAATGATTATCCTGAACAAGACATACGGATTCACCAGCGGACAACTGGCTGCCCCGCAGGCCAATGCAATGGCGGCTGTCATCGAACCGTTGATGAACGGTGTAGGCGCACCCTGGCTGCTTTATGGCATCGGTGCTGTGCTGGCTATCGTACTGAATTTTTGCAAGATACCTGCACTTGCCTTTGCGCTGGGCATGTTCATCCCACTGGAGCTGAACGTTCCGTTGGTAGTGGGTGGCGCCGTCAACTGGTACGTAACCAGCCGCAGCAAGGATGCTGCCCTCAATGCCGAACGCGGTGAAAAAGGTACACTGCTGGCATCCGGTTTCATAGCCGGCGGCGCACTGATGGGCGTGGTAAGCGCGGCAATGCGCTTCGGCGGTGTGAACCTTGTGAACGACGCATGGCTCAACAACACATGGTCCGAAGTACTGGCACTGGGTGCTTACGCTATCCTTATATTCTATCTCGTCAAAGCTTCGATGAAAACGAAATAAGCTGCGGAGATACTGAAATAAGTTCATAGGAAATCATCAGCCATTCTTCGCTATGTTCTGAATGGCTGATGATATAAAACCGTATTCATTATGAAAAAGACACTATTCCTATCCTTACTGTTCGCAACAACAATGTTGTCTGCACAAAAGCCCGTCGAACTGCCGTTATGGCCCGACGGAGCGCCTAATACAAACGGGCTGACCGGCAATCAGGAAGATTTGGAAGGCGGCCGCGTAGCCAATGTAGTCAATCCTTCCATAACCGTTTACCGTCCGGCAAAACCCAACGGCATGGCTGTTATCATGTGCCCCGGCGGCGGATACGGCCGTCTCGCCATGAACCACGAAGGACACGACATGGCGGCATGGTTCACAACGCAGGGCATCACGTATGCCGTATTAAAATACCGCATGCCCAACGGACACCATGAGGTTCCCTTGTCGGACGCCGAACAAGCTATCCGCCTGATGCGCGGACACGCCAAAGAATGGGGTGTGAATCCCAACCGTATCGGCATCATGGGAGCATCTGCCGGCGGGCATCTGGCGGCTTCTCTTGCCACACTATACAGCAGTGACGCCACCCGCCCCGACTTTCAGGTCTTGTTCTATCCCGTCATCTCTATGCTGAAAGGAGTCACCCACAGCGGTTCACGCAAAAACCTCCTCGGAGAAACGCCTTCCGCCGAACTGGAACAGAAGTACTCGCTCGAACGGCAAGTATCTCCCCAAACGCCGCAAACATTCATCATGCTGTCAGCAGATGATGCAGGCGTTCTGCCCATCAACGGCATCGGCTATTTCCTCGCCCTGCAAGAGCAGAAAGTTCCCGCCACTCTGCATGTCTACCCCACCGGCGGACATGGCTGGGGCTTTCGTGACAGTTTCACCTATAAACGCCAATGGACCGGGGAACTGGAAAAATGGCTGAGAGAAGGGCTCACCTTCCCGGAGAAATAGCAGGCCTGGAGAAAACGTATTTACAAACAATCATTAACTCATACAAACCTTAAAACATTCTTTTATGAAAATGAAAAAACTACTGGTTGCAGCCGCCTGTCTTCCTCTCGCCCTCATGGCACAGGAAGACAGGTATGCGCAAATCACCAATCCCCGGCTGACAAGTATCAACAAAGAGCAGCCCCGCAGCACGTTCACCTCCTATACGAACGAAGCAGATGCCGTCATCAACGACCGCAAGAACGGGACATTCCGCATCTCCCTCAACGGGAAGTGGAAATTCAACTATGTAGAGAACTTCGCCGACCGCCCTACCGACTTTATGTCTCCCCATACAGACGTAAGCAAATGGCCCGACATCAACGTTCCCGGCAACTGGGAACTGCAAGGCTTCGGCACGCCTATCTACGTCAACCAGTCGTACGAGTTCTGTTCCCCCGGCTACGCCCCCTACTGGGACAAGCCCAATCCGCCCTACGTTCCCAAAGAGTGGAACCCTACGGGAACCTATCGCCGCACCTTCACGCTGCCTGCCGACTGGGATGACAAAGAAATCTTCCTCAGCGCCGACGGAGTACGCGGAGCAGCTTTCTACTACCTCAACGGGAAATTCGTGGGCATGAACAAAGACTCCAAAACCCCTGCCCGCTTCAACGTCACCTCCTTTGCCCGAAGAGGAGAAAACGTGATAGCCATACAGGTGCATCGTTTCTCCGACGGCAACTATCTGGAGTGTCAGGACTTCTGGCGCATCAGCGGCATCGAACGGGATATTTACATGTATGCCCAGCCGCAAATACATCTCACCGACTTCAAGGCAGAAACTCCTCTGGACGCAGATTATCGCAACGGTATCCTGAAGCTGAAGGTGAAGTTCGCCAATGAAACCGGTAAGGAAATCCCGTTTACGGTAGGCTATCGTCTGCTGAACAGCAAAGACGAACAGATAGCCCAGTCATCCGCACGCGCAAGCTACGGCCAGACAGAAGTGGAGTTCACCCCAAAAACAATCAAAGAACCACTGCAATGGACGGCCGAAACACCTGATCTCTATACACTTGTCATCAGCCTGAAACACACCAACGGAGACGTTATCGAAGCCACCAGCTGCAAAGTGGGCTTCCGCACCGTAGAGATAAAGGACAAGCAGCTGATGGTGAACGGCAAACCGATCCTTGTGAAAGGCGTCAACTACCATGAGCACAATGAACATACCGGACATTACGTTCCCGAAGACCTTATGCTGAAAGACTTCGAGCTCTGGAAGCGCTACAACATAAACACCGTCCGCACCTGCCACTACCCGCAACAGGAACGTTTTTACGAGTTGTGCGACCAGTATGGCATCTACGTCATCGACGAAGCCAACATCGAAAGCCATGGAATGGGCTATAATCTGAACGTAGGCGGAACATTGGCAAATAACCCGTTGTTTATGAACTCCCACGTAGACCGTACCCTGAACATGTACGAGCGTGACAAAAATCATCCCTGCATCATCACTTGGTCATTGGGCAACGAAGCCGGCAACGGAGTGAACTTCTACGTCACATACAACACACTGAAGGCGCTGGACAGCCGTCCCATACAATACGAGCGCGCCCAACTGGAGTGGAATACGGACATCTTCTGTCCCATGTACCACCGCCCCGCCCAGATCGAGAAATATGCCCAAAACCCCGAAATGACCCGTCCGCTCATCCTCTGCGAATATGCCCATGCCATGGGAAACAGCCTCGGAAACTTCCAAGAATACTGGAACCTCATCGAAAAATATCCTATCCTGCAAGGCGGTTGCATCTGGGACTGGGTAGACCAAGGATTTGCCGCCAAGACCTCCGACGGACGCAAATACTGGACGTACGGCGGCGACTATGGTGAATACGGCACTCCTTCCGACGGAGACTTCTGCATCAACGGCGTGGTATATCCCGACCGTAGCGTAAAGCCTCAGACAGAGGAAATGAAGAAAGTATATCAGAATATTAAGTTCCTCGACTTCGATCGCATAGCCTTTGTCGTAAAGATACGAAATGACTTTTCCTTTACCAACCTCAACAAGTTCGACTTCTACTACATCGTCCGCCAGCATGGTAAAGAAATCTACAAAGGGCGCATCAAAGACATCGCAGCCGAACCGGGCCAGACAGTCACCAGTCCGTTCCTGAATGGTATTCCAGCGGTCAACCCCTCAACCGGAGACGTACGCATTGAATTCTATGCTGCCATCCGTACCCCCGAACCGTTCCTTCCGGCAGGCACAGTCATTGCCCGCGAGCAAACCTATGTCTATACTTTCCATAAGAAAGACGCTCCGCAGCAGGCATTTGCCACTCCGGAAGATAATGGCAGACAGCTCACCTTCTCCGGTGCAGACTTCACAGCCACATTCGACAAGCAAAGCGGCTTGCTGGTATCCTACCGATACAAGAAACAGGAATTTATCCATAATGGACAAGGTCCCCGCCCCTTCTTCTGGCGTGCACCTATCGACAACGATTATGGAGCCCGGCTTCCCGTACGACTGAAAGCATGGAAAGAAGCAAGCTATCAGGAACCGAAAGCCGAAAACTTCGACATTGTGCGGGGCAAGGACTCCACAGCAGTAAAAGTGACCTACCGCTTTCCACAGACCGATGCCCGCTGGGACATTACATACAAGGTGTACAGCAACGGCGTTATCAAAGTGAACAACCACTTCGTAGCCGAAAATGCCCAAGCGCCAATGATACCGCGCGTGGGACTGCGCATGCAACTTCCCGCACGCATCACTTCGCTGGCCTACTACGGACGCGGTCCGGAAGAAAACTACCGCGACCGCCGCACTTCGCAATTCTTCGGTGAATACACCTCGGACATCAAAGACATGTACGAACCCTACGTCCGCCCGCAGGAAAACAATCACCGGACAGACATATATTGGTGTACACTCACCAGCAAGGCAAAAGAAGGCCTGCTCTTTGTAGCCGACCGCACTTTCGAGATGAACGTGTCCAATTATCCGTTGGAAAGTCTCGACAGCGGCGACTCCATAGAAAACGGCGCTCCACGCACCGCCAAGACCAATCATCGCCACCTCACCGACCCGCAAGCCGTTCCCTCGGTGGATTTCTTTATAGACTACCGCATGATGGGCATAGGCGGTGACAACAGTTGGGGAGCTTTGGCACACGAGCCTTATCTGATACATTCAGGCAAGCAGAATAGCATCAGCTATGGCTTCACGATTGTACCATTCGACAAGAAGACGGACTTCAAGAGTCTGATATATCAATATTAAACCGCAAGACAATGAAATCCTTGTTCTGCATGTTCTGTACTTTAGCAATAGCATCGTCCGTTTCTGCACAGGAAACGGGCAATGCCATGCTGAAATATGGATTGAACTTCCTCAAAACACCTTATGTGGCACATACGCTGGAAGTGAACGAAGAGGAGAAGCTCGTAGTCAATTTCGACGAAGTGGATTGCACCACTTTTGTGGAGTACGTACTTGCCCTGTCACTCTCCCCCGTCAAGAACGGAGCGATAGATAAGACTGACTATGCAAGAGTTCTACAAAAGATACGCTATCGCGACGGCAGGATCAACGGTTATACTTCCCGCCTGCACTACATTGCCGACTGGATAAACAACGGTGTCAAACATGGTTTTATGGAAGATGTAACCGCAGCCAACAGTCCCGACTCAATAGCGCTGTCCCTCAACTTCATGTCCTCACATCCCAAATCGTACAGGCAGTTGGCGTCTTCTCCCGAGAATGTCAGCAAAATAGAGAGTATAGAAAAAGCCCTTTCCGGACAGACATTCCATTACATCCCCAAAGCCAAACTTCCCGACGAAGGTTTTAGCTGGATAAAGAATGGCGATATTATAGCTATTACAACCAATGTTCCGGGTCTGGATGTCGCCCACATGGGAATTGCCTATTATGAAAAGGGAGTATTGAAATTGCTCCATGCTTCTTCCACCCGGAAAATGGTGGTTATTACGCAAAAGACATTGGCACAGATGCTGAAAAATAATAAAAGGTTTACGGGGATCAGGGTGGTAAGAATGAAATGATATAAAAAAAGAGGAATTTTCATTCCTCTTTTTTTATATTGGCAGGTGATATTATTGCATTCATAGGAATTAAAGGTATCAGATACTTTTCTAACGGAGTCCCTTTCAACTTTGTAAAAAGATACCTCTCAAAGCTCCAACATTAATTTCACATAGATGTTCCAAAGCATCCGGCAAATTTGTTTCAAAGCCTTTCTCTGTTTCCATCTTTATAAAGGCAGAAAACGGATCAATCCTAAAATTGGTGTATACACCTAATTCAGCCAAAACACAATTATCGTGAGCCGATTTATATCTTGCCTTAACTTCTACCCCAAACTCTCCTTTTTCTTGATCACTCTTAAAGCTATGAATAAAGTCCACTTTTAGATCATCTGGCTTAATCGTAGAATAATCATAATCGTAATTAAATCTATAAAGAGTTTCTGTAAGGTTCAGCAAAGATATTTTTATATTTACAGGTACTGTTTTTGCCATATTATCAATTGTATAATAAATTATGTGAGGAAACCAAATCATAGTTATAACTATACGACTCCTGTTCGTATTGAGGTATAAACATATTCTTTCGGGAAGGTTTAACCTCAATAGTTATCCTATGATTAATTGTACTTTCAAAGGCAACCTCCTCTCTATTATCAAGCAAATGAATATCTAAAGCATGTTCTATATCCGATAACGTGTCTGTAGTAAAGTTATGTTTCCCAGACAACCATTTAGATATTTCAGAGGGACGCTTGCCCAGTATTCTGGAAAACTCTTTCTGGCTCATATTGCGTTTTTCTAATGTCTTGGCTATTTTAGCGGCAATTGCCATCTTGGATGCAGTTCTTCGCACTTCATCTTCTGATATATCAGACAATATCAAGTCTAAAAAAGTCCCTTTTTAATTTTCCTCATAATCATTTATAATAAGTTCTCCGGAAATAATTCCGTCTTCGTTTAATTTTAAATCTTTCTCTTTTATGCGCTCGTTTATCAATTCTGCTATCCGCTTTATTTCTTCAACTTTTCCTGACAAAACAGGATCTTCTTGATAAGCCCTTATACTTGGAGACTTATAGCCACCTCCTCCCAGTATAATTAAAGATGAACCATAGCGCAAACAATAAACTCTGATCCTCTTAGCCCATACAGCAGCCACACCATCCCCTAACCTTCCTTCATTCAACTTAAAAAAGTGTTCCTGGCATCCTACTTTATTCCCCATAGCTATTAGTTCTTTCACAATCTCTCTAATTTCATTAGGGTATAAAGGACCGTTTTCTTCTACAAATTGATCGAACAATGTGTCTTCCGCATCATCTAACAAAACAGAATAAATGTGTGCTTTGTTCCCTGAAAACTCTTCTAAATCAACTAACTCAACTTTCACTGGCCACTATTTTTGTTACAAAAGTAATAATTATTATTAGAATAAATAACTTATAAGTGAATTTTATCGTTTAAGTTCAATTATCGAAAGTCTTATAAATACTCATTCTATATCAAGAATTTAAACAAAAACAGCCGGAATTGCTAAATCGAAGCAATCCCGGCTGCGCCTAAAACATAATAACCGCTGTTACCTGTCGTTTATCTGTTTTTCCTTTTCCTGACTATCAACGGTGCTCCAAGCTCTTCCCGTTCCACCACTTCAAGAAAACCACTTTGTTCCAATTCAAATAAAGCCGGATATACACGTAGCTTATCGGCACCGGAGTTCTGGATAATGTCCTCTACCTCAATAAAACTTAGGTGACCATTCATATAATCTATAATTTTTTGAGTATCAAGAAACTTATAATTTACATCCATATTCATTAAGTGTATTTTAAAACCTTCTTGCCAAAAAGATTCACCCATTTAAAGATGTTATTATTTGGAATAGTAAAACCCATACTCATTCAATACTGAGTATTCTCAAAATAACTAATAATGCTAATAAAAGATAGATGACAACCAATTCTTAATAGAATAGCTTTCATAGATTTCTTTAGGAGTATCTCGATAAGGCTCATTAAGAAACTTCTCCGGAACATAAGGCAAGTTACGATCAACAACTAATATATTATCAGGATTATAAAAATCATATTCTGTAATATAATAATTTGTTGTTATTAACTTTCTTTTGGCACCTAAAGTTTCAATACAACGCATAGTCAAACCTGTTTGCTTTGGATGTTGTACATCAATAATAATTCGTGAACCAGCATAAAGTTGAAGCAACAATTCTTTAGACATTGGCTTAAAATGAAACGTATGAACTGGAATTTGACGAAGATAAGAGTTTTGGATTTTCATTTTATAATACAATATTTTACTTGGAAAATAAAACCAAGTTAAACAAAGCCCACCCATTTTAATAATCTGTTCTTCAATTCTCTTTACAAGTTTGTATCTATCACTATGTGTAGTACCAACAAAAAGCATATCATATTTTATTTCCTTATCATAGTATGGAATATTTGCATAATCTGGCGTATAAAATAAGGGAAGAAAATGCAAACCTAAGCGTTCACAATCTATTTTATCAAAAGAAAAAACACGATCAAAATAAGGTAATAAATTTTGTGCATTACTATTATTAGCAATAGAATCCCAATGATAAATAATAAAATTTGCCTCTGGATGAAATTGCTTTAATCTACGTACATTACTTGCTGAAATAGATTCTCCTTTGATAAAGAATACATAATCGTATTCCTTCTGGAGTGTTTCTTTGATTATTTTATTATAATAATGATTGATATATCCCGCCAACAAATTCCTATTAATACGAATTACCCCCTTAACAAGAAAATTATTAGCTGGCCGCTCATCGTAATAGTCAACTATCGCTCCGACGGATTCCATTGCCAATCGGATATCATTTTGATATCCAAATAGATGAGCCGAGAAGAAAAGGATACGTTTACCTTGTAAAAACATTGCCAAATTCCTATTTATAGAGTCCTTTTCTTTTCATTTCCTCAATGGAAGATTCATATTTATCTTCGTGTATATCTTGTTCGTTAACCCACTTAACAAACTCACTAATGCCAGCATCGAAACTCCATTGGGGATTAAAGCCTAAAATTTCTTTAGCAATAGTAATATCTGCAAAATTATGGCGTATATCACCCAAGCGATAATTACCAGATACTGTAACAGGAACTTTTATTCCATACTTTTCAATTAATGTATTGGCAACCGTAAGAACATCTGTAGCAACACCTGTTCCTATATTGAACACATGCCCATTCGCCTCTTCTTTCTCTATTCCTAAAATAGTAGCATCTACTACATCATCAATGTAAACAAAATCCCGCGTTTCTTTACCATCCTCAAAAATATTAAGTCCATTCCCGTTCTTTATACGAGTGGAAAATATAGATAATATACCCGTATAAGGGTTAGATAACGACTGACCGGGACCATATACATTTTGATAACGGTAAGAGACAGATGCAATACCTATGGACGGACAAACAAGATGAACCAATTGACCTTGTACCTGCTTTGTTATTCCGTACACAGAAGTAGGATGAATTAAAGAATCTTCTGTAGTTCCTACAAGTTGTAAGGGTTTAGTACAACCGGGATATTTTACTTCAAAATCACCACAATTCATATCCTGTTCCACTCGTTCTACCGGATATACATATTGATTTAGCTCCTCACTATAATATCGGCCTTCTCCATATATAGCACGACTTTCTGCTACTACTACTTTTTTTACTGAATGTTTAGTATTAGTCAGAATATCAAGTAACAACGCCGTTCCACCGATATTGACATCCACATACTTCTGTATTTCATACATGGACTGCCCCGTACCGGTCTCCGCTGCCAAATGTACCACACACTCAATTTGCTCTAAAGCTCTACTCCAATCTTCTTTTGAAGTAACGCTCCCTTTAACAAATTTCACCTTACCCTTTATTGAATTGTAAAGAGAAGATGACTGTTCAGGATTACTGCCATGAATTTGTTCCGACAAATTATCCAATACAGTAACATGATAACCTTTAGACACAAGCTTTAGAGCAAGATTGGATCCAATGAATCCAGCCCCGCCTGTAACGAGAATATTCTTCATTATTTATTATATTGATTGATTAATTACAGATAACATTTGTTTCGCCGATTCTTCCCACCTGAACTTTTCAGCCGTTTCTACTCCGTGGAGAGCCAAAGATTTTCTCAAAGCTTCATCGTTCGCTAATCTCATGATAGCTTTTATTAATGCATCCTCATCTTTGGGCTCAAAAGTCAAGCAATTCTCACCTGTCACTACAAACTCATTTACTCCTCCGGAGTTACTGCATATCACCGCACAGCCACAAGCCATCGCTTCCAAAGGCGGTAAGCCAAATCCTTCCCACCAAGAAGTAGAGATAAAGATATCAGAAGAACTGTATGCAGTTGCTATATCATAATCGGACGCAGGTTTTACTATCCGCATGCCTGCTGTATCATAACCACTCAGGTCATCATGGCTAATCAAAGTAACAGAAGCTATGCGGTCTTCTATTTCCAAGGGTAATTTATGGTATGCATCTATAAAAGTCTGTAACCCTTTCAAAGGATGTTTCCGGGCTACTAAACAAATAGAAATACCGCCGTGTCCCTTATCTTTATTCTTTGGATTAAATATCAGGTGATTAACGGCGGGATACACCTTCATCAGCGGAACATCAGTCCGCTTTGAATCTTGGCAAAATCTATCATAGACATATTGAGAATTAAAAAGATATCCTACATGTTGTCTATATACCCTCAAACACAATGTTTTATATAAACCCAATAAAAGACCTTTACCCAAAATGGCGCCATCATCAAAAATTCGATAATCATCTGCTTGAATAAATCTATAAATCCTCTTTTTGTTTTTTATAAAAGGAATTAAAAGGCAAAAGATTGGGTCGGATATAACTAAATCTGCATTTCCCAAATGCCTGTTTACATAACGAATACAACGACATAAATTTAACCATTTAGCCATCTTGCTTAGAGCCTTCTTTCCTATTGCCGTATATTGTAAATTCGAAGATTTCTGAAACGTGTGGTATTCTTCTGAATTGTTTGGAAATAATACAGAAATATCATACTCTTCACACAATATGTTTGCAAGTTCTATAAAAACCCGATTCCCCCCTCCTGTTTTAATGGAAGGGGCGATAAAAACAATCTTATTCATGACAATATTTTTTTAAAATCATCTAAAATGACATTCGTTTCATATTTCTTCAGGAAATGTTCCCTGACACATGGATTATACGAGTATCCTGATAATGATTTAATTGCTTGAATAAAATCGTTTGCCTTTTCACAGACATAAGAACAGGGTATCGCATCATAACCTTGAAAGGCCTCCGGAGTCCCCATAATAATCTTGCCATGCATCATAGCCTCCGCTATTTTAACTTTCATTCCTCCTCCGGAAATAATAGGAGCAATCACAAAATCCGCATCCGCATAAAAGGAATCTATGGAATCTACCCCATCGTATATAATGACCTTGGGATTATTATTTTTCAATCTGTTCATTCCTCTACCTACCACCACCAATTGCATATCAACATGCGGCAATACTTCACGAATAAATAATTCCAGACCCTGAACATTACCAAAAAAGAAACTACCGACAAACAATCCTTTTTTCAAGGTGCCTATTCTCTTTTTTTTAATCTTTCCACTCAATACCGTATCCTTAAGAGATATAGGTAAAAGTAAATCTGCGCTTCTCTTATAATTGATATTCACGAGTTCGTAATCCCGTTTATTCAATACTATAATTCGGTCGGCATATTTACAAGTCATATTTTCATTCATTGTAACGGCATACAGTCTTATGATAGATAAAATATTACCGGTTTTCCACTGACCGATAACCATACTTCTTTCACAGTTATGAAAAAAACATATAACCTGCCCTGTCGCTTCTAAATTCAGACTTTTAACCAAATGCCCGTTTAATGATGAATCAATAAATACAAAATCAAATTTTCCTTCTTTCGCTATACGTACTATTTCTTTATCAGTCTTCTGTGTAGAGCCATTGGAATATCCACAAAATAACTTAAGTAAGGCCTTTAGTATAAAAATAAGCTTTGTTATCAATGTACCACCTGTAAATGAAAAAGCCTTTAAAGCATATAATTCCACATTCTCCTCCCCCAATATCCTTCTGCACATATCCAAATTGCGTAGAGAGCACACTCCACCGCCTGTCTGCGTTGAAGAAATATTAGAAGAAACAAACAATAGTTTCTTATTATATAGCATTGGGTAATAAATTAATCAAACCGATAGAGGCATTACATTTGTATGCGTCTTTCCGCTTCTTCAAACCGTTCGTTATTAAATAATATGTTTTTATACTGATGATAGGGTTGAGATTGCCCGGAAATCATCTTCAAGGAAGAATAGACTAAAAGCAATAAAAGAAAAAGCTTTTTATTGTTTGGAATCTTTAATATGGCATATAAGTCAGAATAGATAATCCAGTATGAGAAAATAAAAAGTCCCGCCATTCGTTGAGAAGCAGCATCTATTTGCCAAAAGAAATAGAATAGTATATAATACAAAACGTAGGCGTTCAAGTAAATTATGCTATCAGGTTTCGACCGGGCTAATTTAGTATACATCATCAGCACCACTATATATGTAAAACAACGCTCTATATAGCCTATTGATAGTAACTCTCCATTAGAACCTTCTTCAATATATGACTCTACCAATAATGATATACGTTCATACGATATATTATTCATAATAGGTATTAGTATATTTGAAAAATCTATTCGTAACCAGTATAGTAAATTCAAGAAAAGGAATACTCCCAAGAGAAAAGGGAAAGATAATCTTCTTTTTAAAATAAAATACGCCAACAAATAAAGTACAGAAGAGATATGAAATAAACAGCCTACTGTATTGACTAAAAAATACTTTTTAGAATCGCCCTTCTCCAGAAATCTAATCGAATATAAAAAGATGAACATGGCGATAGAGCCTCTCATCAAATTAACAAGAATTCCATACCCACCAAAAATAAAGAATAACAAGAAACCTAAACTGTAATATTTCACATTTCGGGAGAAAAAAGAATCTAATGCTATGATAGCTATTAACGTCCAAACAAATGTCCATACAAAATAATTAGGAATAATCGACTTTAAAAGATATACAACAGTTATAAAACCCGGCTCCCAATCATATTCCGATAGAACATAACCATAAGAATATCCATCCCACACTGTTTTTAATCCCTCAAAGAAAGGATAATAACTAAGGCAATCCGTATTAACAAATCCCCTTAAGCCAAAGAAGAAGAGAAAACTTCCCCATATTACAATTCTTATTTTCTTTAAGCGCCGGTCACCTTTTGCTTTTAAAGAAAATTCCCATAAAACAATAAGGAATAAATAAAATAAAAAAGCAAATAAGGAAAAGAATAGGAAATATTATTCATCTTTTAAAGAGGCATTATCGCAAAGCCTTACTTATATTGCACATCTTAAGACCGTCTTTATAAGCCTTTTTCACAATAATACATTGAGATAAAGGCAAACGTCTTTTTAAAATGAAGCAATAATGAGCCACTGAATATAAGAACAGCAATCCTACCCGGAATACATTAAAATGTTTAAAGTTATAGTATACAACATTCCTATACTTATAATACAATGAGAAATCACTTTCGGTTCCTCCGGTAGAAATACTTTCTTTATGCCAAACCTGCGCCTCCGGTATATACATTAGCTTCTTCTTGCGAGCCCTAAACAAATAATCGGTATCATCATAGTATACAAAATATTTTTCATCCATAAATCCTACATCTTTAACCGTCGAAGCCTTTATCAACAGGAAACAAGTAGGAGCATATTCATAGCGTTTCCTCTTATTATATTTATCAGAATCTTCTTTCTTATAATCGATATGTGCAGTACCCCCTCTTAAACAGTCAAAGCGTCCGCCAGCATACCATATCAAAGACGAATTATGGAAGTAGATTTTAGGGACAACCATATCTACATTTAGCGAGATTAGACTGTCAAGCAATATTGTTATAGCATTCTTATCTATGACAATATCGTTGTTCGAAAACAAAATATAGTCACATTTATCATGGAGTGCCTCAATCATTCCAAGATTATTTCCCTGGGCAATGCCACCATTAACCGGATTCTCTATAAAAACAACCCTAAAAGGCATCTTATCTGCCATTTCCCTTGCTATCTGCAATGAGTTATCAGGAGACGCGTTGTCTATGACATACAAAATAAAATTCTTATATGTCTGTTGTTCTAAAGAAGTAAAGAAGTCTGACAATACAGATTCACTGTTATATAAGACGGTTACTATACCTATTTTATTCATTTATGTATTTTCTCTAAAGTATTCACAAAATAGATGTTTTATCATACAAAATAAAATAGTCTATTTCACAAGAAAATAATTTCTAATAAATGACTTTAGCTTTTGTACTAAAGTTTTTTCTCTCCAACTTCCATCACAATAATGCATACTATAAGATTGTTTAGATAATGTAGCCGCATTACCTGCAAAAACAGAAGAATCTAATATAATCATATTGTTATCCAAAACTTGCGTCTTATCTATATAACGGAAACCATATTTGACAGCCAAAGTAGCCATAATACCCGGATTAATAATATCTGTATATAATGAACCATCCGGATTTACAAAATGTCGATTTCCAAAATAATCTAAACATTCTTTTATAAATTCATTATTTGGTTTAGCTGCTATTAATGCCGCCAGAATGCCCATACCTTCAACAACCTTATTAGCTTCTAACAATTCTCCATTTGAACCTACTTGTTTACATCCATATTGTTTAAACAAATTTGGATGTAGCTCTATTGACGAGAAGAAATCATATTTTAAAAACTCATCGAAAGGTTTATATACTTTTACATCTGTATCCATATACCTCCTTCAGTATACAAAGCATAATGGCGTATATAATCAGATGCCAAAGACCATTTCTTATTTTCTAAAGCTTCTTTTACCCATACTACAGAATTTACATCAAAATTTTGCTCATTCCAACATTTAATCTCATAATCAGGCATTACTCTTTTCCAAGAATCTACACAATCCTGAATAAAAGGGGACATTTTCCCACTCCCCAGCCATACATAATGAATAATTTTCGGTATATCCATAATATTTTATCAATAATTTATTGCTTTTTTTGTAAAAGGTATTCCATATAAAAAACATCTATTCATTTAATAATCGAGCTGTTGACCAAAAAAGATTTCCAGCCTTATCCATACATACACGACTATATATCTGTTTCATAAAACGAATTGATAATATTGGTTTAAAAATTCCTTTTACTAAAAGTTTTATATGCTTTTTAGTAATAGTCCATATTGTTTTATCTGTATAGTTAATTTTGGGCCAAGGAGTATTCTGTCGATATGATTTATACAACCTTCTATACTTTTCATTATACAAATAATGCCATGGTTTCATAGCACCGGCAAAATGACGAATAGCAGGAGATATATGGGTTTCTTTCAGGCTTTCAACAGGATAATTCGTAAATACACCATACTCTTTTACCACATCATTCCATTTAGGTGGCAACTCTCCATATTTGTCAGATAGCAAATGGTTTAAAGCATCTTGATCCGTAGCAAAACAATATTGAGAACTTGATAGAATATACTCTAAAGCCCGTTTGCCGATATTATTTTCACGCCACAATTTCATATTAATAAGCATTACTCCAGCGTTAAAATATCTTCCATAAGGATTCAAATTCAAATATTTAAAAGCTCTATAAAAATAGGCTTCATAAATCCATAGCAAGTATCCATTCTTATCTTTAAAAAGGCGACTTTTATCTAATAAATTATTTTCTTTATATGCAGCATTATATTCAGTTACGGCATAAAGAATTTTTGTACTTTCAATATTTGACATCAGATTTCTGATATCTTGCATAACCAGTACATCACAATCCAAATAAAGTATCCAATCATCACAAGGTATTCTATCACAGAACAGACGTAGAAGCACACTTTCAGGATTAGATATATGAGATAAGGTCTGTACTCCTTTAAAGGGGGTAAATTCCTCCGAATCTACATATATAAAATTTATCGACTGAACCATATCTTTATAATGCTCCTTCATTTTTCTTATTATATCTGTATCCAAATGAACATAGAGTATCCAAAAATCCAGTTTTTCCGGACAATGTCGAATGATTGACTCCATAACCACAGAAGCATGAGGAGCATAGCCTGAATCGAAAGTTAATAATATATTCATTACAATGTTTTTACAGTTACTTAAAACAAAACTACTTCTTCAATAATGATACAATCCTATACAGATAGAAGCGAGAAAAACGATCAAAGCAGATAAATAAAATTAAGCTAAATACAGAATATGTTGAAATCAGAACAAAACAATGGAATAACCATTTCCCATAAGAAGTAGAAGAAAGAATCGGAAAAAAGTTTAAAATGTAAGTCACACATATACATGAAACAACTATCAAAAAAATATATTTCAGATAATATATAAGATATTCACGAATACTTTCTTTAAAACCATATTTATACAAGAAAAAAGGTTTCCAACCACAAACAATAATCAATAAACTAATAAGAATACCCCAAAGTACTCCTATTATTCCCCAATAATACCCTAATAAAATAGAGAGCCCTAAATTAAGTACAGCTTCTGTTATCGGAGCCCATGTATCCTGATATAATCCATAGGCTGCTAAAAACACATCGTTTATCCTTGTTAGATTAATGAATGCTATAATTAATAAAAGAATAAATGCAGGCTGTTCCAAAACATATTCATTCCCCACCCAAAGCACAATAAAAGAGTGTCCTAACTTATAAATAGTGAAGCAAACCACTGAAGCAAACCATATACGCAATGATGTTAATTCCCCAAAAACACACTTTATACGTTTTTTATCTCCTTCTGCAACTAAGTTTCCAACACCGGCATTGACACTATTAAATAAAGCATTCAACAACAAAGTTACTCCTACAATAATAAGCATATAATTCCCATAGATAGCAACCAATGTTAGTGAAGTGTATGCATAAATAACCATGGGGCTGGTTTGTTGCAAAACGACACCAGCTACTTGATGATAAAACACTTGCTTGGTTTTTGTTATAATCTCCGGATACTTCCGCTTAATTTTTCGACCTATTGAAGGGGTTGGCTTTAACCATGGGTATTCTTTTTTAATAATCTATCCAATGCTACAGCCGTCGTAAAGGACATCATCAGTTCTAAAACCAACCAATATACATACCCATTACTCAAACAGCAAATAGCAGCTATCTGCAAAAGGACTTTTATTATCTTAAATCCCTGTGTGTTTAGTGTTATCTTATACTCTTTTTGGTCGGCAGTCAATACTATCTGACGGTAATTGACGAAATAGCCAAGAAGCGTACTTATCAACAATACGGTAAACGAACCATACGTATACCACATAGGCACTTTCGCTTTCTCAAAAATCAGCGGGAAAAAACACATCAATATGCAAGCTCCGGCAATAACCACATAAGCCACCCGACGATACAACCATCCTTGTACGGAAACTATCTCATTAATTACTTGAGTATTCTTCTCATAAATAGGTTTGTAGAGCGTAAAGGCGATAGCACCGCCAATCCCCAACTCCGCCAGATTAAGAAATCCTATCAGGTTCTGCGCCGTGGTATTCAGTCCCAGCACCTCAGCTCCCAAATAGTCCAGAAAGACTTTGCGGGAGAAGAATTGCAGCACTAAATTAATGAAATAAAAGATAAGGGCTACCTTCGCATTTTTGATGCTCTTGGCAGTCCGGGAAGATTCAGACACGCGAAATATATTTATATTAAAACATTTTATAACAGACTATTTGCTTTTAAAGCATTTACCAAAGTCTGATATATATTTTCAAGAGATTACTTCGAATTAAGAATAGAGATAATGATAATTTTATCGTCAGATTTTGTATAATAAATAACACTTGGGGGTATTGACTAAATAGCTAATTTCTATTCATTCACTCTATTTAAATTAAAAGAGAAATCAAGTCTTCTGTCGCAGAAAACAACCAATTTATTTCCATCCCATTCGCCTATCAATCAAGTCTTCAACCTGTTCGTGAGGAATACCTCGCCCTGCCTTACATTCTGCGATGGCATGTTCCGTAAGTTTCTGCATAAAATCCACAGGTATAGATGCAACGAAATCATCCACACTGCGAGCGGTTTCATACATCATCGACGCTTCACTCGCCATCTGATTTTCCGTTTTCTGCTCTTCGTATGGTTTGGATTTGCTCATAACTTCCTAATTTTATTCAAAGATACGGAAATATCGAGACTTCCTAACAGGATTCTGCTTATCTCGGAAAATAGTTTAGAATTTCTTCCCGAACGCTATATTCATAAACGTCATAAAAAGTATCTTGATGTCAAAGCCCCAAGAACGGTGTTCCAGATAGAACAAATCGTAACGCAGACGGCGGAGCATTTTCTCCAAAGTATCGGTATAACCATTGTAAAGAGTGGCATACGATGTGACGCCCGGACGGATCTGGAACAAATAACGATAGCGAGGATCCTCCTTCATTATTTGGTCGATAAAGAACTGACGTTCGGGACGGGGACCGATAAAGGCCATATCACCACAGAACACGTTCCAAAGCTGGGGAAGCTCATCCAAGTGGTGGTCGCGAAGAAAACGGCCTACTTTAGTCATACGGGAGTCTCCCTCACCGGCATACAGGGCCGGGCCATGCTTCTCAGCATCCAGCTTCATACTGCGAAACTTATAGATGTTGAAAGGACGACCGAAACGGCCGATACGCTCCTGCTTGAAGATAGCGGGACCACCGTCTTCACGCTTCACCGCTATATAACAGAGTAAAAATAAAGGAGAAAAACAATGAGCGCGCCAAGGGCCAGAATACAGTCGCCGATACGCTTTACGTTACGCTCAAAGGCATTCATTCCGTCGGGAATGAAATGATCATCCTTCTCAATTGGTTCCATAAAAATATAAAAGTCTTAGTTTAGTTCTATTTTCTTCCTATTCTATCACTTCGTAAGGATAAGGGTTCTCCTCAATGTTACGAAGCTCTTCAATGATCTCGGCCTGTCCGGAGGACAACGAGGTATTATCCCAGCTCCCTATTATCTCGTGGGCTTCACGAAGCAGGGCCTCTTCATAGACCTCACCATAGCAATAAGTGAGCAAGCGCACTTTCAGCAAGGAGGCGGGAAGCTGTTCGAGCACCTCAAAAGCACGATCAAGCACAGACTGCTTATTACGCTCCTTATTACCGTAGTCATAAATCGTGGCATTATAACCTAAAAGGAGAGCCAGACAGAGATTGGCCTCTTCATCGGAGGTGCTACCCCGGAGCAAGAAAAGAGAATCGCACTCCAGAAGGACATCCTTATTCAAACGGCAAAAGGTGTCTGAATAGATAGGCTCACCGTCTACACCAAGATAAATCAGCTCGTGAGCCAAACGCTGGAGCTCAAGAGCACGAGAAGTCAAATTATTCATTGAGAAAGGGATTTTGATGGAATATTATTGTTTCTTGAAAACAATGTTTGAATTATTACTTGATTATCTTCAAATAAGATTTGGGAACCTTGACACTTGCGGTCAGGATGTCCTTGATACGGATAACGACATACGTCCTGTTGGCATTTGTCGCAACCTCGCCTTCAACACCGGTGAGATCGCCCTTGACAACACGCACCCTGTCGCCTACAACAAGGGAGCCATTGTCGAAGCTGACACCGTCGGGATTCAGGTCCATCACGAACATGAAATCGGACATCTGTTTGTCCGGAACCACAAGCATGGAACGGGTGAAGAGGTCTTTCATATAGAAAAGACGCACGCCATAGACATTGGAAAGGTCGCAGGCCGTCTGCTTGGTGGTACGGATAAAGACCAGATTGCGGATGACAGGGACTTCACTGCGCTTGCGGCGGTACTTCAATTGGGAAACCACAATACGGGTGGGAAGGTAATAATCGACATCCAATTGCTCCTCAGACTTCAACCGGGAAAGGGATTTGCATATGGCAAACTCCTGCTTGTCACGAGTGCGGGCAGCAAACCAATATTTCTGTGTTTCAGACACTTAAAAGTAATATAATTTAAAGGAATCCTTCGGGTTAGGGTGCGCTTCGCGGTTTGAACGGGACATTTCTGACCATTCAAACCGTACGATGTTAGTTTAGCGTCTATAAAGCATTGCAAACGAATGAGTTAAAAGCAAAAAGTGTTTTTTAGACGTTCGTTTAAAAAACACCCTTTAAGAGTACAAAAGGCTTCATTCTATTTTTGCAAAAAGCCATAACAAATCTCCAATTTGAAGCCATTTTCAACCTATTAGTAATCAATAGTATACCTGCAATATTCAAAGAGATTTCCATTTTATTTGAAAAAATATTTTGTAATGTCATTTCTTGACGTTACCTTTGCGTCTATTAAACGAACGTTTAAAAAACACTTCCCTCCCCCTTACTTTAATTCCTTTTTCGTTAATATAAGATACGCGCGCAGGCGCATCATTCTTTTTCTTTTATAAAAGTGTGTGTTACATTAATATAACAACAGGGATAGCTACCTCCTCCTATCTATAACATCACAAACACACTTTCCACAAAAAGGAAATTATTGGAATAAAGAAGAAGATGCAATGCCACTATTTGTTAACTTTGCATCCGATTTGTTAGCAAATTATAAATAAACACTTTTCTAATTGTGACTATCATGTTAAAAAAACTCCAATTGAAGTGAAGATGCTTCAGGAGGCAGACATCCAAGTGATTTACCGTAAAGAAAGCGAAAAAACGCGACTCGTAATAGAGGTATTATCGCAGACACACAAGCGCTTACGCGTGAAGTATGCGGATCGGAAAATATTCCTATCCCCTTTTATACAACTGCTGATAAATCCTACAAAGACGCATGGACTGCAAGGAGTCAGGCAATTGTCGAGAACGCTGCACCTGCTCGTAGACTTCATGGATGCGGACGGAGGAGCCAACACTCTGAACCCGGAGTGCATTGAAGATGAGATATATAAGTTATACAACGAACTATATCCCGTAATGTGAGAAAAAAGGTAATAAAGACATCGCTATCAAATTGTAGAAAAAACGGCTTTTCGCAGGAAAAGCCGTTTTTGGTTCATAGCGATATAATGCAGACTTTTGCAGCGCCAATAAGGCAAACTAAAACAAAATAAATGGAAAGTATTTCAGTAATCACCTATCGTGGTTTCAGCACCGTCAACGGAGAGACGACACTCGCGCAGGACATGGCGGACATCAAGAACGGCAAATATGCCAGACTAATCATCAAAATTGCCTCCCTCGTGATACAGGGCAAGACGGAAGAAGCCAACAACGTAAAGAAACAACTGCCTTTCCGAACTCTCACAGCAAACTATCGCGAAAGAAGGTTGGCATACGGCATTATCCGCTACAATCCGGTTATCACCCTCGACCTCGACGAACTGGAAGAAGATCGTCTGGAAGCCATACGGAGCCTGATCAACAACGACCCGAATACCTTAGGCAGCTTCCTGTCTCCCAAAAGGCATGGTTACAAAATTTTCGTGTTCAGGCAGACCGAATATGCATGCCGGCTACGCGCAGAGCTGCTGCAAGGAGAAATAGACTACGGGTGTCTGGAAGAGGTACACTCGAAACTGTACAACGATGCCAAACAATATTACGAGGCATTGCTTGGAACGGAGATAGACGGCAGCGGCAAGGACATATCGAGAGGCTATTTCATCTCCTATGATCCGGAAGCCTATCTGAACACGACATTGCAGCAACAAATAGAACCATTGGCAGTCCACATCATCGCTCCCGAAAAAGGAGCGAAAAAACTGCCGGTAAGAAAACCTGCCGGCATAGAGGTGTGTCCCCGCACCGCAGCTTCTCCCCTGCCCGAAGCAGAGCCCTGGGAGAAACTGCTATTCTCCAAAGCGGTGACCGCCGTAAAACGCAGCATGAAATTCAAAAAGGGAAACCGTAACAATTTCCTCTTTGCGCTGGGGAATAAGTGCTATGCCAAAGGACTTGACGAAGAAAAAGCCATCGGGCTGGCGCAAAAGGACTTCGGCAAAGATGACCTCGATGTCCGCACACCTTTGCACAACGCCTACATCTACACTGACAAGACTACCGATACCACCACCCGGAAAGAGGATAAGCAACCGGTCATCAACCGCGTAATGGACTTTCTGCAAGCACACTACGGCATACGCCGGAACATGATTCTGGACCGTCTGGAATTCACCGTCTGCAACGAGTCTTCGACTTCCTCCGCAGGCTACCGTCCCATGCGGGGAAAAGATTATAACTCCATATTCGTGGATCTCCAATTGGCAGGCATCTCCTGTTTCCAGAATTTCCTCAAGGCAGTGATAGATTCGGACTACGCCAAAGAATTCAACCCCTTCACCGACTATCTGGACAGGCTTGCGCCCTGGGACGGGACGGACTATATCGGCCAACTGGCGGAAACCGTACAGACCGAAGACCAACCGCTATGGACAGAAGGTTTCCGGAGGTGGCTCGTGGGAATGGTGGCATGCGCATTGCGCGAAGACGAGATGAATCAGCTTGTGATTATCCTTTACAGCGAACAGGGCAAAGGAAAAAGCAGTTGGATTCGCCACCTGCTGCCGCCCGAATGGAAAGAATACTTCTACAACGGCATCATAGACCCTGCCAACAAAGACCATGAACGGTTATTGTCCACACGCATCATCATCAATATGGAAGAGTTTGAAGGCGTGAAACCGGGAGAACTCGCCGCCCTGAAAAGGATTATCGCGCAGGACAACATAACACAGCGTAAGGCTTATGACGTAGAAGCGTTTACGCTGGCGCGACACTCCTCGTTCATCGGCAAAAGATTGACTTCTACGATCTTGAAGTCCTGGCAAACAAAACAGACGGAGAAGGCGGCACATCCGGCGGCGGAGGAGTTGACGGAGGCGAAGAGGAAGACCCGCTGGGCTGAGAATATTCCCCGTTCAACGAACGGATCTCGGAGCTAATGCCATGAATGTGTAAGAGGGCCCCCTCTTTTTTCCGGGTTCTTTCCTCAATCAAAACGGCAACGGCCCGTCCGTTCCCACCCCGCCGAACGGATTATCGGTTTGCGGCAGGTAGTCGGCGGAAGACGGTGGTGGCGTAGAGGGGCTGCCTATGGGTGCATTCATGCGCGAGCCGAAAGTAGCTCCTCCTCCACCCTCGGTGGGTGGAGGAATAATCATATCGTCCTCCGGATTCTGGAAACGGGTGTACTGTCCGATAAAGCGGAGGCGCACATCGCCCACAGCACCGTTACGGTGCTTGGCTATGATGATTTCTGCCATACCGCGCAAATCGCTGCCGTCGGCAGATGTATAAATCTTATAATATTCCGGACGGTGGATAAAACATACCATATCGGCATCCTGCTCGATGGCTCCGGACTCACGAAGGTCGCTCAACTGCGGACGCTTGCCCTCTTCCCCTTCACGATTCTCCACTCCACGATTCAACTGTGACAGGGCGATGATGGGAATGTTCAGCTCCTTGGCCAGTCCTTTCAATGAACGCGAAATCGTGCTGACCTCCTCCTGACGGCTACCGAAAGACATGCCGCTGGCGTTCATCAACTGAAGGTAGTCGATGATTATCACCCTTACCCCATGCTCGCGAACCAGACGGCGGGCTTTGGTGCGAAGTTCAAAGACGGAAAGCGAAGGAGTGTCGTCCACGTAAAGCGGTGCATCCAGCAGGTCGCGCAACTTATAGTCCAACTGCTGCCATTCGTAGTCGGCAAGCTGTCCGCTCTTAATCTTCTCACTCGGAATCTCGCACACGTTGGAGATGAGACGGTTCACCAACTGCACGTTGCTCATTTCAAGGGAGAACAGGGCGACGGGATTGCGGAAATTCACCGCAATGTTCTTTGCCATGGAAAGCACAAATGCCGTTTTACCCATGGCAGGACGGGCGGCGATGATGATGAGGTCGGAATTCTGCCAGCCGGAAGTCATCTTGTCCAGCTTCGTAAATCCACTCTCCAAACCACTCAAACCGTCGGTACGCGCGGCAGCTTTCTGAATAAGGTCGTACGCTTCGGCAATAACCGGATTGATCTGCGTGTAATCCTTCTTCATGTTCTGCTGCGAAATCTCGAACAGCTTGCCTTCGGCCTCCTGCATCAGATCGTCCACGTCGAGCGTCTCGTCGAACGCTTTGGACTGGATGTTGCTGGTGAATGTTATCAGTTCGCGCGCCAAAGCCTTCTGGGCAATGATGCGGGCATGATATTCGATGTGTGCGGAAGATGCAACTTTGCTGCTGAGCTGGGTTATATAGAACGGACCACCCACCTCTTCCAAGTCTCCACGCTTGGCAAGCTGCTCTTTCACCGTAAGAATATCCACCGGTTTCTGGTTGACTGCCAAGTCCGTAATAGCGGAATATATCAGTTGATGCCGATGCTCATAAAAAGATTCGGGACGGAGAATTTCGCTCACCAGTGAATAAGCATCTTTCTCGATCATCAATGCACCGAGCACAGCTTCTTCCAGTTCCGGCGCTTGCGGCTGTATGCGCCCGTAGTCGTTGACGGGTTGGGGCGTTTTAGCCTTCGGAGTACGTGTAGTTCGTCTTTGTTCTGCCACTTTTTTTGAATGTAAGAATTAAAAATTATGAAATAACAGTCCGCCTTTTCAAAAGGGAGAGCAAAGATAAACGATTTTATTGATAGCTATCCAAAAAACGTTGTTAAGTTTTCAATCTACTATGAACAGAATTCATTAACTTTGTCTCCGGAGTTCATTTTAACGAGCTGTTTGTTATTTTTTTAATTTTCAATTCTTAATTCTCAATTGAACAATGCTGACCTTTCCGAATGGCAAAATAAACCTGGGACTGAATATTACGGAGAAACGTCCGGACGGATACCATAACCTTGAAACCGTATTCTACCCCATTCCCATTGAAGATGCGCTGGAAATAAATCTGCTGCATGAAGGCAGTAGAAAGTATTGCCTGCACCAAGCCGGCATCGAAATAGCGGGTGAAGCGGAAAACAACCTGGTGGTGAAGGCTTACAAACTGCTGGACGAACTGTTCGACCTGCCACCGGTGGATATCCACCTATTCAAGCATATCCCTTCGGGGGCGGGACTGGGTGGAGGTTCGGCAGACGCCGCGTTCATGCTGAAACTGCTGAATGAAAAATTCAACCTCGGCCTAAGCATTGAAAGCATGGAAGACTATGCCTCCCGACTGGGTGCTGACTGCGCTTTCTTCATCCGGAACGCGCCTACTTATGCGGAAGGAATCGGCAATGTATTCTCGCCTATCTCCTTATCGTTGAAAGGGTATCAGCTCTGGCTGGTGAAGCCGGATATATTCGTTTCTACGCGGGATGCCTTCTCACAGATAAAACCGCACCGTCCGGAACGGCCACTGAAAGAGACGATACAACTACCCGTTGAAGAATGGAGAAACTGCATGGTGAATGACTTTGAGGAGAGTGTATTCCCGCAATTCCCCGCTATCAGGGAAATCAAAGAGGAAATGTACAGGCAAGGTGCTGTATATGCGTCAATGAGCGGTTCGGGCTCATCGGTCTATGGGATATTCAAACCAAACGCCTCCTTGCCGGATATAGATTTCGGCAAGGAAGCGTTTGTATACAAAGGAAAGCTGGTTGTGTGATTTAGTACACTTCCACCTTTCCTGCAATTCGTTTGGCTTTATCGCGCAGCGCGTCAAGATCGCTATCCAGCGGCGCATAGCACAATACAACTCCCATGCGGCGATTGACGCGGGTGGTCGGCTTGCCGAAGATGCGCAAGTAGGTGTCTTCTTCTTTCGTCACTTCCTCCATGCCCCGGTAATTGGGACGTTCCTGACTGGCAATGGTGGAGAGAATGACGGCGCTTGCACCCATCCGTTCTTGCTTGATGTTCGGGATAGGCAGGCCAAGAACGGCGCGGCAATGCAGTTCAAACTCGTTCAAGTTCTGTGTCCCTGCCAAAGTAACCATACCGGTATCGTGCGGACGCGGAGAAAGTTCGGAGAAGTAAACGCCGTTCTCATGGCTCAGGAAAAACTCCACTCCCCACAAACCGGCCCCTGTCAGGGCACGCGTCACTTTCTCTGCCATTTCCTGCGCTTCCTTTAAATGAGCAGGATCAATGTGGGCAGGCTGGAAACTCTCACGATAGTCACCACCCTTCTGCACATGGCCGATAGGCGGACAGAACAGGGTGGGCCCGTTCTTCTGGGTAACCGTCAACAGGGTGATTTCACTGTCGAACTTGATAAACTCTTCGATAATCAGCTCTTTGATGTCACCACGACTGCCGTTGCAGCCATATTCCCAAGCGTGCTCCAGCTCGTCGGCACTCTTCACAAGCGACTGTCCCTTGCCGGAAGAAGACATCAACGGTTTCACCACACAAGGGAAGCCGATCTTTTCGGCGGCAGTTTTCAGTTCGTCCAAAGATTTGGCATAGAAATATTTGGCGGTTTTCAGTCCCAGTTCTTTGGCGGCAAGATCGCGGATGGCTTTACGGTTCATGGTAAAGTTTACTGCGCGCGCACTGGGCACAACCTGAATTCCTTCTTTCTCAAAGTCGTACAAGCGCTCCGTACGGATAGCCTCAATTTCCGGTACGATAATGTCCGGCTTGTGTTTGCGTACTACACGTTCCAATGCGTCACCGTCCAGCATGCTGAACACTTCACATTCATCTGCCACTTGCATGGCAGGTGCTCCGGCATAAGAATCGCAGGCAATGATGTATTGGCCTTTACGCTGGGCGGAAATCACAAATTCCTTACCCAGTTCACCGGAACCTAACAGTAAAATCTTTTTCATCTTCAGTATCAGTTATTATAGAATTACGGCAAAGATAGGGAGAAAAAACGATATAAAAAGAAATACGGGAAGTTAACTTCATTCTCCCTATGAAGTCAGCTTCCCGCAATTATAATGTCGGCAAACAGTCACCTTTATTTCAGTGAAACGGCCTCCCCCTCTTATTGATGTTGCTCTCTCAACAAATCGTTGACAGTCTTGACCGGATTGAATGTAGTGAGGGGCACTTCCACAAAGACTGTATTCCAATCGCTCATCGCACCGTTCCAAAGTCCGGGAAGTTCCAGTGCTTTAAGGTCTTTACCGTTCTTCGACTTATAAGAAATGAATCCGGTGGCCTTATCCACATATTTCACCAGGTCGAACTTGTGCCCTTTATAATCGCGTACGGCACAAACCAAGTCCACCGGATTGAAGTGCGTGCCTTTTTCAAACATATCCTTCTTCTCCGGATCGTTCATGTCAATCTGTGAGCTTTCGAGAATTTGCAGAGAGATTGTGCCGTCGCTGTTATAAGCAAGGAACGGACCGCCACCCGGTTCGCCCACATTCTTCACCATACCGCAAACACGCATCGGACGGTTCAGCTTGTTCTTCAGGTAAATCACCAGCTCGGCATCTTCCAAGTTCTTTGTCTCCGGATTCTTGCAGAAAAGTTTCTTTTGCACGAACTGCAAGATATCGAGCACCTGCTCATGCGTGTATTTACCGCTGTCCAGCAGTTGCAGGTAGGCAAATGCCTGCTGCTGCAAAGTGATGAGCACACCGGCTATCAGTTTCTTGTACAATACGGTATCACCTTTCAGCTTATCGGGCACTACATTATCTATGTTCTTGATGAAGATTACATCAGCATCAAGATCGTTCAGGTTTTCAATCAACGCGCCATGCCCACCTGGACGGAACAGGAGCTTGCCGTTATCGCGGAAAGGCTTGTTCTCCATATCGGCGGCAACGGTATCGGTGCTCGGCTTCTGCTCGGAGAAACTGATGTTGTAGTCCACACCGTATTTCTTGGCATAGGCAGCCGCCTTCTCGTCCACCAGCGCCTTGAACAATGCACGATGTTCGGGAGATACGGTGAAGTGAACATTCACCTTGCCGTTCTTATTGGCCGCATAAAGCGCACCTTCCACCAAATGTTCCTCCAGCGGAGTACGGGCACCGTCTTCGTATTTGTGGAACTTCAACAGCCCTTTCGGGAGCGCACCGTAGTTCAGCCCTGCCGACTCAAGCAATGCAGCAACCACTGCCTTGTAATCTCCGGCAGCCAGCAATGCGGGAATGTCCTTACCGGCTGTTTTCAGGCAAGCGGCGTTCAAGTCATCATAGAAAGCAAACTTCTCGATTTTCTCAAAGAATGTTTTCTCGAACCCCGATTGGGGAGCGTCGTAGTCTGCTCCAAGAAATTCAAACAAATTCTTGAACATACGGCTTGCCGCACCCGATGCAGGAACAAATTTCACAACAGTCTTGTCCGTCTGGGTGTATGTTTCCCATGCATCCAAGTATTTTTTCTGTTCATCGGCATCCGGAGCAAGGATACCCTGTCCCACAGAAGCGGCGGCAAATAATTTCAAATATGGAAATCCTTTCTCGAAGCATGCCAATTGCTCGGCAATCTGCTCTTCGGATATGCCTTTTTAGCAAGCAGTTCTTTGTCTTGGGGTGTTATCATAATATCTAATTTTATTAATTGATGCCCAAAAATACAAAAAAAGCACAAGTGCCGTCAAGAAAAGGAAGAAAAAAACTACCTTTACAGCAGAAAATACGGACGATTATGGAAACAGATGAATTTTTCACTACCGGAGAGAAGCGTTTGCTCTTCGTTCTCTACCGAAAATTGTTACAGCTTTCCGGAGACACGCTCCACAAAGGCGATTGCAAAAAACTGAAAACACATCTTGTAAACTCTATACAGAACAACCGCATACAACGGGATATTTTCGGTCTGAACCCCATTATCAAAGATATGCAGACCGCCGTCATCGTAGCGGAAGAAATAGGAATGAAGCGGGCATCCATTCTGGGATTGATGCTCCACGACTCCGTACGTTGCGGCACCTGTACTTCCGAAGAAGTGGAACGGGGCTACGGCGAAGATGTGGCAGGTATCATACGGGGTCTGATCCGGGTAAACGAACTTTACTCCAAAAGCCCCACCATCGAATCGGAAAACTTCCGCAACCTGCTGCTGTCATTTGCAGAAGACATGCGCGTCATACTCATTATGATTGCTGACCGCGTGAATGTCATGCGGCAGATAAAAGACAGCAGGAATGATGAAGCACGCAAGCAGGTTGCCAATGAAGCCGCCTATCTGTACGCTCCCCTCGCCCACAAGCTGGGACTGTACAAGCTAAAATCGGAACTGGAGGATCTTTCACTGAAATATACGGAGAAAGATGTTTACTATCATATCAAAGAGAAACTGAACGAAACAAAGGCCTCACGAGACAGATACATAGCCGCTTTCATCGCTCCCGTCCAAAAGAAACTGGAAGAAGCGGGGCTGCACTTCCACATCAAGGGACGCACCAAATCCATCCACTCCATCTATCAGAAGATGAAGAAGCAGAAGTGCCCTTTCGAAGGTGTATACGACTTGTTCGCCATTCGCGTAATTCTGGACTCCGAAATCGAAAAGGAGAAACTGGAATGTTGGCAGGCATACTCCATCGTAACGGATATGTACCAGCCCAACCCCAAGCGTTTGCGCGACTGGCTGTCTGTGCCCAAAAGCAATGGCTACGAGTCGTTGCACATCACCGTAATGGGCCCCGAAGGCAAATGGGTGGAAGTGCAGATACGCACCGAACGTATGGACGAAATTGCCGAACGCGGCCTTGCAGCGCACTGGAGATATAAGGGAATCAAAGGTGAAAGCGGTCTGGACGAATGGCTTACTTCCGTACGTGAAGCGCTGGAAAACTCCGACAGTAGCGGACTGGAAACAATGGACCAGTTCAAGCTGGACTTATACGAAGACGAAGTGTTCGTCTTCACTCCCAAAGGAGACTTATTTAAGCTGGGCAAAGGTTCCACCGTACTCGACTTCGCTTTCCATATCCACAGCAAACTGGGTTGCAAATGCATCGGAGCAAAAGTAAACGGCAGGAACGCACAGCTGAAGCAGATACTGAACAGCGGCGACCAAGTGGAAATCATGACTTCCAACACGCAGACCCCCAAACAGGGCTGGCTGAACATCGTCACAACTTCCAAAGCACGCACCAAGATACGGCAGGCACTCAAGGAAATGGCTGCCCGCCAGCATGCATTTGCCAAAGAAACACTGGAACGCAAATTCAAGAACCGGAAAATAGAATATGACGAGGGCACGATGATGCGCCTCATCAAACGCCTCGGCTTCAAAGTGGTGACGGACTTCTATCAGAGCATCGCCGACGAAACGCTCGACGTGAACGACATCATAGACAAGTACCTTGAACTGCAGAAACGGGAAAACGATACGCACGACGACATCGTCTACCGTAGCGCCGAAGGTTATAACCTGCAAGCAGCCGCCCTGCCCGAAGAGACAAATGCCAAGGAGGACGTGCTCGTCATCGACCAAAACCTGAAAGGGCTGGACTTCAAACTGGCACGTTGCTGCAATCCAATCTACGGCGACGAGGTATTCGGCTTTGTCACCGTAAGCGGAGGTATCAAAATACACCGCTGCGATTGCCCGAACGCGAGCGACCTGCGCGAGCGTTTCGGATACCGTATCGTAAAGGCACGCTGGGCGGGTAAATCCCAAGGGACCCAGTACCCCATCACACTGCGTGTAGTGGGGCACGACGACATCGGTATCGTAACGAACATCACTTCCATCATCTCCAAAGAAACCGGAATTACGTTGCGGAGCATAGGCATAGATTCGCACGACGGCTTGTTCTCCGGTACACTGACCATCATGGTGGGCGACACCGGACGTCTGGAAGCGCTTATCAAGAAATTGAGAACGATAAAGGGAGTGAAGCAAGTTTCAAGAAACTGAGTTCAAGTGATTCATCACCAATCGCCAACTGCTCATGAAATATGATTTAAAAAAACAACTCCGCAGCTTCGGTTATGCTTGGAAGGGTATTCAAAGCTGTGTAGGCAAGGAACAAAACCTGAGTTTTCACTTGATTGCTGCGATGGCAGTAATCATAGCAGGGATTGTTTTGGGAATTACACGTACCGAATGGATAATGGTTGTGATGTGTATAGGGACGGTTATCGCAGCCGAACTGTTCAATACCGCCATTGAGAAACTGGTAGACTTGGTGTCTCCCGAACGGCATCCCGTTGCGGGCCGGGTGAAAGACATTGCCGCCGGAGCAGTGCTGATATGCGCTGTTGCGGCGGCAATTATAGGGTTGATTATCTTTATACCGTATTTTTAAGGGCCTGTTTTTTTACCTTACCCTTTTTTTCTTATAATAGGGATAGGTCAACAGTGCGAAGAAAAAGATCGCGAGTATGGCAGCTACACCGGCAGCATGATAGAGCAGATATGCATCGGCCAACCGGCAGGCGGTTGCAAGCCCAGCCAGAAGTCCCGTTTCCATAGCCAAATAGCACGTCGTATTGGCCGTACCTCTTTGGCAATGGTGCGACAGCTTCACAAACATCTTTGTGAAAGGCATTGTCAGGCATACCAATATCACCAATGCTAAAAGCGCAATGTAATCTCCTATGTACAATAAGGGCAACAATACCCCCGGAACAAAAGCAATCAGCAGCATGTTCAGCGCCGGAACCCATGCACGCGGCAGCAGGAAACGGTCCATGCCACACAACCTCATACCGATAGGCGCACGAAAAGCGACATATACCCTCGAAGCTAAAAACATGCTGAAAGCCCCTGCGGCAACAGCCAGATAGACAACCGTACGGAAGCCATAGAAATCGAACAATAAAACACCTGCTCCCGCTCCTATCAGCATACCCAACCTTGCCGACCATGCGTATACCATATTTCCCGCACTGCGTCTTGTAGATGCTGTGATGTCGATAGCCACCGTAATGCCGGCCGTCGTTGCCAGCCCGAAACATGCCCCTTGCACCGATGCAAGCAGCAAGAGCTTCGCATAACTGTCTGCAAAGACATAGCCTGCCGTTGCCGCCAGCATGATAAGGGTGGAATAAAGCAATACGTTCTTCCGCTTGTACTCATCGCACAGGAAGGCATGGAACGGCCCTACCGCGAACATTGCCGCCGCAAACGCCAGAAATATAGTCCCCGTTTGAGGAAGCGATATCCCCACTTGCTCCGGCATCACAAACGAAAGTACGGGAAAGAGCATGTAGGCAGATGCAAACAGCAGCAGGTTTGCTATGCACATCCGCCAGAAATTCAGCGTCATAAGTCCGTTAGTACTGTTCTTTCTCATTCGGGAAGTCTAAATTCTTCACATCGGATATGTAATGGCTGATAGCGTCCGTCATCACTGTATGAAGGTCGGCATAGCGACGCAGGAAACGGGGACGGAACCCATTGTTCATACCCAGCATGTCCTGAACCACCAATACCTGTCCGTCTACCCCGCCACCGGCTCCGATACCGATAATAGGAATAGTCAGTTCGCTCGACACGCGCTCTGCCAGCGCAGCGGGAATCTTCTCCAATACAATGGCAAAGCATCCGGCTTCTTCCAGCAAATGAGCGTCACGTATCAGCTTTTCCGCCTCCGAATCGTCTTTGGCACGTACTGTATATGTTCCATATTTATTAATGGACTGCGGCATCAGTCCGAGATGTCCCATGACGGGAATACCGGCACTGAGGATGCGTTTCACCGTACCGATGATCTCCTCTCCGCCTTCCAGCTTCAAAGCATCCGCATGGCTCTCCTTCATGATACGGATGGCCGAAGCAAGGCCTTCCATTTCATTTCCCTGATAGGAACCGAAAGGCATATCCACTACCACCATTGCACGCTTCACACCACGAACAACGGACTTGGCATGATAAATCATCTGGTCGAGTGTTATCGGCAGCGTAGTCACGTTACCCGCCATTACATTGGAAGCGGAGTCTCCCACCAAAATAACGTCCATGCCAGCGCCATCTACAATCTGCGCCATGGTATAGTCATAGGAAGTCAACATTGATATTTTTTCGCCTCTTTGTTTCATCTCAACAAGGCGATGCGTAGTTACTTTACGAGTGTCGTCTGATATATATCCAGCCATAATGTTTAGTGTGTTAATGATTTTAAATTGCGCGCAAAGTTAGTGCTTTTTCCCATTACTTGTGCACTTGAAGCATTTTATCGTAAGTGAAGCCCCTAAAATCATCCAATACACAATGGCATAAGGGAGCAATGGACTCACGAGGATTTGTCGTGGCCAACCCTATGACAGTAGCTTCGGATGCCATGCCCGCTTTCAGTCCGTTAAAGGAATCTTCGAACACATAAGTGGTGTCAGGTGTTGTTCCGAACACTTCCATTCCAAGCAGGAAACAATCGGGAGCCGGCTTGGACCGGGTAAACATTTCCGCCGTAAGGATACGGTCGAACATCGTTCTCACTTCGGGACGGGCGCGATAGACAGCAGCCATTTTCTGGTCATTGGAACTGGTGACAACCGCCATTTGCACATGGTTACGGCGCAAATCGGCAATAAAATCAAGCACACCGGGAATATAATCATAATCCATTTCTTGTTCAAAGCGTATAAGGGCAGCGGTGATTTCCTCCTGTTCTTTCGCTTTTCCGCCAAAAAAAGTATCGTAGATGTAGGTCAGCGTCTGACCTTTCACGCGGTTTTCCAAATCGTCCATACCCAGATAATCGACACCAGCTTTATGCCAAAAGAAAGAATACTGTGCTTCAGTATCCATGATCACTCCGTCAAAATCAAAAAGGACGGCTGTTGTTTTTATTGTATCCATGATTAAAACAAATATAATATTCAGCCGCAAAGGTCTGAATAATCATCGAACTGAGCAAATATTTCCTATCTTTGCAGATGCTTAATTGACGAATATCAAATGAATGATCCGCATATTTTAGGAACCGAACGAATCGGCAAGCTTCTTGTACAGTATTCTATTCCTGCCATTATCGGAATGACAATCACTTCACTGTACAATATCATCGACAGTATATTTATCGGTCATGGCGTAGGCGCCATGGGTATTGCCGGACTTGCCATTACTTTCCCGTTGATGAACCTGGTGGTTGCTTTCTGTACACTGGTTTCGGCAGGCGGTTCCGCCATTTCGTCCATACGGCTGGGGCAGAAAGATATGGACGGGGCAGCGGAAGTGTTGAACAACACCCTGATGCTCTGCCTGGTCAACTCATTCCTGTTTGGCAGCATCTCTTTCTTCTTCCTGGATGAGATCCTGCGTTTCTTCGGGGCCAGCAACGACACCTTGCCCTATGCGAGGGACTTTATGCAAGTGATCTTGCTGGGTACTCCCATTACCTATACGATGATCGGGCTGAACAATGTGATGCGCGCCACCGGTTATCCCAAGAAAGCCATGCTGACCTCAATGGTTACGGTGGTCTGCAACATCATACTGGCCCCTATCTTTATCTTCCACTTTGACTGGGGCATCCGCGGTGCGGCAACGGCAACTGTCATCTCACAGTTCATCGGTATGGTGTGGGTAGTGAGCCATTTCCTGCAAAAGACAAGTATCGTACGGTTGCAGCCGGGGTTCTGGAAAATGAAAAAACGCATTATCAGCAGCATATTCTCCATAGGGATGTCACCGTTCCTAATGAATGTAACGGCGTGCGTCATTGTAATCATCGTCAACAACAGCCTGCAACATTACGGCGGCGACATGGCTATCGGAGCATATGGCATAATGAACCGGCTACTGGTGCTGTATGTAATGATTGTATTAGGGCTGACTATGGGTATGCAGCCCATTGTCGGCTATAACTTCGGAGCACAGAAACACGACCGGGTAAAGGCAACCTTGCGCCTGAGCATCATTGCAGGCGTATGCATCACCAGCACCGGCTTTATCATCTGCGAACTGTTTCCGCATGCCGTATCGGCAATCTTTACGAGTGATGAGCAGTTGATTGACATGGCTTCAAGAGGAGTGCGCATCGGCATAGCCATGTTCCCGCTGGTGGGTGCGCAAATCGTTATCGGCAACTTCTTCCAAAGTATCGGCAAAGCGAAGATCAGCATATTCCTGTCCCTCACCCGGCAACTGCTATACTTATTGCCGGGATTGATTATCCTCCCCCGCTACATGGGACTGGATGGCATCTGGACCTGTATGCCCGTATCAGACTTCTTTGCTTTCGTTACGGCTGTCATCGCGCTGTGGATATACATAAGCCGCACTCGCCACTATACTACCGTCAAACAGGTGCACCGTACGATGTGCAAATGATGCATCATGCCGGGAGTGCGTCACCATGACAATGGTAGTGCCCTCTTTGTTCAATTCGGTCAGCAAAGCCATCACCTCCGCACCGTTTTTGGAATCCAGGTTACCGGTAGGCTCATCGGCAAGAATCAACTTCGGGTTCGTTACCACAGCGCGGGCAATGGCCACACGCTGCTGCTGTCCGCCGGAAAGTTGTTGCGGGAAGTGCTTGGCCCGGTGACCGATATTCATCCGTTTCAGAATATCATCCACCATGCGTTTGCGCTCTCCGGCTTTTACGCCCAGATATGTGAGGGGAAGTTCCACATTCTCGTAGACGTTCAGTTCGTCTATCAGGTTAAAACTCTGGAACACAAATCCCAGTTGGCCCTTGCGTACGCGGGTACGCTCCTTTTCTTTCAAATCCGCCACTTCCTGCCCAAGCAGCTTATAACTGCCCTCCGTAGGATTATCCAACAAACCGAGTATATTCAGCAAAGTGGACTTGCCACAGCCGGACGGCCCCATAATGGCTACAAACTCTCCCTCTTTGACTTCGAGGTTTACGTGATTCAGTGCTACCGTCTCTACTTCCGAAGTACAGAATACTTTACTGATGTTATTAATTTCAATCATAATATCCATTTTTATTTATATTATCTTTTTATTCACTCTTAATACTGTTCACCGGATTTTCGTTGGCTATCCGCCAGGATTTCCAAAGAACACAACCTACTATTATCACCAGATTGACGATTATCACCAGCAGGTATACAATCCAACCGAGAGGAATCTGCTCGGCAAACTGTTCCATCCAGACGCCGTTGATGTACCATGACGCGAGGCTTCCGAGAATAACCGCCGGCAATGCCACAACAAGTATGTCCTTAGAAAGCAGTTCCAATATAGAAGATGCTTCCGCGCCGTTCACTTTGCGAATGGCAATCTCCTTACTGCGACGGCGCACTTCATCGGCGGTATATCCTATCAAACCCATCAGCATGACGAAGAACATTGTTATGGCCGCCATCAATGTGGCATTGCGGAACACGCGAACGGAATTATAAGAATCGGTAATCTTCTTTTCATAGCCGATGAAGTCGATAGTCTGATTATGGAAAGCATCAGCTACATCTTTGTTCAGTTGTTGCAGATTCCGGACAAAAGGTTCTTTCAGACGGACATGTATCGTTCCCACGAAATATTTATTGTAGCGTGCAACGAAAGGCATCTTGTCGGCAGTAAAGTCCTCTATCTGAAAATCTTTCAGCACTCCCACCACCTTCATCTGTGCAGTGCCGTCAACATCAACTGTGCGTCCCACAGCATCATTCCCCCAATGCATCATATCTGCGAATGTTTCGTTCACTATAACTTCATCTTCCGTACGGGCCATGCGGCCGGTCTTGAACGTCATGCCCATCATCGCCGGATAATCCTCACGCATATAGTAACAAGCACGTGTGGAGAAGAGCGCATTGCCCGATTCATCGCGAATCATAGATCCGCTGTATCCACTGATAGGAGTATTATTGGCACTGGTAACAGCCTCTACATAAGGAAGTCCCTTAAAAAATTGGAAAGCGGCGTCACACTCTTTTTCCTTATTCCAATAAGCATTGGCAAGCGCCAGCCGTTGCGGGTTATACCCCATATCCTTGTTCAGTACATATTGATATTGCGCCATCACCACACACATAAGTCCGCTGATGAATGCCACACCCGCAAACTGGATGAAAAGCAGCGGACGTTTCCACCCCTTCTTACCCTCGGTGTAACGGCGGAATACCTGAGATACGGGAATACGGGCAAACAATCGCCCCGGCAACACCCCGCCCACTATAAACAATACGCCGATTACCGTCAACGGAACCCAAATGCGCTCCGGAGCAAGCAGTAAGGAGAGCTTTGCCGCAGCAGTATCCTCAAAGAACTCCCGAAAATTCAGCAGCACCAAAGCCATTAAGAGCAAGGCTGCCACAATGATGATGCCCGTCTCCAAAAGGAACATACCGAATATCTTACCGCCGCTTGCACCATTGCACTTATGCACGCCTACCGCTTTGGCACGATAGGTGAGCGAAGAAATGGAAATCAACACATAATTCAACGCCGCTATAAAAAGAATGGCAAAGCCGAGAACGCTCATGATATTACGCATCCGTTTCACACTCTCATAGTTCCGGTATGTATCGCGGATAGGCTTTACAAACGCCGTATATCCATATTTCGTTTTACTCTCTTCCGGACGGTACTTCTCTATCATGGCGTCTATACGTGCGTTCACCACCGACTTGTCCGCACCGGAACGGAAACGGATATATTCAGGATAACTGTCCCCGCCCTGCCATGAATAGTTACCGCCGGAACCTTCGTTCCATAAGGTAGGCATGGAGATAACGGCTTCAGGATTGACAGTAGCGTTTGCGGGCAATGCTTTATACGTGCCCTTCACCATAAAATCCTTCTCGTGATTGTAATTGATAGTCTTCCCCACCGGATCCTCTCCGCCGAATATCTTCTTAGCAAAGCGGTCGCTCAGGAAAATCACATCAGGCTGCTGAAGGTCCTTCACCGGATTGCCACTCAGCACCTCGATACCCATTGTCTGAAAAAAGAGCGAGTCTGCCACAATCTTTTTTTCATCAAAACGAATGTTGCCATTGTACAAGGGAGAATTTTTCCAGTAGCAAGTGCTGGTGGCAGCTTCCACCTGTTCCGGAAAATTCTCCAATATGGCGCCTGCCACAGGACCACAGTTCTGTTCTTGTGGCGGATACTTTTCGCCTTTGACGGTAAATACAGACCAGATTTGGTAAAGGTTGTCATAGTCTTTGTAGCAGGTATCAAAGCTCTGCTCGTATGCAACGCGGGAGAAAAGCAGGATACTCATCGTCAGGCTTAACCCCAAGGAGATAATTTTGATGATGTTCGAGCCGCGTCCCCGGAGCAAAGTTTGAATGACATAATAGATTTGTTTCATACTATTTATATTGTTATGTTTTTATTTATATGTTATTTTTCCTGCCTAAGATAATGCAGAAAGCGTGCCAAAACAGTTATAGTACTGGTTGTCAGCAAGTAGCGAACAGACCGTACAAGTATCAGTGTCTAATAATTAGACACAGCCTGTCCAATAATTAGACACAGCAGCCCATCCAGTATGTTCATATATTCTTCCGTCTGAAAAGAATCCATGTCCTTTTGTATAGTGTTACAGTGAAACAAAATCTCTTTTACAGGACAGAAAAACGGAAAATAGGACAACTTTTCTATTGAATGAAAACTCTACCTTTGCCCTCAGTTTTCATAGGCATACACTTATATACCAAGCTGATTAATATGATAAAGCCATATAAACCCTTACTCTTATCATTCCTCTGCCTGTTCATGGGTGGCTGCGACATGATAGACTATCACCCGTATGATGTGCGCATCAGCGGTGAGACCGACGTAAATGCCCATAACATTGCAGAGATAGAACAGAAATGCAAAGGCAAGACAACAATTAAATTCGTGACTATGGGCGACTCGCAACGCTGGTATGACGAGACGCTGGATTTCGTAGGAGAGATAAATAAGCGCGACGACATCGACTTCGTTATTCATGGCGGTGACATGAGCGACTTCGGTGTTACTGACGAGTTCCTTTGGCAACGCGACATTATGAACAAGCTCCACGTGCCCTATGTTACCTTGATTGGCAACCACGACTGCCTTGGCACAGGAGAAGAGACATATCGCGCCGTATTCGGCGACCCCAACTTTTCGTTCATTGCCGGACGGATAAAATTCGTATGCCTGAACACCAACGCTATGGAGTTCGACTACTCCCGCCCCATTCCCGACTTCACCTTTCTTGAAAACGAAATTACCGACCGTAAAGACGAGTTCGACAAAACCGTAGTGTCCATGCATGTCCGCCCTTATGCCGACCAGTTCAATAACAACGTGGCACGTGTCTTTCACCGTTACGTAACCGAGTTCCCCGGCATACAATTCTGTACCGCCGCCCACGAACACCATGTATTCGAGGAAAACCTCTTCGAGGACGGCATCATGTACTACATGAGCGACTGTATGAAGAACCGCAATTACTATGTATTCACCATAACACCCGACGGATATGAACGCGAAGTGGTCTATTTCTAATCAACCCGTACTCGCCGCCGTTATCTGCCTGCTGCTATTGTGGTGCGGCGCGCTTTCTGCGCAAGAAAGAGATACAGTGATTATCGTGAAACACGATACTGTCTACCTGCAACGCAAGCCTGATACCATTGTGACCGGCCGTACACGTCACAGCCGTTACGACCGGCGTGTGCACCGCTATCGCAAACATTGGGAAGCCTTGATTCCCACACACACCAAAATACAGTTTGCCGGCAACATGGGTTTGCTGTCACTGGGTACAGGCTGGGATTACGGAAAACGTAACCAGTGGGAAACGGATATATTTCTGGGTGTCCTGCCCAAATATCAGTCCGATTGCACCAAACTGACATTTACCTTGAAGCAGAACTATATCCCCTGGAGCCTGCAAATCAAGGAAAGCCGGTTCTCGGCAGAACCTCTCACCTGCGGTATGTACTTCAACACCGTATTCGGTGACGAATTCTGGGTGAACGAGCCGGACCGCTATCCGAAAGGCTATTACGGCTTCTCGTCCAAAGTACGCATCCATGCTTTTCTGGGACAACGTATCACGTACGACATCGATCCCCGCCGCAGGTTTACGGCAAAGTCCATTACGTTCTTCTATGAACTGAGCACCTGCGACTTATACATAGTAAGCGCCTTCACCAACAAATACCTGAAACCAAGGGATTACCTAAGCCTGTCTTTCGGATTGAAGTTGCAATTGCTGTAAGTCCGCTGCCCGTATCTTAACTGTGATACGGTATGTATTATTCCGGTACTTCTCAATTTATTATTTCATCTTTCTCTCCTTCTTGAAAACATTCTCGGGAAAATGAAATATATTTGTCCTCACAAATATAAAAAGACACTGTTCTGCCATGAAGAAATCCGGAAACATTCTTATCGTTGACGACAATCGGGGCGTACTCACCGCCTTGCAACTGCTGTTGAAACCTTATTTTGATAAAATAACCACCCTTTCTTCACCAGTTACCCTTCCCGGCACCTTGCGCGAAGATACGTGGAAGGTAGTGCTTCTCGATATGAATTTCACGTCCGGCATCAATACCGGGAACGAGGGACTTTACTGGCTGCACGAAATAAAGAAGCAATATCCGTCACTGCCTGTGGTACTGTTCACCGCCTATGCCGACATAGACCTTGCCGTACGCGGAATAAAAGAAGGTGCAACGGACTTTGTCGTCAAGCCCTGGGACAACGGAAAGCTGGTAGAAACCTTGCTCAATGCCGCACAAGACACCCCTACATCCGGAAAGAAGAAAGCAACGGCTGCAACTGCCGTTTCTTCCATGTACTGGGGAGAAAGTTCCGCCATGCAACAACTTCGCATGCTGGTGGAGAAAGTAGCCGTTACCGACGCCAATATACTTATTACCGGTGAGAACGGTACAGGCAAGGAGATGCTTGCCCGCGAAATACACGCCCTCTCCACACGCCACCATAAAGAAATGATAAGCGTGGATATGGGCGCCATTACCGAAAGCCTTTTTGAAAGCGAACTTTTCGGACACATGAAAGGCTCCTTCACCGATGCCCATGCCGACCGTCCCGGTAAGTTTGAGTCTGCCGACCACAGCACTCTCTTCCTTGACGAAATAGGCAATCTCCCCTATCATCTGCAAGCCAAACTGCTGACTGCACTTCAGCGCCGCAGCATTGTACGCGTGGGAAGCAATACGCCTATCCCGATAGATATCCGCCTTATCTGCGCCACCAACCGCAACCTATCTGAAATGGCGGATAAAGGAGAGTTTCGCGAAGACCTGCTCTACCGCATCAATACCATTCATCTTGAAATTCCTGCACTGCGAGAACGGCCGGAAGATATTATTCCACTGGCAGAACGCTTCATCACACGCTTCTGCAAGCAATATGGAAAGCCTGCTTTGCGTCTGGACAATTCAGCACGTGAGAAGCTGACGCTGCATCCCTGGTTCGGTAATATCCGCGAGCTGGAGCATGCCATTGAAAAGGCTGTTATTATCTGCGACGGCACATTTCTCTCTGCCGGATCGTTCCAGTTACAACGCAGAAACGAAGCACCGGAAACGCCCGTATCCACCCTTGAAGATATGGAAAAGCAGATGATACGCCAGACACTGGAGAAATGTGGTAGTAACCTCTCGGCTGTTGCCTCGCAACTGGGGATTACTCGGCAAACGCTTTATAACAAAATGAAAAAGTACGGGCTCTGAAAACATAAGAAGCATAAGCCAGAAATAGTATGAAGTATAAGAATATAAACCAATATTATGTTTTTCAGACTGCCGTCAGCCTGCTCATTGCCTTAGCTGCAGGAGCAATGTGGACTTTGTATTTTCTTAAAGCTCCGACATTGCATGGCTTTAACGCCCCTCTGTTCTGGGCTGTCTTCTTCACCGTACTTCTTCCCCTGACAATACGCCGGCAGCAACGGTTGTACCACCGCCACACCCGCAAAGTCCTTTTCATGCTTGATGCCATTGAAAACAACGACACCGCCATTCATTTCTCCGAGACGGACGGAAACGAAGATAGCCGTCTCATAAACCGTTCCCTGAACCGCGTAGCCCGCATCTTATATAATGTAAAAAGCGAAACTGCCCAACAAGAGAAATACTACGAGCTTATCCTCGACTGCGTCAATACCGGCATCGTCGTGCTGAACGACAACGGAGCCATTTATCAAAAGAACAACGAAGCCCTGCATCTGCTCGGACTGGAAGTATTCACCCACATCCGCCAACTGTCACGTGTGGACAATCATCTTATGGATTTACTCACCACCTGCCGTTCCGGTGACAAATTTCAGGTAGCATTCGGCAACGAACGCGGCACAGTAAACCTCTCCGTCCGCGTCAGCGACATCACCGTCCGCAAGGAACACCTGCGCATCCTCGCCCTGAACGACATCAACAGCGAGTTGGACGAAAAAGAAATAGACTCATGGATACGACTCACACGTGTACTGACCCACGAGATTATGAACACCATAACCCCTATCACCTCCCTTAGCGACACTCTGCTGGAACTCACCGAAGAAAAAATATCCAAAGAAGAGATACGCAACGGTCTGGAAACAATCAGCAGCACCAGCAAAGGATTGCTCGCTTTCGTCGATTCCTACCGCAAATTCACACATATCCCTACTCCCGAACCGACCTTATTCTACCTCAAAGGCTTCATCGGCCGCATGGTGGAGCTGGCACGCCATCAGTATCCCGGTATCCCCGTAACTTTCCATGCCTCCATCGTTCCCAACGACCTGATACTTCATGCAGACGAGAACCTCATTTCACAAGTCATCATCAACCTGCTGAAGAATGCCATGCAGGCTTTTGAGAAGTCCTCCTCTCCAGCAGAGGAAAAGCACATCCATATACGCGCCTATTGCGATGAAGCTGAAGCTGTATTGATTGAAATATCCAACAATGGTCCTGCCATCCCCCGAACATTGCCGAACATATATTTATTCCCTTCTTCACCACCAAAGAAAACGGAAGCGGAATAGGACTCAGCATCTCCCGGCAAATCATGCGCTTGTCCGGTGGAAATCTCTCCTTGAGACCGGGAAAAGAGACAACTTTTGTACTGAAATTTAATTGAACTAACTAAATATTGTATTTGTTATTAATTATAAATACCTTTGTACACTAAGGTACAAAAAGCATTTATAATAAACTTTATAACACAATACTTATGTTATTTACAGCAGAAAACATTCTACTCGTAGGTTCTATTTTACTTTTCGTCAGCATCATCGTAGGCAAGACCGGTTATCGTTTCGGAGTTCCCGCTTTATTGCTCTTTCTGGTAGTGGGTATGCTCTTCGGCAGTGACGGACTGGGATTGCAATTCCATAATGCAAAAGAAGCGCAATTCATCGGTATGGTAGCCTTGAGTATCATACTGTTTTCGGGCGGTATGGACACTAAGTTTACTGAAATCAAACCCATCCTTTCCCCCGGTATCGTACTGTCCACTTTGGGTGTTCTCCTGACGGCATTGTTCACCGGACTGTTTATATGGTGGCTTTCGGGCATGAGCTGGACCAATATTCATCTGCCGCTAATCACATCCTTGCTGCTGGCTTCCACCATGTCGTCTACCGACTCGGCATCGGTATTCGCCATTCTGCGCTCACAGAAGATGAACCTGAAGCACAACCTTCGCCCTATGCTGGAGTTGGAAAGCGGAAGTAACGACCCGATGGCTTATATGCTGACTATCGTACTGATTCAGTTCATCCAGTCCTCAGGGATGGGCGTTTCCCAAATAGCTCTCTCTTTCGTGATACAGTTTATTGTGGGTGCCGCAGCCGGTTACCTGCTGGGCAAATTGGCCATCCTTATGCTGAACAGGCTGAATATAGACAACCAGTCGCTCTATCCTATATTGCTGCTGTCGTTTGTCTTCTTCACATTCTCCGTTACCGACTTGATGAAAGGCAACGGCTACCTGGCCGTCTACATTGCCGGCATGATGGTGGGCAACAACAAAATTATGCACCGCAAGGAGATTTACACGTTTATGGACGGGTTGACATGGCTTTTCCAAATTATCATGTTCCTTTGTCTCGGTCTGCTTGTCAATCCGCACGAAATGCTGGAAGTAGCCGTCGTAGCACTGCTCATCGGCGTATTTATGATTGTTATAGGGCGCCCGCTCAGTGTATTTCTCTGTCTGCTTCCATTCGGAAAACGTATCACTCCGACATCCAAACTCTTCGTTTCCTGGGTAGGGCTGCGTGGTGCGGTTCCCATTATCTTTGCCACCTATCCGGTAGTGGCAGATGTACCCGGCGCCGACGTGATCTTCAACATTGTATTTTTCATCACAATCCTATCTCTCGTCATTCAAGGTACTACCGTCTCAAAGGTGGCACGCCTGCTGGGACTTTCCACTCCAATGGAAAAGACAGGCAATGACTTCGGAGTAGAGCTGCCCGAGGAAATCGACTCCGACCTGCGCGATGTAACCGTTACCCAAGAGATGCTCGACAAAAAAGGCGACACTCTCAAAAACATGAACCTCCCCCAGGGGACCCTCGTCATGATAGTGAAACGCGGCAATGAGTACCTGATACCCAACGGCACCCTAAAACTCCACGTAGGAGACAAGTTGCTCCTTATTTCTGAAAAGGTCAAAGAATAGGAAATTAAGGAGAACAGTCTCCATGAAAAAAACTTCAAACCACTTGCTTTGCATCACTATAAGCCCTATATTTGCGCAGTTTTAACTAAAGTGTGCAATTATACGAATGGAACAAGAACAACTGTTCATTGACTATATAGAACGAAGCATCGTACAAAATTGGGATAAAAATGCCCTAACCGACTATCAGGGAATCACCCTACAATATAAAGATGTTGCCCGAAAGATTGCAAAATTTCATATCGTATTGGAAAGCGCCGGTATCCGGCCCGGTGATAAAATAGCCGTATGCGGTCGTAACAGCGCCCATTGGGCAGTGTGCTTTCTGGCAACAGTGACCTATGGTGCTGTCATTGTTCCTATTCTCCACGAATTCAAGGCAGACAACATACACAACATCGTCAATCATTCCGAAGCCAAACTTCTTTTTGTGGGCGATCGGGCCTGGGAAAACCTGAACGAAGAAGCTATGCCGCTGTTAATGGGAGTGGTACTGCTGACGGATTTCACTCCGGTCGTTTGCCGGGACGAACGACTCATGGAAGCATTCGAACACCGTAATGCTATCTATGGCGCACGCTATCCCAAAAACTTCCGTCCCGAACATATCTGCTATCGCAAGGAACAGTCTCCTGAAGAATTGGCGGTCATCAATTACACTTCCGGCACCACCGGCTATTCCAAAGGCGTAATGCTGCCTTACCGCAGTTTGTGGTCCAACATAGCCTATTGTCACGAAATGCTGCCTGTGCGTCCCGGTGACCACATCGTTTCCATGCTTCCCTTGGGACACGTTTTCGGCATGGTATACGACTTTCTTTACGGCTTCTCGGCAGGCGCACATCTCTACTTCCTTACCCGCATGCCATCGCCGAAGATTATCGCGCAATCATTCTCTGAAATCAAACCGCGTGTCATCTCCTGCGTGCCTCTTATTGTGGAGAAGATTATCAAGAAAAACATCCTGCCGCTTATCGACAACAAAATAGGTAAGCTGTTGCTGCGCATGCCCATCGTCAACGATAAGATAAAAGCCGATATGCGCAAGAAAGCAATGGATGTTTTCGGCGGTAATTTTGACGAAATTATTATTGGCGGCGCTCCTTTCAATGCCGATGTGGAACGCTTCCTCAAGCAGATAGGCTTCCCCTACACCATTGCCTACGGTATGACAGAATGTGGCCCTATCATTTGTTCCAGCCGTTGGGAAACCCTGAAACTCGCCTCATGCGGAAAAGCCACTACCCGCATGGAGGTGAAGATAGACTCTCCCGATCCTCAAAATGTAGCGGGCGAAATTATCTGCCGGGGAACCAATCTTATGCTGGGATACTACAAGAATACCGAGGCTACCTCGCAAATCATCGATGTCAACGGCTGGCTGCATACGGGCGACCTTGCCACAATGGATGCAGACGGCTACGTCACCGTACGCGGACGTAGCAAAAATATGCTTCTAACCTCCAGCGGACAGAACATATACCCTGAAGAGATTGAAAGTAAACTGAACAACATGCCTTACGTATCGGAGTCTTTGATTGTATTGCAGCACGACAAACTCGTCGCCCTGATATATCCCGACTTCGACGATGCTTTCGCTCATGGACTCCAACAGGCTGATATAGAAAAAGCAATGGAAGCCAACCGAAATGAGCTGAACCTACTATTGCCGGCATACAGCCAGATAACCAAAGTGAAGATACACTTTGAGGAATTTGAAAAGACCGCCAAGAAGAGCATCAAACGCTTCATGTATCAGGAAGCTAAAGGCTGAAATTCTTAAAAAAGATATAGCAAAGGACGAAAATATATAAGAAGTGTTATAAAACATACTTTTTTTCTTGGATAGTTTGCAAATATCCCAAGAGTCCGTATCTTTGCAATGTGTTTTTCATAGTATTAGATTTAAGGTTAACAAAGGTTGGAGTACAGCGGTACTCCTTTTTTTATGTCTATACTTTTCATTCCTTGAAATATTCATTATCTTTACCTTAAAATAAAAAGAAAGGAAAAGAAATGGATATACAGACTTTCATCAGTAACTATCAGGAAGCATTCGGCATGCAAGCTGAACTCCCCATCACATTCTGGTACTCCGACAGATTGGAAGCTCCAACAGAGAAAGTAAACGGTTGCTTGTTCAAATGCATGAAGTTAGTCAGAGAAGGAAAGAGAGTCAGCCTTAATGCAGAGACAATGGGCTGCGGTGGCGGAAAGTTCTACACCGGATTTACGGAAATGCCGGAACATGTTCCTAACTTCGTATCCCTAAAAGAAAAATATAAGAGAACTCCCGAAATGGTAACCGACTTCATTCGGGAAATCCAAGTGCCCAAAGCCAAGAAAAATTACCTGCATTTTGCACGCATAGACCGAATATCCTCTTTTGATGATGTGGAAGGCATATTATTCCTCGCTACTCCTGACATTCTATCGGGCTTGGCCACCTGGGCATATTATGACAACAATGCACCGGATACGGTTTCATCTCCATTCGGCTCAGGATGCTGTTCTGTTGTGACCCAAACGATTCTCGAAAATCAAAAGCAAGGAAGACGTACTTTCTTAGGATTCTTCGATCCGTCTGTCCGTCCCTGTTTCGAAGCAGACATATTAAGTTTTGCTGTTCCGATGTCACGATTCAAAGTGATGTACCACACAATGCGCGAAAGTTGCCTGTTCGATACGCATGCGTGGGGAAAGGTTAAAGAAAGGATACAAAAAGCCCTCAAGAAGAAGTCTCTTCCAATCGTCCTGCCGTTTCATTCAGGATTCTGCCTGATATACAGCTACGTGAAGTGAGGATAGAAGACGCTGCCGCTATTTATCACGCCATCGATACACATCGGGATTATATGCGTATCTGGTTGCCATTTGTCGACACTCTGAAATCTACGACCGACGAAGAGGAGTTCCTAAAAGGCGTACTTTCTGCTCCTGATGACCGCTACGAACCTATATTCGGCATCTGGAACGAGCATAATGAAATCTGCGGATTAATAGGGTTTCATTTCTCCGACTTTGCCAATCATCGTACGGAAATCGGATATTGGCTCCTACCGGAGTATCAACATCGCGGCATCATGACCCAGTGCGTTCGCTGCTTATGTCGATGGGCCATTGAGACAAAAGAAATAAAGCGCATACAAATCCGTTGTGCCACAGGCAATGCGGCAAGCAATGGTATCCCTCTTCGATTGGGCTTTCGGCTCGAAGGGACGGAACGTGCCGGTGAATTGTTAGCGTCGGGAGAGTATACCGATGTACATGTTTACAGTATATTAAAAGAAGAAATAGAAGCATCATTCTAAAGAAACAAGTAATTTATGGAACAAACTATTCAGCTCAACGAGCACAATAAGCAGGAGTATCCCCCCATGCACACCTGCGAACACATCATTAACCAGACAATGATAAGACTATTCGGCTGTGGACGCTCTGTCTCAGCACACATAGAGCGCAAAAAAAGCAAACTGGACTACCGATTGACAGCTTGCCCCACAGAAGAACAAATCAAGAATCTGGAAAATGCGGTAAACCAAATAATAATGCAGCATCTCCCTGTTACTACCGAATTCATCACTCAGGAAGAGGCAAAAGGACGTTTCGACTTGAAACGCTTGCCGGAAGACGCTTCAGAAACTGTACGCGTAGTAAAAGTAGGCGATTACGATGAATGTCTTTGCATCGGCACGCATGTTGCCAATACATCCGAAATAGGCACATTCAAAATTATCAGCCACGATTGGGATGGAGAGAACAAGCGCTAGCGGATACGTTTTAAATTAGTATGAAAATCAAACAAAATTAAAAAAAAGATAGTAATATTGGCATTATACAAGTAAAATAGTCAGCATCCTTATGACAAATAGTCAATAAAGTCAACACTAACCTATTGGCATGCAGTTTGCGATATACCAAGTGAACGACGGTTCGGAAAACAAATGATAAAAGCCGAAAGACGGACATCTGGAAACAACGAAAACCGAAGTTCAGAACAAACTGAATGTATAACTTTTAAAAGATAGGAGACTATGATTATGATGCCTGTAAGAAGAACTCAGAATTGGTTACCAAGTATCTTTAACGATTTCTTTGACAACGATTGGATGGTAAAAGCCAATGCAACTGCACCTGCCATCAATGTGTTTGAAACAGAAAAAGAATACAAAGTAGAGTTGGCAGCTCCCGGCATGACAAAGGAAGACTTCAACGTTCATATCGATGAAGAAAACAACCTGGTCATCAGCATGGAGAAGAAAACGGAAAGCAAGGAAGAAGGCAATAAAGATGAAAAGAGAGAAGGTCGCTATCTGCGTCGCGAGTTTTCATATACCAAATTCCAACAGACAATGATCCTTCCGGATGATGTTGACAAAGAAAAGATTTCCGCCCAAGTAGAAAATGGCGTATTGAATATCAATCTGCCGAAATTCACTGAACAGGAAAAAGAAAAAGCTAAAAGATTCATTGACGTGAAATAAAGTAACTGGTAATTAGGGAAATGCCCCGGTGCAATGTGATTGGCATCGGGGCATTTTTATAATATTATAATTGATAATCAACATTTGGCTTCTTTCCTCTTTCCTTTCAGAAAACGGTTTGTCAACCAACTGCGTATAGGCTCATCATAAAGTTTCAAGCAAGCATAAGCAAGAATGAAAGATCCGGCAAAGGTTAATATCATATAAGGTATACCCTCCGCCAAAGTTGCATTATTATTACATACCCATGCCGTATAAGTGTATATCAATGGATAGTGCGTTATATATACCGGATATGAAATATCTCCCAAGAACTTGCACATTTTAGTGGAACGTTTACCGGTTATTTTCCCTCCAGCCCCCATAGAGACAATCACAGGAAAAACAAACAGTATGCAGCAAGCCTCGTACAGCCCATTCATCCAGAAGTGATTTTCTCCACCCAAACGAGGAAAAGACAAGATCACTACAATCATCAGGCTACACCACCAGAAGGCACGTTTTTTAATGTGAACCAACCATCCCAATCGGAACAACAGCAGTCCGCCGAAGAATGGATACATCAATCGAACAATTCCCACATATTGCTGTCTCCAATTCAACGACCAACCGCCAACGATATCTCCTGTTGGTGCTGTGAGGCAATAATGTACCGTAAAACATCCGGCTATCAAGACTAAAACAGTCAAAGCTGTTTTGCTGAATCGCCGAACGAATAGCGCATAAAGGATATTACCTATGTATTCAAAATAAAGCGACCAAGCCGGAGCATTCAGCGGATGCATCTCCGCCCAACCGCGAATGTCCCATTTCAAAGGAAGCGGAAGTAAAGTACATCCCAGCAGCATAACCAATAACATAGTTCCTACCGTTGTATTTTGGATGGGCGGGAAACAAGGAGACTCCTGAAAAAAGAAAAATACCGCCCCTACGATACTCCCTACTATAACCATCGGATGCAAACGTATAATACGTCGTTTGAAAAAAGTGACGGTACTCATCCGGTTCCAACGATCATCATAGGCATAACCTATAACAAAGCCGGAAAGCATAAAGAAAAAGTCTACCGCCAAATAACCATGGTTGATAATCTGTTCCAAGTGATTGCCGCCCGCATGTGCTTCAAAAAGATGAAAAATTACAACCATGACTGCTGCTACACCACGAAGCCCATCGAGTATTTCATAATGCGGTTTCGAGGCAAGATAAGAGTTTTGCGTGTTCATTTAGATATTAAGATGTTTATTTAGCACGCAAAGATACAAAAAAAGAGATACTTCAAAAAGACCGAACGAACAGTTACTCTAAAATATCTTCCTTATCTAAAGGCATATACGGTCCATCCTTCACTTCAAATATAACGGAAGGTTCCAGAACTTCCAAAGTATGCCACTGCCCTTTCGGAATATGAACTCCATAAATTCCATTTCCGGGATACAGTTCATAGCGCTCCATCTCTCCCCCATCAGCATTGTAGAACATCACATTAATGTGCCCACGCAGTAGAATATAGGTTTCTGCTGTATGCCGATGCCGATGTATGGGCAGCACAGTCCCTACTTCCAACGCATTAAGCAACCGTTGTGCTTTGGCGTCCAAAGTTTCATGCAAATTGAAGTTCATACGCAACCGTTCACTCTCTTTGGCCTGACCGGATACCTGATCCAGTAATTGATTGTCTATTATCATGTTGTTGTTAAGTAAACTTTGTACAAATATTTACGTCTAATAGTAGCACAACTGAGAATCAAATATTTACCTTACGATCCGCACTTATATGCTTTTAGTAGAACGCCACAAAGATAGTATTTTTTTGTCTTGAAGTATTTTACCCTGCAATTCAACCGCACACCGTAACGACTATTCAACCAATGCATCCTCATTGTAAACATCAGGTTACAGATCACATTCTGAACATCAATCCGAATCTACGGAGACTTCTTCGATATTTTTTCAGCAAACAATTGCGATACAAAGATGAAGTATAAACAAAGAAAACAGCCCGATGGAGGCTGTTTTCTAAAAGTAGTTTATAACATATTAATTTCATATGTAAACAGAGTAAAAGTTCTATCAAACACATTTTACTTCAATTATGAATATCTTTTGATTTTCAACTATTATTTATCTATCAGTTATTATCTCTTATTATTATGTATTATTATTTAATAAGTTCGTAGTACAACTTCAAATGCTTCCGCATAATTCACTCCCCATTGACTACCTCTGACTGCTGCCAACCCGTAGATATATTCAGCAGAACGTGGATGCGGATAAGGACGCATCACACCTCTATACATAGACAATGCTTTTATTTTAGCATCAATCCCCTCTTTTTCCACTTCTACATAACAATTTGGACGAAACAAATTCATAGCACTGTTAATGGCCCATTCCGAACATGACGGAACTTCCATATACCAGAATTCCTTTACACGTTTAACCTCTGGTCTGCGCTGGAACAGGCGAATAGCCTCCTGACACGCCATTGAAGTCTGTAAGTGATCGTTGTTTGTATCAGCAGGATGATGCGTGATTACCACATCCGGCTCGCTCTCCTTGATAGCAGACTCAATGAACTGTACCAGTTTCAGGTGAGGCACAGTGTTCATTTCGATGTTCGGAAAAATTCCCTCATAAATCTTGTTCACCCCAAGGAACTTATTCGATGCATTCGTATCATCCTCAAGTTCATTGTCCTCCGGACGGAATGCACGTGCCTTTGCCTCTGTACACATAATGCACACATCAATAATATCACCATTATGCGACCATTTCCACATCGAAGCACCAGAACCAAGAGTCTCATCGTCAGGATGAGCAACTACAAGTAAGTATTTCATAAGATTTCAGTTTTAGTATTCAACAAAAATTCATCAAATTCATGCAATTTGTGATCAACACGAATCACACTGTTTTCGAATACCCCACCAACTTATCATGCATCCACTGTGGATACTTGCCACAGGCCGTATAAGTAATAGCAAGAACAGTCCAAATGATAAGCTTGATGTCACCAAAAAACGAAGCATGTTTTACATAATACACATCAAGCTTCAGCCGGATAGGCAGTACCTTCTCATTGTAATCATCTTCATTCGGGAATTGGTCGCCATAGATGTAATCCCAAAGGCTCGACTGGCTTGTGAGTCCACATGGAACAGTAGAAGCAATAGCATTCGCACCACCGCGAGTAATCTCCATCTGATCCACAGCGGCCGGACGAGGGCCGACTATCGACATCGTACCATTCAAAATATTGATTAACTGAGGTAATTCATCTATTTTCAGTCTCCTCATCACCTTTCCCCACCAAAAAATACGATCCTGATCAGGGCGTAAAGAAACCTCACTCGCTCCACGTGCCACACGCATTGAGCGAAACTTCCACATTTTGAACTTCTTATTATCCTTACCTACACGATTGGCAAAATAGAATAAGGTTCCCGAGTCACTAATCTCCGTAAGAATGATAGAAAGAAACCAAATCGGAGATGTACCAATGATACCCAAAAGTGCACAGATAAAATCAAAAAAACGTTTAATTAACTTATACATGGCTATTTTTACCGTAAACATTAAAGTAATCCATAGAGCATCTGCCACTCCTGAACGGCAGGAACACATGTGAAAGCAAATCCCGATTACCTATCTCAACCTATATCAGTTCAAAAAACAATCGCATTCGCTTATTTCATCTTCTTCCTTGGTTCAATACCCTTCAGACTTTCCTCAAATCCCACAATCTGATACTCAAAATCGTACTTCGACATTGTAGGATCATAATATGATGAAGCAAACATTTTGTTTACAGGTTTGAGAAACTTAGCAATAACCCATACACAAGGATTGAATAGTTTACTAATCCAAATTTTATGGTTATACTTTTTTGAAAAATATCGGATTATGTCTACAGTATCCACGAGCTCCTTGTTTTGAGGATAGAATGTTCCTTCACACAGATTCAACAGAATCTGTTTCACAAACTCACAGAGATTATCAATGTAGAGCATGGAACGCTTATTATGCCAAGCTGGGAAAATAGGAGTCTTTTGAGCTAGCCAAACAAGACGAGAGAAATTTCCCTTTCCGTTTGGACCATAAATCATGCAAGGGCGAAGATTCGCCACCCTGAACGAGTCACATGACAGCTCGTTCAACCCTTTTTCTGCCTGAAGTTTTGAGTCACCATAAAAATCGTTAGGTTTGGGTTCTGTCTGCAATGTCACCACATGATCCTTTAAGTCCTTGCTCGACTGATACACAATCTTTGAAGACATAAACACAAACTGCTTTACACCACATTCCTTTGCATGCCTAGCAATCTCTACAGTCAGATCTCTATTAACCTTATAGTACAATGGTGCCATCTCTGGCTTAGGATCAACATGAGCGATGCCAGCAACATGAAATACTACATCATACAGACTGAAATCCACTTGTTTCCAAGCATCATTCATCGTATCTACAGTATCCACGTGAAACTGCTCAGGTGTTTTCATTAACCATTTCTCCACAGATACACCAATATAACTATTGGCACCCGTTATCAATACTCGTATCATAATATTTGTCCATTTTCAACCTTATGTGAAACCTTACACATCGGAATAAGCACCTCATCCCATTTGCTATCATAGTACATTTCATCTACTTGTTCAATACCCATCTGCTTCAGACACTTTACCTTCTCATCATAGAATGGATGGCGGTCAATTCCCAAAATTCGTCCATTAGACACCTTGAATGTTGTACACACCAACTCTACCTTCATACCCTCAAAGACAGTCTCCAAAAAATACATAGATGAAGCAGAAAGCACTATCACTCGATCATCATTGTTAATATATTCCTGAACCTTTGTAAATAATGGATTCAGCCGGAAGCGTTTTGCCTGTTCTCTGCTTGCATTAGCAAACTCCTTCAAATCGGAATGGAATAGCAGCTTCAACATCTGCTCTTTCTCAAACTTTACAGAAGTTATCTTCAGTTTAGCAAGTACCTTCAGTAGATAGTAATAGATACGATAAGCCTTCCGCCAGCCAGACATCTGCTCGTTGAATAACTCTTTCATACTATCCTTATATGAGAGCGTACCGTCGAAATCAAAAACAACAATCCTCATATTAGTGTCTGAAGAATCGTTTAATGTTCTTTATATTGAACAAGTTTGACAAGTTGAACAGAATCGCTGACCCTCTGCTGGCATACGACCAATTTATGAAACACGTATTCTTAAAATTCCAAAAACCTTTAATACACCCTAACTTCTTAATATAGTTCAACACATCCACAGGGAAAAACCATCGAATATATGTCTCCTCTGTTCGATAGTTGAACAAAGGATTCTGATCCATGCAAAGGCGCACATAGTTTGAGAGCAGATTTCTACCGCTGAACTCAGACAACATAATACTACCCCAAACGCGAGGGTTTGCCTCAATCACTTTGTATTTTCCTATTCGCTCATCTAATAGGAACTCCAGCATCACCAGCCCATTCCATCCAGCCTTATCCAAAATCTTCTTACCTTCAGCAATCAGTGGCAGATTGATATGTAACTTTGATAAAACAGTTACGCCACCAGTAGGAGGAGAAGTTCGAATCCTTTGATGGCTATAAGCATCTATCATCTCTCCATTATGATACAAATAGAAAGTGCCTTGCACATCATGACCATTTGGAATAAGTTCTTGCACAAGATAGTTTTTTTTACTTACCTCTTCCCGAATAGAGTCAGTATAGTCTTCCCATTTGTAAAGTCTATATTGCCCTTCACTTCCAGAACCCACACAAGGTTTCAGTAATACAGGAAACTGTTCAGGTTTTAGGTTGTCAATCTCCTCTACCTTATAATGAGCAGGAGCACTCAGTTTGTTTTCTGAACAGAAATCATTCAAAACCTTCTTATCTCGGAACAAATGATACACCTCCACTTTAGGCAGGATATACACATAATTCTTTTGACCATATTTCTCTACGAACTTATAGAAGTGTACTATCGTCTTCTCCTCTACAGGAATAAACACTATCTGATTATCTTTGTATTTATCTGCTATCGCACAAAAGTCTTCCACACAGAGAACTACATCATCAGTCCTCAACACTTCGGCCTTCCCCCTGAAGATGCGCTCCAAGTGCCGTTTTATAGACATAGTTCCTTCCGTATTACCACATATCATCGGCACATCAGGAAACGTATAGGTTAATATGGAAATGATGTCGAATGCCTTTCTAGTTTCGGCATTAGATACTAGTATTCTATACATTAAGCATTCTTTCTGTTTTCTTTTCTACGCTTTATTTCTTCACGTTTTAATACTGGTATCACCTTCAGGAAGTTCCAACACCTACGCCATTGTTTTTGGGGCTCTTCAAAAAGTCTAATCAACCATATGAAACGTACAGCACCAATCCTAGCTTTTGATTCATTTAAAATTCCGGCATAATAGTTGAATGCCGCACCAATACCGAACATGACTCCCTGCTGCAAGAAAGGGAGTAACTTGCTCATGAAGATTTCCTGTTTAGGTGCACCCAAACTAACCCAGATAATATCAGGTTTCTCTTCGTTTATTTTTTTGGCAATTAATTCATAATCAAATTCATCAACTGACACAAAAGGCAACGGATGATAAAGTAGCATTGAGTTATCCTTTCCATGCTCTTTCATCTTTTCCTTAATTAGTTTATAAGTCTCTTTCGTATTTCCAATGAGTATCTGCTTGTAAGGCTTTTCTATGTATTCTGTAAAAACCGCTGGTCCGTTAAATGCCGTATATTGTGTCCCATAGATATCATTGCACATCTTGGCAATATAGCCTCCGTCACATGTATTGACTAATGCTCCACATACAATTTTTCTATACCATGAATTCAGGTGTGTTTGTGAAAGTACATTACCATCAACCACACAAACATATCCTACCTTCTTGTCAACAATTGCTTTATTAATTTCATCTCGAAACTTGTCGTGATCAAATTCCAAATGAATATCAAATATGTTCATATAACTTTGTCATATTGTAAGTACAATTAGTTCTTACCATACTTTTTCTTCCAATAAGGAAAAAATGATGCTCCTTCTCCCTTTAGCCACTCAATTGTTTCTTTAACATTATCGGAAAGATTTTCATTTCTGACGCCAAACAAGTCAATTGTCTTATTTGTTGTATCATACCAGTCCTCCATCATATTATTGAAACGAATAGAATACATTGGGAACTTGATACCGAGGGTTCCAAGTACATCTCCCAAAGTAGCCACACCCCTCATAATCCATGTAGGAATATAATGTAGTTTAGATTCTCTAAGTTGCTTCACCCATTCCTCAAGCCATAATCTAGAATCAATAGGTAAGTCTCCTAAATAATAAGTTTGTTCATTAACTATATTTAGATCTGCATTTATGATACCATCAATCTGATGGGTAAGATTTTTCACATAAGCGTAAGTACGAACTGCAGGTTGCTTTATTGGATGAACATAAAGTCCCTTATCCAACACTTTCCATAATTCATTAGGATATCTCATGTGCCAAGGTCCCCACACATTTGCAGGGCGAACAATAGTCCAAGCACATTGAAGATTAGAATGACGAGTATCCTCTTCCATTATTTTTTTACTCAAACCATACGTTGTATGAGGAATATACTCATCATCCTTCGAAGGAAAAGGTATTGTAAGACTTTTATAAACATATTGAGTAGATGTCATTATCAGATGTCTTACACATGAATATTTTTTAACAATATCAATAATATTCTTGGAACCTTGTGTGTTTTCCAAATAGTCTTTTATATCAGTACTTAATGTATCTGTTCTAGCTGCCAAATGAATAACTACCGTTGGATGATACTTGCTAAACACCGACTCAAGATCAGCCATATTTACAATATTTCCCTTTATCCAATAGTTTATCTGATCTTTCTTGATAGGCTCTGCCTTATCCAAGTTAATAAAATTATAACTCTTTTTCACAAAAAGGTCTATAAGATTAGTTCCAATAAAACCAGAACCTCCTGTGATAAAGATTCGATCTTCTTTAGTTATCATAATATAGTATCTATTTAATTGAGAATAAAATTTTTCTTGAGATGTTATAAATACACCCTGGCATACAATAAATAATAAAATACACCAACATCTTGCGAACATATCCCTTCTGATATGCGGCAAAATATTTACAATATGGTCTATATTTTTTTTTATCAGTAGAAGCACTCATTAGGATATAGCAAAAAAGTATAAACTTGTTATATTTTTCATTCCATACATGCAATCCATCATCAAATAGCCCTTCTTTTTCCAAGTCTTTTGACATATTCGGCAAGCCAAGTAATGCATATATAGGCCAATCTTTTCCCCATGCACGTTTTGCTACTTTACGTTGTATACACAAAGGGAATTCCTCATACATTATATCCTTGCCCTTATTACCATAATAAAGGATTCCCATAAACTCGAACCCGTAATGCGAACTTGTATCAAATGATAAGCCTCTTTTCCAAACATCACGAGAACAAAGCATAGCCGACATAAATGTAGCACCCCAAAAGTTGTCAGTAATAAATTGAGTTGAATATGTATATCGCTTGCATATGCCGTCGTAGCGATTTTCGTAGAGTGTTAATCCTTTTATTGAACAACCATCCTCATAGCCAACTATCCTATTAAAATAATACAATTCAATGTCCGGATTTGACTCGATTCTGTGAACAAGGTAACTAACTAGAAAAGGTGCTGGAATGTCGTCATCGCCCCACAAAATAAAATATTTTCCTTTGGAAAAATCTACCGTACGTTTGAAACTATCACCTAACGAGACTCTGTTGTCACATTCTTTGTATCGTATGAAATCGTACTGTAACACAAATTCCTTCATCACATTCGAAGTGTTGTCGTTACAAGCATTACTACATACAACCAATTCAACCTTTTCACTATTTATCGCAATCTGATCTATAAAATTTTCTATCGTAAATTTCAAAATATCTGCGCGATTTAGAGTTGGAATCGCTATCGAAAGTAATTTTGATCTCATTTTTAGTATAAATCAATTGTGTCAGTTATTTTAACAGTCGCCTCAAAACCAATAGTATTTTTCAGTTTCTTACCATCAAGAGCTAGATACTTCATACCAACATCTGCACGCTGAACGCTACCGAAACAACCTTCAGGAACTTGCTTTCCCATTGCTTGGTGAATCAGAGTAACAATCTCTTTGACGGTAAGAGTCTCCTTACCCTCAATGTTATAGAGACCTGAAGGTAGGCCTTTCTCAAATGCCATTGCAAGCAAACGAGGAACGTCGTTCACGTGTACATATTGACGTGTCTGCTCGCCTGCAGTAAAGTGGAGTTCTTCACCATTACGGATAGCATTGATAACGTAAGGAATTAAACGCTTAGGATTCTCACCTGCTCCATAGATTGTAGGAATGTAGAAATGCCAGTGCCTGAATCCATGCTTATAGGAAGCAACGAACTTACTCAGCATACGCTTGCTAACGGTATAGTCATTAGAAGTAGGACAGAGTGATGTAAGAACATCCTCTTCAGTAAAGAAGCGTTCTTCCTTGGTCTCACCCATTTCAAATACACTACCAAAAGTAACAAAGATTCCTTTGTAATCAAGTTCCTTAAGTTTATTGCAGATGTTTACAGGAGCAGTAACATTCAGATTGTAAATCAAATTGAAGTCTTCTTGGAGATTGGCTTGAATACCAGCACCAATCGCATAAATGACAATATCAGAATCCATCAATCCTGAACAATCCATTTCTGTGTCCATCAGATTCATCTTATAGAAATTGTCATACTTATGTCTTACAGGTGTATCCAGTCCGTACATATCAAGAGCCCAATGCTCCTTATTTGCGTACTTTGCTATAGCTGTTGAGAGAAAACCATTGGTTCCCATTATTGAAATTTTCATATCTTATCCAATAAACTTATTAATCTCCTCCACACAGAGGTCGTACACATTTTCTGTTGTATATCGCTTGTACCAATCAGAGGTCAGTACAGCAGTCTGTTTTGCATTGAGACGTGGATACCATCCGAGGCGAGTCTTAGCCTTATTTATATTCAGCATCAGGAGATTCGCCTCATGGAGTTCGTCAGGATTTGATACATCCTTGAGCTCTCCAAAGCCAAAGTTCTCAATAATGGCAGATGCTACATCCCATACAGTCAGCACACTCTCTTGCTCAGGGCCAAAGTTCCAACCTTCACAATACTCAGTAGGGTTGTCCCACATCTTCTGAGACAGCAGCATGTAACCTGAGAGAGGTTCCAGAACGTGTTCCCAAGGACGAACAGCCTTAGGCGAACGGATATCGATAATCTTGGTGGTTTCGAGTGCACGAATACAATCAGGAATGATACGGTCCTTTGCCCAATCACCACCACCGATTACATTACCTGCACGAGCAGACGCGAGAGAAACTGTATGCTTCTTACCGTAGCTCTCTGGATTAAAGAACGAACGACGCCAGCTCTGGATAGCTACCTCACAAGCGCCCTTCGAAGAAGAGTATGGGTCATAACCTCCAAATGAGTCTGTTTCTACATACCCCTCCAACTGCTCGCAGTTGTCATAACACTTGTCAGTTGTTATCATCACACCTGTTTTTACACTCTTAGTGGCACGAATTGCCTCCATTATGTGAATAGTGCCCATCACGTTCACTTCATAGGTCTCCACAGGAATCTCGTACGAGAGACGAACGAGTGGTTGAGCTGCAAGATGAAAAACGATCTCAGGCTGATTTTTAGCAAAGATATGCTTCATCATCTCGCCATCTCGAATATCGGCACGAATGTCAGCCTCAATCTTGTTACCGATACCAGAGAGCACGAAGTTATCTCGCTCTGAATATGGATCGAGACCCACACCTACTACTTTAGCTCCAAGTTCGTGGAGCCAAATACAAAGCCAAGAACCTTTGAAACCTGTGTGACCTGTTACAAGTACTTTCTTACCTTTAAAGAAACCATTATATATATCAATCATAATTCTATTTTTTTTCGATTGTGTATGCTATTGTATCTTTGGGATCATAGAGTTTGTCTGTATAAGCTAAAAGAATGAAATCCTTGTCGCCATTGTTTACAACCATATGAACTACATTATTAGGAATAAATACGGTTATAGCCTTCTCAAACGACATCTCAATATCCTTACGCTCATGTGTTTCCAAATCTTCTAATTTGAGAACAGCGCTACCGTCAATGATAGTGAACCACTCCACAGCTTCAGGATGATAGTGCCCCCCTTTCTTGCCCTGGTTTTCCCATGGTAAGATACACTTCCCCAGTATGTGAAGGAATACCCTCCTCAGTTCCAGTGATTACCTTCAAGAACCAACCTCTATCATCACTAATTAATCGACGTTGGATGATACGTACTTTATCAATTTGAGCCATAGTCTTAGATATTTCCTGTTACTTTACGAGCTTCAATAGAAGGAATCTGACGTTCCCACCGCTTCCAAGGCGCCTTATCTTGAGCTAAGAGATTCTCTAACATATTCTTCTCGCGGATATTATCCATACACTGCCAAAAGCCTTCGTGAATGTATGACATCAGCTCACCCATGTTTGCCAGTTCTACAAGAGTAGTTTTCTCAAATATGCAAGTATCACCATCGAGTAGGTCGAACACCTGAGGATCAAGCACCATATAACCTGCATTGATCGGAGATCTATCGCTTACATTCTTCTCGCGGAACGAGCGAACCGAATTGTTTTCACTTATATCTAGAACCCCTTTGTCTTGTTCCATCTTTACAGCAGTAAGGGTAGCTAGTTTACCATGTTTTTTGTGAAACTCAATAAGTTTGTCTATCTCCACATCGCACACACCATCACCATATGTCATCAAAAAGGTTCATTACCTACGTATTTCTGAATACGCTTAATACGGCCACCAGTCATTGTGTTATAACCTGTATCCACTACAGTTACCCTCCAAGGCTCTATATTGGTCTGGTGAACAGCCATCACGTTTTTACCATTGGTATAATCAAAGGTAACGTCAGAGTTATGGAGGAAGTAGTTAGCGAACCACTCCTTGATATACTCCTGCTTATAACCAGCGCAGATAATAAACTCAGTATGGCCATAGTAGGCATACTCTTTCATAATGTGCCAAAGAATAGGCATGCCACCTATTTCAATCATTGGTTTTGGTTTAAACTGAGATTCCTCAGAAATGCGAGAGCCGAAGCCACCGGCAAGAAGAACTACTTTCATATCTTGTGTTGATTAAAACAAACTTTAATTAGGGTTTACTGAATTACAATTTTCTACTGTTTGGCAGAATCACATGAAACTTCAAAATCCAACATTTTTTCTATTCATATAGATTTTTCACCTTCAAACTTCTCGGGAAGACAGGCGTAACACTTCTTATAGTTCCTCAAATGGAGCATTAAATTATAGGATTCCCAACTGTGGTAGTCAATAAAAATGTAGCCATTTACGATACTGGTTCCAATCTTTCCACTAAACTCAACCTTAGTGGACATGTAGTTGGAATATACTGATAATGCGGTTGTTGCATTGATGGACTCCACTCATAAACATATTCTTTACTGACGATACATCTTGAGAAGCGTGATGAACATTTCTGGTCATAGAGTTTAAAGGTGGTAAACAATGGTTTCAACAGGAATTCACTCATATCATTGAAATATCTTCACCAAGGCGTTTACGCATCGTCACAAACAAGGTTGGGACGAATACCGGGCGAGAAATCCGGAAGATCAAGCATGTAGTTACATATAAAAATACTCATAGATAACCTGAATCGTTTTACGATCAGAAAGGGTTCATCTTATGCTTTACAAGCAAGACATCTATGATTATCTGAATGATTTTTACCTGCACCTCCATATCTGTTATTAAGACGGCTGTTGTAAATCTATTAAATCATATCCCAAAATAGCAAATTGCCTAACTTTACCTAACATTACTCAGCATACCTTAATTAAATGGTCCACGATTTACATCATAGACAGTACTTTTCTTAGGAATAATTCTACAAGGAATTCCAACTGCAATAGAATTATCGGGCACATCGCACATAACAACTGCATTTGCACCAACAGTAACATTGTTACCAATCTTTATGTTGCCTAGCACCTTTGCACCTGCTCCTAGTGTACAATTATCTCCAATAATTACTTGATCAAAGTACGAATTCTTAACACCTATTGTTACTCCTTGATGTATAGAAAAATTCTTTCCAATAATTGCTATTGGATTAATGACGATACCTCCAAAATGGTATATCCTCAATCCTGATCCAATTTGTGCACCACGAGGAATACTCACTCCCATAAAAATAGAAAAGAAAGCATATAAAGGAACGATGACCCAATTAAGCAGAAACTTTAATGGCAGTAACCACTTAGGCATCAATCTGATTCCACGAGCAGTTCTGTATAGCAACACTATAATAAATGAAGGTTCATTCCATTCGAAACGATTGTAAACAGGATTTACATAACGTTTTAAATCTTCTATCAACGTCATATTTATGATTTTTTTAATTGCTTTGTAGACTCTATATAATCTTCAAAAATAATTATTGTAATCAAACAGAACAGATTTATGAAGGCAAATATTCCATTGTCTGTAATAGTAACTACTAATAGATAATAAAACAATATCATGGCACCTCTTCGTTTTTTATTGACTTGGACAAGTAATACATAAAATAGTCCACCAATGATTACGAGACCTATCAAGCCAAATTCACCAAGGAACAATACCAATGTTGCATCAGTAGTACTTGACTCATCTTTATATGAATAACCCTCATAACCCTTTGTATAAAAATAACCAGCACCAATAATTGGATTATCAGGCAAATCACAAAGGACGCTACGATAGTGCAAATGTAGTATGCTGAATCAAATACGTATTATCCAAAAGGATACTTATCAATGTAGCCTGACGCTCAGTCGCAGATGCAGCTTCTTGAGTATATGATACACTTGAATTAGATATATACTTTTTTGTCGTATCAAAAGCAAAAAAGCATACTAAACACCCAGCGATTAAGTAGATGACGCTTTTTTTTTTCACTTTTTTTTCTTTAAAATAAAATAGCAAAGTATATGCCAGTGGAATAGTAATAGCAATTATTGGTGTACGAACTCCCGATATAAAGGTCAAGAAAACAACACCTATCATCGAAAATAAAGTGGGTATGGATAACTTATTACGACTTTTGTATTCTATATATATAACTAAAATTGCAAGACAAATAAGGAACTCAATATACGTATTATTACCAAGGAATGTTCCTCCAATTACATGTTCGATATTAGCTAAATCAGCGTTTTCAAAGGAGCACTTATAATTCAATAAAGGGATTCTAATTTGTAATAAGCCCAAAAGGACCTCAAAAAAATAACCATAGCGCAAAAGTTTGTACAATGATTTTACGTCAGGCTGTCTCGTCGTCAGAAGAGCGGCACCAGAAATGATCAGAAAACATTCAAGACCATACTTTAGATATAGCATGAATGGAACAGGTCTGATGGCTATGAGGAACAAAACATACACTAACGCTACACAAAAGAGCATTGCAATTTTTCGCTGGTGTATAATGTACTTAGACCGATTTATAACTAAGGTATCCAACATCGCCAAATAAGCAAGTTTAGTTGCCCACGATAAAATCTGCCAATAAGCTTCATCTGTCATTGGTACTACAAATGCATATATTGAAGGACAAAATGCTATCCAAAAAAAGAGGAAGTGAAAAAGATATTTTCCTCGATCTTTGTAATAAAGAAAGCAACCTATTAGAAACAACAATATACTGTATATTAGAGACATGTTGTTAGAATTTCTTTAAAACGTATTCGTAATTGCTCAAAATTATTAATGCCAAAATTGTATAACGCAAAATTATCTGTATTATAGTCACACTCCTCTGCCCCCTCAATAAAGGCGTCCCAATCTAAGGATTTCGAAATCGAAAGATGGTTAGTAATGATTATATTGCTGGTACTATTATCAAAATTATAAGTCTCTTTTGGATCTTCGCTACATATGACTACAATACGTTTGTTATAACGAAGACCAATATAAAGTGCATCTTCAGAAAATGAAACAATCGTTTTGGCCGATTTAACATCATCTGTTAAAGTTGTCCCATTTGAAACTGTTGCACCACCAATAAAAGGCGACAAGTATGTTTCATCATCAATTCTCGAAGCTGGTCTATATCTAACCAATACTTTGTAACGTAAAAAATCAAATCCCTTGAGAAATATAGTTTGGAGCATCTTATTCTCAGCACTGTATGTATCAGTCATAAGGAACAGAATGTCAAAAGAAGATTCTACTTTATCTATATTTGATTTATCTATAAATGATTGTAATGGTGCTCCAAGATACTCTATTCTCGATTTATATTTATTGTTTTGATCTATTATATCTTTTTCGCGAGGAGAACAACACAAGGAAATATCACAACACGGATTACAATAAGCCGGTTGATATGTAAAAAATGATCCATGCTGTAGGTGAATAGTCTTATCTTGAGGTCTCTGTTTATGAATAACATCATTAAATGTTATATACTTTAGTTCAAAACAAAAATCCATCAACCATATCTTAGAAGTCTGAGATGTAACCATTCTTTTAAGCAAACGAGTCATTGATTGTCTGTACAGAACAGAAACAATTACTATTCCAGGCAACTTACACGTATTACTATTAAAATAACGATCCAATTCTTTTGAACATTTACGTAACTGGTGCGAATCAGCTAACATCTTAACAGCTAAATCAATGGTATCACTTAATCGAAAATAATCCAAATATACTGACTCATTTCGTGAATTATAGTAGTCAATTTGCTTCTGAAGCGATTGGAAATGAAAGTGAGGATGATAACAAATGTCGATGTCCATATCACATAAATCTCTCAGCCTCTTCATTCTCATAACATTATCAGCAAAAGGCAATGCAATAATACCGGAATCAAAAGAAGTATTGGCTAATGCAATCGATTTCTTAATCTTTTGTGTCTTGATTACAGACAAGAAGGCTCCACCCAAGATGATGAATACTTTTAGGAAGTAAGACGATACTCGAGACCACTTTGAAGTAACAAAAGTAAGAGTATCCATCACTCTATATTCATAAACTATACGATCTATATAAGAAAATAAATATTTCTCATCCAAATGAAAGTACTTTTCATTCAATCTGTACTTATCTATTAATGACCTTACAAAGATGTAATCTTTGTCGTTCTTCATATAATTATTCTGTTATTGTTAAATTCTTGTATAATTCTTTTTTGAGCTATATACCTTATCATAATCAATATCACTCCTTGTGATATACAGTATACAAGACAGGTAAGATACATTGAATACCTAGTAAGCCATAAAGATAATAAAAAGTGAAAAATCGATGATCCAAATGTGATATACATTATCTGTTTAGTTTTCTTATAGAAAAACAGGTAATTTGTATATAACAGGTACTGGCAGAAAAAATATGTGTAAACTGCCAATATTGGGAAATATGGCATCGCGTCTGCATATTTGGGTAGTATTAATGGTATCGTTGGCATACAGACAACAACTACAATAAGTGCCGCAACCAAATACACTATGGATAATTTCTTACGTTGAGAGGTAATGATTCGTTTTTTTTCTTCAGTAGAAAAAATATTATCTCCAAGTACTTTATAGATTTCTATACTATTAGTTTGGTTAAAGCCTAGTCCAATTGTCATAATTATATTGGCAAGATTCATTGCAAAAGAGAACAAACCCACCTCTTCGATACTAAAGTTTGCATTGATGATATATCTGTCGAGTCCCTGCCGTATGAATGCCACTGCGTTATGTGGGATTAATGGTATCCCGTACAAAAGAATCATCTTAGTATAAGCCCAATCGAACCGTTCAATTAACTTTCTTAAATACAATAATCCTATAAAACCAAACAATGAAAAGCATATAACTTGTGCATAAATTCGGCCTTCCCAACCGAGCAAACAGTACTTTACTAAAATGATTGATAAAACAAAATTAAATATTGCATTACCACAACTAAAGATACCATACATTTTTACCTTTTCTTGTAGTCTGAAAAGGTCGAGATTAAGGTTGGTATATAAAGTAAAAAAAGCAATAGGCAACAGCAGCCACAACATATTTAATGGCAAATTAAGTAATAAACTACTTTCTTTGCCAAATACGATTAGGATAAGCGCTACTACAGAGCAAAAGACAATCGATAACCAAAATATTGCGGTTGATGATTTTGTTAATCCTTCTTTTCCATCTCTGAAGAATGCAACAGAAAAGTAACCCTCTGAAGACATAGCAACAAAGTAGCCAACCACCATCGCAACTGTTGAAAACAATCCAAGGTAGCCATACTCTGCAGGTGCAATAAAGTTTGCCAATATCAGCAAGAGAAGAAATACCAATCCTTTGTTGATAAATGAGAACAGAGAAAATAATGTTCCTTTGAGGAGTGATTTGTTAAGCAATAGTTTATTGTTTTCTTTAATTATCATAAACCAATAATTAGAGGTTATTGATAATCGTTTCATAAATGCATGTGTGCGACCTGTCGTACGATTCAGCATAATATACTACATACACCTTTTGATTGTGGACAATAATACCAGGATAACCTATATTTCCGTATTCCCCTAATGCAAAGTAATTCAAAATAGGTACCACCTTATCTGCCTGTTTATCGTATAAGAATGTTGACATACCATACATACTTCTTCCTGTAATGTACATATTACCATCTTTCGTGAAAGACTCTGGAGACTCTATCATCGTATCAAGTTCCTTAACCTCCCAACTAATAAAAGGTGCACGTGATCTCGCAACGAATGCTTTACTTTTAGGAGTATCATTTCTTATAAAGCAATAGAGGTTCTCTCCATCAAATTCTAAGCTGGTTTCATTACCTGCTTGTGGAATTAATGATATTAACGAAAAATGGACACCATCTTTTGACTTCATCAAAGCAGGCAATTCTTTTTCTTTATACGCAACTCCATAATATGCTTCTTTATGTTTCGAAATTTTCCAAAGCCAAAAGGGAGAGTAATCTCCCATATCAACAGATTTATTACTATATATATACAATTTTCCATCGTTTTCATGAAGTACAAAAACACCTGTTTTTTTATCTGGTTCGGGTGTAAAGTAACTATACCTACCATAGTACACATGTAGCGTATCTCCTGTTGGATCAACACAGAAACATGGATCCCTCAAATCCCATTTGTCGTCTTTGAGTTCAATCTCTTTATGCCAGTTTTCACAATCATCAGAACTTAGTATGACAATATATCCATTTTTGCTGTAATCATGATATGGTGCATGATCTTCTCCCTTACGAAAGGCTGTGTAGAATTTATCCTTAAATTTTACTATATCACAAAAAGCCACATATTTAGGAGAATCCTCATATATTATAGAAAATGCAGGAAACAAGCTCGTACTGACACAAGGTACATCTCCTTCATGGCTGCAAGAGTAGAGTAATAGTATAGTAAAGAAAACTATACGCTTAATAAACCATTGTATCATGATTACTAATCCTTTCTTACTTTTGTATATACTCCAACTTCATTCTCTCTCCCTTCTCCAAATCACGATTAACTTTCTTTCCTAAACAGTCGTTGAGGTATTTGGGATGAAGACCATATCCTGGACGAACGGAACGGAGATTCAATTCGGTAATGATATCACCAGTCTTCATGTCTTCTGCTACATAGAGTGAGCGGGAGAACTGGCGGCCTTTGATCTGGGAAGGATCAGTTGGGTAGTCAACAACACCCAGAGCCTTCTCTACATTACGAATACTAGTAACCATTGCCTTAAACTCTTCAACAGTCATTGAGAAAGCTGCATCCGGACCTCCAATAGCTCGATCAAGGATGAAGTGCTTCTCGACCATTTCAGCCCCAAGGGCTACTGCTGCAAGAGCCACATCAGAGCCCATAGTGTGGTCAGAAAGGCCTACTTTAACATCAAAACATTCCTTCATATCAAGCATAGTGCGAAGGTTAACATTCTCCATTGGAGCTGGATAAGCTGATACACAACGAAGGAGGGTAATATCGTGATTACCTGCTTCGTGACAAACTTTGATAGCAAGCCTAATGTCCTCCATCGTGGCTACTCCGGTAGATATAACCATTGGCTTACCTTTACTTGCTGCATAACGGATGAGATTGACATCGGTTATCTCGAAACTTGCAATTTTCATAATAGGATTGCCACACTCCTCTAGAAAATCAACGGCTGTATTGTCAAATGGTGTAGAGAAACAAACGAGTCCGCATTTCTTTGCCTCGTCAAAGATAGCTTTATGCCACTCCCATGGGGTGTAGGCTCCTTTATAGAGGTCATAATACGTAATGTCGTCCCAAAGGGTTCCACCATCCACTATAAAGTCTTTCTTTTTGCAATCAAGCGTAAGTGTATCCGCTGTATAAGTTTGAATCTTTACAGCATCTACGCCAGCTTCAGCAATGGCTCGAACAGAAGTCAGTGCGGTCTCAAGTTTATGTCCATGATTTGCTGATAGTTCAGCTACAATAAATGTCTTGCCCATATGATATTGTTTTTAATATCTGCCCTTCTTTAATTGTACCTACTTATTCATAATCTTCTAAGACGATGGCACCATTTTGCGTTTTGACGATAGGCTTGCTATCTATTACAGCAAAGACATTAACAATGTTTATACCTTTATCGCAAAGCCTCTGTAAAACACTATGTATCCAAGATATCCTGATACACACAAGTAATAAGTGTAGTTCTGCATAATAATCGTCTTTCAGACTACTGCAGGACGCTTATTGCCTATTGTACATTAAGAGTTTTTGGATTTACCTCATAGTAATTATACTCAGAATCACTCTCATACAGCCTGAACCCGAGTTTTAGATTAAGGTGATTGTTGCGTTCGTTGAATTTCTTTACTTTTTCGATAACACGTTGCAGTAATTCTTGTTTGAAAAGATAGTCTATAAACTCGTATTTCATCAGAGTACCATAGCCATGTCCTTGTTCTGAAGGAAAAATATATTGACCAGATTCTGCAGTTTTTTCAATATTACTATTTACAATACACTGATTACCAATTAGCTTACCACCTAAAATTTCATAAACGCCATAGTAAGCCTTTTCGCTATTCTGCAACAGCGAAGTGACAAACTTCTGATGCCCTTCAAACGGAAACGGTTCGGAATTGTCCATATACATTCTAATCCCAGGATCATTACGTATCTGCCAAATAGTTTTGTGTTCACTATCAGACAAGAGTGTATAACTCTTGAAACAAAAATGTTCCGTATGTATGATTGATGGATAAGCCATACTATAGTTGTTTGAATATCTCAATATATTTTGAGACGATATTTGTGAAAGCCACTCGTACATACAATGAACTTTCAGAAAGTTGGTCTATGATACCAGAATGAATATTCTCTGCTATATTGCCCAATCCCCAAATAAAACCATTGCGACTCCATTCGTCGTGATAAGGCTGTTGGTTACTTACAAAGAAACCTGCTGCAACCTTACAGCGGCAGGCTAACGCTTCAATACAGACAGAACTTGATGGCAAAATAGCGTATTGCGCTTTACGCATGACGTCAGCCATCTCCTCGGCGGTCAAGTTCTTCTCAATAGTTGCCTTCGGGTAATTCTTAAGGTTTTCTATATACTTATAAGCATCACCAATGACAACAGTGATACTGTCAACACGAGGATCATCATGGATTGCCTTCAATATTTTTTCTGTCAAATTCAAGAAATCGGTTCCACCAAATGAGATAAACCAACTATTAGGAAGTTTAACAGTATTTGAGACCTGAATAAAAGGCCTGCGAAGTAGAGCATAATCGAATCCAAGACAAAGACGGGTGTATGGTTCTACATCAAAGAGATTTTCATCTGTCAAACCATGGTTGATTACTACATCTGCATAATAATGCTTGTCGTGCATATCGTCAATACAAACAAGTTTGCATCCTTTCTCCTTGATCTGTTTTTGGTACTCTGAGGTGTAAAAATAGTTATCAAGTACAATGATTTCTTCACCTTTAAGACAGTCTATAAATTTTTCAAATTTACTATCATCAGATGGTAAAGCTACGAGAGGACATACTTTCTCAACCTCCTTCTGCTGATATTCAGAGGGAGACTGAGTGAGGAATGTACAATCAAAATCGTCTCGGAGCATGTCGGCAAGCGCAAGGGTACGGATGAAATGTCCGTAACCTATCTGTGCGCCTGCGTCTGCCCGAAAGAAGATTTTTCGTTTAGTCATATGGACTTAGTTAAGTCGCTTAAAACCGGCTTGACATACAGGGCCTTCAAGAGCCTCTATTACATTTTTGCCATCCTCAAAGTCGCGAATATCTGCAAAAACAGGATCAAGAGCCTCGAAATAGCCATCGAGTATTTCCTGCGTATGAGCAAGTGAAGTGTACATGAGCGTTCCTGCAAGGTAACCCTTCTTAAGCATCTCCTGGGTCACATAAGTCTTGTATGCAAGAGCATTAGGAGAGTCGAATGTGTAACCGGCAAGTGCAGGAATACCCCATTGGTTTATCTTCAAACCATACTTGTCAGCTAGTGCCTGCCAACGTTTCTTGTTCTGAAGCCCCTTTGCGGTTATCTGCTCCCAAGACCTTTCCTTCTCCATTACATCGAGCGCTGCAAGCGCTGCGGTAGGTCCAATACGATCGGTCCAAAAGGTAGAACTAATCCAAGAACCTTGAGCTGCATCCATTATTTCTTTCTTTCCAAGAACTGCAGCAATAACGTATCCGTTGCCCATAGTCTTAGAATAGATGGTCATATCTGGATAAACACCATATTTCTTGTGGAGTCCACCAAATGTCTCTCGAAAACCTGAAGTACACTCATCGAAAATGAGTATTACACCATATTCGTTACAAAGATTGCGAATATGTTCAAGATAGCCCTCAGCAGGACCGAAATTACGGCAAACCTCCATCTTGACAGCTGCAAGATCAGGCGTATTGCGGATTATTTTCTCAATCTCTTCAAAGTCGTTATAGTGGAAAGGAATAGATGAGCCACGGAGTCCCTTAGGAACGCCTGCTGTAGGAATACCAGGGAGAAGGTGTCCCGCAAGGGCATCGTTCTCGCCAAGGTTTACAGATACATACCAGTCGTGCCAACCATGGTAGCCACAGATTGCCACCTTATCCTTACCAGTATAGGCACGTGCAATACGTACGCACATAGAGTTGGCTTCGCCACCACCACGGGTGTATCGTACACCACCAGCCCATGGATTCATTTTGATGAGTCGTTCTGCAAGATAAACTTCTTCAGGACAATTGAAAGTGGTAAGGTTACCGTCACGAACAACCTTCATCACAGCTCCATCAACCTCCTCACGAGCATATCCAAGTGTGTTGGTACCCACACCCATAAGACCGCAGTCGATATACTCACGACCGTCAAGATCCCATACACGACATCCCTTTGACTTGCTATAATATGCCGGCCAATTCTCGGGCAATAACTGCTCAGGTCTTTTTGATAACAACGATGTTCCCCCGGGGATCAGCGTTTTTGCTTTTTGTAAAGCTCTTGTCCTTTACCCATTGTATTGAATATTTATTTGTTAATTACAGAATCGTTTGCGATTGATTTGGCGTAGCCCTCATTGTTCGAGAACCTGCTATTGATTGCATAGACTTCCTTATGTTCAAGGAGGTAGTCAATATAAGTCTTCCAGTCCTTGTCTATTCCGAGATTCTCAATAAGAGTCTTTATTACCTCAAAATCTTCTGACTCATCTATAGTAATACGATAGTCATCTGCATTGAAATTGCCAGCCGGATTCGGATAATTATAGGTTTTGAAAATATTACCTCCGTTAGCAGTTCCGTTCTTCCAGATATAAGGAGTGACGTGCTCGCGCTCAGATTTCAAGTCAGCCTCTTTATACGCCTTCTCAATAGCAGAAAATTTCATAATTTCCGTATCGAGACCATCAGGGAAACTTTTTGCATCAGTATGCACATAATCATATTCTGGATGTTCGAGTGCGAATGTAACTACGGTATCAATAATATTTGGATCAATCAAAGGGCAGTCTGAAGTAAGCCTGATCACATAATCAGGCTTTTCTAATACTGCCGTTCCGTAGAAACGTGAAAGTACATCGTCAACAGAACCTTTGAAGTAATCAACACCAATCTTGTTGGCAACCTCCACAATGTATTTAGAGCCTTCTTCGTCAGTAGTGGCAATCTTGAGTTTGCTAACCGTTTTTGACTGAAGGATGCGTTTGAGATGAATTTCGAGAAGCGTCTGTCCGTTCACCTTCTTAAGAATCTTTGCAGGCAGACGGGTAGACCCATAACGTGCCTGGGTAATAGCTAAAATCTTCATATTATTTCCAATTAATTGGTTTTAATAATTCTGTATTTTCAACCTTTATATCAAGATTAATTTCTACATCCTTTACAGAAGCAAAATTCTGAAGAAGCTGTTCTTTGTTGTCCACTCCTATCAATACACCATCTATATATGGATTATGGAGGTTGTAGTTAAGAGCAAGGTCTCCTACAGAGATACCTTTGCTTGCCGCATATTCATCGAGCTGAACGAGATACTTCTTGAGCGGTTGAAGTCTCTCAGGAAGTGTTTCCCTATCCTTGAAGAAAAGTCCCTGTAGGAAGGTGCTGCGGACATGTATCTCCACATCCATTTCCTTAAGTTGCTTGAAGTATGGTTCAAACTGACGGTCGAAGATATTATAGGGTACCTGAATGAGCGAGAAAGGAATGCTATCGTTAAGAATCAAATCAAGTTCCCAAGGCTCATAGAGAGAGAAACCAATACGATCTACCTTACCTTCTTTCTGAAGCAGAACGAAGTTATTCCAGACGGACTTGTTTTCGCAATAGACTTCAAAATGATGAAGAAGGTACCCATAAAAGTGATTTATACCAAGAAGCTTCAGAGAATTGTTGAAAGTCTCGGCAACCGACTTATCGCACTTGGGATACTTACTGACAATCTTGAAAGATTCGCCAGCCTTTACATCGCCCAGGACTTCTTCTGCATTGCCATAGACCGAGGAAGTATCCAAAATCAGGATACCTCCCGTCTTGGCATTGTTTAGTATATCTGATACTTGTTTTATTGAAGGACGACCAGCGGAATTTATTCCGTATTGGAGTCCAAACTGAACGGTACCGAGAACAAGTTTACTTGAAATACTCATTTATTTGCAAATAAACTCTTTAACCTTACTGATTACATACTGTTGCTGCTCATCCGTGAGGGTCGGGAACATAGGCAAAGCAAGGCAATGCTTGTAATAGTCCTCAACGACTGGCAAATCATCCTCCTTGTTGCCAAACTGCCTGTAATATGGCATGAGATTGAGCGGATAATAGAGTACCTGAGCAAAGATATTGTTCTCACGGAGAAAGTTATAGAGACCGAAGCGGTCTTCCACCTGAATGACATAGAGGTGATAAGCATGATAAACATCGGAAGCCTCGTACGGAGTCTTGATTCCTGGGATATTTGCAAATGCCTCATTGTACTTACCGACGAGGTCACGACGAATTTCTACATTTTTTTTTGCGCGCTTGAGTTGTGAGATTCCAAGAGCAGCCTGAATATCAGTGATACGATAGTTGTATCCGAGTTCCTGCAACTCGTAGTACCAAAGACCATCTTCACGCTGAAGCTTACTTGTATCGTGGGTAATACCATGGGTACGATAGAGAGCCATCTTCTCGTAGTATTCCTTGTTCTGGGTACATGCCATACCGCCCTCTCCGGTAGTGATGTGCTTAACTGGATGGAAAGAAAAAACGGTTATATCGGAATACTTACCACATCCGCAATATATCTTCTCACCAGTAGAGTCAATAAAGTATGCTCCAGGGGCATGACAAGCATCTTCAGTATCCACATGCCGTATTCGTCGGCCACCTTGCGGTACTCTTCCATGTTGTGAGGATAACCGGCAAAATCCACGAGTACCATACCTTTGTAAGTACCCTTAGGAGCAGCAGAAAGAGTCTCCTTAAGCTTATTGATATCAAGGAGATAAGTCTCAGGGGCGATATCAACAAACTTAACATTCCCCCCACAGAAGCGGATACAGTTGGCAGAAGAAGCAAAGGTCATAGGAGTACAGATGACATTATCACCTTCTTTAACACCCAATGCCATGATAGCAATATGAAGAGCTGCAGTAGCATTACAAACTGCTACAGAATACTTTGCGTTTACATATTCACAGAAAGCCTGTTCAAACTCTGGAATTTTAGGTCCACAGGTCAAATAGTCAGATTTAAGCGTCTCTACTACTGCCTGTATATCATCGTCAGAGATATACTGACAACCGTATGAAATTGGCAATTTCATTGTTTCTCCTCCTCTGATTACTTAGCCTCAAAATTTGGGTCTACATACTTCCTGATGTTCTCTCGCATAGTCTCAGGAGTTTCCCACTCATCGTTGATGTCAGAACTGTAGTGAAATCCAAAAGGAACAATCTTGGCATGGTGATGCTTGAGGTAGTCCTCTCGAGCCCAACAATAAGATACTGAAGGAAGAATTGCATAGTAACGGCCAAGGTCAATTGTATCAAGAGCATCGGTTACAGTAATCATCTCCTCATGAAGCTTTTCTCCTGGACGGATACCTACTTCAACCTGTTTCATATTTGGAGCAATGGCAGTAGCAACATCGCAGATCTTATAAGAAGGAATCTTAGGTATGAAGATTTCACCTCCAAGGTGGTTTTTAAGAGCAAACATAACAAGAGCTACACCATCTTCAAGGGAAATATTGAAACGAGTCATGCGCATATCGGTGATAGGCAAGAACTCAGCACCCTCATCACGCTTCTTGATGAAGAATGGAATAACAGAGCCACGAGAACCCATTACGTTTCCATAACGAACTACAGAGAAACGAATATTCTTGCTGCCTTTAATGTTATTGGCTGCTGTGAAGAGCTTATCAGAAGTGAGTTTGGTTGCGCCATAAAGGTTGATAGGAGCACAAGCCTTGTCAGTAGAAAGTGCCACAACATCCTTTACTCCCTGAATCATAGCCGCATCAATCACGTTCATTGCACCATGAACGTTGGTCTTGATGCACTCCTCTGGGTTGTACTCTGCGGTATCTACCTGCTTAATAGCAGCCGCATGGATGATAACGTCAACACCCTCGCAGGCACGAATAAGACGATCCTTATCACGTACATCACCTATAAAATAACGAAGCTGAGGGAAATCCTTCTCTGGCCAAATCTGCTTCATGTTGAATTGCTTCAGTTCGCCACGAGAGTATATAATAATCTTCTTCACATCAGGATAATCACGAAGGATAACCTCTACAAACTTCTTACCGAATGAGCCTGAGCCACCGGTGATTAATACGACTTTACCGTTTAGCATAATTAATGATCTATATCAATTTATTAAATTTCTGATTGTAATTTTTGGAAGTATGGTTTTATTAAAATATTAATTTGCAAATTCTCAACTCAGTTATTATAGAGCACATAATGATATCGAAGCATTAAACATTAGTTCTACTTATGCGTTCTATTTTTCATTGCACGTACTTATTTCACAATACCCTTCTCTAAGTATTCAGCGAGATTCGTACGTACCTCAGAAGCAACAGCATCGGCTTTGACTTTCTGCATATCGTGTACCACCATAATACGCACGAGTTCCTCGAATGAAGTGGACTGTGGATTCCAGCCAAGCTCTACCCTTGCTTTGCTTGGGTCACCCCACAGATTTACTACGTCCGTTGGACGATAGAAATCTTCAGATACCTTGACGAGAGTTTTACCGATGAGTTCAGCAGGCCCTGCAACGCAAACGCCTGTTTCATTAATACCCTCTCCATGGAACTCGAGAGTAATACCTGCATAGCAGAATGCGAGTTCGGTGAATTCACGTACACTATGTTGCACTCCAGTAGCGATGACAAAATCCTCGGGAATATCATGTTGAAGGATAAGCCACATACACTCTACATAGTCCTTGGCATACCCCCAGTCGCGGAGTGAGTCGAGATTGCCAAGATAGAGACAGTCCTGCTTACCTTGAGCAATACGTGCTGCTGCAAGGGTGATTTTACGGGTTACGAAAGTCTCGCCACGACGCTCCGATTCGTGATTGAAGAGGATACCTGAACAGCAGAACATATTGTATGCTTCACGGTACTCCTTGATGATCCAATAACCGTAGAGCTTAGCCACTGCGTATGGACTGTATGGATGAAAGGGGGTATTTTCGTTCTGAGGGACTTCCTCCACCTTACCGTAAAGTTCGGAAGTAGATGCCTGATAGATCTTACAAGCCTTCTCCAGATGGTTAGCGCGGACTGCTTCAAGAATACGGAGCACACCTACTGCATCTACATCGGCAGTAGACTCCGGAGCATCGAAACTAACCTGTACGTGAGACTGAGCTGCAAGATTGTAGATTTCGGTAGGCTGTACCTTACCTAGAAGTTTGACGAGTGACATAGAATCGCCCATGTCAGCATAATGAAGATGAAAGTTTGGCATTCCCTCAAGGTGTGCGATACGCTCACGAAAATCGACGGAAGAACGACGGATAATGCCATGAACCTCATAACCTTTGGTAAGAAGAAACTCAGAAAGGTAGCTACCGTCCTGCCCGGTAACCCCAGTGATTAATGCTATATTTTTATTTCCCATCATATGATTAATTTCTATTATTTTAATTCTGTTAACACTAATCAAAGAGTTTCTTGTCATAGTGTACGTTTAAATATTTCTCAATACTGATAATATCAGAGAAATGGACATTCACCAGATTATCAGAAGTACTTGATCTACCCAACACAGTTCATGATGGTGCAAAGTTTACCTTCTTCTATGCTTGAGATGTAAAGCATAATGTTCCTCACTCCTTTTGGAAAAATGACTTTGTTACCTTACGTAATCTTGAGAACATCGCTCAGAAATTACTGATGTCATAGGTATAGTGAAGGAAAAGAGTTTTTGGGCATTGAGAAGACTGATTTGTCTTTTTTCTATTCCTCAATATATTCCCACGGATAAGGATTATCTACCACATTCTGGAATTCTTCAATGGCTTCTTGCTGTTCATTAGTAAGCGATTTCTCATCCCAACCAGCAATAATTTTACGTGCATCATCAGCCAAAGGCTCATCATAAACTTCACCATAGCAAGCAGTAAGCAAACGAAGCTTCAATAGTGATGCGGGAAGAACTTCAAGAATATCCCAACAGCGATTCAAAATCTCCTGAATATGTTCCTGCTTTTCACCATGATCAATAAACGAAGCATTGTAGCCCATCAGAAGAGCAAGGCAGACGTTAGCCTGTTCTTCAACAGTGGAACCTTTGAAGCCGGAATTATACAAAGCTGTGGTCATACGGTAAACCTCACCGTTACGACGGGAAAGATCATCGCTGTAGACGGGACTGCCGTCCATACCCAAATACATCAGGTCGTGCGCGGCACGCTGAAGGGAAAGAGTTTCTTCAGAAAGAGACATAATGAATTATAAATTATGAGTTATGAATTGACAACTGTAAAACGATCTACAATCAATTATTTGATTACTTCTATCAGTTCAGGATGGATGGTAGCCATGGCAACGGCAATCACACCCTGAATCTCAATGACAACACGACGGTCACGTGCTCCCTTCACTTTCAGAAAGATACCTTCCTGACCCTCGAAGTCACCACCTGTGATACGGACTTTTGTTCCTTTGGATAAGTTTACCTCTTCGGGCTGGAAGTACAGAAGCTGGTCGCTGTAAGTCCCCGCCACTGCTATGAAACGACGCATCTCATTATCCGGGATGATGATTTTCTCACCACTGCGGGTATCGGTGATATATTGTAAATAAGTAACTTTAGACTTGACACGTTTCAGAGCAGAAGGACAGGCATGAACAAATATCAGATTGTGTATCACAGGAACCAGAATACGGACCTTCTTGCCTTTCTTAACCGTCACCTTATACTGCATGGGGACGAAACAATCCATATTCTCCTTGCCAAGTAAGCGTACAGCATCCGGCTCTCTGCGGTAGGTGGCACGCATGGCATACCATAATTCGGTCTCTTTCTCTGTTTCCATTTATAGGCCAGTTTCAGAAAAGGGCGTTCTCCCGGGGCTTTGAAACCCTCGCAGATGCTTGAATTCCAATCAATTGCAGACACTTTATATAGAATACGGCAAGCTTTGTGCCCCTCTCACCTATGATTGCTCTGTAGTTGTACATTTTTGTACAAGTAAACTACTGTAAACAAACGGATTATAACACAAAAACTGTTTTTTAGACGTTCGTTAAAAAAACGTCAATATTTTAGAAAAGAGAAGGGGAAGAAACACTTAGAAATTTGCAAAAAATAAGGATGGATGAAGTTCGGTTCAATGAACTAATAAACAATACGTTATGCCTATAACCGATAATTTATGAAAATATTTTTATTGAACATTTTGCTTGTTTCAAAAATACAGGTTATCTTTGCGTCCATTAAACGAACGTTTAAAAAACACTTTTTATCATTCACATATTTTTCTGAAATACAAATAATTGCCAACAATTACGCATATTTTCCACTATTTAATTCCATTCAGTATTTACCCACTTTTCCATGAAAAGCCGAATTCGCTATTCAGGACATTTTACCTCGTTAATTATTTACGCTAAAAAGTCGACAAAAAACAATTCACTTCACGAAGCACTAAAATATGCAAAATGAGTTAAAAAAGGAGAGAACAAAAAGTTAACATCCAATCATGCAAGAAGTTAACTTTATATAGTGCAAAGTATTAACTTCGTATCAATAGGAAATTAACTTCGTACAAACACGAAGTTAATTTCCAAAATCAGCTACTTTTCCTGTAACTTCTCACAGCCCAAATATTAGCAACTATGGCAAAAATCAGCAAGGCTCCTAATTGAGGAAACAGTTCGGCCAAGCCACCGCCGCGAAGATATATTGTACGCATCACCTCAACAAAATACCTCAATGGATTTATACGGGTAATCCATTGTGCCCATTCGGGCATACTATGAATAGGAGTAAAAAGACCACTCATCAAAATAAGGACGAGCATAAAAAACCACATGACAAACATGGCTTGTTGTAACGTTGCCGAATGATTGGATATGACCAGTCCAAAACCGGAAACAACCGGCAGAAACACCAGTGCAAAAACATAAATAGTAAGAAAATGTCCGGCAGGTAAAATACCATATAGCAACCAAGCGAGTACAAAACAAATGGTAAGCACAACAAAGCCTATCAGCCAATAAGGTATCAGCTTGGCCGCAATAAATGTGAATTTATTGACCGGTGTCACATTGATTTGTTCAATAGTCCCCGCCTCTTTCTCTCCCACTACATTGAGTGCGGGAAGAAAGCCGCAAATCAGCGTCAGCAACATAACCATTAATGCAGGAATCATGAAAAGCTTATAGTTCAAAGTAGGATTATAGAGGTTCAAGGTAGAAACACTGATACGGGGAAGCGGCTTGCCTGTTAATGCTTTTACAGGTGCTTCCGACATCAGTTCACGAGAATAATCGCTGATGATGGAAGACAGATAAGAACCTCCCAGACTCCCTTTTGTTCCGTTCACCGCATTGGCTGCGACGAGCAAACGAGGAGCTTTACCGTTTATCCAATCTTTTTCAAAATCATAGGGTATCTCCAAAATGACATCTGCTGTACCCGCTTCAATACCGAGCAAAGCCTCATCGTAAGTAGCCGGAAGCGCTGTCAGACGAAAATAGGTAGAAGCTCTAATCTTGTCTACCAGGCGACGGGATACAACGCTATGATCGTTATCCACAATATTCAGATTTATATTCTTTATCTCCAAGTTGGCAGCCCAAGGCATCAATATCATAATCATACATGGAAATATGAAAATCAGCTTTGGCAAGAATGAGTTGCGGAGCATCTGCTTGAATTCTTTTTCTATCAAATACTTAATCATAGAGGTATTTACTACTAATTGTTATAATTGAAATTACTTCATTCCAGCCTGTTCTTGAACTTCTTGAAACTAACGGTTATCAACAGAACCGCCATAACAGCCAGTATACCGATCTCGGTCAGCACCAGTGATATATCCACTCCCTCTATCATCAGTTTACGCACAGCCTGAATATACCAACGTGCGGGAATCACAGTGGAAATGCTTTGCAAAATGACAGGCATGCTCTCAACAGGGAATATCATACCCGAAAGCAACATTGTGGGCATCATCAGCATTAGTCCGGACACCAGCATAGCGGCTACCTGTGTGTGAGTAACAGTAGAGATGAGCAATCCCAAAGCCAGTGATACGAATATGAAAAGCAGCGATACGACCACCAACCAAAACAGGCTGCCTGCAACCGGAACATGGAGCACATAGACCGAAAGCAATAATATCGTAATCAGGTTGACAAACGACAATACGAAGTACGGCACTGCCTTGGCAAGAATGATAAACAGGGGCTTTACCGGGGAAACCAACAACACTTCCATCGTTCCCGTCTCCTTCTCACGCACAATGGAGATAGAAGTCATCATTGCACAAATCATCATCAGGATAAGTCCCATAACACCGGGAACAAAATTATATGCACTCTTCATCTGCGGATTATAAAGCAACTTGACTTGAGGAACAATTGCAGATGTGCGTACTCCGGGCGGAAGCATTTCTTGTCCGGTCATGGATATGATATTTGCAGCATATCCGGCTTGCATGGTAGCCATATTGGGATCGGTGGCATCGGAGATTATCTGTACTTCTGCCTCACCGGTATAGAGATGATCCGAGAAATGTTCGCTAAAAACAATTGCCATATCAATATCGCCCTTCCTAAAAAAATGATCCGCTTCTTCGGGAGAATACAAGCTGCGGATAACAGTAAAGTACTCACTGGCATCCACACGATCGATGATTTGCCGAGTTACGACATCATTGGAAGGATCGAGAACGGCAACACGCACATTCTTTACTTCGGTAGTAATGGCAAAGCCGAAAAGAATGATCTGCACAATGGGCATACCCAGCAGGATCAGCATCGTACGCCGGTCGCGGAAGATATGGAAGAATTCTTTTCGGACAAAAGCTATGAATTGTTTCATGGTTATATCGCAATCTGTTTTTAAGTCTTATATCTAATATCAATCCGCCGTCCTTACAGCCTCACGAGCCAGCTGTTGGAAAACATCATCCATTGTCTCAACTCCGAACTGTCGTTTCAGCCTGTCGGGCGTGTCGAGCGCACGAATCACTCCATCCACCATGATAGATATACGGTCGCAATACTCCGCCTCATCCATAAAATGGGTAGTGACAAAAACGGTGATACCTTGATCGGCAGCCTGATAGATCAGTTCCCAAAACTGGCGGCGAGTAGCAGGATCAACTCCTCCCGTCGGCTCATCCAGAAACACAATCTTAGGATGATGAAAAATGGACACAGAGAAAGCAAGCTTCTGTTTCCATCCCAACGGCAGATTTTTCACCAATGTATCACGTTCTTTTTCCAATCCTAAACGTAGCAACAACTCGTCTGTTCTGGGAGCAATCTCCGGTTCGGGAATTCCGTATATACCGGCAAAAAGGCGAATATTCTCCCATACTTTGAGATCTTCGTATAATGAAAACTTCTGACTCATATAGCCGATATTCCTCTTCACATCCTCGGACCGGGTGGCGACATTGAAACCGGCTACCCTGGCTTTGCCCTCGGTGGGATGACTCAATCCGGTGAGCATGCGCATGGCAGTGGTCTTACCGGCTCCGTTAGCACCCAAAAAACCAAAGATTTCACCTTGACGCACTTTAAAAGAAATATGGTCGACAGCTGTAAAACTGCCAAAACGTTTCGTCAATCCGTCTACTTCAATTACGTAGCTCTCACAATTATCCGCTTTTTCGTGCAAAAGTCCCGCAGGACAAAGGATGTCTGCAAACTGTTTCAGAATACGGTCGGGAGTATCAATACCACGTATCCTCCCTTCATTGATGAAAGCGATACGGTCGCACTGACGTGCCTCGTCAATAATTGGAGTAGACGCGATAATGGTAATGCCCTGTTCCCTGAGACGGCGAAGCATTTCCCAAAACTCCTTACGCGAGACAGGGTCTACACCGGTAGTCGGTTCATCCAGAAAAAGAACATCCGGTTTATGGATAAGCGCGCAACTAAGAGCAAGTTTCTGCTTCATACCACCGGACAAAGCCCCCGCACGACGATTGCGAAAAGGTTCTATCTGCCGGTAGATGTCGCGTACCAAATCATAATTTTCCTCAATGGTGGTATGGAAAACCGTAGCAAAGAAATTCAGGTTTTCTTCTACCGTCAGATCCTGATAGAGCGAGAACCGTCCGGGCATATATCCTACCCGCTCACGAATAGCTTTATAGTCCTTCGCCGTATCCAGTCCGCAAACCGTAGCTGTGCCTTCATCGGCAAGCAGCAAAGTGGTGAGAATACGGAACAGGGATGTCTTCCCCGCACCGTCAGGACCGATGATGCCGAAAAGTTCACCCCGCTCGACAGACAATGAAACACCTTGCAAGGCTTCCACCCGGCCGTAACGTTTAAATACATTATTGACAGTTACTGCAGAACTCATACTGTTATTGAATTTTAATTATAAACGGTGACTTACCCAAACGCCGGCTGCATAGCATCGATCACTTGAACTCTACTCCTCCATACATTCCTATTTTCAGCATGCCGTCATTCTTCACAGCCACTTTAACAGCATATACCAGATTGGCGCGTTCATCCTTCGTAAGAATGGTTTTCGGAGTAAACTCGGAACTGTCCGAAATCCAAGTGACAACGCCCGGATATTCTTTCCGGACCTCCTTGCCATAGTCCGAATAGACCGTTACTTTCTGTCCCAGCTTCACCTCGGACAGCTGTTCGGAAGTGATATAGGCACGCAGATAAACTTGCTCCATATCGGCAACCTTGAATAGCGGGGTTCCCGACGCCGCCAGTTCTCCTGCTTCCGCATATTTGGCAAGGACAGTTCCCGTCAGAGGGGAAGTAATATGACATTTCTTTAGTTGGTCCTGAATCTGTGCCACCTGAACGCCTACCGATGAACTTTGCCACGTCAGACTTTGGTCACTGTTCTGCAAGGTGGAGTTCTGAGCTGCGAGTTGTTTGCGAAGTACCTCAAGCAGCGATTCGGCGTCATCCAACTGTTTTTGATTGGCCGCACCCACACGAAGCAGATTGTACACGCGGTCACGTTCGCGTTGTGCCTGAACAATCTGTTCTTTAGTGGCCGCCACCTGTTTCAGAATATCAGGACGCTGCCCTTCCACAGATTTAACATTCGCCTCCAACTGAAGCTTTTTGAGATAAAGCTGAACAGTATCAATGACACCGATTTCCTGTCCGGCCCTCAATGTTGTACCTTCTTCCACATCCAAAGTGAGTATCTTTCCGGTGGCTTCGGCAGAGACTATCACATCGGTAGCTTCAAAAGTTCCAGTAGCGTCATATTTCGGAATACCGCTGCCACAAGCTGTAAGAAAAAGCAGAACCGGAAATAATTTAAACGATTTCATATTATATGGTTTTATTGTTATTAGAAAATTCTTAATTATTCAATGTATATTTCAGTTGCCAGATGTTCATCAGCAGTTGCACTTCATGCAACGCCTTGGTTTGACGCGCCAAGTTCTCATTGGTTATTTCACGAAGCATATCGGTAACAGTCAGCGTCCCGTTTTCCACCTTAGCCTCAGCTGCACGACGGATATTTTCACGCAAACGGATGATTTCATCATCATCTGCCATTTTCCTGCGCATGGATATTACATCTGCATCCTGCTGTGTAGCCTGCAAGCGGGTATTGAAAAGGAATACATCTCTACCCGTTTCTATCTGCCGGCGGCTATTGTCTATCCTGCGGCGGTCGTTCTTTAAAGTATACAGGCTACCAAAGTTCCATGACATACGTACACCTGCCATATAGAACGCATTAAATTCATCTTTCAGCATATTCAATCCCGGATTGCCATAAGCGCCCTGTACAAACAGTCCGAAACGAGGCATCAGTCTTACATTCAACATAGCTTCCTGCACTCTTAGCTGTTCTCCTTGCGCATCGAAGAGGCTCAGTTCCGGACGATTATTTATTCCGGTTCCCATACCGTCCGAATCTTCCGGAACAGGCTTCTGTAAAATGGTCCCGGCAGGAATTTCCTTTCCAATAAAAGCAGAAAGCATATTTATGTATGCCTGGCGTGATGTCTCCAATTCGATACGGCGTTGTTTGGTATTGAGTTGCTCCACGCTGACGGCATCCAAATCGCTTTGAGTAGCTATACCGTTTATTATATAGTTTGACACCTGCTTATGTGTTCTTCCCAAATCATCCTGCAAGAGTTGATTCTGCTTCAGTTGTTCGTCCAGCAGCAATATACCGAAGAATAGCTGGTTGATACGGTCGTTCAAGGCATACATATCTACATGCTGCTTTTCCATATCTACATCCGATGCCGCACGTGTAAGGCGTTTCCGGTTACGGATATCCCCACCGTCCCAAATGGTCTGTTGCAGTTCGAGCATCACCTGATACTGGTCTTTTGGAGCAGTCTTTATATTGACTCCCGGTATCTCGACGGGCAGTTCGGTTATATCACTTTGATAGGTAGCCTTACCCGACAGGGAAAACTGGGGCAAATATCCCTTTCCGGCATTAGACAGATCATATTCGCGTGCCTTTTCTATCAATCCATACTGACGTACTAACGGATAATTCGCCTGCGCCCCGCGCTGACATTCATCCAAGGTAAGCTGGGCATGCGCCCATGTAGCTGCAAGCAGGAAAACTAAAGAGAAAATCGCTTGTTTCATATTCATATCTGTTTCTTATTTATTTTAGCCAATGCAAAGATAGAAGCATAACTTAGTATGCTTACAACCTATTTGTCCGCAAAGATGTTCTAATAGTACGGCTTTTTAATGAAAAAAGGAAAATATATGGATGCTTTATTATCTTTGCCACTGAATTATTCACTATTTATAGATATGGAAAAGAACAAACCTATAAACGTTGCACTAGATGATATACGTTACAAACCGGAAATCATCAATAATCTTGAATACCGATTTATAAACGATGATTTGGGTATGGTTATAAGTTTTATACAAATGGGAAGTAAATTATTCCAGATCAGGCAACCCTATCGTGCCAAAGAAGGACGGATAATTCGTGTTTTGCAAGGAACAGGACGAATTTCCATCAATCTTATCGAGTATGAGATATCTGCCCGTAAGATTATCATAATCCCCAACAATTCTTTGATAGAAATGCTGGAAATCAGTTCCGATTATGATTTTCAGGTCATAATGCCTGCTTACAATTTCCTGCCTGCCATGCCAAATTTTATTTTGTCGGAAACTTACACAAGAAACGGTATCATACTGTCACTTAATGAGGAAGAATGGACCCAAACAGAGCTGTTCTTTATTTTGCTATGGAAAATACTTCATTCTTCACCTTATCGTCGTGAAACCGTACAACATCTCATTGTATCCCTACTTTGTAACCTCAAATATATTCACGAGCAAACACATACCACCTCTTCCCTGCGCCTTTCACGTCAGGAAGAAATATTCCGCCGTTTCATAGCCCTTGTAAACGAATATAGTAAGCAAGAACGTTCCGTCAACTTCTATGCCGACAAGCTATGCCTGACCTCTCATTATCTGAGCACCATTATACGTGAGGCAAGCGGACAGACAGTAATGCAATGGATCAACCAATCCGTTATTCTTGAAGCAAAAGTACTACTGAAGCACAGTAATCTGCTAATCTTCCAAATATCGGATGAATTGAACTTTCCCAATCCGTCTTTCTTCTCGAAATTCTTCAAGAGAATGACGGGAATGACGCCTGCCGAATATCAGAAAACATAATAAACCGGAAATAGTCTGTTTTTCCTTATCAGGATGTCATAAACAGAACAGTTTATAATGCTTATAAACCTTTTCTATATAGCGGTTACTGAGTAATTTTGTCACAAATTAATATACCTTAGATTATGAAACGAATTTATTGGATTTTAGCAAGCATTTCCTTATGCTCACTTACATCCTGCAACGGCAGCACACAAGATGCCAAAGGATGCCAAACAGTAAAAATAGATACGGTTATTTCCGCCAGCGGGCAGAGTTATTTGCAATATCCCGGAAAAGTGAAGGCGGCACAGGACATCAGTCTCGCCTTCAGAGTCAGCGGAACCATACAGAAAATATATGTAAAGGATGGCGCCCGCGTACAAGCCGGACAGTTGCTTGCCGAACTGGACCCTACGGACTACCAAGTGCAACTGGATGCCACCGAAGCCGAATACAAGCAGATAAAAGCAGAGGCAGAACGTGTGATGGCTCTATATAAAGATAACGGGACTACCCCCAGCGCCAACGACAAAGCAGTGTACGGACTGAAACAAATCACCGCCAAATATCAGCATCATAAAGACCAGTTGGGATACACCCGGCTTTACGCACCTTTCAGCGGTTATATACAAAAACGACTGTTCGAAGCGCACGAAACGATAGGTGCCGGAATGCCTGTCCTGTCTATGATCAGCAGTGGCGCACCGGAAGTAGAGATAAACCTGCCGGCAGCCGAATATATCCGTCGGGAACAGTTCGACCAATATTACTGTACTTTCGACATTTATCCGGAGCAGACCTATCTGTTGAAGTTAATCAGCGTAACTCCCAAAGCCAATGCCAACCAGCTGTACACCATGCGCCTGCAACTGCTTGCAGACAAACAACCCATCCCCTCACCGGGCATGAATACAATGGTTACCATTCGTTGCGATAGTGACAGTCCCCGCAATCTGTCCGTACCCGGTAATGCCATTCTGCAAAAAAACGGCAAAGCCTGCGTTTTTGTATATAATCCGTCCGACAATAAAGTAAGCAGTCGCGAAGTAACCGTAGTACGCCTGATGAGCGACGGACGCAGTATCATCACATCCGATGGGCTGAAACCCGGAGACCTGATTGTTTCGGCAGGAATACACTACATAGAGAACGGAGAAATCGTAAAACCGCTGCCAGTTGCCAGCGAGACAAATATTGGCGGATTATTATAACATGAATGTACACTAAAATATCAGTAATATGGATATAAGTAAATGGGCATTTAAGAACCGTAACCTGGTCTACTTTCTGGTAATGGTCCTGCTTATCGGCGGAATTCTCTCCTGCTACCAGATGAGCAAACTGGAGGACCCGGAAATAAAAGTAAAGCTCGCCATGGTGGTCACCACCTACCCGGGAGCATCCGCCCACCAAGTGGAACTGGAAGTGACGGATGTATTGGAAAAGAGCATCCGCAGCATGGGGAACATAGACAATGTAGAAAGCTACTCTTACAATGACCTTTCCTTGATACAGATAGAGCTGACCACCATCACCCCGGATGAAGAAGTGGAACAATGCTGGGATATGCTGCGATGCAAAGTAAGCGACGCCTGCGCCTTACTCCCCGACGGGGCAAGCACCCCGATTGTCAAAGATGATTTCGGCAACGTATACGGAATGTTCTATGCACTGACAGGCGACGGACTATCCGATCGTGAACTGTCCGACTACGCCGAGCTCATCAAACGGGAAATCAGCGATATGGAAGATGTAGACCGGGTGGAATTGTATGGCAAACGTCCCGAATGTATCAATATCTCCCTGCTGCAGGACCGCATGGCAAACCTTGGCGTGAAGCCTGCCGAAGTTCTCGCTACACTGAACGGCCAAAACAAAACCACATACAGCGGCTACTATGACAATGGAGACAACCGTATCCGCGTGACCGTCAGCGATAAATTCAAGACTGTGAAAGACATCGGCAATATGCTGATACAAGGGCATGACGACGACCAGCTCCGTATGCGCGACATAGCCCGGATAGAGAAAGGATATGAAGAGCCCACCCGTAACGAACTGTTCTTCGACAGCGAACGGGCCCAGGGAATTCTTATCGCAGCTTCCGGCAAATCGGATATTGTGAAAGTCGGCGCCGCCGTAGAAAAAAAACTGGCGCAACTGAAAGAAAGCCGTCTGCCCGCAGGTGTAGAGTGCCACAAAGTATTCTACCAACCGGAACGCGTAGGAGCTTCTTTGGGCACTTTCGTAATTAACCTGATTGAGTCCGTCATCATCGTCGTAGTCATCCTGATGCTGGCTATGGGCTTCAAAAGCGGAGTCATAATCGGGATTAGCCTGATTGTCACCGTATTCGGTTCGTTCCTATTCCTGCAAACGGCAGGAGGAACCATGCAACGCGTATCGCTCGCCGCATTCGTACTTGCAATGGGGATGCTGGTAGACAACGCCATCGTCATCGTAGACGGAATACTGGTGGATCTGAAAGCGGGAAAGAACCGCATGGAAGCCATGACAGCCATTGGCCGCCAAACAGCAATGCCTCTGTTGGGAGCCACCCTGATAGCTATTATCGCTTTTCTGCCCATTTTCATGTCACCGGACACAGCAGGCGTCTATACCCGCGACCTTTTCATTGTGCTGGCAGTCTCTCTACTGTTGAGCTGGGTGTTGGCATTGACCCATGTTCCCCTAATGGCCGACCGCAGGCTGCACCCCGCAATCGAAGTCAGCACTACCGGAAAACGCGAGTACAAAGGCCGTACATACGCACTCTTGCGCACTGCCCTGTATTTCGGTTTGGCACACCGTTGGAGTTTTGTTCTGGCAATGATTACTTTGTTAGGGCTTTCCATTTTCGGCTACGGATATATGCGCCAGGGGTTCTTCCCGGACATGGTATATGACCAGCTTTATATGGAATACAAGCTACCCGAAGGCAATAACTCCACCCGCGTGGCACGAGATCTGAAAGAGATAGAAACCTATCTGAAAACACGTAAGGAGATTACTCACGTCACCACTTCGATAGGTGGTACGCCGGGGCGTTACAACCTCGTGCGCAGCATCGCCAACCCTTCCCTCTCATATGGCGAACTGATTATCGACTTCACTTCACCGGACGACCTTGTAGACAATATGGATGAAATACAAAACTACCTGGCACAGCGTTACCCCGATGCCTACGTGAAACTGAAGCGTTACAACCTGATGTTCAAGAAATATCCCATCGAAGCACAGTTTATGGGACCCGATCCGGCCATACTGCATCAGTTGGCCGACAGTGCGCGGAACATTATGGAGAATACTCCGGAAGTATGCCTCATCACCACCGACTGGGAACCGCAGATACCCGTACTTTCCATAGAATACGACCAAGCAGCCGCCCGCGCTCTCGGCCTCAGCCGCAGTGATGTCAGCATGTCTCTCCTTTCCGCCAACGGCGGCATACCTATCGGTTCTTTCTATGAAGGCATACACCGCGACAATATCTACCTGAAATGCCTGGATGAGAAAGGGCAACCGATAGAAAACCTGGGCAACACGCAAGTGTTCCCCACCCTTCCTTCATTGAACGGACTGATGAACGAGGAGACCATCGTGAAACTCAAAGCCGGTACTTTGAGCAAAGAGGAACTGGTGGAAAGCCTTATGGGAAGCACTCCGCTGAAACAAATCAGTAAGAGTATCGATATCCGTTGGGAAGATCCTGTAGTACCCCGTTACAACGGGCAACGCAGCCAGCGTGTGCAATGCTCTCCCGCTCCCGGCATAGAAACGGAGAAGGCGCGGCAAGCCATTGCCCGGAAGATAGAACAGATAGAGCTACCCGACGGCTACACCCTTCATTGGCAAGGGGAAAAGAATGCAAGCGACCAGTCTATGAAGTACCTGTTCAAGAACTTCCCGCTGGCCATCATATTAATGATTGCCATCCTCATTATGTTGTTCAAGGATTATCGTAAACCCGCTGTCATCTTCTGTTGTCTCCCCATGATTCTTGTAGGAGTAGTGGCAGTAATGCTGCTTACGGGCAAAACATTCAACTTCGTGGCAATTGTAGGCACATTGGGACTGATAGGCATGCTCATCAAAAACGGCATTGTGCTAATGGATGAAATAACCCTTCAACTTAATCAGGGAATAGAGCCGGTTACGGCATTGGTCGATAGCGCCCAAAGCCGCTTACGCCCTGTAACCATGGCAGCGCTGACTACCATTCTGGGCATGATACCGCTGCTGCCCGATGCCATGTTCGGTTCTCTGGCGGCATCCATTATGGGCGGACTGACATTCGGAACACTGATAACGCTCTTGTTCATCCCTATCCTATACGCATTATTCTTTCACATTAAAAACGAGTAACAATGAAAAAGAAAATAATTATCCTCACCGCACTGCTTTTCTCTGCCGGTATCTCTGCCCAAGAGACACTGACACTGGAGCAATGCAGGGAAATGGCTTTGAAATACAATAAAGAAATGGCGGCTTCGGCCAAACAGACGGAAAGCGCACGCTACACCGCAAGGAGTTACAAAGGGAACTTCTTGCCAAACTTCACCCTCAGCGGAACAGGTATTTACAGTACGGCAGACGGCAGTTTAGGCATAGCCGGCGGCAATCTGCCAACTTTCCTGCCCGATGCTACGGGACAGTTTCTGCCCAACAACGGCTTCGCTTACTTCCCGGGAGTAGACATGAACTATAAAATAGGCATGGTGTATATGGGTGGCATACAAGTGGAACAACCTCTTTATATGGGCGGCAAAATTCGTGCCGCTTATAAGATGTCTTTATTGGGCAAAGAAATGGCACAGCTGAGCGAAACGCTGACGGCATCGGAGGTCATTGTGAAAACCGACCAAGCCTATGCACAAGTCATCAAGGCCAAAGAGATGAAGAAAGTGGCGGACAAGTACAACGCAGTGCTCGTTGAATTGAAGAAAAATGTAGAAAGCGCCTACAAGCATGGACTAAAGCCTCAAAATGACGTCCTGAAAGTACAAGTAAAACTGAATGAGAGTGAACTCAACATCCGTAAGGCCGGCAATGCACTCCGTCTGGCAACCATGAACCTCTGCCACTACATCGGAAAACCCCTGACGTCGGACATACGCACTGCTGACAATTTTCCTGAAGTGGCACAGGACATCCGGCTACAAATATCAGATATCTCCGCCCGTCCCGAATATGCCATACTGAACCAGCAGGTGGCCATCGCCAAGCAACAGGTAAAGCTGAACCGCAGTGAGCTGTTGCCCCAAATCGGTGTAAAAGGTTCGTACGACTATATTCATGGATTGGAAATCAACGATCAGGACCTATTCAATAAAGGCAGCTTCTCCGTCCTCCTAAATGTAAGCGTACCTCTTTTCCATTTCGGCGAACGCACCAACAAAGTGCGTGCAGCCAAAGCCAAACTGGAACAGACCCGTCTTGAACAGGAAAACATGAACGAACAGATGCTACTGGAACTGACACAGGCTGCCAACAACCTCGATGAAGCCCAACTGGAAAGCACCATCGCCGAACGCTCCCTGCAACAAGCCGAGGAAAACATGCGGGTAAGCCGCAGCCAATATGATGTGGGATTGGAAACACTGTCCGACCATCTGGAAGCACAGGCCATGTGGCAGCAGGCATACGAAACTCACGTAGATGCCCGCTTCCGACTGTACCTGAATTACGTGGCTTATCTAAAGGCAACGGGGACTTTACTAAAATAAAAGTTATGAGCACTTTTATCTATACTCTTCCCATGACTTAATGGCCAAATCGTCCGGAGTCATCGTGCAGAACGCATTGATAAAGGCACTTGCCAGCCGCGCATTCGTAATCAACGGGATGTTGAGGTCGATAGCTGCCCGGCGTATCTTATAGCCGTTGTCCAACTCGCCTGCGGTGAGGTTCTTCGGAATGTTCACCACCATATCAATCTCTTTTTTATGCAGCATATCGAGTGCCTGCGGCTGCATATCGGGTTCGCTCGGCCAGTAGACGCAGGTGTTCTCCACGCCATTCTCCGTAAGGAACTTACTTGAGCCGCCGGTTGCAAACAGCTTATACCCTTTCTTCTGAAGCATGCGAGCAGCGGAAAGCATGTCCACTTTCTGCTTCGGTGTACCGGTAGAAAGCAAGATGTTCTTCTGCGGAATACGGTAACCGACGGAAAGCATCGCCTTCAGAATGGCACAGGAAGTATCACTGCCTATGCACCCCACTTCACCCGTAGACGCCATATCCACTCCCAGCACAGGATCTGCCTTTTGCAGACGGTTGAAAGAGAACTGCGAAGCCTTGATTCCTACATAGTCGAGATCGAAAAGGTTCTTGTCCGGCTTCTGTACAGGAATTCCGAGCATCACCTTTGTGGCCAGTTCGATAAAGTTGATTTTAAGGACCTTGCTGACAAACGGGAACGAACGGCTGGCCCGCAGATTACATTCGATGACCTTGATGTCGTTGTCCTTGGCAAGGTACTGGATGTTGAACGGACCGGAGATGTTCAGCTCGCGGGCAATCTCGCGACTGATGCGCTTGATGCGGCGTACCGTCTCCACATAGAGCTTCTGCGGCGGGAACTGGATTGTAGCGTCACCGGAATGTACACCGGCAAATTCAATATGCTCGCTGATGGCATACGCTACGATTTCACCGTTCTGTGCTACGGCATCCATTTCCACCTCCTTGGCATGTTCTATGAACTGGCTTACCACTACCGGATGCTTCTTGGATACGTTTGCCGCCAGTTGCAGGAAGCGTTCCAGTTCTTCCTGATTGGAACAGACGTTCATAGCCGCACCGGAAAGCACATAACTGGGACGAACCAGCACCGGAAATCCTACCTTCCCGACAAAATCATTGATGTCCTCCAACGAGGTAAGCGCACGCCATTCGGGTTGGTCCACACCGATACGGTCCAGCATAGCCGAGAACTTATCGCGATCCTCGGCATTGTCAATGCTCTTGGCACTCGTTCCAAGGATAGGCACATTCTGCGCGTCAAGGCGCAAGGCAAGGTTATTTGGAATCTGGCCGCCTGTAGACACGATTACACCATGCGGATTTTCCAGTTCGAGAATGTCCATGACACGCTCGAAGGTGAGTTCGTCGAAATAGAGACGGTCGCACATGTCATAATCCGTAGATACGGTCTCGGGGTTGTAGTTAATCATGACGCTGCGATAACCTTCCTTGCGGATGGTGTTCAACGCCTGCACACCGCACCAGTCGAACTCTACCGAGGAGCCGATGCGGTATGCCCCCGAACCGAGTACAACGATAGATTTGCGGTCGCCCAGATAATGCACATCATTGGCAATGCCGCTGTATGTCAGATACAGATAATTGGTTCGGGCGGGATACTCGGCGGCGAGTGTATCTATTTGTTTCACTACGGGCAGCACCCCCATGCTCTTGCGCAACGCACGTATGGTAAGTATGCCGTCCTCGCTATCCATATAGCGTTCCAAACCAAGAGCGCGGGCTATCTGCAAATCGGAGAAGCCTTGTATCTTGGCTCTGCGCAACAATTCTTGCGCTGCCTTGTCATTCCGAACGAAGCGGATGATCTCTTCCCCTTGAACTTTCAAAGGAACGGATTCTTCGCTGCACTCCGAACCACAGACGGTTTCTGAATACTCGTGCAGCTCCTTACTGGTATTCATAATGTTCATCAGCTTCTCCAAGAACCAACGGTCTATCTTTGTCAGCTCATGTACCTGGTTTACGGTATATCCGGCACGAAAGGCTTTGGAGATGACAAAGATACGTTTATCCGTAGGCTCACGAAGTGCTTTGTCAATATCGGAGATGACAAGTTCCTTATTCTCCACAAAGCCATGCATCCCCTGTCCTATCATGCGCAGCCCTTTCTGAATGGCTTCCTCAAAGGTACGTCCGATAGCCATAACCTCTCCGACAGACTTCATGCTTGATCCCAACTCTTTGTCTACGCCATGGAACTTACCCAAATCCCAACGGGGAATTTTACAGACTACGTAATCCAGGGCAGGTTCGAAGAAAGCGCTGGTGGTTTTGGTTACGGAGTTTTTCAAATCGAAAAGCCCATAGCCCAATCCGAGTTTTGCTGCAACAAAAGCCAGTGGATAACCCGTTGCTTTAGAGGCAAGTGCAGACGATCGGCTCAAGCGGGCGTTTACCTCGATGACACGATAATCTTCACTTTCCGGGTCGTAGGCATACTGCACATTGCACTCGCCCACAATACCGATGTGACGGATGATTCGGATGGCAAGTTCACGCAGTTTGTGATAGTCCGTATTACTTAATGTCTGCGACGGAGCAATGACAATGGACTCCCCTGTGTGAATGCCCAGCGGATCGAAGTTCTCCATATTGCAGACGGTGATGCAGTTGTCGAAGCGGTCGCGTACAACCTCGTACTCCACTTCTTTCCAGCCGCGCAATGACTTCTCCACCAATACTTGCGGAGAGAAAGAGAAAGCCTTTTCTACCAGAACATTCAGCTCTTCTTCGTTGTCGCAAAAGCCCGATCCCAGTCCGCCCAATGCATAGGCCGCACGTACAATGACCGGATAGCCCAACTCCGCAGCGGCACGACGGGCGTCTGCCGCATTTTCCACCGCCTCGCTTTTAATGGTCTGCACATTGATTTCATTCAGCTTCTGCACGAATATCTCACGATCCTCCGTATCTATGATGGCCTGTACGGGAGTGCCGAGCACCCTCACGCCGTACTTTTCAAAGATGCCTTCCTTGTAAAGCTCCACGCCACAGTTCAATGCCGTTTGTCCGCCAAAAGCAAGCATAATGCCGTCCGGGCGTTCTTTCTCAATGACTTTCTCCACAAAGTAAGGGGTTACGGGCAGGAAATATATCTGGTCGGCAACGCCTTCCGAAGTCTGTACCGTAGCTATGTTCGGGTTGATAAGGACGGTATGGATACCTTCTTCTTTCAACGCCTTGAGGGCCTGCGAACCGGAGTAGTCAAACTCTCCCGCCTCACCGATTTTCAGTGCGCCGGAGCCAAGCAGCAGGACTTTCTTTATATTGTTTTCTTTCATTTGTCTATCTGTTTATTGAAATGAGTGATAATAATAGAACTCCTTACTTCAGCAACTTCACAAACTCGTCAAACAAGAATTCCGTATCCGTCGGTCCGCTGGCTGCTTCAGGGTGAAACTGTGCAGAGAACCAAGGATTGTGCTTGTGACGGATGCCTTCGTTAGATCCATCGTTCATATTGATGAAAAGCGGTTCCCAATCCTCCGTCAGCGTATTGTTGTCCACTGCATATCCATGATTCTGCGAGGTAATGAAACAACGCTCCGTCCCTACCATGCGCACAGGCTGGTTATGGCTGCGGTGTCCGTATTTCAGTTTGTATATTTTAGCTCCTCCGGCTTTGGAAAGCAGTTGATTGCCCATGCAGATGCCGAAGATAGGGAGCTTCTCATTCTTCATCGCCTTACGGATGTTCTGAACGGCAGCATCACAGGTGTCGGGATCGCCGGGACCATTGGAGATAAACAGTCCGTCGAACTCCAGCCCGTTGAAATCATAGTTCCAGGGAACGCGGATGACTTCCACCCCCCGTCGCAACAAACAGCGGATGATGTTAGCCTTCACACCGCAATCCACAAGGACAACCTTCTTTAATGAAGAATGAGGAATGAAGAATGAAGAATGGGCTGAGCTACGGGTGGAAGTGCCGTCAGGAAGGTAATGTATGATTTCCTTGCAACTCACGCGATCCACGTAGTTTACACCTTCGTACACCGCTGTCGGCAATTCTTCATCTACCTTTCCTGATTCTTCATTTTTCCCGTCTGATTCTTTATCAAACTCGATTCTCCCCAACATCACTCCATGCTCTCGCAGCACTTTTGTCAGTTCTCGGGTGTCGATACCCGTAATACCGGGCACTTGCTCACGCTTGAGCCAGTCGCCAAGACTTTCCGCGGAATTCCAATGGCTGTAATTTTCGGAATAATCACTTACGATAATGGCTTCGGCATGGATACGCTCGCTTTCCATGAATGTGGGCAATCCGTTCGGTTCAACAGTGAAAGGCGGTACACCATAGTTGCCCACCAACGGATAGGTGAGCGTCAGCAACTGTCCGGCGTACGAAGGGTCGGTCAGGCTTTCGGGATAGCCCGACATGGCTGTGTTAAAGACCACCTCTCCCGCCACCGGCTTTTCATAGCCAAACGACTTACCGCAAAAGCGGCTCCCGTCGTCGAGGAGTAATGTTACATTTCTCATATTTACTACTTGTAAGTGGTTAGCGATTAGTGATTGGCGTTTATCAATTTGAATCGATTGTATTCAGGCATGTATCGCTTTCTAATAAGCATTTCATTAATCACTAACCACTAATCACTAAAATTGATATACTTGTTCTATATAATTAATAAACGCAGTATTCAGCAGTTTCACGCCGCCCGGCGTAGGATAATCACCGCTGAAGTACCAATCGCCCCGGTGCTGCGGACAGGCCTCATGTAAGCCTTCAAGAGGCTGATACACAATCTGCACTTTTGCTCTCGTACCTTTCGGGGTGAGGAGTTCCACCATTTTGGCGGAAATTTCCTCATCGGTAAAGGGGGCATAGATTTTCTTCACGTAATTCACCATTTGCTCTTTGGGCAACCCCACCTGCTCTTTGGACTTGCGGTAAGCCGACTCAATGACATCCCGCATTTCACGTTCTTTCAGCAGCTCAATGGCGGCTTTGAAAGCTATGAACTCACTCATCTTCGCCATGTCAATTCCATAGTAGTCGGGATAGCGCACCTGCGGTGAAGAGCTCACAATCACTATCTTCTTCGGATTGAGACGATCGAGGATACCGATGATACTTTGCTTCAAAGTAGTGCCGCGCACAATGCTGTCGTCTATGATAACCAGACTGTCCACGCCGGGTACAAGACTGCCGTAAGTGATGTCGTACACATGGGCGGCAAGATCATTACGACTGTTACCTTCAGCAATGAAAGTACGCAGTTTGATATCCTTGATAGCCACCTTTTCACTTCGTATGCGACGGGATAAGATACGTTCCAGCTCATCATGGCTGGGATTATGTCCTAAGGCTGCAATCTGCCGGACTTTCTCCTCGTTGAGATAGTTATCCAGTCCCTGCAACATTCCGTAGAAAGCCACTTCCGCTGTATTCGGTATAAAGGAAAAGACAGTGTGGTCTATATCCTTATCAATGGCTTTCAGGATGTTAGGCACTAACTTCTCACCTAATAGTTTACGTTCCTTATAAATGTCGATATCACTGCCGCGGCTGAAATAGATACGCTCGAAAGAACAAGGCTTCACCTCGCGCGGCTTATTGATCTGTACCGTACGAATCTTTCCGAGTTTGTTGATAAGTATGGCCTGCCCCGGTTGCAGTTCCTTGATGCTGCCGGCGGAAACATTGAGTGCGGTCTGTATTACAGGACGTTCGCTGGCAAGTACGGCTATTTCATCATCCTGATACCAGAATGCGGGACGAATACCCCATGGGTCGCGGACGGCAAATGTCTCACCGCTTCCGGTAAGTCCGCACATCACGTAACCTCCGTCCCACTCTTTGCTTGAAGTACGCAATACATTGGCAAGGTCAATGTGGTCTTCTATATAATGCGTAATGCCCATGCCGGCAAGTCCTTCGGCTTCGGCAAGGTTGAAGAGACGTTCCACTTCGCGGTCGAGCCGGTGGCCTACCTGCTCCAGCATGATGTAGGTGTCGGCATACTTGCGCGGGTGCTGGCCGATAGCGGTAATGCGTGCAAAAATCTCATCCACGTTCGTCATGTTGAAATTACCGCAAAGGGCAAGGTTCTTGGCGCGCCAGTTGTTTCTCCTAAGAAACGGATGCACGTACGAGATGCCCGACTTGCCCGTAGTGGAGTAACGCAAATGCCCCATATATACTTCTCCCGCAAAAGGCAACACACGCTTTGCATAACCGGCATCGTGCAGTTGCTCTTTTGTCAGGTCCTTAAAGTTGCTTTGCACCGCATCGAAAATCTCGGTAATGGCTCCCGAACCCAGCGCCCGCTCGCGGAACATATATTCCTCACCGGGATTCGCTTCCAGCTTTACGCAAGCCAGTCCCGCTCCTTCCTGACCCCGGTTGTGCTGTTTTTCCATGAGAAGATAGAGCTTATTCAGCCCGTACATCCACGTACCGTACTTCTCTTCATAATACTCCAGCGGTTTCAGCAGTCGTATCATGGCAACGCCACATTCATGCTTCAGTTGTTCCATATGTATATTTACTAATGAGTAATTATTCCCTTAAAAAAACACATTATTTATCTTTTTAAAACGCATCAGCCGTTTTGTCCTCATTCTACCGTTACCGATTTGGCAAGGTTACGCGGCTGATCCACGTCCATACCTTTACATACGGCTATGTGATAGGCGAGCAACTGCAAAGGAACCGCAGTTATCAACGGATCAAGGCACTCCATTGTTCCGGGAAGTTCGATACAAGTATCGGCAATCTTACTGATAACCTCATCTCCCTTTGTGACAATGGCTATCACTCTGCCTTTACGCGCCTTGATTTCCTGTATGTTGCTCAGCACTTTTTCGTACAGCCCGTTTTGTGTGGCAATGACTACCACAGGCATCTCCGCATCTATCAGTGCAATAGGCCCATGCTTCATTTCGGCAGCAGGATAGCCTTCCGCATGGATATACGAAATTTCCTTCAACTTCAGCGCCCCTTCCAATGCTACGGGATAGCTGTAACCGCGTCCCAGATAGATAAAGTTGCGTGCATAGGTGAAGATTTTAGAAAGCTCCGCTATGCTGTCATTCAACTTCAGCACCTCTTTCATCTTCTCCGGAATCTGTCCGAGTTCCCTGACTATGGCGAGGTATTGCTCCTCATCGACAGTATGCTTCTCGCGTGCCAATGCCAGCGCCAGCATGGTGAGCACAGTCACCTGTCCCGTAAAGGCTTTCGTAGACGCCACACCGATTTCCGGACCTACGTGAATGTAAGAACCTGTATGCGTAGCACGCGGAATGCTCGAACCCACAGCGTTGCATATACCATATATAAATGCGCCGCGACTCTTGGCCAATTCTACGGCAGCCAGCGTGTCGGCCGTCTCACCGCTCTGTGAAATGGCAATCACCACATCACTGCCGTCAATCACCGGATCACGATAACGGAACTCCGAAGCATATTCCACTTCTACCGGAATACGGCAGAAACTTTCTATCAGATGTTTGCCTATGAGCGCAGCATGCCATGACGTACCGCAAGCTACAATTACAAAGCGTTTGGCCGCAAGCAGGCGTTCCTTATAATCGATAATGGCGGAAAGCACTACGTTAGTGCCTTCCAGATTGATGCGTCCGCGCATACAGTCGTAGATGCAACCGGGCTGCTCGAAGATTTCCTTCAGCATGAAATGCGGATACCCGCCTTTTTCCAACTGGCCGAGGTTGAGCGCCACCGTCTTTACTTCGTGCGGACACTCCACATTCTCCAGATTCACCACTTTCAGTTTCTCGCCGCGACGGATAACGGCTATCTCCCCATCCTCCAGATAGACCACCTTGTCCGTATATTCCACAATGGGGGTGGCATCGGATGCCAGGAAGAACTCATCCCGGCCGATACCTACTACCAACGGGCTGCTTTTGCGTGCGGCTATAATCTCGTCCGGATTCTCCCGATCGAGCACAGCAATGGCATACGCACCGATCACTTCCTGCAGAGCCAGTTGTACGGCAGTCAGCAAGTCAATGCGATTCGTAACCTGAATGTATTCGATGAGTTGTATCAGCACCTCGGTATCGGTACTACTTTTAAATGTATAGCCTTTGGCCTGAAGTTTATCTTTGAGGACGGTGTAATTTTCAATGATGCCGTTGTGGATGAGAGCGAGCCTTTCGGAAGAGGAATAATGAGGATGGGCGTTAATGGAACAAGGTTCCCCATGTGTAGCCCAGCGTGTATGTGCAATGCCAATGTTACCGGAAATATCTTTTTGAGTGACGAAAGTTTCCAAATCCGAGACCTTTCCTTTCGTCTTATAGACGTTCAGTTGCCGGTCGTCACTGATTAATGCTACCCCTGCACTATCATATCCGCGATACTCTAACCGCTTCAAGCCTTTGATAAGAATGGGGTAGGCTTTTCTTTGACCTATATAGCCTACTATTCCACACATAATATATCAGTATTTGATTTACGCTGCAAATATATATATTCTTTAGAACATAAAGTTCATCTTTTCCCGATTTATTTACTAAAAGGATAGAAAAATATTATTTCCTTATCAAAAAGACAATGAAAATAATATTTTAAAAGCAAAAGGTTCAATTTACAATCCTAAATCAAACGAATAGAATCTCATTTAAGATTAGAAGAAAACAAGGGGTATTTTCTATCAGATTATAACTTCATCCTCCTATGCAAGTATTTAGCAGGGTAAGAAGCCAAGCATATCTGTATCAAATTGAAATTAAATATCTATTTTTGCCAATCATTTTGTCACATCAACAAATATCATACAAAACTAAAGCAAACCAAAAATGAAGAAAGAAGAGCATTTTAACACCAGCGAAAAAAGAAAACCTGCACAACGACAGCCCATGCAGTTGGGCTTGTACGATGCCGCCAACGAGCACGATGCTTGCGGTGTGGGGATGTTGGTAAACATTCATGGCGGTAAATCCCACGAACTGGTTGAAGCCGCATTGAAAGTTTTGGAGAATATGCGTCACCGCGGAGCGGAAGGTGCCGACAACAAGACCGGAGACGGTGCAGGCATCATGCTGCAAATACCGCACGAGTTCATCCTGCTGCAAGGCATCCCTGTTCCTGAAAAAGGGAAGTATGGAACGGGATTGCTTTTTCTTCCGAAAGATGAAAAAGACCGGGCAGCCATCCTGAGCATCATCATTGAAGAAATAGAGAAAGAAGGGCTGACGCTGATGCACCTGCGCAATGTTCCTACCTGTCCGGAGATACTGGGTGAAGCCGCACTTGCCAACGAACCCGACATCAAGCAAATCTTCATCACCGGTTTCACAGACAGCGAAACTGCCGACCGCCGCCTTTATATAATAAGGAAAAGAATAGAAAACAGAATACGCCAATCGGATATAGCCTCACGCGGGGACTTCTACATCGTATCGTTGTCTGCAAAGAACATCGTCTACAAAGGTATGCTCTCATCGCTGCAGCTGCGTAACTACTTCCCCGACCTGACCAACAGTTACTTCACCAGCGGACTGGCCCTTGTACATTCCCGTTTCAGCACCAACACCTTCCCTACGTGGGGACTGGCACAGCCCTTCCGCCTCCTGGCGCACAACGGCGAAATCAACACCATACGCGGCAACCGCAGTTGGATGGAAGCGCGTGAGAGCGTCCTGTCCTCTCCTGCCCTGGGCGACATCAAAGAGTTGCGCCCTATCATCCAGCCGAACATGAGCGACAGCGCTTCGCTGGACAACGTACTGGAATTCCTTGTCATGTCCGGGCTCAGCCTTCCGCATGCCATGGCGATGCTTGTGCCGGAATCCTTCAACGAGAAGAACCCTATCAGCGAGGAGCTCAAGGCTTTCTACGAATACCACTCCATCCTTATGGAGCCCTGGGACGGACCTGCCGCACTGCTCTTCAGCGACGGACGCTATGCAGGCGGCATGCTCGACCGCAACGGACTGCGCCCCGCCCGCTACCTCATTACACGCAACGACATCATGGTAGTGGCCAGCGAAGTGGGTGTAATGGATTTTGAACCGGATGATATCAAAGAGAAAGGCCGCCTGCAACCCGGAAAGATACTTCTGATAGACACAGAGAAAGGAGAGATATACTATGACGGAGAGCTGAAAAAGCAACTTGCCGAGGCAAAGCCCTACCGCACATGGCTCGCCAATAACCGCATCGAACTGAATGAACTGAAAAGCGGCCGCAAAGTGCCCCACAGCGTGGACAACTACAACAGTATGCTACGCACGTTCGGCTTCTCCAAAGAAGACATCGAGAAGATCATTCTGCTCATGGCATCCAACGGAGCCGAACCCGTCAGCGCAATGGGCAACGACACCCCGCTTGCCATACTTTCCGACAGACCGCAACTGCTCTACAACTACTTCCGCCAACAGTTTGCACAGGTCACTAACCCGCCCATCGATCCTATTCGTGAAGAGTTGGTGATGTCTCTCACAGAGTATATCGGCGCAGTGGGCATGAACATACTGACTCCCAACGAAAGCCATTGCAAAATGGTGCGGCTGCCCCACCCTATCCTGACAAATACACAATTGGATATTCTCTGCAACATCCGTTACAAGGGTTTCAAGACCGTAAAGCTGCCGATGCTGTTTGAAGCAGCCAAAGGACGCGCCGGATTGCAGGAAGCGCTTGCCCGTCTGTGCAAGGAGGCCGAAGAGTCCGTCACCGAAGGCGTGAACTACATTGTACTGACCGACCGCAACGTAGACGCCACGCACGCCGCCATACCTGCATTGCTTGCCGTATCGGCGGTGCACCACCATCTCATCTCGGTGGGAAAACGCGTGCAGACCGCATTGGTGGTGGAAAGCGGCGAGATACGCGAAGTGATGCACGCCGCACTGCTTCTTGGTTTCGGTGCAAGCGCACTGAACCCCTACATGGCATTTGCCGTACTCAACGAGCTGGTTAGCAAGAAGGAGATACAGTTGGACTATGCCACAGCCGAGAAAAACTACATCAAAGCCATTTGCAAAGGCCTGTTCAAGATTATGAGCAAAATGGGCATCAGCACAATCCGTTCCTACCGGGGCGCAAAGATATTCGAAGCTGTCGGACTGAGCGAAGAGCTGAGCAACGCTTACTTCGGCGGGCTGAAGTCGACTATCGGCGGTATCCGTCTGGATGAGGTGGCACGCGATGCCGTTATATTCCACGATGAGGGAGAAGCGATAAAGAATGAAGAAGCGCGGGCAGAGGGGCAGGAAACTCCCCTATTGCCGAACAAAGGGCTGTACGCATACCGCAAGGACGGTGAAAAGCACGCTTGGAATCCGGAGACCATCAGCGCGCTGCAAATAGCTACCCGCCTGGGCAGTTACAAGAAATTCAAAGAGTTCACCCGGCTGGTCGATGAAAAAGAAAAGCCTATCTTCCTGCGCGACTTCTTTGACTTCCGCCGCAACCCGATTTCCATAGACAAAGTGGAGCCGGTGGAAAACATACTGAAACGTTTCGTTACGGGCGCCATGTCCTTCGGCGCTATCAGTCAGGAAGCGCATGAAGCAATGGCAGTTGCCATGAACAGGCTGCATGGGCGAAGCAATACGGGCGAAGGCGGTGAAGACTCCGCACGCTTCGGAACGGAAATGCGCAGCGCAATTAAGCAGGTGGCATCCGGACGTTTCGGAGTCACTACGGAATATCTGGTGAATTCCGACGAGATACAGATAAAAGTGGCACAAGGCGCCAAGCCGGGTGAAGGCGGCCAGTTGCCGGGCTTCAAGGTGGACCGGATAATTGCCCGCACACGACACTCCATTCCGGGGATTTCATTGATTTCTCCTCCGCCCCACCACGACATCTATTCCATTGAGGACCTGGCACAACTCATCTTCGACCTGAAGAACGTCAACCCGAAAGCCAAGATCAGCGTGAAGCTGGTGGCCGAAAGCGGTGTGGGGACTATCGCCGCAGGCGTGGCGAAAGCCAAAGCCGACCTCATTGTCATCTCCGGTGCCGAAGGCGGCACAGGCGCATCGCCCGCCAGCTCTATCCGCTATGCCGGCATATCGCCCGAACTCGGACTGAGCGAGACACAACAGACGCTGGTGCTGAACGGGCTGCGCGGACAAGTGGTGTTGCAAGTGGACGGTCAACTGAAAACCGGACGCGACATAGTGCTCATGGCCATGCTCGGTGCAGAAGAATACGGTTTCGCCACTGCCGCCCTCATCGTACTGGGATGCGTGATGATGCGCAAATGCAACCAGAACACCTGCCCCGTAGGTGTAGCTACCCAGAACCCGGAGTTGCGCAGGCGTTTCACCGGCCGCAGCGAATACCTTGTGAATTACTTCACTTTCCTTGCCCGCGAAGTACGTGAATACCTGGCCGAAATAGGCGTGGAGAAAATGGACGACATCATCGGGCGTACCGACCTCATCATCCGCAAGCCGGACGACGGCATCAGGAAGCACCAGCTGATCAACTTCGACAAAGTGCTGGCGCGTGTGGACAACGAAGCGGCCCTCCGCCACGTCACCGACCAGCAACATGGCATAGAGCACGTGAAAGATGTGGAAATGCTGCATGCCGCCGCCGATGCCGTAAACGAACAGAAAGAAGTCTCGCTGGAATATACCATCGCCAACACCGACCGCGCCTGCGGCGCTATGCTTTCCGGCGCCATTGCTGCCAAGTATGGTGCAAAAGGCTTGCCCGAACATACGCTGAACGTCAAGTTCAAAGGTTCTGCCGGACAGAGTTTCGGAGCCTTCCTCGTGCCGGGCGTCAATTTCAAGCTGGAAGGTGAAGCCAACGACTACTTGGGCAAAGGACTGAGTGGTGGGCGCATCGCCGTTCTCCCTCCTGTGCGCAGCAACTTCGAGGCAGAGAAGAACACAATTGCCGGAAACACCCTCCTCTACGGCGCAACTGGTGGCGAAGTATATATCAACGGACGCGCAGGCGAACGCTTTGCCGTCCGCAACTCCGGGGCGACAGCCGTTGTAGAGGGCGTGGGCGACCACTGCTGCGAGTATATGACCGGCGGACGCGTGGTAGTGCTCGGACAGACAGGGCGCAACTTTGCGGCCGGCATGTCGGGCGGTGTGGCATACGTCTGGAACAAGGACGGTAACTTCGACTACTTCTGCAACATGGAGATGGTGGAACTGAGCCTCATCGAGGAAGCCTCATATCGCAAAGAGCTGCACGAACTTATCCGCCAACACTATCTCTACACAGGTTCCAAACTGGCACGCATCCTTCTCGACGACTGGATGCACTACGTAGACCAGTTCATCCAGGTAGTGCCTATCGAATACAAAAAGGTGCTGCAGGAGGAACAGATGAAGAAGCTGCAACAGAAGATTGCGGATATGCAGAGAGACTACTAAAGCAAAAAAAGGAGAATCATTTCTTAGTTTTCAATCTTTAAATACTCAATTTATCAGTCATGGGTGATCCAAAAGCATTTCTAAATATTCCCCGCCGGGAAGCGGGCTACCGTCCGATACACGAACGTATCACAGATTTCAGTCAGGTGGAGCAGACACTGAACAGTCACGACCGCAAACTCCAAGCGTCACGCTGCATGGAGTGCGGCGTACCTTTTTGCCACTGGGCATGTCCGTTGGGCAACAAGCAACCGGAGTTTCAAGACGCACTCTATAAAGGAAAATGGCGTGAAGCCTATCAGGTGCTGAACGAAACGAACGACTTTCCCGAATTTACGGGACGCATCTGTCCTGCGCTTTGCGAGAAGTCGTGCGTGCTGAAACTCTCCTGCGATGCTCCGGTAACTATCCGCGAGAATGAGGCCGCCATTGCCGAGGCCGCCTTTCGCGAGGGCTACGTCGTGCCTGCCCGCCCCAAACGCAACGGAAAGAAAATAGCCGTTATCGGTGCGGGCCCTTCCGGACTGAGCGTTGCCGTACGGCTGAATGCCCGCGGCTACGAAGTCACGATATTCGACTCCAAACCGATGCCGGGCGGACTGCTGCGCTACGGAATTCCCAACTTCAAGTTGCCCAAGGAAGTGATAGACCGCCGTATGGATGTGCTGAAAGCCGAAGGCATCCGTTTTGAGATGAGTGTCCCCATCGACGTGCAGAAACTGCCCACAGGCTTCGACGCTTATGCCGTCTGCACCGGCACACCCGCCGCCCGCGACCTTGTCATCCCCGGTCGTGAACTGAAAGGCATCCATTTTGCACTTGATATGCTGACGCAGCAGAACCGCATCCTCGACGGAGAAACATTCCCGAAAGAGCAACTTGTCAATGCCAAAGGCAAACGGGTGCTCGTCATCGGCGGCGGTGACACAGGTTCGGACTGCATCGGGACAAGCGTCCGGCAGGGAGCTGCGAGCGTGACGCAGATAGAAATCATGCCACAGCCTCCCATAGGCCACAATGATGCTACGCCCTGGCCGCAATGGCCTGTTGTCCTGAAAACGACTTCCAGCCATGAAGAGGGATGCACGCGCCGCTGGTCGTTGGCTTCCAACCGGTTCATCGGCAAGAACGGTAAGGTTTGCGGCGTGGAAGTGGAAGAAGTGGAATGGCTGCCGGCTGCCGAAGGCGGCCGCCCCACCATGCGGCCTACGGGTAAGAAAGAAATCATCGACACCGACATGGTACTGCTGGCCATGGGATTCCTCAAACCGGAGCAACCGGAATTTGCAGAGAATGTGTTCGTGGCGGGCGACGCCGCCAACGGTGCAAGTCTCGTAGTACGCGCACTGGCCGACGGCCGCAAAGCAGCCCGGCAGATCGACCTATACTGCAGCCGGTAATCGTGCTACGGCGAAAAACAAATACCAAAGGCTGAAACTATGAGTACCATGCTTTGGTACTCATAGTTTCAAAGGGAGAAACCAGCAGTCTCAAGGCAGGAAACCGGTAGTTCCATGCGGAGAAACAAAATATTCCCCTTAACCGGAGGGAAAGTCTCCCCAAAGGTAATCAATATCATCTCAATATCAATCTCTAAAACAACTACAACCATGTGTGGAATAGCAGGTATTTTCAACATAAAGTCCCAGACTCCAGAACTCAGAAGTAAAGCACTGAAAATGGCGCAGAAGATACGCCACCGCGGACCGGACTGGAGTGGCATCTACGTAGGCGGCTCAGCAATCCTTGCGCACGAGCGTCTTTCCATCGTCGATCCCCAATCGGGCGGACAACCCCTGTACTCGCCCGACCGTAAACAAATCCTTGCCGTCAACGGCGAGATATACAATCACCGGGACATCCGTACGCGTTATGCCGGACAGTATGCCTTCCAAACCGGGAGCGACTGCGAGGTTATCCTTGCCCTGTACAAAGACAAGGGCATCCGCTTTCTCGAAGAACTGAACGGCATTTTCGCTTTCGCCCTTTACGATGAAGAAACGGACGACTATCTCATAGCCCGCGACCCTGTCGGAGTGATACCTCTCTACATAGGCAGGGATAAAGAAGGTCGCATCTACTTTGGCAGTGAGCTGAAAGCCCTTGAAGGCTTCTGCGACGAATACGAACCTTTCCTGCCCGGACATTATTACCGGGGAAGCGAGGGCGAAATGCGCCGCTGGTACACTCGCGACTGGATGCAATACGACGCCGTAAAAGACAACTATGCCACCGTCACATCCGGCTCCGCCCCTGCATCTGCCGGCATCAATGCCGCGGCATACCAAGCCCAGGTTTCCGCCGTACGCAACGCGCTCGAAGCCGCCGTACAACGCCAGTTGATGTCCGACGTACCTTACGGCGTACTGCTGTCCGGCGGCCTCGACTCTTCCGTCATCTCGGCCATCGCCAAAAAATATGCCGGAAAACGCATCGAAACGGACAACAAGTCAGATGCATGGTGGCCCCGGCTCCACTCCTTTGCGGTGGGGCTGAAAGGCGCTCCCGACCTACTCAAAGCTCGTGAAGTGGCGCAACACATCGGTACGGTTCATCACGAAATCAACTACACCGTTCAGGAAGGACTGGATGCCCTCCGCGATGTCATCTACTTCATCGAAACCTACGACGTGACAACAGTGCGCGCATCCACCCCCATGTACCTGCTGGCACGTGTCATCAAAAGCATGGGCATCAAAATGGTGCTCAGCGGCGAAGGGGCAGACGAGGTGTTCGGCGGTTATCTGTACTTCCACAAAGCGCCCACGCCACAGGCTTTCCATGAGGAAACGGTGCGCAAGCTCTCCAAACTGTATCTCTACGACTGCCTGCGCGCCAACAAGAGCCTCTCCGCATGGGGCGTGGAAGGACGCGTGCCCTTCCTCGACAAAGAGTTTCTGGATGTAGCCATGCGGCTGAATCCTGCCATAAAAATGTGTCCGGGCAGGGAGATTGAAAAGAAAGTGGTTCGCGACGCCTTTGCGAACATGCTGCCCGAAAGTGTTGCGTGGCGTCAGAAGGAACAGTTCTCCGACGGTGTGGGTTACAACTGGATTGATACGCTGAAAGCGGTGACCGCCGCTGCCGTCAGTGACGAACAAATGCGGAAAGCCGCCGAGCGCTTCCCCGTAAACACGCCGATGAACAAGGAAGAGTACTACTACCGCACCATCTTTGAGGAGCACTTCCCCGGTACGAGTGCGGCAAAAAGCGTACCCAGCGTACCGAGTGTAGCCTGTTCCACCGCCGAAGCCCTTGCATGGGATGCTTCGTTTCAGGGAAAGAACGACCCAAGCGGACGCGCAGTGGCCGGCGTACATACGGAAGCATACAAAGATTAAAAAAAGCAATCATACCGCAAATGCAACCGAATTTTAATATGCTTTCTATTTCATATTCGCAACGCTTATGCTATCTTTGAAAAGAATAATCAATTTCTAAAGCCAATGAAACTGAAAAGCCTTATTATCACTTCTGCCCTACTGCTTGCCGCCTGCGGCTGCATACAGGCACAGTCCACCCAAGTTATCGCCCACCGCGGCTTCTGGAAAACCAACGGCTCGGCACAGAACTCCATTGCCGCATTGGTGAAGGCGGACTCCATCGGTTGCTACGGCTCCGAGTTCGACGTATGGCTCACCGCCGACAACCAGCTGGTGGTAAACCACGACGCTACTTTCAAAGGAGTGAACATGCAGAAGTCCACCGCGCAGCAGTGCACCGCTGTGACATTGGACAACGGAGAACAACTCCCCACCTTGCAACAGTATCTGGAGAAAGCCGGACAACTGAAAACGCGTCTCATCCTGGAGCTGAAAGCCCATAAAACACCCGAACAGGAAACACGCGCTGTGAAAAGCATCGTGAAGATGGTCAGCGATATGAAGCTGGACGACCGCATGGAATACATCACATTCTCGCGCCACGCAACCAAAGAGTTCATCCGCCTTGCTCCCAAAGGCACCCCGGTGTATTATCTGGAAGGAGATCTCTCCCCTAAGGAACTGAAAGAATGGGGCTGCGCCGGTCCCGACTACCACTTCAGCGTTTTCAAGAAACATCCCGAGTGGATCAAAGAATCCCACGATTTAGGCATGAAAGTAAATGCCTGGACCGTAAACGATGCCAAAGACATGAAGTGGCTGATAAGCCGGGGCATAGACTTCATCACCACCAACGAACCCGTAGAACTGCAGGAAATACTGCAATAAAAGTAGCAAGTAACAATACATATAGAAAGCCAATACAAACAAACCGCTTCATTTTGCAAACAATGAAGCGGTTTTCTTATTTCAAAAAGGCAGCGATAAGCTGATAATACAATCATTTTTATTATTTCCGCATAAGAAGAGACAACAGTTATATTACAATCCTTATGAATATAGTGCTGCATACTTTTAAATTGAAAGTGAAATCATGTATATTTGCACTGAATGAAAGTTGCAGCAGAAATAAATAGAAAACAGATGCCCATACTGATTAAATATCATCCAAAACGTCGTATATTTGCATTGAAATAAGACAAAAGGATATAATTAACCAACAAAGTGAGTACAAAATGACAAGAATCATAAAGTTTACCAAAATGCATGGCGCAGGCAACGACTACATATATGTAGACACCACCCGCTATCCCATCGGAAATCCGGAGAAGCTCTCGAAAGAGTGGAGCGCACTGCATACGGGAATCGGCAGTGACGGTCTGGTACTTATAGGGCGTTCCGGTAAAGCCGATTTCAGCATGCGTATATTCAATGCGGACGGCTCGGAAGCAAAGATGTGCGGAAACGCCAGCCGGTGCATCGGCAAATATCTTTATGACTACAAGCTGACCTCCAAAACGGAGATAACACTCGATACCTTGTCCGGCATCAAAACCCTAAAGCTGCATGTGGAAGACAACAAAGTGGACACCGTAACCGTCGACATGGGTATTCCTGCCTGCGAACCTGCCTGCTATGACGGCAAGGAAGGCAAACCGATGAAAGAGCACCCCATTGAAATAGACGGGGTGCGATATACGGGTACTACCGTATCTATGGGCAACCCCCATCTGGTGATCTTCGTAAACGATATCACCAAGGTAGACCTTCCCGTCATCGGCCCGAAAATGGAAAACCACCCCTTCTTTCCCGGACGCATCAATGTGGAGTTTGCCCAAGTATTGGGAGAAGGAAGAATAAGGATGCGGGTATGGGAACGCGGTTCGGGCATCACACAAGCCTGTGGAACAGGGGCATGCGCCACCGCCGTAGCCGCTTTTCTCACAGGACGCTCCGGAAGAAAAGCAACCGTCATCATGGATGGAGGAGCGCTTACCATTGAATGGGATGTAGCCACCGGGCACGTCTTCATGACAGGAAACGCAATCCGGGTGTTCGACGGAGAGGCGGAAACGAATGATGAATAAAATGGCTCACACTTAAAACAACAGAGATATGGCATTAGTGAACGAACATTTTTTAAAGCTGCCGGGCAGTTATCTGTTCTCGGACATAGCCAAAAAGATCAATACTTTCAGGATAACGCACCCCAAGCAAGACGTCATCCGTCTGGGTATCGGAGACGTTACCCGCCCACTGCCGCAAGCCTGCATCCAAGCGATGCACAAGGCAGTGGACGAGATGGCCGACGCCAAGACATTTCATGGATACGGCCCCGAACAGGGATACGACTTTCTGATTGATGCCGTCATTAAACACGATTACGCGCCGCGCGGCATTCATTTCAGCCCGCAGGAAATATTCATCAACGACGGGGCGAAAAGCGATACGGGAAACATCGGCGACATCCTCCGCCATGACAACAGTGTGGGGGTCACCGATCCCATCTATCCCGTATATATTGACAGCAACGTGATGTGCGGACGCGCCGGCATACTGGAAGAGAACGGCAAGTGGAGCAACGTAACCTACATGCCCTGCACAGCCGCCAACAACTTCATTCCCGAAATTCCGGACAAGCGCATCGACATCATTTACCTCTGCTATCCGAACAATCCTACGGGCACTACCCTCACCAAACCGGAGCTGAAGAAATGGGTGGATTATGCCCTCGCCAACGACACGCTCATCCTGTTTGACGCAGCCTATGAAGCATTTATCCAAGAAGACGATGTGCCCCACTCCATATACGAAATCAAAGGAGCGAAGAAATGTGCCATCGAATTCCGCAGCTTCTCAAAGACGGCAGGATTCACAGGAGTGCGTTGCGGCTACACCGTAGTGCCGAAAGAACTGACAGCCGCCACACTGGAAGGTGAACGCATCTCACTCAACAAACTGTGGAACCGTCGCCAATGCACAAAGTTCAACGGTACAAGCTACATCACCCAACGCGCCGCCGAAGCGATCTATACTCCGGAAGGCAAACGGCAAATAAAAGAAACCATCGGTTACTATATGAACAATGCCCGTACGATGAAAGAGGGTCTTGAAATGGCAGGCCTGAAAGTGTATGGCGGCGTAAATGCCCCATACATCTGGCTGAAAACACCGAACGGCGTAAGTTCCTGGAAATTCTTCGAGCAAATGCTGTACGAAGCCAATGTAGTGGGAACACCGGGCGTAGGATTCGGACCAAGCGGTGAAGGATACATCCGCCTGACCGCCTTCGGCACGCACGAAGACTGTGTGGAAGCCATGAGGCGCATCCGTAACTGGCTGATATAAAAAGTAAACTACTATTTAATAGTTCAAACGCAATATTGCACAAGCAAGCCGGACTGATCATCCGCAATTTTTCTAACTCTAAAAAAGGTAAGAAGATATGAAAACAAGAATTGTAAAATTAGGAGTAATAGCATTATTATCAACAGTAATGCCTTTCACGACAAAAGCACAGGACAAAGTAGAAGCATCGGTAGGCGCCGACATCGTAAGCGGTTACATTTGGCGTGGGCAAGACTTGGGCGGCGTGAGCCTTCAGCCCAGCGCATCAATTGCCTACAAAGGCTTTTCGCTGGAGGCATGGGGATCGGTAGGCATTGAAAAGACAAACGCCGACGGATACGATGCCAAAGAGTTAGACCTGATTCTGGGTTACTCCACCGGTGGTTTCAGCATATCTATCACCGATTACTGGTTCAACACCGGTGCAGGCTACTTCCACTATGGCGCCCACAACACCGCCCATCTGTACGAAGCCCAGTTGGGTTACGACTTTGGCCCGGTGGCAGTAAACTGGTACACAAACTTTGCCGGAGCCGATGGCGTTAAAGAAAACGGTAAGAGAGCCTATTCATCCTACATCTCCGTAGCCGCTCCTTTCAAATTGGGCGGGCTTGACTGGACAGCCGAGGTCGGAGCCACCCCTTGGGAAACGGACTTCTACGGAGCAAGCGGTTTTGCCGTATGCGACGTCAGCCTGGGAGTTGCAAAAGACATCAGAATCACCAATTCATTCTCCCTGCCACTCTTTGCCAAAGCCACTTGGAACCCATGCTCGGAAGGGGCATACTTCGTAGTGGGGCTAAGCTTCTAAGAATGGAAAGGCTCAGATTACATTTGTCCGCCCCGAACAGCAAATGATGAACTGTTTAATAATAAATTAATTAAGGTATGAAAAAGATTGAAGCTATCATCCGTAAAACCAAGTTCGAGGAAGTGAAGGACGCACTCCTCGAAGCGGACATCGAATGGTTCTCCTACTATGATGTAAGAGGCATAGGGAAGTCCAGACAGGCCCGCATCTACCGAGGTGTGCTATATGACACCAGTTCCATCGAACGCATCCTTATCTCTATTGTTGTACGCGACAAGAATGTGGAAAAGACAGTACAAGCTATTATCAAAGCTGCACAGACCGGCGAAATCGGCGACGGCCGTATCTTCGTCATTCCCATCGAAGACGCCATTCGCATCCGCACAGGAGAACGGGGTGACATCGCCCTCTACAATGCCGAACAGGAAAGATAAACGGCAGCACTCAAACCATACTAATTTCATTGGGCGACGTGCCCGGTGACAAGTCAAAAATACAAGTACAACTAAAATCAAAAAGATTATGGACGTATATATGAAACACAGTTTCACAAAACTGTGTACGGCCCTTGCTATACTCATAGCTTGCTGCCTCACAACAGATATTTATGCGCAAACCGCCGTAGCAGATACTGCAACGGCAATCACATCCGAAGTTATCACAGCAACAGAGACAACTGTTGAAGAAGGATCGGTAGACGATACTGTTTCCCAATTAGTATCCGGTGTCAATACGGTCTGGATGTTGCTTGCAGCCATGCTGGTGTTCTTCATGCAGCCTGGGTTCGCGCTGGTAGAAGCCGGCTTTACCCGTACCAAGAACACCGCCAATATTCTTATGAAGAATTTCGTGGACTTCATATTCGGCTCATTGCTCTACTGGTTCGTAGGCTTCGGCATCATGTTCGGCCTGGGCGACTTCTTCGGGACTCCTCATTTCATGAGCCTGTTGTTCGACAGTAACGGTCTGCCCGACCCCACCTCACTGCCCACCGAAGGTTTTCTGGTGTTCCAAACCGTATTCTGCGCCACTTCTGCCACAATCGTTTCTGGAGCTATGGCAGAACGCACAAGGTTCTCCATGTATCTGGTTTATACAATCTTTATCAGCGTACTGATCTACCCCGTTTCCGGGCACTGGACCTGGGGAGGCGGCTGGCTGATGAATAGTGAGGCCGGTTCGTTCATGATGAAAACTTTCGGAACCACTTTCCATGACTTTGCAGGTTCTACCATCGTACACTCCGTAGGCGGTTGGATTGCACTGGTAGGTGCAGCCATCCTTGGCCCCCGCATCGGCAAGTATGGTAAGGACGGCCAGTCAAAGGCTATCCCCGGACACAACCTCACAATTGCAGCACTGGGTGTATTTATCCTCTGGTTCGGATGGTTCGGCTTCAATCCCGGATCACAGCTGGCAGCAGCCACCACCGCCGACCAAGTAGCTATCTCACTCGTATTCCTCAACACCAACCTGGCAGCTTGTGCAGGTGGTTTCTTCGCCCTAAGCATAAGCTGGCTGAAGTATGGCAAGCCATCTCTGTCATTGACTCTAAACGGCATCCTGGCAGGTTTGGTGGGTATTACGGCTGGTTGTGACACAGTATCTCCCTGGGGTGCGGTTGTCATCGGAGCTATCTGCGGCATACTGATGATATACTCCGTAGAGTTCATCGATAAAGTCCTGAAAATTGACGATCCCGTAGGCGCCTCTTCCGTACATGGCGTCTGTGGTCTCACAGGTACAATCCTCACCGGACTGTTCTCCACCAGCGAAGGACTCTTCTATGGTGCAGGCGCAAACTTCCTCGGAGCACAGATCTTCGGTGCGGTGCTCATCGGACTTTGGGCCATAGGCATGGGATTCATCATCTTCAAGGCGCTCGACAAGATACATGGCTTACGCGTTCCATCCCGTATTGAAGAGGAGGGTCTCGACATCTACGAACATGGAGAGTCTGCATACAACTGACAAAAGTTTTTTTACTCCAACATATTTATAAACCAACAATTACAACTGAAGGTATTATGTCAAAATTGAGATTCAGAGTAGTAGAAACGGCGTTCAAGAAGAAACCCGTTGCAGTGGCAGTCCCGACGGAACGTCCGTCAGAGTACTTCGCCAAGTATGTATTCAACAAGGAAAAGATGTTCAGGTACCTGCCAAGCAAGGTATATGCCAAGTTGATCGATGTAATTGACAACGGCGCACCGCTGGACCGCAGCATTGCCGACGAGGTGGCTGCGGGAATGAAGAAGTGGGCGCTCGAAATGGGAGCTACCCATTACACGCACTGGTTTCACCCGCTAACCGAAGGCACTGCCGAAAAGCACGACGCTTTTGTGGAACACGACGGCAAAGGCGGCATGATGGAAGAATTCACCGGCAAGCTGCTTGTGCAGCAGGAACCGGATGCATCCAGCTTCCCGAACGGCGGTATTCGCAATACGTTCGAAGCGCGCGGCTATTCTGCCTGGGACCCTTCCTCTCCCTCATTCATCGTAGACGATACACTCTGCATCCCTACCATTTTCATTGCCTACACCGGAGAGTCACTGGACTACAAAGCACCGTTGCTCAAAGCACTGCGTGCGGTGGACAAAGCAGCAGTGGACGTATGCCACTACTTCAATCCGGATGTAAAAAAGGTAGTCGCCTATCTGGGCTGGGAACAGGAATACTTCCTGGTTGACGAAGGGCTGTATGCCGCCCGCCCCGACCTCCTGATGACCGGACGTACACTGACCGGACACGACAGCGCCAAAAACCAACAGCTCGAAGACCACTACTTCGGTGCTATTCCACCGCGTGTGGCTGCCTTCATGAAAGAGCTGGAAATAGAAGCGTTGAAACTCGGTATCCCCGTCAAGACCCGCCACAATGAGGTTGCTCCCAACCAGTTCGAACTGGCTCCTATCTTCGAGGAATGTAATCTGGCCGTCGACCATAACATGCTCATCATGGCTTTGATGCGTAAGATTGCCCGCAATCATGGCTTCCGCGTATTGCTGCACGAAAAACCGTTCAAAGGGGTCAACGGCAGCGGCAAGCATAACAACTGGTCACTGGGGACGGATACGGGCATCCTGCTCCATGCCCCCGGCAAACTGCCCGAAGACAACCTGCGTTTCATCACCTTTGTGGTGAACACCTTAATGGCCGTTTACAAACATAACGGATTACTGAAGGCAAGCATCTCCAGCGCCACAAATGCCCACCGGCTGGGAGCAAACGAAGCACCGCCCGCAATCATATCCAGCTTCCTCGGCAAACAGTTGAGCCAGGTTCTGGAACATATAGAGGAAAGCACCAAAGACGACCTTGTCAGCCTCAGCGGCAAGCAAGGCATGAAACCGGATATTCCCCAGATTCCCGAACTGATGATAGACAACACCGACCGTAACCGCACCAGCCCGTTTGCTTTCACCGGCAACCGCTTTGAGTTTCGTGCCGTAGGGTCGGAAGCCAACTGCGCCAGCGCCATGATTGCCTTGAACTCCGCCCTTGCCGAACAGCTGACAGAGTTCAAGAAAGATGTAGACGAACTTATGGAAAAGGGCGAACCGAAGATTTCGGCCATCCTCGACGTCATCCGTAAATATATCAAGATATGCAAGCCTATTCATTTCGACGGTAACGGTTACAGCGACGAATGGAAAGCCGAAGCCAAGAAACGCGGTCTGGATTGCGAAACCAGTGTGCCCCTCATCTTCGACAACTACCTGAAACCCGAAAGCATCCGGATGTTCGAATCCGTAAATGTCATGACGCGGAAAGAACTCGAAGCCCGCAACGAAGTGAAATGGGAAACCTATACAAAGAAAATCCAAATTGAAGCCCGCGTACTCGGTGATTTGGCAATGAACCACATCATCCCCGTAGCCACACAGTACCAGACAGACCTGATAGACAATGTTTACAAGATGAAAGACCTGTTTCCGGCAGAGAAAGCGGCAAAACTATCGGCCAAGAACCTCGAACTCATCGAGGAGATTGCCGACCGTACCACCTTCATCAAGGAGCATGTGGACGCCATGATCGAAGCCCGCAAAGTGGCCAACAAAATTGAAAGTGAACGCGACAAAGCCATCGCCTATCACGACAACATCGTGCCAATGATGGAAGAAATCCGTTACCACATCGACAAGCTGGAACTCATCGTCGACAACCAGATGTGGACATTGCCTAAGTACAGAGAACTGTTATTTATAAGATAGAGAAAGACGTTTCGGACATTCCAACTCTGAAACCGGAAATTATCTATTTCTTTTGTTGGTTGTTTTAAGTTTGAAGGGAGAGAAGTGCTGCGACGGCAATTCTCTCCCCCTTTTGTTTCATGTCTACTTACCATTCAAAGAAATTACCTCTCTCCCTGCGCTTCTGCAATTCCTCCCGCAGGAAACGCTGGCGGTCTTTAGCAATGTAACGGCGGGCAAATATATTAGGAACCGCCACTCCCAATGCAATGCAAAGAATGATCAATGAAGCGTTGATGCCGTTCGATACGGCCACCGTCACCTCACCTACCACTCCATGCATATTGATCAGGGCAACCAATGCACGATACATCAAGACCCCCGGAATCATTGGAATGACAGAAGGAATGGTGAGCACGTGATTGGGCACATGAAACCAGTGGACAGCCTTCACTGCCACCAAGCTCACCACCATGGCTCCTGTGAAAGACCCGATGACCGGACCGAGCCCCAGCTCAAAGTTGACAAAGTTACGCGTACATACGGCAATAATTCCACCTACCGCAACTACCCACAACAAACGACGCTGGATATTGAATATCATAGAAAATCCCATAGCAGATATAGCCGCTGCAATGGCATATATATAGTATGGATCGTGCGGAACCATGCTCAACTCACTGAACTTCTTGTCAATCACCACATCTTCCATCGCCAGCAAACGCATGGCTATCACAATGCCGAAAGCCATGGCGCACACCATCAGCACCGTATTGACAGCACGCACAATTCCCACCTGTATGTAGTTGTCAATCATGTCGTCCACAAAATTTATAATGGGAACTCCCGGTACAATGAACAGCGCACAAGCCAGCAAGGGATGATATGGAGTTCCTGACATCCCCGTAAAAGTAGTGACATAAGCAAGGCAGGTAGACACCAACGCTGCAATGGCAATGCTCATATAAAGATTGATGCCGAACTCCACGCAACGCGCACGAACACGAAAACCGGCAAAAGCCGCAATAGAAGCAAACAAAAATGCAATCCAATCACCACCGAACAGCTTACAGAAACCGCCACAGGCGAAACCCGCCCCCACAGCCACAAGATAGGGAGCATAGTTGCGCTTCTTATTCTTTATTTTCTCCAGCTCTTCTTCGTACCGGTCAAGCGAATAATCTTCTTCAATAGCCCGCCAGGAAAGTTTACTGATTTCGGAAATGGCCGTCATGTTGATGCCATGCTTCTCGCACTTCTGGAATTTGGAATAAGAATGTGATTCATCACTCAGGTTCACCACCAGCATAGTATAAGTCACATCAATGTGAAGGTTTTCTTCGGGTAATCCCAAATAGGCTGCAACGCGGTTCATATTGCGCACTATGCGATTGGTATCGGCAGCACTCTCTACTAATATTTTCCCTGTACGAAGCAACAAATCAAGCTTCCTGCGTAAAATAATCTCTTGTTCAACCATTGTTTATCCTTTAAACTATCTACTAATATCCTATCTTACCCGTTTTCGGAGAGGGGGTGCAAAGATAGGCAAAATATAGAAAAGAATTTCATATCTCACCGGAAACTCATACCTTTGCACGCATTTTTGAAATAAGGAAAAACAGAGGGACTATACTTTCATCATATCTCTAAAAAAGAAGGCTGATTATATGGAAATATTCTGGAATACTATTGCGAAATACAACGAAAACACTTGGTGGGCGCAAATCATCATTACGGCAACAGGCATTGTACTGACCACACTGTTATACCATAAACCCACCGTTCGGACAAAACGCTCCATGAAAGCGTACATGGTGTTCCTCAACGGCTGGATAGCTCTGGTGTACTATATGATGTACTGCAACACACGCAGTTACCACCACATACCCGCCATTTTTTGGGGAATAATAGCCTTGATCTGGTTGTGGGACCTGTTTACGGACTATACCCCATTCGAGCGCAATCCCAAATATCAAAAACTCGTAGGAGTGCTTTATGCAATGCCTTTTCTCTATCCCCTCCTCTCATGGGCGCGCGGAATGGAATTTCCTATGATGACGACAACCGTAATGCCCTGCTCGGTAGCAGTATTTACTATCGGACTGTTACTGGCTTTCTCGCGCAAGGTTAACCTGCTCATTATCCTTTTTCTTTGCCATTGGGCGCTCATTGGTTTCTCCAAAGTATATGTATACAAAATACCGGAGGATCTGTTGCTGGCAAGCGCCACCGTCCCTGCTATCTACCTGTTCTTCAAGAACTACGTGGCACAGAACCTGCATAAAGAAACAAAACTGAGCGCCCGGCTTATGAACTGGGCGCTGGTGTTGATCTGCATCGTCATCGGACTGTTCTTAAGCATTACCCTTTTTCAGGAATTAGGGAAACCGGAAAAAAAACAGACCATCCGTTTACCCGAAACGAATGGTCTGTTTGCACCAAACACATGATGCGTTTACCTAAACAGATGATGTATTTCCAATGAACACATCATCTGTTTTTTCATATCATCTTAAATGAACCAGCGAACATAGCAGAAGTCCTGACGGTGAGGCAAGTCTGCATTCTTGGGGAACATACGGTAAGCAACTTTGAAGCTACCCGCATTTTCCAACTTATGCTTCACCTGGAATGTATAGAGGTCGCCCTCTTTCTTCACTACATTGAACGGCTCTACGGAGTAAACGTGTTGTTTGCCGTCCTGCGCAGTATAGGTAGTTACCAGTTCCAGGCCGATTGCATCGTTCAATCCCTTCTCGTCAATAACGTAGGTAATGGTGTATTCCTTACCGCTTTCGATAGAACCTTTAACCAGCTCTTCCGTCTTTTCGCAAGATACGACCTCAATGCTATCCCACTTGGAAACAACTTCCTCTTTCCATGCTGCAAGTTCCTTAGCCTTAGCATAGCTATTGGCTGCCAGTGACTTAAAGCGTTTGGCTTCCTTAATGTAGAACTTATTATAGTAATCGTCCAACTGACGCTTCATTGTGTAATGAGGTGCAATCTGAGCGATGGAGTTCTTAATAGTCTTTATCCAGCCTTCAGAATATCCCTTCTTGTTGCGTGCATAATACAACGGCAGGATTTCCTGTTCGAGGATGCTGTAAATAGTAGCGGCATCCAACTGGTCCTGATATTCCTGATTCTGATAGGTGCGCTTTTCTGTCAATGCCCAGCCAGCACCTTCACGATAGCCTTCCAGCCACCAGCCGTCGAGTACGGAGAAGTTCACCACACCGTTCATCAGCGCCTTCTCACCGGAAGTACCGGATGCTTCGAGCGGACGTGTCGGAGTGTTCAACCAGATGTCTACACCCGATACCAAACGGCGTGCCAACTGCATATCGTAGTTTTCGAGGAAAATAATCTTACCCAAGAACTCAGGACGGCGTGAGATTTCAATAATTCTCTTAATCAGCCCCTGTCCTGCACCATCGTGCGGGTGGGCCTTACCTGTGAACAGGAATTGTACCGGATAGTCGGGATTGTTCACAATCTTGGACAGACGTTCCAAATCGGTGAACAGCAAATGCGCACGCTTATAAGTGGCGAAACGACGTCCGAAACCAATCAGCAATGCATTCGGGTTGATCTTGTCCAACAGAGACACAACGCGTGAAGGGTCTCCCTGATTATTCAACCATGTCTTGCGATATTCCTTGCGAACATAGTCAATCAGCTTATTCTTCATAGCCATGCGCGTCTTCCAGATTTCTTCATCAGCTACATTGTAAATAGCTTCCCAAATCTTAGGATTGGACTGGTCATACCAGAAGTTCTCATCGAAATGTGCGGCATAAAGCTGTTTCCATTCCGTTGCACTCCATGTGGGGAAGTGTACACCGTTCGTAACGTAACCCACGTGCATTTCTTCCGGGAAGTAGCCTTTCCAGATAGGAGCAAACATCTCCTGAGAGACTTTTCCATGCAACCAGCTTACACCATTCACTTCCTGAGAAGTGTTGCAAGCAAATACGGACATACAGAAGCGTTCGCCCTTGTCGCCCGGATTGTTGCGGCCAAGATCCATAAGGTCATCCCAAGTGATGCCCATTTTGGAAGGATAACCACCCATGTACTTGCCGAAAAGACCTTCGTCGAAGTAATCGTGACCAGCAGGAACCGGAGTGTGTACGGTGTAGAGAGATGAAGCGCGTACCAATTCAATGGCCTGATCGTAGGTCAGCCCTTCGGCTACGTAGTCGCAGATGCGCTGTACGTTGATCAACGCTGCATGTCCTTCGTTACAATGATATACATCTTTCTTGATACCCAGTTTCTTCAGAGTAAGAATACCGCCGATACCGAGCAGGATTTCCTGCTTCAGACGGTTTTCCCAATCACCGCCATAAAGCTGATGAGTGATAGAGCGGTCGAACTCGCTGTTCATCTCATTATCCGTATCAAGCAGATAGAGAGAGATACGGCCCACGTTTACTCTCCAAAGGAAAGCGTGTACGTAATAATCCAAATAAGGAACATCCACCACAATCTGATTGCCGTTTTCATCCAATACGCGGTCGATAGGCAACTGACCGAAGTTCTGAGCTTCGTAATTGGCAATCTGCTGCCCATCCATAGCCAAGGTTTGAGTGAAATAGCCGTAACGGTACAGGAAACCGACAGCACACAAATCCACATTGCTGTCAGAAGCCTCTTTCAAATAGTCACCGGCAAGTACACCCAGACCACCGGAATATATCTTCAATACATGATTCAAACCGTACTCCATGCTGAAATATGCAACAGAAGGACGATTGCTATCAGGTTTCACATCCATGTAATTGCGGAACTTGGAATATACATCTTCCATTCTACGCAAAATAACTTTGTCTTTAGCAAGTGCTTCGAGCTTGGCATAGCTCATACGTTCCAGCAGCAGAACAGGGTTCTGTCCCACTTCTTTCCAAAGTACAGGGTCAAGGTCTTTGAACAATTCAGTAGCTTCATAATTCCATGACCACCAAATGTTACGTGCAAGTTCGGACAATTTCTCCAACTCAACAGGGATGTGAGACTTTACATTCACATCTTTCCAGTTCGGAGTGTTTACATTACTAACTTTAATCTTCATTGTATGATTACTTGATTGATTAATATTTCTTTTCATCAGCCTAACTGACGCTTCATCGCATTGCGCAATGCAATATCGTAGGCCTCATAATAATATTGTATGAAATGTTTCCATAAAGCCTGCTCCGCCACTTGGGCTGCACGCTTACGGATTTCTTTGATTTCCGCATCTGTCTTTGTGGAGAACATAGCTATCGTATCCTTAATGCCGTCTGCCACTTCGGAATAGTTATAGTCCGAACGGTGCAGCACTTCTACTCCGTCGTCGATGCCATGCTGGTTCTTGAGGCTATTCACCCAAAGTCCGAAACCGGCAAGATCAGTCGTAATAGTCGGTACGCGAAAAGCCACGCTCTCCAACGGAGTGTATCCCCAAGGCTCATAATAGGAAGGATAAACGCTCAGATCCTCTCCCAATATCAAGTCGTAATAGTGCTTGTTGAGAATTCCATCTTTGCCGTCCTGATAGCAAGGAACAAAAATAACTTTCACCTTATCTTCGGGACGGTTGTTCATACCGAGGTACTTCAACATATCCAAGACTTGGTCATGCGTCATATTGTGCAGCCAGTGTGTAATGAAAGGCACTTCCAAAGGAGTGGTATAATGTTCGTCCTTCTTTTTCAGACGTCGCTGCAGGTCCTCACGAGGATCACCCACCCAACTGGGAACGTTGACGAAAGCCAGCACTTTCTTTTTCAGATTCTTATCGCGATTCAGACGGTTCAATGATTCCAAGAACACATCGATGCCTTTATTCTTGAACTCGTAGCGCCCGCTTGTTCCTATAATGAGTGTATCATCATCGAACTCCTGCCCCAAAAGACTATTTGCCACACGCAGCATAACGGCACGTGCGCGCTTGCGCTTACCGGTAAATGTAGCACCTTTAGGAACGAAATCGTCCTCGAAACCGTTCATAAGGATTACATCGGCAGGCTTGTCAAGCAACTCCTTACATTCATTATTGGTAATTTCGCTTACGGTAGTAAAGCAATCGACATAATGGGCGGTCTGTTTCTCAATGGAATGTTTGGACTCCATGTTCAGCTCCTGCGCCATTTGATCGCCATTGTAAGCAAAAAGATAATCGTACAGCGGCTTGTTGTTACCCGCAATAGAGCGTCCTATCGAAGTGGCGTGGGTGGTAAATATTGTAGCAATCTCAGGAACGGCAGTCTGCAAATAAAGTGCAGCCATGCCTGTCATCCACTCATGCGCCTGAAACACCACTTTATCCGTTTCCGTCAAATTATACCGATAGAAACTCTCCACCACCTTTCCGGTGGCATATGCAAACATGGAGGCTTCATCATAGTCACCGTATGCATGCAGGGAGTCCACTTGATAGTGTTCCCACATTTCCGTATAAATTTCATTCTTTTGTGCAAAGAAAGGTTGGAAATCAACCAGTATGACAATAGGCTCACCCGGAATATTCCAGCGGCCTACGCGGACAGAGAGGTTATCTTTTTCAATAGCATATTTTTTCCATGCGGCACAAAGGTTCTGGGACTCGATAAATAAAGGATTCTCTTTCCCTTGCCAAAAATCCGGACCCACAAAAAATACTCTATCGTGAAAGTTTGTCTGCAAAGTGTTTGCTCTGGTAGACAACACTGTATAGATACCGCCCACTTTATTACACACTTCCCAACTCGCTTCGAAGATGTAATCGGGGGTAAGTAGCTCTTTAACCATATATGTTATAATCTCTTTATCATAATTACGGCTGCAAAAGTACGCATTATTCTTTGAAAAATAGCCTTTTAATCGAAAAAACTGATTAAAAGACTATATACAATCGTTTGCATAAATGTTATCGATAACGATGAAAGCCCGTCAAATCAGGGAATGGAGAAAGGACAGCACTGAACGGGAAAAACAAAAGACAAGAATTAAAGTAAAGGATATTGAAAAGCCCCGGAATTTCACAGGGACATTCCGAGGCTTTCAATATCTTTTAATACTTCTTTAGGCGGTCAGCGCACTACCGATCAAGAAGGTAGCAGCCAAAGCTACGATAGCATAAAGTTCAGGGAATACAGCAAGAATCAGCGTATTGCTGAACACATCATGTCCCTGTCCGATAGCAGCGATACCATTGGCACAAACCTGTCCCTGACGGATAGCCGAGAACAAAGCAACCAATCCTAAAGCAATACCTGCACCAAGAATAGCGGCTGCCTGAATAGCCGTCATGCCCGGAGTAAGAATACCGAAAATAGTCTGGAACATAAAGTAACCGGCGAAACCATACAATCCCTGAGTACCGGGAAGGGCTGTCAACACCAAGAAGTTACCAAACGCGCTATCGTTTTTCTTCAATGCACCAATAGCTGCATTACCGGCAATTGTCACACCATAGGCACTACCGATACCTGACAAACCAATCATCACTGCAATGCCAATATAGGCAATCAATAAATTCATTTCCATAATTTTATTCGTTTTTTATTGTTTATATTTTTATTTATTTCTCTTTATAAAGCCCATGTCATTTCCACACTGCCTTATCTCTCAATTTTAATTCTTAAATTTCATTTTTTAAACGGCTTGTACTCCTTCCCACCGCCTTCATATCCTGAGTTCTTGAAGAATTCCACAAAGGTCAGACGCATAGGATGAACCATCGCACCCAGCACATTCATAAAGATGTTGATGGCATGGCCTATAACGAATATCAATACCATTACAATAGGTCCTGCAATAACATTATCAGGGCTCATGCCCACCGCCAAACTATTGAACACGCCTGCCAGGATGCCACCCGAAAGCCCAAGGGCAAACAAGCGCACATACGACAATACATCACCAAGTAAACCGGTAGCCATATTGTAGGAATCCCAAAGCCCAAGTCCGATATTGAGGAATATATTCTTTCCCGGACTGTTGTAGAGGAAAATCATGGCTGCCGCTACACCAAGGATGCACAAATGCACCGTACCACCCAGCGGCATCACTTCCGGTAATAGGGCCCCCATTCCACAGGAGATCAACAGTATGATCCAGCCTATTGTAGCTACGGCATACTTAATTCCGAACTGAATACCCTGGTTTACAGCTTTCAGCACCATACCGAACAAGATCTGTACCACACCGAGTATCAATGACAGCTGGAACATATCATTATTGTCCATAAACAAGGTTTCTTTCATTTTCTGGAAGAAAGGCAGGTCAATATCGTAGATGTTCGCTCCGAAAAATGTACCCGTCAATAATCCGCAGAAGAAAGTGGATGCCGCCAATACTTGTATCAATGAAAGAACAGGCCTCATTGTCGCACTAATATTCTTGGCAAACAGGCGATACAAGGTAGCTCCCAAAAATAAGAACAACCCGTATCCGGAGTCTCCCAGGCACAAACCGAAGAACACCATAAAGAAAGGTGCAAAGAAAGGAGTCAAATCCAACTCATTATACTTAGGCAACATATAGAGCTTGCATATCGGCTCGAACCATGCAAAGAAACCTTTGTTGTTCAACTGTATAGGCACGTTGTCGCCCGGTACGGGGGATGTAACTTCGTAATACACATGCTGTGCATCAAGCCATGTGGAAATCTCTTCAATCCTGGAAGCCGGCGCCCAGCCTTGCAACAACATCAGCTTTTCTCCTGCAGTAGCCTCCGTATTCAGCATTACTTTAGAGAACTCCATATCGGTGTTCACCTCTTTCAAAGCAGCACGTAACGAAGGTAGTTCTTTTTCTGCAAGTCCTTTCAACTTCTTCTCATTGTCCGCCAAAGCCTGTTCTGTCTCGTCACAAAGAACCTGTACACGTTCCAGTGAACAAGACGGCAGCTTTGCCTGCTCCGCATCCAAATCCACACCTTCGGCATTTTTAGTTACCGTAACAAAATAGACACGAGAAGACAGGCGGTTGATAACCATTGCATTATAAGTCTCTTCCCATAGGTCATCGTAATTGCTTTCCGAACAGCTATAAAAGCCTACCGTCAGTCCGGCATCATGCAGACGTGACAGGCTTGCAGGTTCAAAGTTCCCCCAAGGTTCCAGCGCTGCTTTTTCTTTCTGGTAAGTTTGCAGCAATTGTTGCAACTTATTCTTTTCAGCCTGCAACTCATCCACTTCATTCAACACCTCCAAACCGCGAGCAGCCGAAGCTGCTGTTTCAGTTACCGCTGACTTGGCAGGCTTTAAAGCTTGCAGTAATTTTTCGGTCATCTGCAGACGACCAGACAGACGAATACTGTCCTGCAATTCTGTATTGTCGGCAACGCCTTGTTGCTTTTCAGCGACGTGCACCACACCGAGGTCGCGCACACCATTCAGGAATGTCTCGTACTCCTTATGATATACAAGGAACGTGAGCTTCTTCATTTTTGTAATCATGCTTCTGTCTCCTTCCTTTTCTCTTGGTGGGACTTCATGATTTTCTGCGATGACTTGGAGAGGTTCTCCTCATCTTCCATAAATCGTTTGATTTTGCGCAGTGCATCCTGATAGCCCGGAATCTGTACTTTCTCAAAAAGATTCACCTTCTGGGTGGTCTTTTTACGCGCATGTTCCAACAAATTCAGCTTAGCAACGGTAAATTCCCGTTCAATGGCCGTATGTGCCAATTCCTTAAGCAAATGCAGCCCGTCTGCATACCATTTGGGCGCATTAAACAAGCTGTAAGGGCGTATTTCGAAATCTACATTTTCGAGTAACGGCACTCTTACACCGGCAATCTTCTTCACGCCAAGATGAACATCGTTAACCTTTATTAATGAGGCATCAAACTCATTCCAAAGGGCGAACATGGCTTCATAAGCTTGGATTTCCTTTTCCAACCTCGCATCCAATGCAGCCGCATCAGCCTTGCAGCGTTTCACCTCCATACGCAGGGCACTCTCCTTATTCTTAATGATAGGAAGCGTACGCACGCGCACCTTCAGTTGCTTTTCCAGCTGCTGGAGCGATGTTTTATTATATTGAAACTTAATAGCCACTTCGTTAATAATTAATGATTAGTGATTAGTTTTCTGATTGAGGCCAAAACTCGTCCACAAGCTCTTTCTTGATGTTCACCTCTTCCGGACGGAAATACTTACCGAACAAACTCCATGCCACATCAAGCATTTCTGTCGTATCGAGGTTTACGTCAATAGCCAGCAATTGATTGGAGTAATCCTTGGCAAAGGCAAGAGTACGTTCATCATAATTCGTCAGGTCGAAACCGTTTTCAAGTTTAGTCTTGGCATTGGCGGCATCGGCATACAAACGTACAGCAGCGTTCATCACCTGCGGATGGTCTTTACGCGTTTTCTTACCGGTAACGAGCTGTTTCAAGCGAGACAACGAACGGAACGGGTCAACAATAACCTTACCGATATCACTGTCACGACGAAGGAACAGCTGTCCCTCAGTGATATATCCCGTATTGTCAGGCACAGCATGCGTGATATCACCACCGGATAAAGTAGTCACAGCAATAATCGTGATAGAACCACCGCTGGGGAATTGCACCGCCTTTTCGTAAATCTTCGCCAAATCCGAATAAAGAGAACCCGGCATAGAGTCTTTAGACGGAATCTGGTCCATACGGTTGGATACAATCGCCAATGCATCCGCATAAGAAGTCATATCCGTAAGCAGTACCAATACCTTTTCATTATTGTTTACCGCAAAATACTCAGCAGCAGTCAACGCCATATCCGGAATCAACAGACGTTCTACGGGCGGGTTTTCGGTCGTGTTCATGAAGCTGACAATACGGTCGAGCGCACCGGCATTAGAGAATACATTCTTGAAATAGAGGTAATCGTCATTCGTCATACCCATACCTCCAAGGATAATCTTATCAGTTTCCGCACGCAAGGCCACATTTGCCATAACCTGATTGAAAGGTTGATCAGGGTCTGCAAAAAATGGAATTTTCTGTCCGGACACTAATGTATTGTTCAGGTCGATACCCGCAATACCGGTCGCAATCAGCTCGGAAGGTTGCTTACGACGGACCGGATTCACAGACGGACCGCCAATCTCCACTTCCTGACCTTCGATAGACGGACCACCATCAATAGGGTCACCAAAGGCGTTGAAGAAGCGTCCGGCAAGCTGATCACTCACCTTAATTGTAGGAGCTTTGCCCAAGAACACCACCTCTGCATTAGTCGGAATACCTTCCGTACCCTCAAAGACCTGCAAAGTCACATCGTCGCCGGCAATCTTAACCACCTGGGCCAGCTTGCCGTTTACGGTTGCCAACTCATCATACCCTACCCCCGTAGCTTTCAACGAGCACGTGGCTTTCGTTATCTGAGTAATCTTGGTATATATCTTTTGAAATGCTTTTGTTGCCATTTACTTATTTACTATTTATTCCCTACGGTCATGATACATCTTATATCTTTAACACATAGGAACGTTGACAATTTACTATTTACTATCTAAATCTCCGCTTGACGTTTTCCTATTTCCTACCTGCAACTTCACTTCATGCACCTGCGTCTGCAAGGCCAAATTGCAAATAATATAACAGTTAAACTCTCAGACTTTACGTTCCGCTACCAATTCCTGCAGTTGCTTGTAGAACTTGTCATACTCTTCCGACTTGAACTTCGAATAGTTCATCTGTTTGCAGATATTTATCATCTTCTTGAAGTAATCCATTACCTCGTTGAAGTTATCGAACTCAAATTCTGTATGGCAGATATCAATAATCATGTTCAGAATATCTTCCTGACGTTCCATAGGAGTTACAGCATCAATCTCATCGAAAGCATCCTGCTGTAAGATAACAAAGTCGATCAATTCTGACTTCCAGAAAATTACGTGATATTCCACCGGCACACCGTCGTCACCCAGAATATTGATTTGCTCTGCAATCTCCTTACCACGCTGTAAACGGGTCTTGACCTCATTCACCTTAGTAATCCATTCGCCGTTGATGCGTTTGGCTATATAATCTTCAAATTCCGGATACTCAATATATTTGGAATACGAATCAATCGGATTAACGGCAGGATAACGCTTCTTGTCCGCACGATCTTGTTCAAGAGCATAGAAACAACGGGCTACTTTCTTAGTATTCTCTGTTACAGGCTCTTTTAAGTTACCACCGGCAGGAGATACTGTACCGATGAAAGTAATAGAACCCGTTTCACCGTTATTCAGTCTCACATATCCTGCACGACCGTAGAAATTGGAAATGATAGAGGACAAATCCATAGGGAAAGCATCAGGACCGGGCAATTCTTCCATACGATTGGACATTTCACGCAAAGCCTGAGCCCAACGGGAAGTAGAGTCTGCCATCAGTAAGACTTTCAATCCCATGCTACGATAATATTCGGCAATTGTCATGGCTGTGTATACAGAAGCTTCACGAGCAGCCACCGGCATATTAGAAGTATTGGCAATGATGATAGTACGCTCCATGAGCTTGCGTCCTGTATGAGGGTCAACCAACTCAGGGAATTCAGTAAAGATTTCCACAACCTCGTTGGCACGTTCACCACAAGCAGCAATGATTACAATATCAGCTTCCGCCTGCTTGGATATAGCATGCTGGAGCACCGTTTTACCTGTACCGAACGGTCCGGGAATAAATCCTGTACCTCCCTCTACTATAGGATTGACCGTATCAATCACACGTACGCCGGTTTCCAACAATTTGAAAGGACGAGGTTTTTCTTTATAATTCGTCATGGCACGTTTCACAGGCCACTTCTGAATCATATTTACCTTAACTTCATTCCCTTCTTCATCAGTCAGGACAGCAATTGTATCCTCAATGCCGTAATCACCTTCCTCAACAATAGACTTGACAGTGCATACTCCTTTCTGTTCAAAAGGGACCATGATTTTCAATGGCTGGAAATTTTCATCTACTTGACCCAGCCATGCTGCCGCTTCCACTTGATCTCCGACTTTAGCCAAAGGTACAAAATGCCATTTGCTTTCCTTATCCAACGGATACGTGTACTGTCCGCGTTTCAGAAAAACACCATCCATCTTGTCGAGGTCATTTTGCAGACCATCGTAGTTTTTAGAAAGCATACCAGGACCCAATGTCACTTCAAGCATGTGTCCAGTAAACTCTGCTTCGGCTCCTACTTTCAATCCGCGAGTGCTTTCAAACACCTGCACATAAACCTGAGTGCCTACCACTTTAATAACCTCCGCCATCAATCTGTCTCCGCCAGTCGAGATATAACAAATCTCGTTCTGTGCCACAGGACCGTCAACGGTGAGGGTTACCATATTAGCTATTACGCCACTAACAGTTCCTTTTGTTGCCATATAATTTTATAATTTATTTTATCTGAATTCTGCGGGTATCTGTACTTCATCCTTTAGTGTAGCAATAATACTACGAAACAATTGACTACCCTTTTCTTTATCCAATGAGATCCAACGCTCTATCATTTCAAGCTGTAATAGAAAAACAAACAAACGCTCCACAGTGAAATAATTAAAGAAAGTAGCTTCCTCCATCCAATTCCACCGCAATAGGTCTATTTTTTTCTCTCGCTCCACCAGCTCTTCCGTTTCACTGATTTTCACCAATATATCCAGCCATTCCACTTCACCACTCAGGCCGAAATCTCGAGCACCGGATGTACGCAAAGCTTCACAAACTTCCGTATCTCCCACTATCAACGGAGCTACATCCACTTTGAACTTTCGTGCTGTCAATGCGACCAATACATTATTAATCACAAGATTAAAACTAAACCATGCAGACACAAACTTGTTTTTGCACTTCATGGCATAGGCATAATAAAGTGCTGCCAGACGATCTTCATGTAGGAAGTCATCTTCAACAGAGATATTGAAATACTCGGAAATAAAAGTAGACAGATAAGACGGAAACATACGCTCAGACACTTCACCACCTTCTTTCAGCAATGAAATGTACTCTGCCAGTTCTTCCGCTGAATAATTCCCACGCGGATCAATAGCTGCATCCTTGTCTTTCAACAGTTTCAAGACATTCGCATTGTCAAATTGAAGATAAAACAAGTCTATCAACATTCTATCTTCCTCTGACAAAGCCGAATACAGTTCCGACTTGAAATCAGCTACCGTATAGCTCAATTTGCTATCCTCCAAAGTGAGTTCTGGCAAACCGGCTACCAAGTAATAATATTTACTCATAATCCTGAAGGGAATTAAAACAGCATCTCCACTAATTGCGGACGCAAGAATTCTTTAAAGTAATTCATAAATTCTTCCTCACCGAAGTTCACTTTATAAGAACCGTCAGCCGGCGAGACAGAGAAAAGTGTCTTGATACCATTCACTTGTTCAATCCTCACACCTTTATCCAATAAATCTTTAGCCTGAACAGCGAAATATTTCTTCAAGCCTTCCGCATCCGGTGTTGAAATTACGATAGGTTCGTTTACACTCCATTTAGATGCCAATGCAACAATAAAAGCATTAAGAAAATCTTTGTTTGCAGCAAAAGCCTTTACATCAGCACTTACAATCTTATTCGTTACTAAAGTAGCGATTTCAGATTTCAAAGCATTCACAGCTTGGCCAGCAAATAATTTTAACTCTGATTTGGTATTCTCAGCCAACTCATCAGCAGACTTATGAGCAGTAGCTAAAATAGAATCAGCTTCTTTCTGTGCATTTTCTACAATTTTCTTGGCCTCTTCCTGAGCTTTTGTGATGAGTTTTTGGGCTTCTTCATTGCCTTTTTCCACCCCTTCACGATAAATCTTATCGGTTAGCTCTTGAATCTTGTTTTCCATATCTTACAGGAATTATTATATGATTTATTACAATATTAATTGCATGATTATTTTTCCGTTCTTATTAGATTCACGCCAAAATTACGAAAAACCATTTGATATTAGACAAAAAGAATGAAATAAAAGTCGCCCATTTTCCTAAAAAACATCGTTTTTCACCAATTTTGTTCTGTAAAGATAACAATAAGATAACAAAGAAAAAAGAAATAAGGAGTGAAACCGGAAAAAAGACAGATGAAAGGGTAATATCCGGACACAAAAAAAGCCCCTGTATCTTCCGATACAAGGGCTTCATCAAAAACGGCGACTACCTACTCTCCCACTGTTACGCAGTACCATCGGCGTGACTGAGCTTAACTTCTCTGTTCGGAATGGGAAGAGGTGGAACCTCAGTGCTATAGTCACCTGAATAAGGCAGACATGATGTGAAAAAAGTAAAGCAACCACCGGCAATACTACGAAAACCGGTACGCTGAACGTATATACCACCCATACTGGGTAAAACCAAAAGTGAACGGGCAATTAGTAATGCTCGGCTATGACATCGCTGCCTGTACACCTGCATCCTATCAACGTCATCGTCTTTGACGACCCTAAGAAATCTAATCTTGTGGCTGGCTTCGTACTTAGATGCTTTCAGCACTTATCCAATCCCGACTTAGATACCCGGCAATGCACCTGGCGGCACAACCGGTAAACCAGAGGTCAGTCCAACACGGTCCTCTCGTACTAGTGTCAGAGCCACGCAAATTTCATACGCCCACGATAGATAGAGACCGAACTGTCTCACGACGTTCTGAACCCAGCTCGCGTGCCACTTTAATGGGCGAACAGCCCAACCCCTTGGGACCTTCTCCAGCCCCAGGATGTGACGAGCCGACATCGAGGTGCCAAACCCCTCCGTCGATATGAGCTCTTGGGAGGGATCAGCCTGTTATCCCCGGAGTACCTTTTATCCTTTGAGCGATGTCCTTTCCATACAGAAACACCGGATCACTATGCTCTAGTTTCCTACCTGATCGACTTGTGAGTCTCCCAGTCAAGCGCCCTTATGCCATTACACTCTACCGACGGTTACCAATCGTCGTGAGGGCACCTTTAGAAGCCTCCGTTACGCTTTTGGAGGCGACCACCCCAGTCAAACTACCCACCAAACAGTGTCCTCGCAGCGCGAGTTAGAACTCAAATAATCAAAGGGCCGTATTTCAACAGCGGCTCCACAAATACTGGCGTACCTGCTTCAAAGCCTCCGGCCTATCCTACACATCAATTACCCAAATTCAATGTTAAGCTATAGTAAAGGTTCACGGGGTCTTTTCGTCCCATCGCGGGTAATCGGCATCTTCACCGATACTACAATTTCACTGAGCTCACGGTTGAGACAGCGTCCAGATCATTACACCATTCGTGCAGGTCGGAACTTACCCGACAAGGAATTTCGCTACCTTAGGACCGTTATAGTTACGGCCGCCGTTTACTGGGGCTTCAATTCAATGCTTCTCTTGCGATGACATCTCCTCTTAACCTTCCAGCACCGGGCAGGTGTCAGGCTGTATACTTCATATTTCTATTTTGCACAGCCCTGTGTTTTTGTTAAACAGTTGCCTGGACCGATTCTCTGCGCCTCACCATCACTGATGAGGACCCTTTATCCCGAAGTTACAGGGTCAGTTTGCCTAGTTCCTTAACCGTGAATCACTCAAGCGCCTTAGTATATTCAACCCGACTACGTGTGTCCGTTTACGGTACGGGTACCGTTAGGATTAAGTTTAGCGGATTTTCTTGGAAGTATGTTTACACGCACTATTACATTGTTCGAAGAACGCTGTATACTATCAGGTTCGACTCTTCCTGCGGATTTGCCTACAGGAATCAACATCTACACCCTTCAACCATCTATTCCGTCAGATGGCGGCGCTGTCACTGCTCCGTCTCCACATCACTCCTAAAGGTAGTACAGGAATATTAACCTGTTCTGCCATCGGCCTCGCCGTTCGGCTGAGCCTTAGGACCCGACTAACCCTGATCCGATTAGCGTTGATCAGGAAACCTTAGTCTTTCGGCGAGGGGGTTTCTCACCCCTTTATCGTTACTTATACCTACATTTGCTTTTCCACACGCTCCAGCAAAGCTCACGCTTCACCTTCGACGCAGAGTGGAATGCTCCCCTACCGATGTTTACACATCCCAAAGCTTCGGTAGAATACTTAATGCCCGATTATTATCCACGCCAAACTCCTCGACTAGTGAGCTGTTACGCACTCTTTAAATGAATGGCTGCTTCCAAGCCAACATCCTAGCTGTCTTAGCAATCTGACTTCGTTAGTTCAACTTAGTATTCATTTCGGGACCTTAGCTGTTGGTCCGGATTGTTCTCCTTTAGGACATGGACCTTAGCACCCATGCCCTCACTCCTGACATAGAACTGACACGCATTCGGAGTTTGTCAAGACTTGATAGGCGGTGAAGCCCTCGCATCTTATCAGTCGCTCTACCTCATGTCAGTATAAGTCAAGGCTGCACCTAAATGCATTTCGGGGAGTACGAGCTATCTCCAAGTTTGATTAGCCTTTCACCCCCACCCTCAAGTCATCCAGAAGCTTTTCAACGCTTATTGGTTCGGTCCTCCAGATGGTGTTACCCATCCTTCAACCTGCTCAAGGGTAGATCACTTGGTTTCGCGTCTACTCCTTCCGACTATACGCCCTGTTAAGACTCGCTTTCGCTTCGGCTGCAGATCTCAAGATCCTTAACCTTGCCGGAAAAAGTAACTCGTAGGTTCATTATGCAAAAGGCACGCCGTCACTCTTGCGAGCTCCGACCGCTTGTAGGCGCATGGTTTCAGGAACTATTTCACTCTTCTGTTCGAAGTGCTTTTCACCTTTCCTTCACAGTACTGGTTCACTATCGGTCTCTCGGGAGTATTTAGCCTTACCGGATGGTCCCGGCAGATTCACGCAGAATTCCTCGTGCTCCGCGCTACTCAGGATACCACTAGGCTTAGGTTGGCTTCGCATACGCAGCTATCATGCTCTATGGCTGTACTTTCCAGAACATTCTGCTCACCAACTTTCATGCCACAACGTGGTCCTACAACCCCACATATGCCGTAACATAGGTGGTTTGGGCTGATCCCCGTTCGCTCGCCACTACTAGGGGAATCATTATTTATTTTCTTTTCCTGCAGGTACTAAGATGTTTCAGTTCCCTGCGTTAGCCTTCTGCTATGCAGAATGATTGGTCTTCAACCAACCGGGTTGTCCCATTCGGAAATCTCCGGATCAAAGGTTATTTGCACCTACCCGAAGCTTATCGCAGCTTATCACGTCCTTCATCGCCTCCGAGAGCCAAGGCATCCGCCATGCGCCCTTGCTTACTTTTAGTCTTACCGACAACGTATGGTCGATATATACTTTCAGCTTTAACTTTACTTTTTTACGTTACATCATGTCAAAGATCGTTTTATCAGGGATTAACAATGGAATGTCAGCTGTTAAGCGACAACGCCACTATTAATATGATAAGAGTGGAGAATAACGGATTCGAACCGTTGACCCCCTGCGTGCAAAGCAGGTGCTCTAGCCAGCTGAGCTAATCCCCCTTCGTTTCCGAAGTAGTCCCAGGCAGAGTTGAACTGCCGACCTCTACATTATCAGTGTAGCGCTCTAACCAACTGAGCTATAGGACTGTCAGTCAAACCCTCACCCTAAGGCTCGGCTTCTACTTTCTCTTTATATCAATAAACAATCTTCGCAGTACAAGAGGTTCTTATGGAAGCAAACTTCAAGAACCAGCTTCTTTATCTGTAAGAGCGTCGCTCCAGAAAGGAGGTGTTCCAGCCGCACCTTCCGGTACGGCTACCTTGTTACGACTTAGCCCCAATCACCAGTTTTACCCTAGGACGCTCCTTGCGGTTACGTACTTCAGGTACCCCCGGCTTTCATGGCTTGACGGGCGGTGTGTACAAGGCCCGGGAACGTATTCACCGCGCCGTGGCTGATGCGCGATTACTAGCGAATCCAGCTTCATGGAGTCGGGTTGCAGACTCCAATCCGAACTGAGAGAGGTTTTTGGGATTAGCATCCTGTCGCCAGGTAGCTGCCTTCTGTACCCCCATTGTAACACGTGTGTAGCCCCGGACGTAAGGGCCGTGCTGATTTGACGTCATCCCCACCTTCCTCACATCTTACGACGGCAGTCTCCATAGAGTCCTCAGCATGACCTGATAGTAACTATAGATAAGGGTTGCGCTCGTTATGGCACTTAAGCCGACACCTCACGGCACGAGCTGACGACAACCATGCAGCACCTTCACAGCGGCCCGAAGGCTGTAATGTTTCCACTACATTCCGCTGCAATTTAAGCCCGGGTAAGGTTCCTCGCGTATCATCGAATTAAACCACATGTTCCTCCGCTTGTGCGGGCCCCCGTCAATTCCTTTGAGTTTCACCGTTGCCGGCGTACTCCCCAGGTGGAATACTTAATGCTTTCGCTTGGCCGCTGACTGTGTATCGCCAACAGCGAGTATTCATCGTTTACTGTGTGGACTACCAGGGTATCTAATCCTGTTTGATACCCACACTTTCGAGCATCAGCGTCAGTTACAGTCCAGTAAGCTGCCTTCGCAATCGGAGTTCTTCGTGATATCTAAGCATTTCACCGCTACACCACGAATTCCGCCTACCTATGCTGCACTCAAGGCGCCCAGTATCAACTGCAATTTTACGGTTGAGCCGCAAACTTTCACAACTGACTTAAGCACCCGCCTACGCTCCCTTTAAACCCAATAAATCCGGATAACGCTCGGATCCTCCGTATTACCGCGGCTGCTGGCACGGAGTTAGCCGATCCTTATTCATACGGTACATACAAAGGGTATGCATACTCCACTTTATTCCCGTATAAAAGAAGTTTACAACCCATAGGGCAGTCATCCTTCACGCTACTTGGCTGGTTCAGACTCTCGTCCATTGACCAATATTCCTCACTGCTGCCTCCCGTAGGAGTTTGGACCGTGTCTCAGTTCCAATGTGGGGGACCTTCCTCTCAGAACCCCTATCCATCGTTGACTTGGTGGGCCGTTACCCCGCCAACTATCTAATGGAACGCATCCCCATCGATAACCGAAATTCTTTAATAGTGAAACCATGCGGTTTTAATATACTATCGGATATTAATCTTTCTTTCGAAAGGCTATCCCCGAGTTATCGGCAGGTTGGATACGTGTTACTCACCCGTGCGCCGGTCGCCATCAATTGAAGCAAGCTTCAATCATGCTGCCCCTCGACTTGCATGTGTTAAGCCTGTAGCTAGCGTTCATCCTGAGCCAGGATCAAACTCTTCATTGTAAAAGTATTGTTAATCACTCCAAAGAGTGGTTCTTGCTCTGTTCAGGACGCTCGAATTTAAAAAAGCTTTTCAATTACCTATATATTATAAGTATTGACGGTTCTTTTTTTTACCCAGATACATAATCTTAAAGATTAAGAATGTACCTGCTCTTGTACTACTTGTATTGTTTATGTAAATCTGTTCAAAGATCGCTTGTTTTACGATTGCTTTTCTTTTCAAAAGCGGATGCAAAGGTAAGGACTTTATTTCATATCTTCCAAATATTTTCGGAAGTTTTTTTTTATTTTTTTTCTTTCTTCAAGTCATCTCTCTTGCGAAAGGAAGAACAAAGAAAAAGAACTGTCGTTACCGCCCGGATTTCAAAAAGATTGTCAAACAACGCTGCTCTCATTTTGAAAGCGGGTGCAAAGGTAAGAACTTTATTTCATATACTCCAAATAAATCTGAAGTTTTTTTTTCATTTTTCTTTTTAAAGGCGGTATTCATGAAACAAACAGCACCAAATAACAAGAAAAAAGGAAGGGTTCCTACTCCGTTTCTGTCAGAATGTCAAACTATCGCCGCCCCCGTTCTCGAAAGCGGATGCAAAAGTAGCGGATTTGGGAATACGCACCAAATATACAAGGACTTTTTTATCAGAAATATCAAAACTTTTTCATAAATGACTGATTGACAAACAGGTTGCAGAACATGATTTTTAAAAGGAAAACAAAGGGGGAAGGAAGACACACAATATATATACACACGCACGTACGGGCAGGCGCGTGGGAGGGCATAAGGACGGGCGATTTTAAGGCGGATATTACATGTAAAAGCCACATAACAGCGGTTTAGTCATTACAACCACAAAACGGACACCCAAATAGCCACCTTATTACGCTTGTTATCAGCAACTTGAACAGGCCCAACAACCACCCCTACAACCAACAAACGGACACAATATAAATAATAAGAAGATAAGATATACTATCGTATATCTACCGGACAACCCAAAAAAGAAAGGAAGAGGCGCGGAAAGGAAGAGAAAATGCAGGGGAAGGAGCATAAAAAAGGGAAAAACAAAAGGATAATACGTTTGAGGAAAACGGATGATGCGTTTGAAGGAAACAGATGATGCGTTCGGGGCAAACGGATGATGTGTTCGGAGTAAACGGATGATGTGTTTGGAGTAAACTGAATTAGTCAAGACTTAATCTGACAGTTACGCATAAAAAGAGTAGATTTGTAACATAAAAGCAGATTAAGTTATGACCACATCAGAAAAAGTCATCAAGAACAAACTGGGACTGCTTGAGCTGTCCCAACAGTTGGGAAACGTGTCACGAGCCTGCAAGATCATGGGATACAGCCGTGACAGTTTTTATCGTTTCAAGGAACTGTACGAGCAGGGCGGAGAACTGGCCCTGCAGGAGATTTCCCGTAAAAAGCCGGTGATAAAGAACCGCGTGGAGGAGCGCATAGAGCAGGCTGTAGTGCAGATGGCCATAGACAACCCGGCTTTGGGACAAGTACGCGTATCCAACGAGCTGCGCAAGAAAGGCATACTCGTATCTCCCGGAGGAGTGCGCTCCATCTGGCTCAGGCATGACATGGAGACCTTCCAGAAACGCCTGAAGGCACTTTCGACCAAGGTGGAGCAGGAAGGCATCGTGCTTGACGAGAACCAGGTGGCCGCGCTGGAAAAAGCCAAGGCGGAGAAACAGGCACACGGGGAAATAGAGACTTATTATCCAGGCTTCCTTGTGGCGCAGGACACCTATTATGTAGGGTATATCAAAGGTGTCGGACACATTTATCAGCAGACCGTCATTGACACTTACTCCAAAATCGGATTTGCTAAGCTATACGACAGGAAGAACGCCCTTGTCGCTGCCGATATGCTCAATGACAGGATAGTGCCTTTCTTCGAGCAGCATGACCTGAAGCTGATGCGTATGCTCACAGACAGAGGAACGGAATACTGCGGAAACAGAGAAAACCACGAATATGAACTGTATCTGGCTGTGGAGGATATAGACCACTCTAAAATCAAGGCGAAAAGCCCGCAGACAAACGGCATCTGCGAGAGATTCAACAGAACCGTGCAGAACGAATTCTACGCCATCGCTTTCAGAAAGAAGATATACACCTCGATAGAACAACTGCAGGCAGACCTTGACACTTGGATGAACTCTTATAACACGCAAAGGACGCACTCCGGGAAATACTGTTTCGGGAAAACACCCATGCAGACTTTCCTCGAAGGAATGGAGGTGGCAAGGAGATATCAATTGCAGGATACAGGGAAAATACAACCTGATGAGCAAGTGATTGGCTCATCAGGTTGTGAGAGTGAGAATAATTGCGTATCTTCGCAGATGGCATCGGACACTTTTTTTGTCCGATAGTATAGAAAATGTCAGAACAAGTCTTGACTATTACAAGTAAACAGATCATCCGTTTTGCACCGGCACGACGATGCATGATTCTCTGAATTCATCATCTTTACCAGTCACTTAAATTTATACACACTGTACAAAGCCCTTCACTGCCTTTATCCGCAACGCTTGCGCAAAGATATCGGATGGAAGTTATGCAAGAAAAGTAAATATCTACAGTTATGACAGTGTAAGCATCTACCAAGTAATGGATTAAGGACGGAAAAGTGTAGTTTCTCACATGATTATACGGAGGAGCAGGAATCATAGCGGAGTCTCACTACGACAATCCCCCTGCCAAGACTTATGCACATAGAGAAAGGCTTCGAGCAGCAAGTCGGAGAACCACCGATTAAATTTAAGGTTAACAAAAAAGATTGGCTGTCTGAGAAGATAAAGTACACACCATATACACACTGACATGCGATATTTATAATAAGCACCCTAATTTTCATTCAGAAAAAGACATTTACAGTTGCCATTTCACCTATTTTTCAATTATCTTTGCGACATTAAATAATAAAGATAATATGCAAGAAAAGTCTCTTTCATAAATCCATTTGTTATATTCTCCACAAATTATACTTTATATATGAAAAAAACGAAAATCATAAAGCTGTTACCCGCTTATATATTATTGCCTTTGTTACTGAACACCAACACCGCATGCAGTAACGGGCAAGCAAGTATCAAACAATCAAAAGTGATTGAGACAGATACTATCACTACCCTCACACTCCCCACAATACCTGTTATGCTAAATACTACGGAACAGCGTGCAGACTATCTGGCACGCCACTACTGGGACAATGTGAACTTTGCCGACAGCAACTACATACACCACCCCGAAGTGACAGAGCAAGGCTGGGTGAACTTCATTGACATCCTGCAGTTAGTACCCGCCTCTACTGCCGACATTGCCCTGAAAACCTTACTTACACAGGCAGAAAAAGAAAAGAAATGCTATATGTACCTGACGTCTCTTGCTGACAAATATCTGTATGACCCCAACTCACCGATGCGCAACGAAGAATTGTACATCTCCGTCTTGGACGCTATGCTGAAATCCCCCATTTTGGACGATACAGAGAAAATACGACCGAAAGCACGTCGATCCCTGGCACAGAAGAACCGCATAGGTACTAAAGCACTGGACTTCACTTATACACTTGCCAACGGGAAACAAGGCACGCTGTACGCCCTAAAAGCGCCCTACACACTGCTCTTCATCAATAATCCCGGCTGCCATGCCTGCAATGAAACGATTAAAGCCTTGAAGCAGAGCCCTACCATAAGCCAAGCCATTGCGCAGCACAAGGTGAAGGTTCTTTCCCTCTACCCGGATATAGATCTGGCAGAATGGCAGAAGCACCTCTCCGATTTTCCCAGTGACTGGATTAACGGATACGACAAAAAACAGATGATTGATCAAAAGAACCTATACGATCTGAAAGCAATTCCCACTCTGTATCTGCTGGACAAGGACAAAACAGTACTGCTGAAAGATGCCACAGCCGAAGAGATCGAAGAATATTTGCAGAAGAATATTTGAAAAAGAATCCGCCATTCGGGACACAACAAAGACCAGCTCTTCATGATAGAAAATAACCTTCTTCGTTGTGCTTCGAATGACGGATAGCAATAAAATTTACGTCTCAGCTACACGCTATTCTATGATTTTTGCATCTTCGATGTCAACATCTGAAGTTTTATCGCCGGCAACCGGTGCTTTTGGACGGAGACGGGTAAACTTAAACCAGTTTATCAATTCCGAAACCGCATAAACCAAACTGGTGATCCCTATAATTATAAATGCCGTAGAACGCACTCCGGTAGGATTGAACAAAGCAATCAGTCCGGCAAGCAATATCAACACCGGAACAACATAAAACCCACCCGGTACGGGTGTCCACCGTCGGGCAGCCGAAAGCGATGCTATCTGCTGCACACCGCCCATCACAAGAATAAAGCCCAATACAAACGTCAACAAATCGGCAAAAAAGCCGGGCATAATAATCAGCCATAGCCCGAATAGCAAGCTACCTACTCCCTCTACAGGAAAACGGCGGCGCACCTCGGCTGCCTGAGCATAATATCCTATGATACTGATGAGCGAAGGTACAAGAAAAATTACACCAATCGTTATCACAAAATAATCGCCGGCCTGATCGGGGAACATCACCAATACCAAGCCAATAACCAGCGCACATATCGCACGCAAGAATGAATAACTTAATCCTTTCATGAGTCTTTGATTTTTTGCGAAGATACATTATTTATCCAAACACTCCCGCATGATGATACGAAAAAAATCAATTTACATTGAGCCATGCGTTCAAGTCTTCGGCAATAAAAAGCCAATATAGCAATAATACAATAGCAATAATTGCACCTACGGCAACCAAATGTTTTCGCTTCATAGTCTGTTCCTTTCTTTTAATATAAATAAATAACGGCTGTTAATTCTATAAAGAACAAAAATTCAGAAAGAATGTTCTTACATAAAAAAGTAAGATTTATTTTGGTAATTAAAACAATCTGTTTATATTTGCCCCCGTTAAAACAAAAAAAGACAATGAAAACAATATTCGTAAATACATATTGGTGGTGGCACCCATTACAACTCCGACAGTCGTAAGGGAGCAGTGCTCGTATGTATATATGTAATATGATAGATATTTAGAAAGAGCCCTGTCGCACCAAGCGACAGGGCTCTTTCTATTTAAATAAAGTTTGTCACTCTCTATGATTTCAACAGTAAATAGTAAATAGTTAATCGTAAAACAGTAAATAACATGGCAAGTTTCTTAGTTGACGAAGAAGGTTATTACGGAGAATTCGGTGGAGCATATGTCCCCGAAATACTCCACAAATGTGTAGAGGAATTGCAAAAAAACTATCTCAGTGTCCTGCAAAGTAAAGATTTCAGACAGGAATATGACTGGCTACTGCGTGACTACGTAGGACGTCCTTCTCCACTCTACCTTGCCCACCGCCTGTCGGAGAAGTACGGCTGCAAGATTTATCTGAAGCGAGAAGACCTGAACCATACCGGTGCCCACAAAATCAATAATACCATTGGTCAGATTTTACTGGCACGCCGCATGGGGAAGCGACGTATCATCGCTGAAACAGGTGCAGGCCAGCATGGGGTTGCCACTGCCACGGTTTGTGCCCTGATGAATATGGAGTGCATTGTATACATGGGCAAGACCGATGTAGAACGCCAGCGCATCAATGTAGAAAAGATGAAGATGCTGGGAGCAACTGTAATCCCCGTAACCAGCGGTAACATGACCCTGAAAGACGCTACCAACGAAGCCATACGCGACTGGTGTTGTCATCCGGCAGATACATACTACATTATCGGTTCCACCGTAGGTCCACACCCTTATCCCGACATGGTGGCACGCTTACAATCGGTCATCAGCGAAGAGATAAGAAAGCAGCTCATGGAAAAAGAAGGACGTGACTGTCCGGATTACCTCGTAGCCTGTGTAGGCGGCGGCAGTAATGCAGCCGGAACCATTTACCACTACATCGATGATGAACGCGTACAGATCGTGCTCGCTGAAGCCGGCGGCAAAGGAGTAGAAACCGGCATGACAGCCGCTACCATTGCCCTTGGCAAACTGGGTATCATTCATGGTGCACGCACCTACGTCATTCAAAATGAGGACGGGCAGATCGAAGAACCCTACTCTATCTCCGCCGGCCTAGATTATCCGGGCATCGGTCCCATGCACGCCAACCTTGCTGCGCAGAAACGCGCCATCGTACTCTCCATAAATGATGACGAAGCCATCCGCGCCGCCTATGAGCTGACAAAACTCGAAGGCATCATCCCCGCACTGGAAAGTGCCCATGCATTGGGTGCGCTGGAGAAACTGAACTTTAAAACCGACGATGTGGTTGTGCTGACAGTTTCGGGACGGGGAGACAAGGATGTGGAAACATATTTGAATTACAAATTATAAGTTGGAATAATGAAACAGTATAATTATCAGACAGTGAGCCGTACGATGCTTGGCGACCTGCACACTCCCGTAAGCACCTACCTGAAGGTGCGTGACATCTTTCCCCAAAGTGCACTCATGGAGAGTTCCGACTATCATGGCAGCGAGAACAGCCGTTCCTTCATCGGGCTTTGTCCGGTGGCAAGCTTCAGCATAGATCATGGAATCTCTGTATTCCGCTTGCCCGACGGTACGCGTGAAGAGCGCCCCATAACCGAGGAATACCATGTGGAAAATGCTTTGCATGACTTTCTCAATCGTTTCCACGTGAAGGGAGAATACAGTAATTATTACGGTCTGTACGGCTACACATCTTTCAATGCCGTACGGTATTTTGAGAACATCGCTGTCAAAGACAGTCGTGAAGCAACCAACGACGCGCCGGATATGCTATATATATTATATAAATACCTCATCGTCTTCAACGATTTCAAAAACGAGATGCTGTTGTTGGAGATGCTTGCTCCCGGCGAGAAAAGCGAACTGGACAAGGTGCAGAAAGCAATTCACAACCGCAACTACACTACTTATGGTTTCCGCGCTGTCGGCGAAACCACTTCTCCGCTGACGGATGAGGAACACAAAGCCAACATCCGGCGGGGCATAACCCACTGCCTGCGAGGTGATGTTTTTCAGATAGTCCTCTCCCGTCGTTTCGAGCAACGTTTCGTAGGCGATGACTTCAAGCTCTACCGCGCCTTGCGCAGCATCAACCCCTCGCCTTACCTGTTCTATTTCGACTTCGGAGGTTTCCGCATTTTCGGTTCTTCACCCGAAACACATTGTCGCATTGAAGGAACTCATGCCTACATAGATCCCATTGCCGGCACCACCAAACGCACCGGTAACCCGGAACAAGATGCCGTAAATGCACGACACCTGCACGACGACCCCAAAGAAAACGCAGAACATGTGATGTTAGTGGATCTTGCCCGTAACGACCTCAGCCGCAACTGCCATGACGTAAAAGTGGATTTCTACAAGGAAATGCAATATTACAGCCATGTCATTCACCTTGTGAGCCGCGTCAGTGGCACGCTGAACAATGATGCAGACCCTATTAAGACGTTCATTGACACTTTCCCCGCCGGAACACTGAGTGGTGCGCCGAAAGTCCGCGCCATGCAGCTCATCAGTGAACTGGAAACACACAACCGCGGTGCATACGGGGGCTGCATCGGCTTCATCGGCCTGAACGGAAGTCTGAATCAGGCAATCACCATCCGCACTTTCGTCAGTCGTAATGGAGTGCTATGGTTTCAGGCAGGCGGCGGCATTGTGGCCCAAAGCAATGATGAATACGAACTCCAAGAAGTGAACAACAAGTTAGGAGCATTGAAGAAGGCAATCATTATGGCAGAAAAAATGTAAAGAATTTCAAAATAATAAATAACCCCATGGTAGTAATCATAGACAATTATGACTCTTTCACCTACAACCTTGCACATCTGGTGAAAGAACTCGGCGCAAAGGTAGATGTGCTACGCAATGACCAATTCAAAATAGAAGAGCTGGAACAGTACGATAAAATCATTCTTTCTCCCGGCCCCGGCGTACCCGAAGAAGCCGGACTATTGCTGGATGTAATACGCACCTATTCCGGCAAGAAACCCATATTGGGCGTCTGTCTGGGCGAACAAGCTATCGGGCAGGTCTTTGGCGGACGGTTAGTCAACCTCAGCAAAGTGTTTCATGGCGTACAAACCGACATACAACTGACAGAGCCGGATTATATTTTCCGGGGACTGCCCGCAAGAATTCCCGTAGGACGCTATCACTCCTGGGTAGTAGATACGGAAAACTTTCCTGAAACGCTTGCCATTACCGCCGTCAGTCCCGAAGGGCAGATTATGGCATTGAAACATCGAGAATATGACGTCCGCGGTATTCAGTTTCATCCGGAATCCGTACTGACCCCCGACGGAAAACAAATAATGGCAAACTGGTTACAAGGTGATGAAAACATTACATCTCACAAAAGTAAATGACACATCCTATGAAAGCAATATTGACCCGTCTCTTCAACCATGAAGAGCTCACCACAGAGGAAGCCAGACAACTCCTCCTCAACATCAGCCGGGGAATATATCCCGAAGCTCAAGTTGCAGCATTACTTACTGTTTTTCAAATGCGTAGCATTACAGTAGACGAGCTGGCAGGCTTTCGCGAAGCGCTTATGGAAACACGAATCCATATAAACTTCGCACCTTATCGTCCCATTGACATCGTAGGTACCGGCGGAGACGGAAAGAACACGTTCAACATCTCCACCTGCGCCTGTTTCATTGTAGCCGGAGCAGGTTATAAAGTAGCCAAACATGGCAATTACGGCGCTACTTCCGTCAGTGGAGCAAGCAACGTAATAGAGCAACATGGAATCCGCTTCACCAACAACCCCGACACGTTGAAACGAAGTATGGAAGAATGTAACATCGCCTATCTGCACGCACAACTGTTCAATCCGGCAATGAAACTTGTGGCTCCTGTGCGCAAAGCACTGGGAGTACGCACACTGTTCAACCTGCTGGGGCCTTTGGTGAATCCATGCGAGCCCGCGTATCAATTGCTGGGCGTAGCAGATCTCTCACAAATGCGTCTTTACACGAATGTTTTCTATAAACTCGGCATCGACTTTGCCGTTGTAAACAGTCTGGACAACTACGATGAAATCTCACTGACCGATGAATTCAAAGTGATGACACGCAATTATGAGCGCATCTACCGTCCGCAAGCCCTCGGTTTCAGTGCAGTACGTCCCGAAGAACTGTCCGGAGGCATTTGCAAGGAAGACGCAGCACGCATCTTCGACAATGTCCTGAACAATCGTGCAGAAGCCGCCCAGACACAATGCGTCATTGTCAATGCGGCCTTTGCCATTCAGGTAATAGAGCCGGAAAAAGAGATTGAAGAATGTATTGCCATTGCCCGCGAATCACTGGAAAGCGGACGTGCACTGAAAACGTTGAAAAAGTTTATAGAGATCAATCACTAAAATACTGAAAATCAAATTCAATAATGCCATGGATATTTTATCTGAAATCATCGCCCACAAACGAACAGAAGTAGAGTTGCAGAAACAATCCGTTTCACCGGAACAACTACGCGAGCAAGTGCAGAAACTCATGGAAAGTTCCTCAGCCCCCCGCCATAGTATGAGACAGGCCCTTGCGTCCTCGCCTACGGGAATCATTGCCGAGTTCAAGCGCCGTTCCCCCTCGAAAGGCTGGATATATGAGACCGCCAAAGCCGAAGAAATACCCGCAGCATACGAAACCGCCGGTGCCTCCGCACTCTCTATCCTTACGGATGAAAAATTCTTTGGCGGCTCGCTGCGAGACATCAGCACAGCGCGTCCGCTGGTCGACATCCCAATTCTGCGAAAAGACTTCATTATCGACGAATACCAGCTGTTGCAAGCACGTATCGTTGGTGCGGATGCCGTACTACTGATTGCCGCCTGCCTGACGCAAAAAGAATGTACCACCCTCACCACTCAAGCCCACGCCCTGGGGTTGGAAGTATTACTCGAAATTCACAATCCCTCCGAGCTGCCTTATATAAACAAAGAAGTGGATATGTTAGGCGTAAACAACCGCAATCTCGGCACATTTGTCACCGACGTAAAAAACTCTTTCCGCATAGCCCGACAGCTTCAACAAGCAATAGGATCAAAGAAAGGCGCTTCCGATGTCCGTAATATGCCCATACTCGTTTCGGAAAGCGGCATCTCGCATCCCGAAACAATTCGCAGTCTGCGTGCTGCCGGTTTCCGCGGCTTTCTCATCGGAGAGGCTTTTATGAAAACCGACCGCCCCGGAGATACACTGAAAGATTTCATCTCTCCCATCATTTCTCAAAAGTAAATTACCAACCACAAATCATTCAAGAATATGACTCCTCTTAGTATCAAAGTATGCGGTATGACCGAAGCGGAAAACATCCGCGAAGTAGAACAACTGGGTGTAGATATGATAGGCTTCATCTTCTACCCCAAGTCCCCCCGCTGCCTATGCGAATTGCCCGATTACCTGCCTGTCCACGCAAAGCGTGTCGGCGTTTTTGTCAATGAAAACAAAGAAAATATCCTGATGTATGCCGACCGCTTCGCATTGGATTACATACAGCTTCATGGTGACGAATCTCCCGAGTACTGTCGATCACTATGCAACAACGGCCTGCATCTCATCAAGGCATTCTCCATTTCACACCCAAAAGATTTAATGTGCACCTCAGCCTACAAAGGATTATGCGATTATTATCTGTTCGACACCAAGACCCCGCAATATGGCGGTTCCGGCAACCAGTTCGACTGGAACCTGCTGTATCGCTATGGAGGAATGACCCCTTTTCTGCTCAGCGGAGGAATCAACCCGTACAGCACCAAAGCAATCAAAGAGTTTCATCATCCCAAACTGGCCGGCATCGACATCAATAGCCGTTTTGAAACTGTACCGGGACAAAAAGATGTGGAGCGCATCAAAAACTTCCTTCAAGAGATAAGAAACGGTGAAACCGCCAACAAATAACATAACCCATAATAATAAACCTATTAACAACGAACTCAATATGAACCGAATCAACCTACTCTTTCAAAACAATCCCGGCAACCTGCTATCTATCTACTTCTGTGCCGGTTGCCCCACGCTTGAGGGTACAGCCGATGTTATCCGCACCCTCGAAAAAAATGGAGTGAACATGATAGAAATCGGTATTCCTTTCAGCGATCCAATGGCCGATGGCATCGTCATCCAAGATGCTGCCACCTGTGCCCTGCGCAACGGCATGTCCCTCCGTCTCCTTTTCGAACAATTACAGGATATTCGTCGTGATGTCCGCATCCCGTTGCTCTTAATGGGCTATCTCAACCCCATCATGCATTTCGGCTTTGAGGCATTCTGCCGGAAATGTGCGGAATGTGGCATTGACGGTGTAATCATACCCGATCTGCCTTTCAGGGATTACGAAAAAAACTATAAGACGATTGCACTGAAATATGACCTACGCGTCATCATGCTCATTACCCCCGAAACCGACGAAAAGCGTATCCGCGAAATAGATGCCCACACCGACGGTTTCATTTATATGGTATCATCAGCAGCTACCACCGGCGCACAAAAGGATTTCGACAACCGAAAACAGGCTTATTTCAAAAAAATTCAAGACATGAATCTGCACAACCCACGCATGGTAGGTTTCGGTATTAGCAACAAACAGACTTTCGATGCTGCCTGCTCCCATGCTTCCGGAGCTATCATAGGAAGCCGTTTCGTAACTCTGCTCAATAAATACAAAGGAGATGCACAGCAAGCCATTACGCACTTGAAAGAAGATTTGTAATGAAAAGGGAGCAAGGAAAGCGAAGATAAACAGAGCCTCGGCATAAAAAATGAATAAATTCATTTCATTCTACTCTCGGTTTGTATTATCTTTGTGCCCGAAAAAGAAGTAAAACGCGATATTTATGAAAGCAGATTATCCCTCCATTCTCTTAATTTACACAGGCGGAACTATCGGAATGATAGAAAATCCCGAAACCGGTGCTCTCGAAAACTTCAATTTCGACCACCTGCTCAAACACGTTCCCGAACTGAAGCGTTTCAATTACCGCATCTCCTCCTATCAGTTCGATCCTCCTATTGACTCCTCCGATATGGAACCTTCCTTATGGGCAAAGATTGTTGAAATCATAAACAGCAATTACACCAACTTCGACGGTTTTGTTATTCTACATGGCACCGATACAATGTCTTATACGGCATCGGCACTCAGTTTCATGCTTGAGAACCTCGCGAAGCCGGTCATCCTTACCGGTTCGCAACTCCCTATCGGAACATTGCGTACAGACGGAAAAGAAAACTTGATTACTTCTATTGAAATAGCTGCCGCCAAACATCCGGACGGCACCGCTGTTGTCCCCGAAGTGTGCATCTTCTTTGAAAACGAACTGATGCGAGGCAACCGGACTACCAAAATTAATGCTGAAAATTTCAATGCTTTCCGGTCTTTCAACTATCCCGCCTTGGCAAAAGCAGGAATCCATATCCGTTACAACGAACATATCATCCGCCGTCCCGATCCCACACGACCGATGAAACCGCATTATCTCTTCGATACCAATGTCGTGGTGCTTACACTGTTTCCCGGCATTCAGGAAAGCATCATTAATTCCGTACTTCATGTACCGGGATTGAAAGCAGTAGTTCTCAAGACATTCGGTTCCGGGAATGCTCCCCAAAAAGAATGGTTCGTCCGGCAGTTAAAGGACGCGACCGAGCGTGGCATCATCATTGTCAACATCACTCAATGCCAAAGTGGAGGCGTAGAGATGGGCCGCTACGAAACCGGGCTGCATCTTCTTCAAGCCGGAGTCATCAGCGGTTATGACAGTACGCCCGAATGTGCCGTTACAAAGCTAATGTTCCTTCTGGGGCATGGACTTAGCCAAACAGAAATTCGTCACCGGATGAATTCGGATTTAGCAGGGGAAATTACAAAAGAGTAATTTCCTCTTTTTTCTCAAAGCCTTTCTCTCCTCTAAGCTGAGCACAATCTACAAGTTTATAAGATCACTTAACCGCTGGATCTTACAAATTCATCTCCTCTATTATTAAAAAATACAATATATATAGCTAAGATATTCAAATAATATAGTATTTTTGCAGCGTAAATAATCAGAAGTTGATTATTTTATCCAAGAGCAAACAAAGCAGTAATAACGTTGATAGATTAGCTTATGAAATTATTCAACCGTTTTTCAGTAATGGCAGCCATTGTCAGCACTTTGGTGCTTGCCGGTTGCACAGACGATGTGTACGATCCCGAAAGAGGAATTCAGACAGTGCCGAAAGAAAATCCGTTAGGAGAAGACTTTTCCGCTCCCGACAGCTTCGACTGGTCCATGATCAATGCCATAAACTTGAACGTTGAAGTAAAAGATGAGTTTAACGGTCGGTATAAGTATCTTATAGAAGTCTTTACCGATAATCCGATATCCAACGCCGGCGTCACTCCTATCGCAGCGGGTACTGCCAACAAGAACAAAAGCTACAATACAGAAATCAGTATCTCCAAAGCAACCACAAGATTGTTTATCCGCCAGACAGATCCCAAACAGCGTAAAGAAGTATACGAATATACAATTCCCGAAAACGGAGGAACAATGAACTGTAAACTATTTTACATTTCCACCGGCACAAGGGCGGCAAGCGGAGTTACGAGTAGCTCCAACTCTGCATTCGAAGCAGCCCGGCAAGCGGGAATAACGGAAATTGAGGATAAGGAATATAAGGAATCGGAGGTAATACCGTCTGTTCCAGCCACATCAGACAAGTTTAACGACAACAGCTCCGGAGTGCTCTCCAACGGAGCCAAGTATATTATAGGCAGAGGGGAAACCGAAAGGCAGACTATAAAAACCAACAATAATGACCGGGCAACCGTATTTGTACAAGGTGTTTGGGAGTTAAACGACAATCTAAATTCAAACCTTGACATATATGTAATGAACGGCGGTAAAATCATCGCAAGCAACCTTACTATCGGCAATAACAACACCCTCACCATACAAAACGGCGGTAATCTTGAATGTGTCTCCCTGAATTTAGGATGCCCCACCAAGAATTTCGGCACAATCACAGCCAGCAAGGATTTGACAATGAACCTGGGAGGTCATCCCGAACTGTTCAATGAGGGAGTTATTGACGTCAAGGGTGAAGTCCGCATCAACGGAAGCAACGTCATCAACCATCATATATTCAGTGCTAAAACAGTCAAGGTCACAAGCGTCCAGTTGTTGAACAAAGCTAATTTGAACAGTGCCACAAATATCAACATCAATGGTAGCCGGATATTCAACTATGGTTATATCAAATTCGATGAAAATGATAGTGAAATAAAAACCGACAATTCCACAGCAACAGTCATCATAAACCATGATAAAGCCAAAATCACCGGTCACGAAATAGAAGGACACCTGTCTGTTTATAATGACGGCATCATTGAAGTATCCGAATTTACAAGTTCATCTTTATACAACAGTTGTACGGTCATCGTAAAAGAAGAATTCAAATTCCAGAACATGACTTTGAACAAAGGCTCCATTACTGCCGGCCGCGCCAATGAGTCTGATACAGAATGGCTGCCGGTCCCCGAAATAGAAACTCATGCAAATGCCAAGCTCACGTTGATAGACGGTTCCATGATTAAGGCTAAAGAATTTGATGTGGAAAGCGGCAACGTCATCTTCCAGGCTATAAATATCACCAACGATAACAAATCCATGATTAAGGTCGAAGAAATAGAATTTGAGAACCCCACCAACACAGAGCTATTAGGCCGAAATCTTGTTATCGAGGGAAAAATAAAAGGTCCTGACAAGCACCATCCGTTTAAAAAGAACGAAAGCATCAACACTGGTTTCGACGAATCCAAATACACCATTGAGACCTGTGGCGGACTCTATGATGAAGGCAACAAAGGCGAAGAAGAAAAAGATCCTGACTTTCCCATAGAAATCGGGGACAGCGATACGTATACCTTTACATTCGAAGACAACTGGCCGGTATACGGTGACTTCGACATGAACGACCTCGTTATCGTAATGTCCAGAAAGGAATTGAAAGTAAACGAAGACGGTATAGTCGAGCGCCTCAGAATAACCCTTGACCTACGGGCAGTAGGTGCAGCCAAAACATTGGGAGCCGGCATACGTTTCATCAAACTTCCCCAAAACATACGCCCCGATAAATTCACCGTCAGCGGCAAAAACGTGTCATTCGAGGATGGACAAAGCTTGCCTACTTATATCCTCTTCAATGATGCACACACAGCACTATGGGGCAGTAAGTACACTGATGCAAGTAAATTCATCAACACCGTTGCCGACGGTCCGTTCAAAAAAGACACGAAGGAATATAGCATCATCATGGAACTTCCTGCCTCCGCCAACGTGAAACCAGAAGATTTGAACATCAACCACATCGACATTTTCGCTATCACAGCTCCCACCACTGTCAAAAGAGAGCGTACGGAAGTGCATGTAGCAGGCTTTGCACCGACCGACCTGGCCACTACCTATTACCTCAATAGCGGCAATGACAATTCATCCGTTGCCGAAAACAGATACTATCTCAGCAAAGAGAACCTTGCCTGGGCAGTTGTAATCCCCCAAGAATTTGCATGGCCGACAGAACACCAAAAAATAACAACAGTGTACGACAAGTTCAAATCATGGGTCACTACCGGCGGACAGCAAGATAACGATTGGTATAAATCGCATAGCCAAGATGTATATCCCATTGAGAACCTGACTCAGCTCAACAAATATTAACCCCGGGCCAACTATATGTGGTAAACCGGAAAAACATGAGAAAACGTCTGTTTATGCGTTTTCTCATGTTTTTCCCCCATGTTATTATTAAAGTAAGTTAACAGTTATTCATTCTCATTAGTAATTGGATAAAATCAATAAAAAATAATAGTTATTTTTGTTACTTACATAAGAGAACAAACAAAACAGCAGAGTAAGAACAAATAGAACAATGAAAAAAATATTATTAGTTGACGATAAAGTCACTATCGGCCGCGTGCTCAAAATTTATTTGGGAACAGAATACGATCTGGAATATTTTGAGGATCCGCTCAAGGCCCTTGAATGGCTCAATGAAGGCAATCTTCCCGACCTTATCATTTCCGACATCCGCATGCCGCATATGCGTGGTAATGAATTTCTCTACTATCTGAAAGGTAACGAGTTACTGAAGCACATTCCGGTAGTGATGCTCTCCAGTGAAGAAAGCACCACCGAGCGCATTCATTTGCTTGAAGCCGGAGCCGCAGACTATATTCTCAAGCCATTCAATCCTTTGGAGCTGAGAGCCCGCATCAAGAAATACATCTAAAAAGAGCTGTAAGAGGAACATGTTATATTATATTTACATAGGAAATAACAAAACAGCAATCGATCATCTGAACACGATTACAGACGGTATGTTCGTGTCTGTTTCCAGTGTCAATAAAGCGGTCAAAATCATAAACGGCATCCGCGAAAGATATAACACATCTATCCTTTACGAGCAAACCAATACTGAAAAGGACTGCATCGACATCTCCTATCTTCACAAAAAGTTTCCACGCGTATACATTATCCTCATTACCGGAAAGTTACAAACAGAACACCGCAAAGCCTATCTGCAGGCTGGCGTCAGCAACACCCTGCCATTACAGGCAGATAAAGAAAGCATCCAAAGAATGAGCCAATTCCTGCAAATACGCCAACAGCATAAAATGCAGGAATTCAGTGAGACTCGCCGAAAGGCGCTCAACACTTTTCACCTTCCTTTATGGAAGCGCACATTCGACGTTCTGTTTTCCCTAAGCGCACTTGTTATACTCTCCCCTCTGCTCATCGGTACAGCTATTGCCATCCGTCTTGAAAGCAAAGGTAAGGTAATCTACAAGTCACAACGGGTGGGCAGCAATTACCGGATATTCAATTTTCTGAAGTTCCGTTCCATGTACACCAATGCGGACAAACGGTTGAAGGAGCTCAACGCCCTCAACCAGTATCAAATGGAAGAAGAAGTGGCGGAGGACATCCCTGACATTCATTTTGACGACCTCACAGGTTCGCCCGAAGAGGAAGCCACTCTACTGATTTCAGACGATTTCATCATACCGGAAAAAGATTTCCTGAAACAAAAAGCGCATACCCACGAAAGTCCTTTTGTCAAGATAGAGAACGATCCGCGCGTAACACGTATCGGCCGCTTCATCCGCAAATACAGCATAGATGAACTTCCACAGCTACTCAACGTCTTAAAAGGAGACATGAGCATTGTAGGCAACCGTCCTCTCCCACTCTATGAAGCTGAACTGCTGACCAGTGACGCATACATAGACCGCTTCATGGCTCCTTCCGGACTTACCGGTCTTTGGCAAGTGGAAAAGCGGGGCGGAGCCGGTAAGATGTCGGCGGAAGAACGAAAGCAACTTGATATCAAATACGCACAAGATTTTTCTTTCTGGTTGGACCTGAAGATTATCCTTAGGACATTTACAGCGTTTGTGCAGAAAGAGAATGTGTAAATTCCAAAGTTATAAAACCAATAACTCTATGAGATATAGAACAAACCAAAAATACAGTTTTTCCTGTACATATATGATACTAATTTTCATATCGTTATGCATTTCTGCGGATGTGGTTGCACAACAAGAAATGACACGTGAAGAACGTATCAAAGTATTGCAACTGTTGAAAGACAACGATATGGAATTGGAAAAAGGCACTCAGCAAAGTACCTCAGGGAACCGCCATGAAAATATTGAAAGATTAGAACTGCCTCCCCTCTCTGTTTTCCTGGATGCTGTGACAGAGAATGCTACCGTAAAACGTGCGCAATCGCAAGTAGAGCAAGTAAAGAACGAATATCGGCTGCAAAAGCGTGACTGGTGGGATTATTTCCGTCTGAACGGCAATTACGCTTATGGACGCTATAATGTGCTTAACGACAACAGCACTTCGTTCGAAGACTGGTATCAGTCCACAACAGCCAGTTCACGTCATACATTCAATGTCGGCGCCAGTGTCAGCGTCAGCCTTAGCGACCTGTTCAACCGCCCACTGCGACTGAAAAAATACAGGTATGACATCGAACAGCTGCAATACAGCCAAGAGGAAGTGATGGAAGACCGCAAGCTAAAGGTGCTCAACGCCTACAACGCCGTAACCGAGCAGCTTGCCACTATCAAGGCTAAAGCCGAATCGGCAGCACTCTATAATGCACAGATGAAGATATCGGAAAACAACTTCATCAACGGAACCATAGACATCATATCCTTATCGTTGGAGAGAAGCAGACGCTCCACCGCCGTTGTACAATACGAGCAGGCCCGCGTAAGTCTGCACAACTCCATTATCCTTTTGGAAATGCTGACAAATGTAAAAATCATCAAAGACAAATAGAATTTATGGATGTCATACAGTTCATACCACAATTTCTTTACCGCATCCGCTACCGGCTGTTGTGGGGAAGTCTCATTGTTACCGCTTTGGTGATTTATTTTACCCAGTTCCTGCCGTTCAGTTACACAGTAAACAGCAACATTTACGCCGGTGTAACCAATGCAAGTTCAGTGACAGAGGAGCGATCTGATTACTTCTCTATCAACAGTACATTCGATAATATTATCAACATCGGAAAGTCCAAAGGCACTTTGGAGAAAGTCTCAGTGCGCTTGCTTGCTACTTGTCTGGTACATGGCAATGAAGGTAAAGACACTCCCTATATCCTTGCCAAACATTACCGACAATTGTTGCAGATCACACCGAAAGAAGTGCTGACATTGGTGGACCGCCAGTCTGTTGATAAAACAACCGAAAACCTGAGGAAATACCGTCAACCTCATAAAGGCAACTTTGTTTTTTCTATTTTCAGTCAGCCCTCAAACCCTTTCTTCAGTTTCAAGGCCTTGAACAAAATAATCATCAGACGACTGGGAAATAGCGACCTGATTGACATAAACTACACCTGTAGCGACCCCGGCATTGCCCAAAACACAATTGCCATTTTGGAAGAAGAACTGACCGAAGCCTATGAAATACTCCGTTTCAGTTCCACCAGAAACGTCATAGCCTATTTTGAGGAACAAGTAAAGAAAGCCAAAAGCGCCCTGACCAAAGAAGAAGATGACCTGATGCGTTATAATGTGCAAGAAGAAGTAATTAACTATGGAGAGCAAACCAAAGCTCTTGCCATCACCAAATACGAAGTGGACGACCGTTACGAACTTGCCAGACGGCAATATGAAAGCGCCCGTTCGCTACTTGATATGCTGGAAAAGAAAATGGATGTACGCGCCCGGCTCATACGCACCAATACCGACCTTCTACAAGAATTGGACAAAGTCAGCAAGCTGAATGAAAAGATAACGGAACAAGAAATTTTCACTGCTGATACCCAGCATAGCACCAATGAAGAGCTTACAAGAAGTAAGCGTGAACTAAAGCAGGCAGAAGATAATATCAGTCATCTGTCCGACAATATCAACGAATACGCATTCTCTAAAGAAGGGGTCGGTATACAGAATATGGTTAATGAATGGTTATTAGCTGTCATTAACGAAGCCAAAGCTCAAGCAGAACTTAAAGTATTGGAAGACCGTCGGAAAGATATTCGTGAAGGATATAAAACCTTATCTCCTGTTGGAACGCAAGTCAACCGCAAAGAGCGTGCGGTAGGTCTTGCCGAAGACACTTATCGTGAAGTGCTTCGTGGTTTGTCGGAAGCTCGTCTCCGCCTGAAAAATATAGAAATGAGTACGAGTAATCTCCAGATCATTACTCCACCGGAATACCCCCTGACAGATAACGGTCGCAAACGTTTATTGTACATCATTGCCGCTTTTGTAGGCAGTGTGATATTCATTATCGGCTTCTCCTTATTGGTAGAATTGATAGACCGGACCTTGCGTGATGCCGACCGTAGCAGGCGCCTTACAGGCTTACCGGTGATTGCGGCTTTCAATGGCATCAGCAACTTGAAATTCCGCGGTTTTCTCAAAGCGTGCAACCGTCGTGCAGCAGCTTATGTCTGCCAGCAGCTCAATCAGTATCTCAAGCCTGGTCAGTCAATAGTCATCAATCTGCTCAGTATGGAAGAAAGAGAAGGAAAGTCGTTCCTTGCCAGATACTTTGCCGACTACTGGAAAACAGAAGGCCTGAAAGTGCGTATCGTCTCTTATCACATAGACTTTGAGGTAGACAAAAAAGAATACATACAAGCCCAACAGTTATCGGATTTTTGGCAGAAAAACGATGCAGAAGAAACACCGGACATCATTTTGGTTGAATATCCGGCATTATGCCATTTCACCGTACCAGAGTCTGTAATAGCCGGAGCGAACGTCAATCTGTTGATAGCAAATGCCGTACGTCTGTGGAGCGCAAAAGATGATGCACGAATGCAATCGTTGCGTAAGGTATTGGCAGAGAAACCTTTCTTCCTCTACCTCAACAACGCCGACCGCGAAGTAGTGGAATCATTCACCGGTCCACTTCCTCCCTACAATTCATTGCACAGTTTCCTCAGCAATCTGGCACAATTAGGACTCACCTCCCAAAAAGCCGCTGTAAAATAGTGAACGAAGATGATAGAACGAGGATACATATCGCCCAAAATATTGCTCTACGCAGGACTTGTTGCAGGATTAGCCGCCATCGTGGTCTGCTCCAGCAGCGGCCTTTTGGCGGGAGTAATTGCAATTATGTTTCTTCCGGCAGCCTTGTACTATCTGATACAGACGATACGCTTCCCGATTGTTGCATTCTATGGTTTATTCGTTCTTAATTATTTTATTACCAGCATAATAAGATATGGAAACCTTTCCGGATTCAGCGTAGTGATGGACATAGGTTTGTTCTGCACATTGTTTGCTGCTTTGGTTCATTCCATACTTACGCAAAAGTTACCCTGGAACAATGGAATAAACGTCCTCACGATAGGTTGCGCCCTATGGGCTATTTATTGTTTTCTTGAGGTGGGTAACCCCACCGCTGTTTTCGAGGCATGGAGCACTTCGCGGGGTATCATATACACTGGGTTCATTGTAACCTTTTTAGGAAGTGTACTCATCAACCGATTGAGGTATGTGAAGCATATTCTTTTCATACTTTCCATTTTAGTACTCTTGGCCTCACTGAAAGCCCTCATCCAAAAATACATAGGTTTCGATCCGCTGGAAAGGGCATGGCTTGACCAAGGTGGCGCCAAAACACATATCATCGCTACGGGTACCCGTTACTTTTCTTTCTTCACAGATGCTGGAAACCTAGGTTCCAATATGGGTATGGCAGGTATCGTTTACGGCATCATTACTATTTATAGTTCCAACAGGCAAACAAAAATCTACTATGGCATCGTCGCCTTGTTAGGAATATACACCATGTTCCTCTCCGGCACCCGCGGAGCCATGGCCGTTCCTTTAGGCGGACTCATGCTGTTTGGCCTGATAAGCAAAAAGGCCCACCTCGTATTGTCAACGTTTTTTTTAGGCATCCTCATATACCTGTCTTTTGCTCACACATATATAGGTCAAAGCAATCCTATGATACGCCGTATGCGTACAGCTTTCCACCCAACGGAAGATGCATCTTTCAATGTGCGGGCAGAGAATAAAAAGAAGCTGGCAGTCTACCTAAAAAACCGTCCTTTTGGCGAAGGTCTGGGGCTGGGAGGCGTAGAGGCACAGCGCTTTGCCCATCGTGTCACAACCACAATCCCCCATGACTCCACTTACGTGAAGTTGTGGATGGAGACTGGAATAGTGGGTCTGTGCCTGTACTTAAGCATACTCATCGCAAGCCTCTTACGGGCTTGCTACATCGTGATGTTCCGCGTCAGGAACAATGAGCTGCGCGGACTGCTCACCGCCATGCTGTGCGGTGTATTCGGGCTGATGGTGAGCGCCTACGGTAACGCCTTTTTCAATCAGTTCCCCACCCAGATCATTGTTTTCACTTTTCTGGCAGCCGCATTGAACGGGCAGCGTATAGACAGCTATATTGATAAAGAGATAAAACAAAATAAATAGAAGAAACATGAATTTCGATATTTTTTCCATATTCAATCCCGACTGGTGGATGAACGAAAACAACAATGCACTGCTTATAACGGACTCTATTCTGTTTTTGTTTATGGCAGTACCGGTACTGTACCTGTTTGTCTGCGCACTCTTCTCACTGGGCAAATACAAGAATCCCTACCCCGCTGCCAAAACAGACCACCGTTTTCTGGTAGTGTTCACTGTATTGCGAAACGGCAAAGAGGTTATTGAATCCATTAATCACTTTCTGGATACGCAACATTATCCACGTGAAAAATACGACATTGCCGTTGCCGCCACCCAACTGTCCGAAGCAGACTTGCTGACGTTGTTGCAGATGCCGATCAACATTGTCGTACCCGACAAAGACCAATGTACCAAGGTCTATGCCATTCAGCAAGTCATGGAACGCTATTCACCCAACGAGTACGACATGATTGTACTCTTCAATTCCGACAACAAAGTAGTGCCGGAAGCCTTGCGCCTCTTCAACAACGCTTACTATTCCGGTTGTGATGCCATACAGGCCCACCGCATGACCGAAAACCTGACTACCAGCATTGCCGTACTCAATGCCACCAGTGAAGAGATCAATAACAACATCTTCCGCAAGGGGCATACACGTATGGGGTTTTCATCCGCCCTGATAGGTTCCGCCATGGCATTCGATTTCAGGATGTTCCACGAGATAGCTCCCACGCTGAAAGGCTCGGACATAAGCAAAGCTATGGAAACGGCACTCTTACGGCAAAACATATATACAGAATATCTGGAAGAGGTTGTTTGTTACAGCAAAAAAGAAGAAAGCGCCAATGGCTACGAAGCCCAGCGTCTGGGGTGGCTGCGCTCCCAATACAGCAGTGCCCTGTTTGCTATCAAGCAGCTCCCCCTTGCCATGTTGCGAGGCGAGTGGGACTATTGCAACAAACTATTTCAATGGCTGTTGCCTTCCCGTTTTCTGCTGATAGCCCTTATCCTCTTCTTCACAGCCGTCATCACGATTATGGACTGGACGCTTTGCCTCAAGTGGTATCTGCTGCTTGCCGCTATCGCGCTGACTTTTCTCATGGCATTGCCCGAAGGTGAAATTGCCCGGCGCTTCAGGAAAGCGATATGGGCATTGCCTATCCTTATGTTCGAGTCTATTTTCAGCCATATCCTGCGATTCAAGAAGAGAGAAAACAAACAATAAAAAGAAGCGTATGAAAATCGCCATTGAAGCCCAACGCATATTCCGTCCCAACAAGCATGGCATGGACTTCGTCGCCCTGGAATCTATCCGGGAGTTGCAGAAGCGTGACGACGGCAACGAATACTACATTCTCGTTGCTCCAGGCGAGGACCGCTGTCTGGAAGAGTCTTCCAACCTTTCCATCGTAGAAGTGAAATGCCCCAGCTATCCGCTGTGGGAGCAAATAGCCTTGCCACTTGCGGTGAAGCGCCTGGGGGCCGACCTGCTCCATTGTACTTCGAACACAGCACCACTATGGTGTCCCGTTCCGCTTGTGCTGACGCTCCATGACATCATCTATCTGGAACCGCGCCGGCATCGCAGCCCCTCACTATATCAGGAAATGGGCTGGCACTACCGCCGTCTGATAGTACCGCGCATACTGAAGAAGTGCCGGAAGATAATCACCGTCTCCCGCTTCGAATGTGAACGCATCAGCAAGGCGCTGCAAATTCCTGCTGACCGCATCACCGCCATTTACAACGGTTACAGCACACATTTCAGCCCGTTACCTGAAGTGGATATGCACATCGTACAGCAATATATCCCCGAAAAAGGCTTCCTCTTCTTTCTGGGCAACACAGATCCCAAAAAGAATACGGAGCGTGTATTGAAGGCATACAGCCTCTATCTGCAACGCTCCGCCACAAAGCGTCCCTTACTCATCGCCGACCTGAAAGAAGAATACATAGACCGGGTGTTGCAACAAGAAGGTATTGCCGACATAAAACGCCACCTGTATTATCCAGGATACATCCCCAACAGCCATCTTGCCACACTCTACAATGCATCTTTCGCTTTCCTCTATCCTTCGCTTCGCGAGAGCTTCGGCATCCCTTTGCTGGAGGCCATGGCATGCGGCACACCCGTTGTTACGGGAAACACCTCCGCCATGCCCGAAGTGGCCGGCAGCGGTGCGCTGACTGTCGATCCTTCCAAGCCTGAAGAAATTGCGGACAGACTGCTGCAACTGGAGCAGAACCCCACTTTGTATCAAGAGCAAAAAGCATACGGACTGCAAAGGGCACAGCAATTCTCCTGGGCGCGGACTGCCGGAGAATTATCAAAGGTATATCAATCCATTAAAATCTGAAAGAGGTATGATTACAGGCAGAGATTTCATCATCACAAGTTTACAGTCATGGGACATCGCTATCGGGTCCAATGCCAAAGACATCGCCAAGGAAATATCTCGGCACAACCGGGTGCTCTATGTCAACACTCCTGTTGATATGCTGAACTACTTGATGCATTCGCAAAGTCCCGATGTACAACGCACCAAAACACTTATAAAGAATAAAAAAAACGGACTTAGGCAGATCACTGCCAATCTATGGACTTTGGATTGTCCTTTCTGTGCTTTTCCCGTAAACAGTTTCCCCGATGGATTTCTCTTCGATGCAGTGAACCGGCTGAATAATAAAAGAATATGCAAGCACATCCTATCCGCTGCCCAAGAGCTCCAGTTCACAAACCATATACTTCTGATAGACAACGATATCTATCGCAGCTTCTATGCAAAAGAGTTCTTAAAGCCCCGTATATCCATATATTACAGACGTGACAATATGACCAGTGCTTTTTGGAAGAAACACGCTCCACGCCTAGAGCCTCTGCTATGCAGCAAAAGCGACCTTGTAGCAACCAATTCACCGCAACTGGCAGAAGCCGTCAAGTCCTATAATTCCAACTGCCACGACATCGGGCAAGGTGTAGATTTGGAGAGCTTCAGAGACGGGGCAAGTTATCTCCTCCCCGAAGACATGAAGAAAATCAAACGTCCTATCATCGGATATATGGGCTGGATTACTTCGCGGCGTCTGGATGCCGACCTCATGTATGAAGCAGCCAAGCGGCTTCTTGAATGTTCTATGGTATTGGTTGGTGGAGAAGATGATTATTTTAAATCCCACAAATTACACTCGCTGGGCAATGTTTTCTTTTTGGGTGAGAAACAACAAGCGGAAATAGCGGCATATATGGCACATTTCGATGTGTGTATAAATCCGCAATCGGTCAATGACATTACTATCGGGAACTACCCTCGTAAAGTAGATGAATATTTAGCATTGGGCAAGCCCGTAGTGGCTACAAAGACCAAGACCATGGAAATATTCAACGGATATGTATATAATTGCACCGGGGCCGATGAATACGTACAATCCATACGCGCAGCATTGGAGAAAGACACAACTGAAGAACGAAAAAGGCGCATGGAGTTTGCCCATACGCATACATGGGAAAACAGTGTATCCCAATTATATAATTACATTAACCAATTATAAATTCCTGAATTATATGTTAGAATCTCATCCAAGACTTAAGAAATTTTTGCATTATCTCCTGATACATCCCTATACGGCACGTCCCCGTTGGTGGGCCCGTACATTTGTAATACCTTTGGTTATCAAAAGGGGGAAAGGCTCCATTATCCGCAGAAAGGCCCGGTTGGACATCATTCCTTCTAAAAAAATAACTGTGGGAGTTAAAAGTATCATTGAAGATTATGCCATTATCAACAATGGAATGGGTGATGTCATCATCGGAGACTACACTCATGTCACTTCTCGCGTAAAATTGGTGGGTCCCGTCACTTTAGGCAATTATGTCACGTTAGGCAGTAATGTGCAAGTAACAGGACTGACTCATAATTATTTGGACGTAACATGTCCCATTGCCAAGCAAGGTGTTACTCCCAATCGCACAATCATAGAAGATGATGTATGGATAGGCGGCAATTCATGCATTAATCAAGGAATTACGATAGGTACTCATTGCATTGTAGCCGCAGGCAGCGTAGTTACAAAGTCCGTACCACCCTATTCGGTAGTTGGCGGCAATCCGGCGCGCATACTGAAATTATATGATTTTGAAAAACAGGAATGGATAAAAACATCTAAAAAATAGTATTATGGTCTCCATCATCACCGTCAACTACAACGGCCTCGACGACACCTGCGAAATGATTGACTCTTTCCTGTTGAATGAAACCTATCCTTTCGAAATCATCGTGGTGGACAATGGTTCCCAACCCTCGCAAGCGGAAAAGTTCAGGCAATATTACGCCATTGATCCCCAAGTGAAAGTGGTGCAAAATATCAACAATGGCTTTGCCGGAGGAAACAATGCCGGACTGAATGTGGCCAGTGGCGACTACCTCTTTTTCATCAACAACGACACCTACATTACCCAACCGATACTCGAAGCATTGGTTCGTCGCCTTGGCGACAAGCAGAATGGCGGAGTATCCCCTATGCTGAAATACCACCAATGCACCAACACTATACAATTTGCCGGTTTCACTCCCCTCACCCCTATCACCCTGCGAAACCACATGATAGGCGAACGTGAACCCGACAACGGACAGTATTCCACTCCCCACGAAACAGCCTACCTGCATGGCGCCGCCATGATGATACGTCGTGACGTACTGCAACGGGTAGGTCCCATGAGCGAAGTATTCTTCCTGTTCTACGAAGAAATGGACTGGTCTGTACGGATACGACGGGCCGGATACCGGCTTTGGTACGAACCCGCCTCTGTGATCTACCACAAAGAGAGCATGACGGCGCAAAGAGATACGCCACTGAGAGAGTTTTATATGTCACGTGCGCGCATGCTGTTCGCACGAAGAAACCTGTCGGGAATAAACCAAACTCTCTCCTGTCTTTATATCGGGCTGATTGCCACACCTAAGAAAGCAATAACCCATTTGCTGCATGGACGCATTTCATTGACCATGGCTGTTCTGAAAGGGATGATGCATGGAATGGCAACAAGGCTTCATTAAGAAACATATTCATTTCTCAGGTAAATAACGATTAAATCAGGCAGCTTTTCCCAACAGCAAAACTCTCGCCGCCTTGTACCTGCCTGCCACCCTATCCACCACCACAGGCAGCGCCGAAGCCACCGCTGTAACCACGGGAAACACCACAGCCACCGCTTTCACTCCCAGCATCTTCAATAGGATGCGTCCGCCCGCCGTACCGAAACCATGAAATAAATAAATACTATACGCATAGCCGCCCAGCCATACAAAGAAACGATTGTGCACCCTCATCTCCAGCAGCAAGAACAAAGTGGCAATCACCGTCAACACATAGAGTTCATGCGCTACGGCCGCCACTTCCGCCGAAGCAAACCACACCACCTGTATCAATGCCACACCCAAGAACGCCGCCACCCACAAAGACAAACGGACAAGGCAGCCTGCACCACGAAACTCCCGCGCAAACCGGCAGGCGCCCACACCTGCAAAAATAAGGCAGTTGCCCCAACGCCCCCTTGAAACTGAAAAGATTGGGCAGCACGTGCATCATTCCGCGGTCGTTCACCACACTCAGTAATATGGCAATCACACACCACACCGCCCACTGGCGGAGGCTTTCCATCTTTTTGTAGCGATCTATGCACCACTGTATCATGAAGATAAGAAACAGCGAGGGCAAGTACCAGTAAATGGTATATGGAAAAAAGTAAATGCGCCACATCCGGGTAATATCTCCCTTGTTGTTGGTTCCCGGTACAAGATACTGTATCACGAAATAGAGCGTTCCCACTACAATCATAGGCACCAGCAACCGCATAGCCTTTTTGCGTGCAAACACCACGAAACCACCTGGCAAAGCAGCAGGCTTCAAAGCATACACCCACCCTGCAATGGCAGTGAAAAGCGGCATCTGTATGTAGTCTATCCACAAATACAAATAACGTAGCGGATGCGGAAAATCAATCTTCATTCCGCCGTCGGGTGCAGAACCAATAACATGTCCCGCCACCACCAACAGAATGGCAATCCCCCGCAAAGTCTCAATAGTCAAGTTCTTTCCGGCTGTCACTTCGCTACCTCCCCACGCAATACATTGTTCCTATTCATAAGACAAAGATAGCAAAATAAGAGCCACAAGATTGCTCTCCACCCTGAAATATTCTTCCATTACCGGCAAAAGATGTTACCTTTGTAGGATTTTTTAAAATAATGGACCAAACAATGTCCATGCTTCGATGTGGGAAAAGAAAAGTGGTAAGAATGAGAACAGGAGGATGCACTACTCAGAAGATAGAGAAGAGCGTCCTCCCGACTTATTCAGAACCGAAAGCAGCATCTGCCATTCAGACATATGGAACACGCAGGACCCCACAACATAAATTATCAGTCCCGACGGCACACCTAAAAGAAGCTGTCCCCATGCGGACAATGGCAAAAGCGTAATCAGGTACAGGCACATCCCCATTGCGCCATTCAGCAACAGCACCGGCAACAATTCGCAAAGCTGACGCAGGTAACCGGCCTTCATCAGCTTGCGGGAATAGCAGATAATCACTCCCATGTCGGCAAAGGAATACAGCACCAGCCCCCAGCACATAGCCGATACCCCCAAAGGGATCGTGGCAAACAATATGGCGAATGCAATGAGCTTCTTCCATATTTCGGCATACAGGAAATAGTCGGTACGCCCTTTCACGTTCAAGACGCTATGATTGATTTTCATCACCGGATCCCACATAAAGGCTATGCAAAGAATCTGCAGGTAAGGAACCGCCGGAAGCCATTTGTCCGTCAAGACAACTTCCACCAGCGGCTCTGCCAATGCTGCCACTGCCACCATAACAGGAAAAATCAGGTAACACGACATGCGCATATATTTCAGGAACATGCTGCGCAACCGGGGCATATCATCTTGATAACGGCACTGAATGGGATAGACCGCACGAACAACAATATTCGTGAAGTTAGTGGAAGGAAACTGCGCCAATGTGTAGGAACGGTTGAAGAACCCCAGTTGGGAAGCCGAAAAGCACTTTCCTATAATTAGGGAATAGCAGTTGACATAAAAAGTGTGCAGCAGGTTGGCCAGCATCAGTTTGGAACCGAAAGAGAAAAGTACACGAAACGACTGCCATGAGAAAATCCAACGAGGCATCCAACGAGAAAATATCCATAAGAAAACGACACGAAGAAGACTGTTCAGAAGGCTTTGCCACACCAAAGTCCATACACCGAACCCATGATAGGCCAGCCAGATGCCGACAGCCCCGCTAATAGCCACCGCTCCCAGCGAAGCCCGCGCCAGACGCTTGAAGTCCAAGTCCACCGTCAGCCGCGCCTGCTGCACAATGCCCAAAGAGTTTATGACCAGAGTCAGGCCTATCACGCGAGTAATAACAGTAAGCTGCGGTTCAGCAAAAAAACGAGCTATCAAAGGTGCACAGACAAACAAACACAGGTAAATCAGCAACGAACCTGCGGCATTGAAATAGAAAGCAGTACTGTAATCGGTTTCCGTACGGTCTTTCTTTTGAATAAGAGCATTGGCAAATCCACTGTCGACCAGCACCTGAGAAAGAGCCATGAAAATACCCAGCATTGCCACCAACCCGTATGCTTCCGGTGACAGGATACGGGCGATGACGAGAGTCAGCACAAACTGGATGCCTTGTACGGAAAAACGCTCCGCTGCACTCCAAAACACACTTTTAGCAGCTTGCTCCTTTATCGACATTTTTACATATTCTTTTTTTCAACAAAACCTACTTTATGCAATCACCAGTACTTCACTTCTTTCCTTTCTATAAATTCCTCCCACCAAGTGACAAGCGTCAACAAGTTGAAATACTGCAAAGCCTTGTTCTGCTTGTACCAGAACCAGCCGCCTTTCCGAGATGCCTCGTGGTCGTACTCATTCAGGAAGCGTTCCACACCGTCACGATTGAGGAAATCCTCATAAATGTCGGCAGAAAGAATGAAATCTTTGATACGGGCACGCTGCAAAGGATCTTGGAAGAAAAGAGGCATAGGTGCAAATCCACCCTGTTTCCTCTTGGAGGTGATGGCTGCAGGAAGCAGAGATTTGTAATGATACTTCAAAAGATATTTAGACTCAAAACGGCCGCGTGCTATATCCGGCACACTGTCTCCCTTGCACTTCAAACCAACCGGCAACTCCTGCAGGAAATTGTACAGATCCAAATCCATAAAAGGAAAAGCAAGGTTGTTGCCGAACATCTGCGCCATACGCGAGGCTTTGTAGAGGATAACGTAATTGATAGAAGTCTCCAGATCGGACAACAACGCATGCTGCGTATAAAGATGTTCAAAGCTGCGGGTATCTGCCGGAAAAGTCTTCATGGAGGATGCAATCCACTCCGGATGAAGCATAATCTCACGCAACGAAGAGTCGGAGAAACCGAACTGTTCGCCCTCCAGAATATGAAGTATCCTGCCTAAATGGAAATTGATGCGCGAAAGTTTACCGCCTGTATCGAAAGTCTTACAACTTAACAACTTATGTACACCACGCATCAACGGACGAGTACCCGTACGCGCCGCCAGATAATGCAGGGCAACTTCACGACCGGACGTGCCGAAATACTGGTCGCTGCCGTCACCGCCCAAGATTACATCGGGCTTGTCATCGCCTATCATACGCATGGCGCAATAGTTTACCATAAGTCCGCCTTCAACGAAAGGCTCTCCCAGAAAACGTACAATATCAGGCAGCGAAGCTATCTCCGTACCGTCTATCTCATACTCGTGGTGGCAGGTTCCGAAAGTTTCAGACATCAGTCGCGCCATGGGAAGCTCGGTCCACGCATCACCCTTGAATCCAACGGAATAGGAGTCTACGGGACCATCGTAAATGCTGCGAAGCGCAGCAAGGTTGGCTCCCGAATCGTAGCCGCCACTCAATAGAACACCTACCCTATGACTGTCACCAATTCGCCGGCGGATGGCCTGACGGTGCAACTCGCCGTAACGACGGGAATAGCTCTCGACATCGGGAGTTATGTCGGTCACAATCTGAGGATCGCGTCTGAAAATGTGGTCGCGCTTCAAAGAGAAAGATCCTTCCTCCAGCATCTCCTTAAATTCCGGAGATTTTTCTTTCAACATATTCCAAGAGAGCGAGCGCACTTCCTCCGGCAATTCGGATGTTATAAATGTTATAAATCCGTTTTCCGTAAACATGTGAAACTGCTCTCCTCCACCCAAAAGTGAGGCGTCGGCCATAGAACCAAATCCCTGTGGCAAAAGTCCGCGCCGGAGGAAAATGCCCAATGCACCGGGATCGTAGCTGAAAGGCTTTCCCGATTGCTTCTCAAGATAGGTCCAAGAACTTGCGAAATCTCCTTCCGGAGTGCAGTAAATAGAATAATGCGTACCATGATGATCGCGCACAATACCGCATTCCTCCTTGGAATAATAGACTATCGTAAACGAACCGTCCAAACGGGAAAATCCATAGTTCGAATCCGCCAGATAGGCATCCGCGACAAGTTTTGCATTACTATCGGCAGGAGAGCTCTGAAGCTGGTCCCGGTTATATAAAGTGCCGAAAAAGAAAAGGCGAAAATTATAACTCTCAAAAGAAGACTCAGGAGTCTCCCCCTCTACACGAGCCGTACGCCAATCTTTGAGACTTAGTTTGCCATATATCATTTGTATGTTTTTAGTATATGTTTCTATTATTGTATATATTTCTCAATATGAGATGTTATTTCCCGCATAAAGTGTCATTATCCGACACCATGTCTTGTGTGTATGAAATTCTTATTAGCTCCTCGTAGTTTGAAGATATTGGCTGCCATCAGCAAGAACGTATATGGCAGGGACAACAACGCTACGGCAAGGCGCCTGGTATAGAAGCGCTTCGGGACAGCTATCAGCAAAGCCGTGACAAGTAAGGCAAAAAGCACCCACCACTTCAGCCCCCACATCCAGCGATAGCATGTGCAGAGCACAGCAAGAAAAAACGTAAAGCCCAACAGGAGCAGACGCGGTATTGAAACTTGTTGAAACATCTTATCGCAAAAATCCCAGTTGTGGGCGGCAAGCGCTTTTCCCAAGTATTTTACAAATGTCCTGCAATAATGCCACTGTGCTGAAAGCCAACGACGGCGCTGACGGGAGAAGTCCTTCGTATTCTGGATTTTTTCATCAAATACGAAAGTGTTCGGCAGGTAATAGAAACGCTTGCCTTGATAAAGCAAAGTCAATTCCAACTCACGATCAAAACCTCCCACTGCCTTAATATTCAACATCGTATCGCGGAAAAGATCGTAACGGAATGCCATACCGGAACCGATAAGTGCAGCGGACAAACCGAGCTTGGCATGTCCCAAACGAAATATTGTATTGTTAATCTCCTCACTGACGGCATCGAGCAACGCCATGTCATTATTCATATTCTTAGCTATACGATGCGTCTGTACTGCTTCTACATCAGGGTTAGCAAACAAATCATTAATGTCGCTCAAATAATCACTGGGAATAACATTGTCTGCATCAAGAACCAATGCAATGTCAAAATCATCACCTATGGCAGCCATACCAACATTCAGAGACTTAGATTTGGTGCTTTTCTCGAAATGCACCTCTACCAAACGGATAGGAAGAGCGGCCAGAGAAGCATTTGTTTCAGGCTGCATACGGTCTGATATAACTATCGTCTCGAAATGGTCGACCGGGTAATCCTGTTGCAGGCAGGAATGTACACACTCGTGTATCACAGCATCTTCTTTATAAGCGGGAATGAGGATGGCGAAACGCTTATGCTTCGTAGCTTTATCAGTTTTGGGCAATGAAAATTTACATGATGCCAGACTATGCACCAGTAAGTACAATACGTTTATCGTAAAAAGGATGTACAGAAACCAATCTATTATTATCAATACATGTCCCAAGACTACAGTTATTTTTGATACAGTTTATCCTTGCAATACTATTAATCTGTCTTATTCTGCAAAGATATAAAAAAACAACACAGAAGGGATAAAACATACAAAAAACAGTACAAGATTTTCAACATTCCGTATACACACTGCCTACTTCCCTACTCCATGTACAGTATGTATAAACCGCTTATTTGCTTCTTTGAGACGGAATAAGTTGACAACCATAAGAAAAAACGAACATGGGATCAATAAAGCGACCTTAAACATACGTCGTGTCCAATAGCAACGTGGAATGGCTACTACCAAAGCAAATAATAAAGTCCCAAACAGAATCCACCACTTGAAACACCAAACCGGAAGCCCAATAGATGTACAGACTGACATTACAAATACAAACCCCAGCAACAACACCCTGGAGAAGGAGATTTGTTGGTAAAGCTTATCACAAAAGTCCCACTTACCATCACGAATAGCGGGCAATAAATGATTGGCAAACTCAAAGAAACTGTAATACTGAGCAGATAACCAACGGCGGCGCTGCTGATAAAAGTGCTGTGTCTTTTGTATCTTTTCATCCCTTACGTAAGTATCAGGCAGATAGTGGAAGTGCACACCTTTATAAAGAAGTTTCATTTCCAGTACACGATCAAAACCACCCACCGAGGTATTACTCATCATCGCATCATAAAACAGACGATATTCAAAAGCCATTCCCGAACCTATCAAAGCAGCTGACATACCGAGGTTGACATGCCCCAAACGGAATATGGAATTATTGATTTCTTCACTGACTGCATCCAAATAGGCCATGTCAGTATTCAGGTTCTTGGCAATGCGATGCGTCTGTACAACCCGTACTCCAGCAACGGCAAAAGCATCGTTCACCTCGGACAGATAGGAAGGCATAATGATGTTGTCCGCATCTATTATCAATACCACGTCGTAAGCATCCCTATCCAAATATTCAAGGGCAACTTTCAAGGATTTGGTATTGGTGCTTTTCTCAAAATCAACTTGAAGCAATTTTATGGGAAGTGAGGACAAAGCTGCATTTGTCGCAGGTTGCATATGGTCTGAAACAACCACAACATCATATTTTTCACAGGGATAATCCTGCGCCAGACAGGCATGCACAGTAGGCAAAATAACCGTATCTTCACGATAAGCTGCGATCAGTATTACAAAACGCTTATGAGTTACAGCCGATAGAGTTACCAAAGTTTTACAACGACGTAACGAGGCCAAACTATACACCAACAAATACACCACATTTATTGCGAATATAATGTATAGAAACCAATCAAGGATGTATAATAAATGTTCCAAATTTATGCAATTTAATCCTGTTGTTTTATTTGTTGAAATGCCCGTTTACAGGATATTTGTCACAAAGATACAAAAAACAGGGAGAATTTGGACAAATTATACAAAAAAGCGAAAAGCAAAAAACAAAAAAAACGAGCAAGCTCTCCCGAACCCCTCGCCTCGTGTAAGAAAAGCCTAAAGGCTTTTCTTTTTTTACTAACATCAAATTGTTACCCAAAAATCAATCTTTCTTTTTACCTCTAAAAAACAAACTTCAATTACCTATCAAAAACACTTAATGTTTTAACTTTTACCTTTACCTCAATTAATTACCTATTTTCAATCTAAATTCTTAGCTTATGAAGCTATCAATCTTTTTACCTTTTAACTAATTACCTTTTGTACTGAAAACTTTATTTCTTATTTATTTAGAAGCAATTTCACAACTGCACTACAAAGGTAAGTGTTTTTTCTGTATGCGCAAGCACCAGAAGTAAAAATCGTGCACCTTATAACATTGTTTTAGACATTAAGCGTCAGTTTTACACTTATAAACACTTAAAAGGCTATGACAGTGACTAATCAACCCTCTCCACTCCTCCTCTCTATACATAAAAAACAAACCACCGAAGCGCCATAGCACCTCGATGGTTGTCCCCTTTAAACACCTTTAAACAAAATGAAATATATTAATTACTTTCTTGCTTCCGCAATGTAAGCCAAAGCTTCTTTACATTTTTCTGTAACGTAAGCCCAGTCTTCGGCAGCAACCTTATCACCCGGGAAGAGCTTGGAGCCCATACCTACGCAGAATACACCTGCCTTAATCCAAGAGGTCAGATTTTCCTGTGTCGGTTCTACACCGCCGGTCACCATCAACTTAGACCAAGGCATCGGAGCCAACAGACCTTTTACGAGTTTTGCACCCAACACGTCACCGGGGAATATCTTGCAAAGATCACAACCCACTTCCTGTGCGAAACCTACTTCCGAAACACTTCCACATCCCGGAGTATAGGCCACCAAACGACGGTTACAGATCTTGGCTATTTCAGGGTTGAACAACGGACCTACAATGAAGTTTGCACCCAATTGCAGATACAATGCTGCCGTAGCAGGGTCTACGATAGAACCTACACCGATAGCCATTTCAGGACATTCTTTTGCAGCGAACTTCACGACTTCCGCAAACACTTCGTGAGCGAAATCACCGCGGTTGGTAAACTCGAATGCGCGAACACCACCTTCGTAGCAGGCTTTCACTACTTTCTTTGCCACTTCTGCATCTTTATGGTAGAATACAGGAACCATGCCGGTTGAACCAATTTTGTTCAATACGGCTATTTTATCGAACTTTGCCATATTTATATTTTTTCTCTTTTCAAAATCAGATAAAGACCCAAGCAATAACTACAAACAAGCTCCCAGCCTTCATCTCCTAATTTATTTAATTCCTTCTCTTCGCTCTTAATGATACAGGAAAGGACTTTATATTCAAACTTCTTTATACGAAAAAAGTATCTTAGCGCTGAACGCGGCCGCTTGCGTCACCGCCTGCCAGCGCCTCTACTTCTTCAACAGAAACCAAGTTGAAGTCACCGTTGATAGTGTGCTTCAAGGCAGAAGCTGCTACTGCAAATTCGAGGGCAGCACCTTGATTGGGCTTCGTCAGCAGACCATGGATGATACCTCCTGAGAAAGAGTCGCCACCACCTACGCGGTCAATAATCGGATTGATGTCGTAGCGTTTTGATTCGTAGAATTCTTCGCCGTTATAGATCATTGCCTTCCAGCCGTTGTGCGTTGCTGAGAATGATTCGCGCAGTGTAGAAATCACATATTTAAAACCGAATTCTTTAGCCATTGCCTTGAAGATCCCTTTGTAACCCTCTGCATCTGTCTTACCGCCTTCTACATCAGCATCGGGTTTGAAACCGAGACAGAGTTCCGCATCTTCTTCGTTGCCAATACAAACGTCTACGTATTGCATCAACGGCTTCATAATGGACTGTGCTTTTTCTTTTGTCCAAAGTTTCTTACGGAAGTTAAGGTCTACGGATACCGTAACGCCATGACGCTTAGCAGCTTCGCAAGCCAGACGAGTCAACTCGGCAGCCTTGTCCGAAATAGCAGGAGTGATACCCGACCAGTGGAACCAGTCTGCACCTTCCATGATAGCATCGAAATCAAAATCCGCTGCATCTGCTTCGGCTATTGAAGAGTGGGCGCGGTCGTAGATCACCTTGCTGGGACGCATAGAAGCACCTGTTTCCAAATAGTAGATACCTACGCGGTCGCCGCCACGTGCAATGAAGTCTGTCTTCACACCGTATTTGCGCAAAGCGTTCACTGCCGACTGACCGATTTCGTGTTTCGGCAATTTTGTTACAAAGTAAGCATCATGACCGTAGTTGGCACAGCTGACAGCAACGTTGGCTTCACCGCCACCATACACTACATCAAAAGAATCTGACTGCACAAAACGAGTATTGCCCGGAGTGGACAGTCTCAGCATAATCTCACCTAATGTAACGACTTTCTTTCCCATAATTCTATGTTTTTATTAAATATATGATTAAAATGTTTCTTTCAGATTATCATACAAGCCCTCACACAGAGGGTAAACACCTGATACAATGAAGAGTAAACAGAAAATTCGTTTGTTCTTCATAGCTTTCGTGTGCGGGCACAAAGATACAACAATTTTCGTAATTACAAAAATTGTTATATATTTGTGTCGAAAATATTTAGATTATTATTGTGTACGAACACAAATAACCATGAACAAACCCATGAATACACCGGAAAGAATAAGAATTAAGGACATCGCCAAAATGGCCGATGTATCGGTGGGAACCGTAGACCGCGTTCTCCATGGACGTAGTGGAGTATCGGAAGCCAGTCGCAAACGAGTGGAAGAAATCTTGGAAAAGCTGAACTATCAGCCCAACATGTACGCCAGTGCATTGGCTTCCAACAAAAAATATGCATTTGCCTGCCTGCTGCCCCAACACGAAACAGGAGAATATTGGACGGAAGTGGAGAATGGCATACACGAAGCCTTGACAACTTATTCTGACTTCAATATCACCGTAAGGCTGTCGTACTACGACCCGTATGACTATCGTTCGTTTGCACACGCAGCCCATGACATTATAGAACAGAGGCCCGACGGCGTGCTGTTCGCCCCTACCATCCCGCAATACACCACGCCCTTCACCAATGAGCTTGAAGCACTGCATATACCTTATATATATATAGACTCTAACATAAAGGAAGCCCCCGCCCTCTCCTTCTTCGGACAGAATTCGCATCAAAGCGGATATTTTGCCGCACGCATGCTGATGTTGCTTGCCGGCGACGCACAGGAAATCGTTATCTTCCGAAAGATAAACGAAGGTATTGTCGGTTCCAACCAGCAGGAACGGCGAGAAGTCGGCTTCCACGAATACATGCAGAAATATCATCCCTCATGCCGTATCTGGGGACTGGACCTGCATGCCAAACGCGACGGTGAGGACGAGCAGATGCTGGATGATTTCTTCCGGTCTCACCCCACCGTAAAGAATGGCATCACATTCAACTCCAAAGCATACATCATCGGGGAATATCTGCTGAAGCATCAAAGAACGGATTTCAACCTCATGGGATATGACCTGCTACAACGCAACGTGGAATGTCTGAAACAGGGTAGCATCTTCTTCCTCATCGCCCAACAGCCCACCCTGCAAGGATTTGACGGCATCAAGGCCTTATGCGATCATCTGATCCTGAAAAAAGAAATCGCAAGAGAGAACTTTATGCCCATTGACCTACTGACAAAAGAAAATATTGAATATTATTATAATAAATAGAAACTATTAACTAAAAGATAGTATATGGAAACAAAGTACCTGAAGATCAACACTGCCGATAATGTTGCGGTAGCTATCGTTGCACTACCGGCCGGTGAAAAACTCATAGTAGACGGCAAGGAAATTATCCTGAACGAGGATGTTCCTGCCGGACACAAGTTCGCCCTGAAAGATTTTACAGAAGGTGAAAATGTGATTAAATACGGCTATCCCATCGGACACACCCGCACTGTAAAGAAACAAGGAGACTGGATAAACGAAAACAACATCCAGACAAACCTTGCCGGCCTGTTGGAATATACATACAGTCCTACTGAAGTGAACTTGAATATTCCGCACAAAAACCTGACATTCAAAGGATACCGCCGCAAAAACGGTGACGTGGGAGTGCGCAATGAAATATGGATTATCCCCACAGTGGGCTGCGTAAATGGTATCGTCAACCAACTGGCAGAAGGACTGCGCCGCGAGACAGAAGGCAAAGGCGTAGATGCAATCATGGCATTTCCGCATAACTATGGCTGTTCGCAATTGGGTGATGACCACGAGAACACGAAAAAAATCCTACGTGACATGGTGTTGCATCCCAATGCCGGCGCTGTGCTTGTGGTAGGTTTGGGCTGTGAGAACAACCAGCCGGACATATTCCGGGAATTTCTGGGTGACTACGATTCAGACCGCGTGAAGTTCATGGTGACCCAGAAAGTGGGCGATGAATACGAAGAGGGAATGAAACTGCTGCGGGAACTCTATGCAAAAGCCAGCAAAGACGAACGCGTGGATGTACCTCTGAGCGAATTGCGCGTAGGTTTGAAATGTGGCGGCTCCGACGGTTTTTCCGGCATCACAGCCAATCCGTTGCTGGGAATGTTCTCCGATTTCCTTATCGCACAGGGCGGCACAAGCGTACTAACGGAAGTACCCGAAATGTTCGGCGCGGAAACAATTCTGATGAACCGTTGCCGCAACAAAGAATTATTTGAAGAAACAGTGAAGCTGATTAATGATTTTAAAGAGTATTTCCTTTCACATGGCGAGCCGGTAGGCGAAAACCCGTCTCCGGGTAACAAAGCAGGCGGCATTTCCACATTGGAAGACAAAGCATTGGGATGCACCCAGAAGTGCGGAAAAAGCTATGTGGACGGCGTGCTTCCTTATGGCGAACGCTTGAAGGTGAAAGGTCTGAACCTACTTTCCGCACCGGGAAACGACTTGGTTGCAGCCACCGCCCTGGCATCATGCGGCTGCCACATGGTGTTGTTTACAACCGGACGTGGAACCCCCTTCGGAACCTACGTACCGACCATGAAGATCTCCACCAATTCCGCCCTTGCCAAAAACAAACCGGGTTGGATTGACTTCAACGCCGGCGTCATCCTCGAAAACGAACCGATGGAAAAGACTTGCGAACGATTCATCGACTATATCATTCGCGTAGCAAGCGGCGAGTTCGTCAACAACGAAAAGAAAGGATATAAGGAAATCGCCATTTTCAAAACAGGAGTGACATTGTAACAACAAACACTCATCATCCGAATGTACAGGATTACCGCCTGAAGTTGACGGGGATTCTGCAAGTTATCAGACAGAAGAACAAAAGCACAAAAAAATAAAATCTTTCCTCTTTTGTGCTTTCGTTCTTCTGTCTGAATATTAAGATATACGCCAAAATTCCCCCGTTTTTTGTATCTTTGCAGCCGATTTACTCAAAACACCGTTCTTAGAAACCCATAATAGAAAGTATGTCCGCAGATACAAATATCCCTCCCAAACAAAAAGGCGGCTGGTGGTCACTGAGCCCGTTGGCTGTGTTTCTATGTCTATACCTCATCACATCACTGCTTGTAAACGATTTCTATAAAGTACCGATTACGGTAGCATTCCTGCTGTCATCCTGCTACGCCATTGCCATGACGCGAGGACTGAAGCTGGAACAACGCATCTACCAGTTTTCCGTTGGCGCCGGCAACAAGAATATACTGCTGATGATATGGATATTCGTCCTCGCCGGAGCATTCGCGCAAAGCGCCAAACAAATGGGCGCCATAGACGCTACGGTGAACCTGACTTTACATATCCTGCCAGACAACCTGTTGCTGGCGGGCATCTTCATTGCTGCCTGTTTCATCTCTCTGTCTATCGGCACAAGCGTGGGAACAATTGTCGCACTGACCCCGGTGGCGGTGGGACTGGCAGAGAAAACCGGCATCGACCTACCCTATATGGTGGCTGTCGTAGTGGGTGGTTCTTTCTTCGGAGACAATCTTTCGTTCATTTCAGACACCACGATTGCATCTACCAAAACACAAGATTGTGTAATGAGAGATAAGTTCAAAGTGAATTTCATGATCGTAGTGCCGGCAGCACTCATCGTATTGGGCATCTACATATTCCAAGGACTGTCCCTTTCTGCCGCCCCGCAGATGCAAACAATTGAATGGATAAAGGTAATCCCCTACCTCATCGTGCTGGGTACGGCAGTAGCCGGAATGAACGTAATGCTTGTGCTGCTGCTCGGCATCTTCTCGACCGGCATCATCGGTATTTGCACAGCAACGAGCGTCTTCGGTGCCACTCCTGCAGAAAGCATGAATGTAGGCACCGCCTTCTTCGACTGGTTTGGCGCCATGGGAACGGGCATCACCGGCATGGGCGAACTTATCATCATCACTTTACTGGCAGGCGGAATGTTGGAAACAATCCGCTACAACGGTGGAATAGATTTCATCATTACCCGCCTTACACGTCACGTCACAGGCAAGAGAGGTGCAGAACTCAGTATAGCCGCACTGGTGAGTGTTGCCAATCTTTGCACCGCCAACAACACCATTGCTATCATTACCACCGGACCTATCGCCAAAGACATAGCCAAACGCTTCCACCTGGACCGCCGGAAAACAGCAAGTATTCTGGATACGTTCTCCTGCCTCATTCAGGGCATCATTCCCTACGGCGCACAAATGCTGATAGCCGCGGGACTGGCAGGCATCTCACCACTTAGCATCATAGGCAACCTCTACTATCCGTTCTGTATGGGAACCTGCGCCATACTTGCCATATTAATAAGGTATCCGAAAAAATACTCGTAAGAACGATGAGTGCTTGCGAATGAAGAATGATGAGCGGAAGTTCTTGTCCAGGCAGATGATTGTACATTGCAGACTAATAATTCATAAATCATAATCCATAATTCAAAAATTTATCCTATCTTTGCGCCCGCTACTACGAGTTAGCAGCATAATTCAAATCATTAACTAAAACATTTATTTAAAAATGGCAACAAAAATCAGATTGCAAAGACATGGACGTAAGAGCTACGCTTTCTACTCTATCGTAATTGCAGACGTAAGAGCACCACGTGATGGTAAATTTATTGAGAAGATTGGTACTTACAATCCTAACACCAATCCTGCCACAGTAGATTTGAAATTCGACCGCGCACTTGACTGGGTGCTGAAAGGTGCACAACCCACCGACACAGTTCGCAACATCCTTTCTCGTGAAGGCGTTTACATGAAGAAACACCTCCTCGGCGGTGTAGCTAAAGGCGCATTCGGCGAAGCAGAAGCAGAAGCTAAGTTCGAAGCTTGGAAGAACAACAAACAAAGCGGTTTGGCTGCTCTGAAAGCTAAAGAAGACGAAGCTAAGAAAGCTGAAGCTAAAGCACGCCTGGAAGCTGAAAAGAAAGTAAACGAAGTGAAAGCTAAAGCATTGGCCGAAAAGAAAGCCGCTGAAGAAGCTGCTAAGGCTGCCGCTGAAGCACCTGCTGAAGCAGAAGCTACTGAAGCTCCGGCTGAAGAGGCTCCCGCAACAGAAGCTGCTGCTGAATAAAAAAGCACAGCCCCCTTGTGAAAAAGGGACAAAAAACATAAAATCCTCATTGGTTATACCGATGGGGATTTTTTATTATTATCTTTGTATCGACAAATTACTTATTTTAATGAAAAAAGCAATGAAAAAATTAACTTACCTGCTCGCTGCTGCTGCCGTATTCACAGCTTGTAACAGCGGAAACAATGGTTACACCGTAACCGGAACAATAGAAGGTGCAGCCGATGGCGATACCGTTTATCTGCAAACCGTAGAAGGCCGCCAACTCGTAAAACTCGATTCCGCAATCATCGCCAACGGGACTTTCACTTTCAAGGGTACGCAGGACACTGCCGCCAACCGTTACATCACTTATAATCCTGCCGGAACGGAAGGTATGATAATGGACTTCTTCCTTGAAAACGGGAAAATCAATATCAAACTTAATGAAAAGAGTAGTTCCGCTACCGGTACTGCCAACAATGACATTTACCAGGCCATCAGAATCCAACTCAACGAGCTGGACAGCCAAATGGAAAACATCTATGCTTCCATGGCCGATACTGCCTTGACCGACCAGCAACGCGAAAGCAAAAGCAAAGAAATGGATGCCCTGCAAGACAAAATGATGGAAGTAGCCAAAGCCGGTATCAGCCAAAACATAACCAATGCAGTAGGCGTACATCTGCTGAAAAGCAACTACTATTATTTGGATGTAAAAGAACTTGATCCGCTGGTTTCGCAAATCCCTGCAACATACAGCAATGATGCAACCGTAATCCGCATCAAGGAGAATGTAGAAAAGATGAAGGCTACTGCCGTAGGCAAGAAGTTTACGGATTTTGAGATGCAGACTCCCGAAGGCAAGACCGTAAAACTGTCCGACTACGTAGGAAAGGGTAAGACTGTGCTCGTTGACTTCTGGGCAAGCTGGTGCGGTCCCTGCCGTCGCGAAATGCCGAATCTGGTAGAAGCATACGCCAAGTATAAGAATAAGAATTTCGAAATCGTAGGCGTTTCTTTGGACCAGAGTGCCGACTCTTGGAAAGAAGCTATCAAAAAGCTGAACATCACTTGGCCACAAATGTCCGACCTGAAATACTGGAACTGCGAAGGCGCCAAGCTGTATGCCGTAAGCAGTATTCCCCACACCGTACTGATTGACGGTGACGGAATTATCCTTGCACGCGGCCTGCATGGCGAAGAGCTACAAGAAAAGCTGGCTGAAGTTCTCAAATAAGAACAAAGCCGATAAAAATATAAACAAAGCCCTGCATTGTGAAAAATCAATGCAGGGCTTTGCTTTGGCAACCACGCAGGTCAACACCTCCAACCCAACCTGTGTACTCAGAGACGGCAACATGCGTGCTCAAACTCGTGTTCAGGCAAAGAATATGCGGGCTGCCATATCTTTGGCAAGCTCCACCGTTTTCCATTGTTTCACTTCATCCTCTTCCGAGGAATTAAGAAGATTGTCCGCATCAGGCAGACAGAGCGTCAAATGTTTCACAGGTATATAATTGAGGACTTCTTCCATCTTAGCCTGCAATTCATCCAGTTCCTCTTCATCGGGATAGTAAGAAAGCACAAAGCCAAATACCGCTTCCCGTTCACGAACAAACCACAGCAAACGGCTGCGATCGCAAATTCCACAGTCGTAATTCAAAAAGTAAGCATCCGCTCCATGCAACCGTATCAACATGTCTGTTGCAGCATGAAAAGCCACGAACAATCCCACCGGACGCTCACGCAATACCCGATTATTGAGACGGGCGGCTTCATCAGTCAATATGGACTTCACACCTTCAAACTGGACATAACGGCACCCCGCCTCATAAAGTTTCTCCAGCAAATTCTTATAAGCTGCAGCCAAATCGTCCAACAATATATTCAAATCCGGATAAATCGACTTCAAACATTCTGTTTCCGTTTCACGAAGTATCCTCATCAGCAACTTACCGGGCGAAGGCATGTGCTGCTTAGGCAACACATCTTCCGCAACATTCTCCGCCAGAAAAACAAAGTCATCAAGAACAGGATGATGGAGCAAACTGATTCTACCCGTCACCTCCAGTTCACCGTCAGACAGAGAACCTACACCACCCTTGCAACGGATGCCCTCCCAGCCTTCCAAAAAATCATAACTCCGAAATCCTCCGTCCGTTACAACTTGCATGCCTTGCGACTTCAAGCGTTCTGCCAGATTACGAATCTCCGCATTTTCAACGGCACGCAACACCTGCCGGCTAATCTGCCCGTCCTGATATTGTCTCCTTGCATCCCGCAACGCAAAAGGCACATATAATGCACCCGCAATATCAATCCTAAAGGGTGGAAATACTTTTCCCATATTCACTCTCTTTTACCTGATAATATTAGATTTTCAAGACTTTGCCCTATCTTAATGAATAGCAAAGAGAAGCAAATATAGCCAAAGAATTTGATAAACCAGCAAGTGAAATCCCTATTTATTATTTTTAGTTCGGAAATAGATTGACAAGTAAAACAACACATAATTGCCAATAATATACAACCACAAAAGTTTCAAAAATTAAAAAGTTTTCCACTTTATAAGAGAACAGTATTGATTATAAACGAATTAACTATTTTTAATTCAACAAAAGTTTTCCAAAAGTACAATCTTTGAGATAACTATCATACCTTTGTTTCGCAATTAAGTCCTACTATAAAATCTAAAAATACAATCAAAATGATACAAACGGTACTCAAGCGTGACGGACGCGTCGTCGGTTTCAATGAAGAGAAGATAGCAACCGCTATCCGTAAAGCCATGCTTCACACCGATAAAGGTGAAGACATGCAGTTGATACGTCAGATCACCGACCATATCTCCTTCAAAGGAGATGCTCAAATGACAGTAGAAGCCATTCAAGATTTAGTGGAAATGGAACTGATGAAGAGCAGCCGCAAAGATGTCGCCCAAAAATACATCGCCTACCGCAACCAGCGCAGCATTGCCCGCAAAGCCAAAACACGCGATATGTTTTTGGAAATCATCAATATCAAGTCGAATGATATCACCCGCGAAAACGCCAATATGAATGCCGACACACCGGCAGGCATGATGATGAAGTTTGCCAGCGAAACCACCAAACCTTTCGTCGACGACTATCTTCTGAGCGAGGAAGTACTGAATGCTGTCAGCCAGAACTATCTGCACATCCATGACAAAGACTATTACCCCACTAAGAGCCTGACCTGTGTGCAACACCCCCTGGACCGTATCTTGACATATGGATTCTCCGCCGGTCATGGAGAATCACGCCCGGCAAAACGCATTGAAACTGCCAGTATTCTGGGGTGCATATCATTGGAAACTGCCCAAAATGAAATGCATGGCGGACAGGCCATTCCTGCATTCGACTTCTATCTTGCTCCTTATGTGCGCAACAGCTACATCGAAGAAATCAAGAACTTGGAAGAGTTGAACGGCAAAGATTACTCACATCTCTATCACAAGGAACTGGCAGACTACCTGCAACAACCTTTGGATGGCCTGACTGACGACCGTCGTATCGTTCAGCATGCTGTAAACAAGACCGTAGCCCGCGTGCATCAATCAATGGAAGCCTTCATACACAACATGAACACGATACACTCACGCGGAGGAAACCAAGTAGTGTTCAGCTCTATCAACTACGGAACAGATACCTCTGCCGAAGGTCGCTGCATCATTCGCGAATTGCTGAAAAGTACATATCAGGGAGTAGGAAACGGCGAGACAGCTATATTCCCCATTCAGATATGGAAAAAGAAACGCGGCGTGAGTTACTTGCCTGAAGACCGTAATTACGATCTCTACCAACTGGCCTGCAAAGTAACCGCACGTCGCTTCTTCCCAAACTTCTTGAATCTGGACGCCACTTTCAACCAAAGTGAAGACTGGAAAGCCGACGACCCAAGACGCTACGAACACGAGGTAGCTACTATGGGATGCCGTACACGTGTATTCGAAAACCGCTTCGGTCCAAAGACTTCTATCGGACGGGGAAACATCTCTTTCTCCACAATCAATATTGTCCGTATCGCCATAGAGTGCATGAACATAGCAGACAAGGAGCAACGCATCGCATGTTTCTTTGCCAAGCTGGATGCCATGCTCGACATCACTGCACAGCAGCTTCACGAACGTATGGAGTTCCAAAAAACCGCATTTGCCAAACAGTTTCCTCTGCTGATGTCCGCTTTGTGGATGGGTTGCGACAAGCTCAAACCCAATGATGATATTTCCTCCGTAATCAATCAAGGCACGTTGGGCATCGGCTTCATCGGCCTGGCAGAATGTCTGGTGGCGCTTTTGGGCAAGCATCATGGAGAATCGGAAGAAGCACAGGAGCTGGGAATAAAAATTGTGACCTATATGCGCGACCGCGCTAACCAATTCTCTAATCAATATCAACATAATTATAGTATACTGGCTACTCCTGCCGAAGGTCTGTCGGGCAAGTTCACCCGCGTAGACCGCAAGAAATTCGGTAGCCTGCCAGGCATTACAGATCGTGATTACTACACCAATTCCAACCACGTTCCGGTGTACTATAAATGCAGTGCCCGCCATAAAGCTGAAATCGAAGCCCCCTATCATGACCTGACCCGCGGCGGACACATCTTCTACGTGGAGATTGACGGTGATGCCACTCATAATCCCGAAGTCATTATGCGCGTAGTGGATATGATGGACCAATACAACATTGGATACGGTTCCGTAAATCACAACCGCAACCGCTGCCTGGAATGTGGATATGAAAACTCAACCGCCAACCTTGAAGTTTGTCCCAAATGCGGTAGTACCCATATCGACAAGCTGCAACGTATCACCGGTTATCTGGTAGGCACCACCGACCGTTGGAACCAAGCCAAGCTTGCCGAACTCAACGACAGAGTAGTACATGGAAATTAAAAATTAATTCTTCATTCAAAAAGTGCTTTCTATTCTTGATATATTAGAAGATACTACGGTGGACGGCCCCGGTTTCCGCACTGCCATTTATGCAGCCGGATGTCCCAACGGATGTCCGGGCTGCCACAATCCGGAGTCATGGGACATCAATCGCGGACGCTGGATGAGTACCGATGAAATACTGCAAAAAGTTCTTGCCGACAACTTTGCAGACGTAACATTCAGTGGAGGCGACCCTATGTACCAACCGGAAGGCTTCACCGAACTGGCACGCGCCATCAAAAGGCAAAGCCGGAAAAACATCTGGTGCTATACCGGATATACCTTCGAGGCTTTATTGCGCAATCCACGCCAAGCAAAGCTGTTGGAGTATATCGACGTACTGGTAGACGGAAAATTCCAAAAAGACCTTCGTGACGAAGAACTCTATTTCCGAGGCAGCAGCAACCAACGGCTGATTGACGTGCAAGCGTCACTAAAAGCAAACGAAACCGTAAGTTACTACTACAATCCGGGTATTTAATGAATATTTTTTCTACATTTGTAGCCGCTAAAAAAAATATAACAAGATAGTATAATCGTGAAGCGAAAACAAATCCATAGACAAACGATACGCTTCCGCCGTTGGAGCCGGAAGTCATACGCTGCATTTGTCAGTATAGGCAGATGCGTCACAATCGGTTGTCTGCGCAAGAACGTAGCCGACAGCTCGCTACGGAAGCAGGACGCGGTTCAGACTATCCCCTATTTTATTCATACCATGACTATTAACGAACTGAAAGCCCAGGTATTGGCAGGCATAGATATATCGCCCGACCAAGCCGCCTGGCTGGCGAATACCGCCGATCGTGAAGCGCTTTATGCCGCTGCGCACGAGATTACCGTACAATGCGCACCGCGCGAGTTTGACATGTGTTCTATCATCAATGCCAAATCGGGACGCTGCCCCGAAAACTGCAAATGGTGCGCACAATCTTCCCATTACCATACCAAAGCCGAAATCTACGACCTGCTCCCCGCAGAAGAGTGCCTCAAACAGGCGCAATACAATGAGCGGCAAGACATCAACCGTTTCTCCCTCGTCACCAGCGGCCGAAAACCTTCTTCCCGGCAAATGAAACACCTTTGCGACACTGCACGTCACATGCGCCGGCACTCATCCATACAGCTGTGCGCTTCTTTAGGGCTCTTGAACGAAAAAGAGCTGCACGATCTGTACGACGCCGGTATCACACGCTATCATTGTAACTTGGAGACAGCCCCTTCTTTCTTCCCCACCCTGTGCGGCACGCACACACAAGAAGATAAATTACATACATTGCAGGCTGCCCGCAATGTCGGTATGGACATTTGCAGCGGCGGTATCATCGGTATGGGTGAAACCATGGAACAGCGTATTGAGTTTGCCTTTACCCTGAAAAAACTGGAAGTACAATCTATTCCCATCAACCTGCTCAGTCCCATTCCGGGCACTCCGCTGGAAGGCCAACAACCCTTGACGGATGAAGAGGTACTTGTAACGATCGCCCTTTTCCGTTTCATCAATCCCACCGCCTATCTGCGTTTTGCAGGCGGACGTTCGCAACTGAGCAAAGAAACAGTCAAGCAATCCCTTTACATAGGCATCAATTCGGCAATTGTCGGTGACCTGCTGACAACACTCGGCTCTAAAGTTTCCGAAGACAAGAAACTGATAGAAGAAGCCGGATATGAGTTCTGTGATTCACAATTCGACCGCGAGCATCTGTGGCATCCATATACATCGACTACCAACCCGCTTCCTGTATACAAAGTGAAGCAAGCGGACGGCGCCACCATTACACTGGAAAGCGGCCAGACGCTGATAGAAGGCATGTCCTCCTGGTGGTGTGCTGTGCATGGTTATAATCATCCAGTGCTGAATCGGGCTGCAACGGAGCAGCTTAGCAAGATGTCACACGTCATGTTCGGAGGGCTGACACACGACCCTGCTATCGAACTGGGAAAATTACTGTTGCCGTTAGTACCGCCTTCCATGCAGAAGATATTCTATGCCGATTCCGGTTCAGTAGCGGTGGAAGTGGCGTTGAAAATGGCTGTACAGTACTGGAGCGCAAGAAATCAGGCGAAGAAGAATAACTTCGTTACCATACGAAGCGGATATCATGGAGATACGTGGAATGCCATGTCTGTATGCGACCCTGTAACGGGGATGCATTCCCTGTTCGGTTCGGCACTGCCTGTACGGTACTTCGCTCCCCAGCCCCACTCACGTTTCGACGGCGAGTGGGATCCGGCAGACATTCTTCCTCTGAAAGAAATCATAGAACAGCATGCCGATGAATTAGCAGCCTTGATACTGGAACCCATAGTGCAAGGTGCAGGAGGAATGTGGTTCTACCATCCGCAATACTTACGCGAAGCAGCAAAATTATGCCGGGAGCATCATCTATTGCTTATCTTTGATGAAATAGCAACCGGCTTCGGACGTACCGGAAAACTTTTCGCCTGGGAACATGCCGGAATAGAGCCAGACATCATGTGCATCGGCAAGGCCCTGACCGGAGGCTATATGACACTTTCCGCCGTACTGGCTACTAACGAGGTGGCAGATACAATCTCCAATCATGCTCCGAATGCGTTTATGCATGGTCCTACTTTCATGGGAAATCCTCTGGCATGTGCCGTAGCATGTGCATCGGTGCGTCTGCTCACATCACCCGAATATAACTGGCAAGAGAAAGTTGCCCATATCGAAGCACAGTTGAAACGGGAACTGGAACCTGCACGACAATTACCGCAAGTGGCCGATGTACGGATACTCGGAGCTATCGGTGTCATAGAAACCAAAAAGCCTGTGGACATGGCATGGATGCAACGCCGCTTCGTTGAAGAGGGAATTTGGGTACGTCCGTTCGGCAGACTGGTCTACCTGATGCCCCCTTTTATTATAAAACCAGAACAACTCAGTAAATTAACAAAAGGACTGATTAAGGTGATAGACCAGTCATATTAAACAATTTTCAATTATGAGTCTGTTGAAACAAATGCAGCAAGAGCTGCTACAACTGGAAGAGCATAGTAATCTGCGCCACTTACCCAAAATGACACATGACGGACGGGAAGTTATCGTAAACAATAAACGCATGCTGAACCTATCTTCCAACGACTATCTGGGACTGGCATCAGACAGGGCATTGCGTGAAGAGTTTCTCCGCACACTTACCCCGGATACGTTCCTGCCTTCTTCTTCCTCTTCCCGACTGCTAACAGGTAATTTTACAGTCTACGAAGAACTGGAAGCTGAGCTATCACACCTTTTCGGTACGGAAGCTGCCTTGGTCTTCAACAGCGGTTATCACGCCAACACAGGCATTCTACCCGCTGTCAGCGATGCACACACCCTGATACTTGCCGACAAACTTGTTCACGCCAGCTTGATTGACGGTATCCGCCTTTCGGCAGCCAAATGCATCCGATACCGCCACAATGGCCTGACGCAACTGGAAAGACTGTTGGAGGAACATCATACTACCCATCACCGGGTCATCATCGTCACCGAAAGTATCTTCAGTATGGATGGTGACCAAGCTGATTTACAGAAACTAACAGAACTAAAGCGCAAGTATGACAATGTCCTGCTCTACGTAGATGAAGCACACGCCTTCGGTGTACGCGGCAGGCAAGGACTCGGTTGTGCCGAAGAATTCCATTGCATTCACGACATTGACTTCCTTGTCGGTACATTCGGTAAAGCGGCTGCATCTGTCGGCGCCTATATTGTATGCAAAAAGGTAATACGGGAATATCTCGTAAACCGTATGCGCACCCTCATCTTCACCACCGGGCTGCCACCGGTAAACATTGCATGGACCTTGTTTATCGTACGCCGTTTGGCTGACATGCAGGAACGGCGCAAACATTTGGCGCATATCAGCCGGACGCTTCGCGAAGCTTTACAGGTACGAGGGTATACATGCCCCAGCGTCAGCCATATTGTCCCAATGATAATCGGCCCGAGCGCAGACACAGTCCTACAGGCGGAAGCACTGCAACGGCATGGATTTTACGCCCTGCCAGTCCGTCCGCCGACAGTACCGGAGGGCATGTCGCGCATCCGCTTTTCGCTGACAGCGGAAATCAGAAAGGAAGAAATAGAAGAGCTGAGTAATAACATCAGCGCCTATACCGACTAATAATAATTCGATTTTAAATATTCACTTACTAACCAGAAAAGAATCATGAAACAAGTTTATATCGTACACGAAAATCATCCCAAACTACTATTACTGTTTGCCGGTTGGGCAGCGGATGAAACCCCTTTCAAGCAATACCGTCCCAAAGGGATGGACTATATGGTTTGCTACGACTACCGAACACTCGATTTTGATAAGTCCATTTTCGACCGCTACCAGCGTGTGAATGTGGTAACTTGGTCCATGGGAGTGTGGGTAGGTTCTCTCATACTCAGCAATATCCCCCAAAATAAGATCCTCAGCATAGCTTTCAATGGGAGCATATCCCCCATTGACAATTTGGAAGGTATTCCCCTGAAAACCTATCAAGCCACTCTTGACGGGCTCACTCCCGCCTCGCTCCAGAAGTTCCTGCGCCGCATGTGCAAAGACAGTGACGCTTACAAAGCATTCATGGAAATAACTCCCCGCCGGAACTTCGATGAAATAAAAGAAGAACTGAGACTCATTAAGGAACAATACTTCGAGATGCATGGAAGCATAGAGAAAAAGGACATATATAACGAAAAAGATGAAGATAAGTTTCAGGAATACTACGACAAATACAACTACGAGTACGACTATGTTTTTATTGGCAACAACGACCGGATATTTCCTCCCGAAAATTTGAGAATCAACAATCAAAGCCCGGTGCATAGCAATGTAATCCTGACAGACAACGCACATTATGACGAACCTATGTTCCGTTTTCTGCTGCAAGATATGTGGGAAATGACTGTTGATGACTTTATATGCCATCTCAAAACCATAAACATTGATGAAACGATAGAGGAATGACTTTCAATCCCATCCAATCCATTGATAAAACGCTTGTTGCCAAACGCTTTGCCCACGCCCGTAACACATATGGGCGAGAAGCACGCGTACAACAGCAGGTAGCGGAGAAGATGCTTCGCCTGCTGATGGAGCACACCGGAAAGCACTCCGCCGCACCAAACAGTACCGGCAACACACTAAGCTGTCCTGAGAGCATCTCCCCTTTCCGCAAGGTTGCGGAATTCGGATGCGGAACAGGCTGCTATTCGCGTTTACTGCTGCACACCCTGCAACCGGAAAGCCTATTACTCAATGACCTATGCCCCGAAATGGAAGAATGTATAAAGGACATCTGCGATCGGGACAACAAAGGACGAGTCAAATTCATGCCTTGTGATGCGGAAACCCTTGAGTTTCCACAGGAAACGGACTTGATAACTTCCTGTTCCACCCTGCAATGGTTTGCCGACACGAAGCGGTTCTTCACCCGTTGCCATCGCTTCCTGTCGGACGGTGGTATCCTTGCCTTCAGCACTTTTGGCAAACAGAATATGCAGGAAATACACACCCTGACAGGAAACGGGCTGGAGTACCTGCCCCTCGATAGCCTGAAAAAGCTGCTTTCACCTCTTTTCGAAATTATTTATGCTGAAGAAGAGATTGTCATTCTGCCTTTTGGCACTCCGCTCGAAGTGTTGCAACATCTCAAACAGACCGGAGTTACAGGCACTGAAAAGAGAGTATGGACTCGCGGACGACTGCAGAACTTCTGCAACGAATATATCCGGATGTATAGCAATACGGATCACAGTGTATCGCTGACGTATCATCCGATTTATATTATTGCCAGGAAGAGAATAAAACAAGAAGAAGAAACATATATTTAATCAAAGTATAAGAAAGTATGGAATCGAACATATATTTTATCAGTGGCATTGACACCGATGCCGGAAAGAGCTATTGCACAGCTTGGTACGCCAAACAACTCTCCTTAAACGGACAGCGTATTATCACCCAAAAGTTTATCCAGACCGGAAATACAGGTCACTCCGAAGACATTGATCTGCACCGGCGCATCATGGGAACAGGTTATCTGCCTGAAGATAAAGAAGGGCTCACCATGCCCGAAATATTCTCTTACCCCTGTTCTCCCCACCTTGCCGCACATATTGACAACCGCCCTATCGACTTTAACAAAATAGAACGTTCCACCCAAGAACTGGCCCGTCGTTACGATACCGTATTTATAGAGGGAGCCGGTGGTTTAATGGTTCCTTTGACAGAAGAATATCTCACCATTGACTACATTGCAGAAAAAAAATACCCCCTCATCTTCGTAACATCCGGCAAACTGGGTAGCATCAACCATACCCTGTTAAGTCTCGAAGCCATTAAACATCGAGGAATTCCGCTCGATACCGTATTGTATAATCTCTACCCTACGGTGGAAGACAAGACCATACAAAATGATACAATGCAATACATACAGAAGTATCTTTCCAAGCATTTCCCCGAAACAAAATTTAAGGCAGTACCGGAAATAAATAATCTGCATTAATCCATGCAATCTATGGTGAATTTTGTAACTTTGCACGTTATAAAATTCACCATAAATTACATGGAAGCATTAACATTCGATACAACAGAAAAGATATTACTCGCAGCGACGGGAGTTCTTTTTGTTATCCAAATCCTTTATTACTTTTGTCTGTACAACCGTATCCATTTACATAATCGTGCTGTAAAGCGAAGTAATGTACACTTTTCCCAGGAATTACCTCCCGTATCGGTCATCATCTGCGCCCGGGAAGAGTCCGAGAACTTGCGTCGCAACCTCACCGCGGTTTTAGAACAAGACTATCCACAGTTTGAAGTTATCGTCATCAATGACGGTGACACTGACGAAAGCGAAGACTACCTCACACTGTTGGAAGAGAAATATCCACACCTCTATCACAGCTTTGTTCCAGATTCCTCCCGCTATATCAGCCGGAAAAAACTTGCCGTAACACTCGGCATCAAAGCAAGCAAATACGACTGGCTCGTCTTTACCGAAGCCAACTGCCAACCGCAAAGCAACCAATGGCTACGCCTGCTGGCACGCAATTTCACCTCACGCACACAAGTTGTCCTGGGATACAGCGGCTACGAACGCGGCAGAGGTTGGCTGCACAAGCGCATAGCGTTCGACAACCTTTTCACTTCCATGCGTTATCTCGGTTTCGCACTTGCCGGAAGCCCCTATATGGGTATCGGACGAAATCTTGCTTACCGCAAGGAACTGTTCTACCGGGAGAAAGGCTTCTCCGCACATCTCAACCTTCAACGAGGTGACGACGACCTCTTTGTCAACCATATAGCCACTGCAGAAAATACGCGTGTAGAAACTGACGCAGATGCCATTGTACGCATGCAGCCTGTATCCGGTGCCAAAGACTGGCGGGAAGAAAAAATAGGTTATGCATCTACTGCCCGGCTCTATCATGGCGCACAACGCTGGCTGGCCGGGTTGGAAACGACTACCCGCCTGACATTCTACACTGTGTGGATAGCTCTGCTCGTGATAAGCGTACTGAATTTTCACTGGTTGGCAGCAGGCATCACATTTCTCATCTGGGTACTCCGCTTCATCCTACAAGCAGTCATCATCAATAAGACTGCAAAAGAATTGAACGATCAACGCAGATACTATTGGACGCTGCCTGTCTTTGATATACTTCAGCCTATGCAATCTCTCCATTGGAAACTCTATTGCATGTTCAGAAAGAAAAGCGGATTCCTGAGAAAGTAGCACCTCATCCCAGAAGATGAAACCGATGTCGGCTTACTCATAACGCATGGAATTGGCCGGATGAATTCGTGTAATAAGATACGATGGCCCCAACAACATTATGACTGATGCCAATAGAGTGCCGACATTCAGCAACAAGAAGATCCAGATATTGAGAGATACAGGAACGGTGTCCATATAATAAGTCTCCGGATCAAGACGAAACACTCCAAAGCCTTTCTGGACGAAATAAAAAGCCAAGCCTATTACATTCCCCACAACATACCTTTTCCTATAAGGAACACTGCCAACCAAAGAAACAATTTACGGATAGTGAAATTATTGGCACCCAAAGATTTTAGAACACCAATCATGGATGTACGCTCAATAATGATAATCAGCAGCCCGGAGACCATTGTGAAACCGGCAACTCCGATCATCAGAATAAGAATAACCCATATATTAACATCCAAAATGCTGAGCCATGCAAAGACTTGCGGATTGAGTTGTTCCACATTCAACACGCAATAATCCGCGCCATAAGGGTCGGGAGATTGTCCTATCTCATCAGCAATCTGATAGGTGGCTTCTTCCAGCTTGTCGTAATCATACAACCCCAGTTCCAGTCCACTCACCTGATCAGGCTGCCATTTGTTCAGGCGGTTCACCATACACAAGTCGGTAAGCAGGAACAAATTATCGTATTCGGAAAAGTTGGTCTGATAAATGCCCACCACCGTCAGACGACGTGCACGCACATCATCTTGTATATAATATGTATCTATCTTATCACCAAGCTTCAACTTCATTTTGTCGGCGATCACCTTCGAGATAACAACCCTATTAGTAGAAGCAGAATCACTGAACTGCGGAAATTCCCCCTCCACCAAATGACGGCGAAAAAAAGAAGTGGCATATTCAGGACCTATGCCCTTCAGCACCATCCCTTGAAAGGCATCAGCTGTCTTTATCATACCCGGTTTGGTGGAATAACGCTGTACATGCTTCACTTCAGGATTATCCGTAAGGACAGCAATCATGCTGTCCGTCACAGCTATGGGGCGAGTTTCAAAGGAGCGTGCCGCATCCGAATTGCTAATCTGAATATGGGAACCGAAACCTATTATTTTATCACGCACCTCACTCTTGAACCCGATTATCACCGACACTGCAATAATCATTACAGCCAGCCCGATAGCAATACCAAGAGTTGCTATCAGCACAGCAGGGCGGGAAACTTTCTTCTCCGCATCACTGTTACGATAAATACGAAGAGCAAGGAAACGAGATAAATCCATAAAACAAACCCTTATTTTTCAGGATACAGACTATGAGGACATTATGTATTCGTGAAATCTGTATCCCACTGTTTCATTCCGTACGTCCCGGATAAGCTTCGAGTGCTTTGGAGAGCACAAATAACGCGCGTGTCAAATCTTCTTTCTTCAATACATAAGCTATGCGGACTTCGTTACGGCCGGACCCCGGAGTTGTATAGAAGCCGGAAGCCGGAGCCATGAAAACAGTCTGCCCTTCGTACTCGAAATCGGAGAGACACCATGCACAAAACTTGTCCGAATCGTCTACCGGCAATTTGGCTACGGTATAAAACGCACCCATAGGAATGGGCGAGTATACGCCGGGAATACGGTTCAAACCGTCAATCAGACATTTACGGCGTTCCACATACTCGTCGTAAGTATCACGCAAATAGTCCTCCCCGGCATCCAAAGATGCTTCGGCGGCAATCTGTCCTATCAATGGAGGGCTTAAACGCGCCTGACAAAATTTCATAACGGCATCGCGTATTTCTTTGTTCTTCGTTATCAGTGCACCGACACGAATGCCACACTCCGAATAACGTTTGGAAACAGAATCAATCAGGACAACATTATTCTCGATACCTTCCAAGTGGCAGGCAGAAATATAAGGAGATCCCGTATAGATAAACTCACGATATACCTCGTCGGAGAAAAGGAAAAGGTCGTACTTCTTCACAAGGTCACGTATCTGATTCATCTCGCGGCGAGTGTAAAGATAGCCGGTAGGATTATTGGGATTACAAATAAGGATGGCACGTGTACGGTCGTTAATAAGTTCCTCGAACTTTTCTACCTTAGGCAGTGAAAAACCCTCTTCTATGGTTGTTGCAATCGTACGTATCTTAGCTCCGGCAGAAATGGCAAACGCCATATAATTGGCATAAGCCGGCTCCGGCACAATTATCTCATCACCCGGATTCAGACATGCCATGAAAGAAAACAAGACTGCTTCCGAACCGCCGGAAGTGATGATGATATCATCGGCGGTAAGCTTGATGTTGTATTTATCGTAATATCCCACCAACTTCTCACGATAACTGCGATAGCCTGCGCTGGGACTGTATTCCAAGACTTTACGGTCAATATTGCGAATAGCGTCAATCGCGACTTGCGGCGTAGGCAAATCAGGTTGTCCAATATTGAGATGGAATACATGGATGCCCCTTTGTTTGGCTGCATCTGCCAAAGGAGCCAGCTTTCTGATAGGAGATGCGGGCATCTCCATTCCGCGAATAGAAATTGTTGGCATGAGTTCTTTTATATCATTTTATCATTTAAGTCGCAAATGTAGTGATTTATTTGATACTAAAGGGAAGCTAAGACATAAAAACTTTAAAAACCTTATCTATATTAAAAACACTATGCTATTTAAAAAGATTCTTGTACCTTTGAAATATAAACAAATAGACAACTACAACCGTTTTATCATAAACCAATATTTAAAATAGTAAGTAACACCATGGTCATCAACCTAATAACTTTTGCATCACTGTTACATAAACAAGCATCTGTTCGCAGTTCCCATGAAATAATATTGACTGAATTAGAAAAATATTTCACTGTCAATTTCGTAGACTATCAAGATATTAGCAAACTGACGTCCAATGATTTCAGTATTCTGTTCATCGCTACCGGCGGAGTAGAACGACTGGTCATCCAGCATTTCGAATCACTTCCCCGCCCTGCCATTATACTGGCAGACGGGATGCAGAATTCACTGGCTGCCGCTCTCGAAGTGTCTTCTTGGCTACGGGGACGAGGGATGAAAAGCGAGATCCTTCATGGCGAACTGCCCGAAATCATCAAACGCATTTTTGTATTACACAGCAACTTCATGGCGCAACGCAGCCTTTTTGGAATGCGCATCGGCGTGATAGGCACTCCGTCAAGCTGGCTCATTGCCAGCAATGTAGACTATCTGCTTGCCAAACGCCGTTGGGGAGTGGAATATACAGACGTTTCCCTTGACCGGATTTACGAATATTACAACCAGATCACCGACGATGAAGTGGGTGAAGCCTGTGCCCATCTTGCCGGAAAAGCGCTTGCCTGCCGGGAAGCGTCACCCGAAGATATGATAAAGGCCATGCGGCTGTATCGTGCTATCCGGAGAATAGTAGACGAAGACCGTTTGAGCGCCCTCACTTTGAGCTGTTTCCGCCTGATAGAACAGACGGGCACTACCGGTTGCCTGGCACTTTCCCTCTTGAATGACGAAGGCATCATTGCCGGATGCGAAGGCGATTTACAGTCAGTATTCACCATGCTTGCAGCCAAAGTACTTACCGGGAAACCGGCTTTCATGGCCAACCCTTCCATGATTAACGCACGCACCAATGAACTTATATTGGCACATTGCACAATCGGCATTGCACAGACTGAGCAGTTCATCATCCGCAACCATTTTGAGACAGAAAGCGGTATTGGCATACAAGGGATACTTCCCACCGGAGATGTGACAATTGTGAAATGCGGCGGAGAATGTCTGGATGAATATTACCTTAGTACAGGCACGCTAACTGAAAACACCAACTACATCAATATGTGCCGTACACAGGTGCGCATAAAGATGAATACTCCGGCGGAATATTTCCTCAGAAACCCATTGGGCAATCATCACATCATGTTGCATGGCAACTATGAACAGGTGATTGATGAATTCTTGCAATCCAACGGATGCAAGAGAATTGAATGAGTTTCCGGTCTGTTTGCACCTATATTGCTTTATCACTTATTCTGACTTCAAAGCGGGTTCCTTTACCCAGCTTTGAAGTTACTGTTATAGTGCCATTCAGACGTTCTACAATAGTCTGGCAAATGCTCAATCCCAAACCGGCGCCTTGAGTAAAGTTGTCCGCCTTATAAAAACGTTCGAAGATATGCCCCAGATTCTCATCGGAAATACCGGCTCCGGTATCTTCCACAAAAATGACAGTATGCCCGGAATCCTCTACCCGATACCCCAAAAGAATATACCCCTTTGTAGTAAACTTCTTGGCGTTATTAATCAGATTATTCACAACCTGCTTCAAACGTACGGAATCCGTAATCATGGATTTTCCTGTACCTTCCGGAAAGTCGGTGCGCAATTCCACCCCTTGCGGCATGCTCAACCTTTGGGAGTCGTAGACCTGCTGCATGATAAATGTAAGATTATAAGAGGAGAAGCGGAAGTCCATTGTCCCCGACTCTATACGTGAAAGATCCAGAATATCGTTCATCAATGCCAGCAACAATGTACAGTTGATATTGATCGTTTCCACAAACTGCTGCACTTCCTCCGACGAGAAACCTTCCAAGTCTTTCAGCAGATCAGAGAAGCCCACTATCACATTCAACGGCGTGCGTATCTCATGGCTCATATTGGCAAGAAACGCCGATTTCAGCTTGTCAGCCTGCAAAGCCTTATCGCGGGCCGCAATAAGTTCATCCTCGGTGTTTTTGTACCTTTGAATGCTTTGACATACGCCTAACACCATGTAAGGGATGTCTGCCGTCAGTCCCTCGTATGCGGTACTGCGGAATTCCCACCATTCATACCCGCCGGCTGTATTCTGCAAACGAAAACTCATACGAGAATTAGGTTCACGTCCCAATATAATGCTATCAAAATGCTTGCGTATACGAAGCAGATCTTCGGGATGAATAACCCTGTCCAGCTCCTCCCTCGAAATATCCCCCGTATGGTCGCTGTAATTAAAACGCTTCAACAACCCTACGGGGAAATGGAAACATTTCAGACGGGTATTATACTGCCATGGGTAAATGGAACTCTCCTCGATAGCCATACCGAAAAAACGTCTCTGCATCTCATCCTCTGATATATTACGGCAAACGATTGCCATACCCGTCAGTTTGTCTTTTGCAAAAATGGGCACTACCTCACCCGAAACCGGGAAATAAGTGCCTTTCACATTCTCCTGCATGAAAGCTTTTTCGGGTATAACGACAGGTTTCTTATCCCGGACAACCTGTTCCAGAAGAGTCGGCAAGATATTCTCACCATTCATATAGATATGAAAAATAGAACCGGCAACCTGCCCTTCATACGAACGCGCCATGTATGTATCAGAAGACAGTCCCAGCATTTCCGCCAAAGCGCGATTGACGAAATGTATGTGCATTTCCGTATCATACGTTATCAACCCGTCGCGGATAGAACAGAACATTTTATCGAATTCATCCCGTTGTTCAACCAAGCGTTGCTGTATCATCAAACGTGTCTGCGCCTGTATGCGCTTACGTAATTCGTGCCGGTTGCTCCGGTAAAGCCAGACTACAAGAACCACCAACGCACCCACTGTCACCGAGTAGAAAAGAATGAACCAAACCTTATAACGGTCCATTAAGGGAATATTCAAAATGCTTCCCTGTTCCTCGACGCTCTCCACGTCTACATGAAAAAAGCCCAGCTGCTTATAATCGAACAACAGCTTGCCATCCAGGTTCTTCACTCCGTATGAAACAGAAAAATCTCCTTTCAAGATACTTGCCGCCTGCCTGCCCGCGGCATAAGTATCTGTCGCCGGTTCCACATCATATACGCACAGGACCCCGTTCGTCATTGCCAGATTTTGATTGGCAAATGTAGGGGCTTTCAACTTTAAAGAAAGAAAAGGAATCCATTTAGGGGCAATGACAATATACTTATAGGCGTTATAATCATAACAAATGGATGTAATAATGGAGTTAATAGATTTTGCCTGTACATTCAGTTTCCTCAAACTGTATTCAGGGTGCTTCTCCTTGAAAGGTATCCAGGCTTCTTCCACTGCCCTTACCCCTTTGAGGCTCAAAAAGCTGCTATCGGACAGACAGACAATCTCCTTACGTCCGGGAAATATGCGTATAGCTTCCTCCAGCAGTATAGTGAAATCCGTTTTTGAGGTGAAACCGGAGACATTCGGCATTTTTTTCAAACACTTTTTCATCAGGATATTTGATGCCCGAAACAACTACCGGCACCTGATATGGCAAAGAGTCACCGCAATGGGTCAAGGTAAAGAAAGCCTCATCGCTGGAAGTCACAATAAGGTCTGTTTTGCGCAACCTGGCCCGTTCGCATATACGGCGCATAATGACACACTCTGAAGCGAAAGTCCAAAAGTCCGCATTCAAATATTCAGTAACGATATCGGCCTTTACCCCCTCCTGCTCCAAGCCTTCCTGCAAACCGGCAATAAGTTCATTATGCCAAGGTGTGTTATTGGTATATGACTGAATAAAAAGTATTTTATAGGTCTTCTCCTCAGCCGAAAGCGTCCCCAGTGTCAAGCATAAGAAAGCTAATGAGCATATTAAGAAAAGGTGTTTCCTCATTTTCCCCGTTTTTGATTTGTTTGCATGAACTTTATAGTCATACAAATATACAAGGTTATATTGAGAATTTACACCTTTTTCTTAAAAAAACTTTACTCATCATGCAATGCTTTTGCCGGATGCACCCTCATCGCTCCATATGCGGGGTACCAAATGCCGGCAACAATCATCAATGCCATCAGCATCCATGTCACAACAAGCGCCGACAGAAAACGTCCGGTATCGAAAGGCATCCTGCCTACGTCCACCAGTTCGGCATAACCAATATTGAAAGCAATGACGGTCGCCGGTATAACCGCCAACGTCAATAACAGTATCCCTTCATACATAAGGTAGGAAAAGATGCCCCGTCGAGGGCTTCCCATTGCCAGCCTCAAGGCAATCTCTTTACGGCGCTGTTGCGTACGAAACCAGAATGTTCCGATAACGCCCAGAAAGATATTCAGCAACAAGAATCCCAGTACACAAAGTTGTGTTTTCCATTCGTTCATATCCTCCAACTCGCAGATCTCACGTAAGTGGACGAATGGTGTAATATCCAGCAAATAAAGGTTACCTACCTGATAAAGACGGTCGGCATCGTCCATCAGTTTTTCGGCAAAGCCCTTATCGGCATCCTCGGAAACGCGCAAACTGACAGTGACATAACGGGGATCACCGAAGCTCCGCAATCTTTTCACATCGAGAGGAAGGGCGGCAAAAGCTCCTCCCCACTGCGCCGAAGTTTGAAAATGCGACCAACGCACAGGTGTCCCTACGGCACCGATGCGCCGGCGGACATCTTGCCCATAGTTCAAAAGCAATACTTCCTTTCCCTGCAATGACGCGGCACTGCCCGCATCCAGTTCAGGATGTCCTTCGGTAAGATTGGAAGAAACCACCAGTTCATCGTTCCGGAATGCAGCCTCTACCTTATTAAAGTCATCTTCCTCTGTGAAAGAGTAGCGGAAAACACGAAAGAAATCCGCATCCGCCCAAAGAAGTCGTGCACTGACAGGCACAGAATCAATGCCCAACTCAATGCTGTTGCTGCCTTCATTATAGGGAAAGCAGTTTTGTGAAAGAGCAACAGCCTCTACGCCGGGGCAATGACGCAACCTGTCCGTAAGCCGGAGCAAGTCTTCCATATCATCATCAACAGTAGACTCCGGATTATAAAGAGGAGAATTCTCCCCCAGCTTACCCACAGCAATGTTGTAGCAATGTTCTGTATCAAATCCCATCGGAGCATGATAGACACGCACGGTGACGAGTGTCCAGTCCACAATATACCACAACACGACAAAAACCAACAGCAATTCCATAAAGAGAAAAAGGTTACTGTTCCACTCGTTCCTTATTTGTTTTAATATCGTTCCCATGATCCTCATTTACCTTTGATTGATCGCATCCGTTATATTCATTCTCGAAGCCCGCCATGCCGGTATGCCTGCCGACAGAATATTCATCAGTAGGCAGAAGCCGAAAGCTGCAAGAAAAGCCCAGGGCGAAAGCAGCATACCCGGCGTCAAAGTGGTCTCACCACTGAAATAAGCATTGGCACTGTTGTTGAAAAGGAAACCGTTCAACAGGAAAGTCGCGGCATAGCTCAATGCAAGTCCCAATATCCCGGCAAACAATGTCAGCAGCAGATTCTCAAAGAATATCTGGTGCCGCAATTCCCCTCCTGTGGCCCCGAACGCCTTGCGCACGCCTATCTCTGCCATACGCTTGCGCATACGGGAGAGCGTCATGCTGCTCAGATTGATAGCAGGAACTATCAGAAGAATGGCAATGACAAGCGTATAGCGCATAACAACAGCCTTAGTATCGGGTACTTCACTCCACTTACGATAAAGATTGGCAAACTGTTCATCGGGTTGCCCCCGGTAGAACACTTCCGAGTCGCGCAACCCATCGTTGTACTTACGCCGGAGCTGCTCCACCTCCTTACGGATAGCCGGAAAATCGGCTGCGGAATATGCAAGAATGACTGCCCTCATCTGCCCCATAGTATCTTCCCACCACGCCAGCCGGGAGATATCCGTAGAATTATAAGGTATCCACACCTGTGCATAGGCAGAAGTGGCAAGCACAGACACATCTGCCACTACGCCGGATATACGGTATTCCACATGATTCAGCAGCACTGTCTTTCCCGCTACATCCGTCGTTCCGAACAGGCGGCGTGCCACCGTCGAGCTCAACACAGCGCATGGCACTCCTGCGTCACTATCGGCCTTCGTAAATGCCTTTCCGCTGAGAAAACGGAAATGGAAAATATGCCAGAATGTATCATCTGTCTGAACCATATCGACAGTGGCCTTGTTGCCTGCCGGTAAGGAAGCCCGCACTTTTTCGGGTAGGGAAATCAATGTCACCGCCTCAGCCGTAGTAAGGTTCTTGAAGCACTCTCGCCCTGTACGCACTGACATACGGGCATTGGACGAATCATTATCGCCCGCACCCTTATTCTTGACAGACATGGCAGACACATATAACGATCGGCTCCGGTTCACTTCGGGTTCGCAATCTATGAGCCGCACCTGAAAAGTGATGACAAGCACCATAATCATGCAAATGGCCAATGCCGTACCCAATACGGAAACCCACGTTATGATAGGATTCTCACGCAAATGATACAGCGCTTGTTGAAAATAAAGACGTATCATATTCAATATATCGGTTTAATATCCTCAAAATCATTCATCATGCAGCGCTTCGGCAGGCTGTACTTTCATGGCTTTGCGTGCCGGAATGCTGATACCTATGGCAATCATCAATCCTATAAGGACAAAGCTGATGGCAGCACAGAGCAACAAGCGTCCCCATTCCAAGGTTGTACCATTACGCCATGAGTTCAATTCCATATTTGCTAAATTGTAGTCGATAATGAACGCTATCGGTGTGACAAGCAGCAGCAAAAGCAATCCTTCACTGACCAAACGGATAAAAACGTTTATATCCGAAGCTCCATGCGCCTTATGCAATGCAATCTCCGAACGGCGCTGCTGGGTACGGAACCAGAAAGTGCCAAGCAGTCCCAAGAAAATATTCAGCAACAGGAATCCCATTCCCATAACGTAATTACGCAAATCATTGCTCCACGCCTGTTGGTAGTTACGCCGTATATCTTTAAAAGAACGTATTTCGGAGATAAAGATGTTACCGATACGGAACTGCTTCTCACTGTCTTCCTTCAAGCGCCGGATGAAATCATGATCTTGATTGGCCCGGACACGAAGGCACAGCTCCAGTCCCGGATCATACCAACCGAGCTTATAAAGAAAGGTGTAAGAATTACGGGCTTGCTGGAAATCACTGTAACGTACATCTTTCAAAGCTGCCCCCAACCGGAAAGTTTGCGTAGTATCACCGAAAAGCTGAAACTGCTTGCCCACCAGCTCTGTCATCGGACGGTTGTACTTCCTGTAAAGATTGTTGGAAGCAAGGAACTCCCCCCTTTCCAGCATCTCGGCAAGCTGTTCGGGCGTTTCACCACGTGCGCCCTGATAGCGGAATACACGTACAAAATCGGGAGTCACCATACGGCGGATAGTCCAATTATCGGCCACCAATGTATCATAACGCACCTGATCCGTAGAATTACTGCCGTTATACGGATATGAGTTTTGCGAAAGACTTACTGCCTCTATTTCAGGGCGGCGGCGCAGGCGGTCCACAAGCTCAAGAATATCGGCATCCTCCTGCTCATCGGTCTGGCCAGAGAGATAGTCGGGACTCTTCTCGGTAAGCTTTCCCATTTCGATGAGGTAGCAATGGCTGATGTCGAACCCCCTCGGCTCCAGATAGGTAGCCGCACCTGTATAGAGGTAATCCACCACAAACCACATCACAACACTCACCACCAACAGTTCCAAAGCCAGCCACAGGTTATTGCGCCATTCATTCTTTATCTGTACTAAAAGTTTCTTAGTCATTTTTTTTCTGTGATTAATTGTTAGTCATAAGTGTTTAGTGCAACCGTCCTCCCAATGCGTTCACTATTCCGATACGTGCAGCGCGCCATGCCGGGAAACCGCTGCTCATCAGGTTCAGGACAAAACAAAAGAGCAATGCCCAGGCAAAGGTGGAAGTATGAAGCAGGATCGACGCATCCACTTCCGGCGGATTCAAAGTCTGGCTGAACTCCTGTGCAAAAAGCAAAGTGTTGCCCATGTATGCAAAAGCCACACTCAACAGCAGGCCCACGATACCTGCCAATAAAGTTACCACCAGATTCTCCGCTATAATCTGCCCCATCAGTTCCGCACGCGTACTTCCGAAAGCACGACGTACTCCGATCTCCGACACCCGCTGGCGCAAACGGCTCTGCGTCATGCTCGAAAGGTTGATGGCAGGCACTATCAGCAAAATAACAAAGATCATAATCCGCTGGCGGCGGGCTGCATCCACATCCGGCTCGATATTAGCGCCGAAAGCTATGGCATTTTTTTCCTGGTCGTAAGGGCGGTTGCGGTAAATCAGTTCCCATCCGTCCTTTCCGATGAGCGTATTATATTCCAGTTTACGGCGTTCCGCTTCCTGACGGATAGCAGGAAAATCATCCCGGCTGTGCGCCAACATCGTACAACTCATCATTCCCATGTGCCGGTCGTTCCAAGCCTCCTTATCCATTCCCGTAGAAGTATACGGGACCCATACCTGTCCGTAAGCGCAGTCGGCCAGCGTAGACACATCTTTCACGACACCGGCAACGCGGTAAGGCGCATGGTTGAGAAGAAACTCGCGCCCCACGGCATCCGTCGTGCCGAAAAGGCTGCGCACCACACTCTCCGTAAGTACAGCCACCGGTTGACCTGCATCGAATGTTGCTTTATCATAAGGCTTTCCACCGATAAAGGAGAAGTCAAATACGCGCCAAAAGATGTCGTCCGTTTGTCGCAAGTCCACACTGATCGCCGGACTGCCCGGCAGAGATACAGGAGTGGATATAGGAAAAACAGTATAAATAGTAACGGCTTCCGGTGTCTTCAACGACTGGAAACATTCGCGGGCAGTCTGTGCGCTCATCGGTCCGTTACTTGTGCCGTCTCCCCAATTTGAGTTGGAGATACTCATCCACTTGACGTGCAGGAAGCGGTCACGGTTACTTTCGGGTGCAAAAGGGACAACCTTTACCTGCTGCATCATCACCACCAGCATAATGAGGAAGATGGCAAGCGCGGTACCGGCTATACTGACCGCACTAATCAGCGGTTGTTGGCGAAGTTGCGCCCATGCTTGTATGAAATATTGCTTTATCATCTCAACGGCCTATTTTTAAATTATCTGTATTTACGCCTCCTATGCCTCCTTTGGAAATATCAGCGCGTCCGGCGCTTCCGCTCAAAGTGACGCTGCCCACACCACCCATTTGGGCAGACAAATAATCGCAGACTACATGAATATCGGCGCTACCTACTCCGCGCAAAGCAACTTTCAACACATTACACGTCAAATCGGCAACATTCACTTCACCCACGCCTTTTACCTCAAATGACACCTCATCCAGTTTCAAGGGCTTCTCACAATTGAACTCCCCTACACCGGTAAACTCCACCTTCTTCAAATCAGGAGCCGAAATCCAAATGGTCACGCCATCTTTCTGATTTCTCATGCTCTTGTTTTTCCTATCCTTGAAGCCTATCAGCAGACAGCCGTCCTTCACTGTGGTTTCTGTATTCTTCACGTGCTTCTCCTTACCTTCAATCTTGAAAGAATAAGTGTCACTCTGTGTAAAATAAATTGTTCCCACAGACGTTATCTCAATGGACGAAAAGGCATCCACTTTACGCACTTCACTTACTTTTGCATCTTGTGCACAAACACTCAACATACCTGCAAAGGCCAATACCAATGCAATGATAACACCTGCTACATCAGTTCTCATATTTCTTATTTTTTTATTTTGTTTTACATTCTATTCTTCATGCAACGCCTCTGCCGGCTGTATGTCGATAGCCTGTTGTGCCGGAAACCATATTCCAGTCACCACCATCAGCGCTATCAGCAGCCATGCACCCAACGACCCCAGCAGGAAACGCAGGAAGCTCCATTCCACCGGCCAGGTGGTAATCAGTTCCGTATGTCCCATTATAAATTCGGCAACGCCCACATTATAGCAGACAAGCATGGCGGGCAGCGCAACAAGAGTCAGCAACAGCAATCCCTCTCCCATGAGCAGGCAGAATATCTGTTTCTTCGTGCTGCCCATGGCAAGCCGCAAAGCTATTTCATTGCGGCGGCGACGGGTACGGAACCAGAAAGTACCTATCAGCCCCAGAAACACATTCACCAACAGGAACAGCACCACAACCGTTTGCGTATTCACCTTGTCCACATCGCCTTTCATCACCTCAAACTGATATTGCTGCTCCGTATAAGGAACGACGTCGGCTATGAACATATTGTCGGTGTCCAGATGCGGTGCTATCTCTTTCAGGAACTTGCTCCGGTAATCGGGAGAGTCCATGTTTTCCTTCACGCGAAAAACAATCTGCGCTCCATAATCCCGCAATTCGGTCCGTATCACATTCTCGTCAATTCTCCGGAAAACCCACTTTGCATCCGCCCCATAGCGATAAGAACGGAAACTGCCGATCATACCGCACTGCGTTACCACATTCGTGGAATCTCCGTACCAGTTCAAAGGAGTATCCAAAGAGAAGCCGGGTACTCTTTCCTTATAATAGTCTGCCGCACCCTCGCTCAGCATCACATAATTGCCGGACGTGACATCACTACCCACAGGCATTGCCGCAAACGAACGTTTGGCATCTTCCTTCATGCGGAATACCCGCGTATATCCCCCGGTAGCGTTTATTATACGCAGTTCGCATCCGATGGTATCCTGCACAGCCAGCGAGTTATAAGAATTATTGCCGCTCATCGGCAGACTCCAATACGACAGGGCGGCCACTTCAACCGCCGGCTCCCTTTCGAGCTTCTGCAGGATGCTCAGATATTTGTCCGCATTGGTCATGCTGCTGTCCCGGCTTTCACCGCCCGTAATCATTGAAAGCTGGTACACATGGTCTATGTTGTACCCCAACGGGCGATAGAACGTATACTTCAGGCATCCCAGCGAATCGCAGAGAAACCACATCACGATAAACACCAGAAACAGTTCTGCAAGCACCCATCCGTTACTACGGAGACGCGCCCGAATCATACGTAAGTTATGTACTATGAATTTCATAATCAATTTCGCTTTATTTATCGTTCAAAGAATCCACAATCGTGTGTCGTGCGGCAAGCCACGTAGGCAGGCCTGCGCTCAGCAGGTTGATGACCAGACAGAAAAGAAATGCCAGACAAAACACCGTAGGGCTGAACAGCACCGACATGCTCAAGTCGAAATCGCCGGAAGTACCGATGTTCTGATTATTGGTGAACAGCCACGTACGCATGCCATACACTGCCAGATAGCTGAACACCAGCCCCACTGCTCCACCAATCAGGGTCAGTACGAGGTTTTCATTCAATATCTGCCTTATCAATACGCTGCGCGTCGCTCCGAATGCCTTACGTACGCCCAGCTCGCTGATGCGTTGCTGCATACGACTGTTGCTCAGGCCGCACAGGTTGAGCGACGGTACTAAAAGAACAATGAGCAATGCCAGAAGGTACTGTATGTACAACATCCGCAAATCCGGTCCTATGTTGGCCCACACATGATTGACATGCGCCACTATTTCATCGGGCTGCTCCATGATGTCCATCAGCATTTCAGTCTGTACGGCATTGATGTCTTTCACCCGTTTTGCTATTCCTTGCCTGATGGCCGGAATATCCCCGGAAGAACGTGCCAGCGCCACCACCGTATGCGATTGGGCATAACTCCGGACGGAAGTGACATCCTGCAAACTGGCAGGATACATGCGCCACACTTGCGCATAAGCATCCTTCGCAATGACCGAAACATCCTTTACCACCCCGCAAATACGCGCTTCGTTACGGTTCAGCAGCACCGTCTTGCCCACCGCATCCGTCGTGCCGAACAGTCCCCGCGCCACAGAAGCAACCACGACAATGGCGGACACATCGCCACCCCGGTCGGAATCATCAAATCCCCGTCCTGCAACAAACTGCATCCGGAACACTTTCCAGAATCCCGGGTCGGTTTCCATGGCATCCACTTTCACCGCATTGGTGCCGTCGGGCATAGAAACCAGAGCGACCGATGCCGGAACAAATGCCGTACAGGCCTCTACTTCGGGCAATGGCTGCACACAGTCCTTCATGAAAGCCGGCGAACAGGCTGTATAATTATTCCAACCTTTGTTTTCCTTACCCTGCAAATGCATCTTGCTTATATAGAGAGAGCGGCTGCGGTTCACTTCCGGCTCAATATCGGCATATTTCATCTGCCAAGTAATCACAATCGCCATAATCATGGTGATGGCAAATGCCGTACCCAATATGAATATGGTGCTCAGTAGAGGGTTCTGCCGTAAGAGTATAAAGGCTTGACGAATGGTCTGCATTTTAATTATGAATTATGAATTTATGAATTACGGGAGTTATTCTACCTGACGGCCGTCGAAGAAGCGTACGGTGCGGCTGGTTTGTTTGGCTTGTTCTTCGTTATGGGTCACCATCACGATGGTGCGTCCGTCTTCTTTATTCAACTGATGGAGCAGTTCCATCACTTCCGCACCCATTTTGGAATCCAGGTTACCGGTGGGCTCATCGGCGAGTATTATCTCCGGATTACCGACGATGGCGCGTGCAATGGCAACACGCTGGCACTGACCGCCGGACAGCTGTGTCGGCATGTGGCGCATACGGTGGCTCAGCCCCACCTTCTGCAACACCTCCTCTGCCAGACGGCGGCGTTCCTTGGCCGAAACCTTTCTATACAGCAAGGGCAACTCCACATTGTCCAGTACATTCAATGAGTTAATCAAATGGAAAGACTGGAACACGAATCCCAGCTTCCGGTTACGGAAAGCTGCCAGTTCTTTGTCTTTCATGCCGTCCACCTTAGTGCCGGCTATTTCAATCGTACCGCTGGTAGGCGCATCCAGCAGGCCCATAATGTTCAGTAAAGTAGATTTGCCGCAACCTGAAGGGCCCATAATACTCAAAAATTCTCCTTTGTTCACTTCGAGGTTTACATTCTCCAATGCTACGGTTTCAATTTCGTTAGTACGATAAATCTTATTGATTCCGGTCAACTTAATCATAATGGTAAGTATTTAATTGTTATTACTCTGTTTTTATTCAGTAAGAAAGGGGATCGGAAAATCCATATCATTTCAGTTTCAGTTTATTCTTGTTCTTGTATTGGCTCATGTCGCTCACCACCACTTCATCGCCCGGTTGCAAACCGCCTACCACTTCTACAAATTCAAAGTTCGAGTCGCCCAACTGCACTTTACGCTTCACAATCTCCTTGTCGGAATTGCGGACAAACAGTTCATATTCCCCGCGTCCCACATAGTAAGAGGCATTGGCTATGCGCATCACATCCTCCTTCACTGCGTTCATCACATAGACATCTGTCTTCAAGCCCGAACGGAGGCGGCGGTTGTTATCCTCATTCAGCTGTACGGTAAAAGAGATAACGCCGTTTTTGGACAGCGGAGTGACACTGCTGACCGAGCCCTCCAGCTTTTCATTGCCAATCTTTACAACGGCTTTGCCGCCGGCCGATACACGATCGCCATACGTATCGGCTATCTCGCCCTCCACCTTGAAATGGCTCAAATCGGAGATGACGGCAATCTGCGAGCCCTCTGCCACCTGCGCACCGATCTGATTGTTGATATAGGTGAGAATAGCCTTCCGGGGCGAACGGATCTGCGCATCGTCCAATGTACGCTTCGTTTCGGCCAGCGTTTTCTTGAAAATACTGAAATCCAACTCCTGAACCTGATATTCCGCATTCAGCACTTCTTTCTCATTGGCATACTGCTGTTTCAGTTGTTCGTATTCCAGCTCCGCCACATTATAGCTCAGCTCCGCCTGACGCACCTTGTCGGTGGTGCCGGACCCGAGACTGTCGAGATATTGCTCATTGCGCAACTCCACTTTCTTGCGATTCAGTTGCATGGCAGCAACCTTCACTTTCATCTGCAAGTCATTCAGCTTGGTCATGTTCTCCAGCTTGAGCTGTTTCAGTTTGTAGCTGCGCATCTGTTCCTCGTCCAGTTTCTGCTTGTAGTCGGTCTCGGCGCTCTGCAAGTCCAGCTTCAGGATGGGCGTGCCTATGTCCACACTGTCTCCACCTTTCTTATATACTTCCAGGATGCGGGTACTGATGGGCGAATTGATGATCTCCTCGAAAGCCGGGACCACCTTTCCCGAAGCGCTCACGCTGACCTCGATCGTGCCCCGGCTCACCTGTGAGAACACGAGATCTTTCTCTTTCACTCCGGCACGCATCAGCGAAATGAGCAGGCTGACGACAACGATGCCCGCAGCACCCATACCGCCATAACGAATGATTTTCTTATTACGTTCTTTGTTACGAACCTCTTTCGGAATTTCTCTATCCATATCTCTTGTTTTTTGTTTATCGGTTGATGTCTTCGCCGGCTGTCGCACCTCCGCCCCGTTCTGTTGCAGAAACGGACAACCAACGCTTCCCACCCTGATACTTGCGAAATTCGTGCCAAAAGCGTAAACCACTGAAAACAAGCATGAAGGCAAAAAAGAAGAGTGTCCGTTTTCGGACACTCTGTACATTTTCGGATAAATCCCTGACTTTTTTCGTGTATATGGATACCGGATTTCCCAATACGACTGAACGCACCTCCCAATACGACTGAAAGCATTTCCCTATACGACTGAATGAATGTCCCACAACGACGGAACAGAGTGGGACATCAACCATTCAACCAGTCAGCAAGTTACGGTTTTCATTCCGCCCGCCGTCCTGTTATCTCAAGCGCAATCTGTCTCCCACTTCCGGCACATATTCCGCATCTTTCCGATTCATCTTATACAGGTTCTTCAGGCGAATGCCGTACTTCTGCGAAATGGAGTGCATGGAGTCTCCGTCTCTCACGATATAAACGGTGTAGGGCTTGGCGGCTTTCTTGCGTTTTCCTTTCAGATAGATAATGTCGCCGGCCTCCAAAGTATAGTCTTTATGCAGGTCATTATATTTCACCAGTTTCCGCCAGCTGATGTCGAACTCCTTGCCCAAGAACTGGAAAGTGTCTCCGTCACGAGCCACAACATAGGCAATGTCATTGGCAATATACACCTGATGCGGATTGGCAAGCCAGGGCTTCTTCTTCAACTCCTTCTCCATATTGCGGGCTTCCCGGTTGCTCAGGCCGCGCGTGTCATACTTATATAAGTCATAATCCTCGATAATGGTTATCAGGCGGTTGGCATAGGAAGGATCTGTGGCATATCCCGCTTTTTTCAGGCCGCGCGCCCACCCTCTGTAATCGGTGATTTTCAGTTTGAACAAGAAAGCATAGCGTGCACCGCGTTTCAGGAAAAGCGAATGGTCTTCATAAGAGTCTTTCGGATTGCGATAAGCGCGGAAACACTCGTTGCGTGCATCATCATCATGCCTCACACTGCGCCCGCGCCAGTTACTGCCACATTTTATGCCGAAATGGTTGTTGCTTTTACGCGCCAGCGTGCTTTGTCCGGCACCACTTTCCAGCAACCCCTGCGCCAGTGTAATGCTGGCCGGTATCCGGTGTTCCCTCATCTGCTCTACGGCAAGGGGGGCATATTGTTTGATGTATTCATTGTAACGGGAGTTCCTGCGCTGCGCCTGCACAGCTACGGAAATGAGGAGAAGTGCTACGATAGCAGTCAGTCTGAAAATAGGTTTCATGCTTAAAAAGTTGATTTTGACACAAAAGTCTGCAAAAGAATTGAAAAAACCAATCTCTTTCCTATCTTTGTAACATTAATTACAATAAACTATTACTCTATGAAGGACCTGAACATACAAATTGCAATCAGGATATACGAATATGAAGAATTGAGCGCTGCCGACCGCGAGCTGATAGACGCCGCCTGCCAAGCCACCCACCGCAGCTATGCTCCCTATTCGCACTTCTCGGTAGGGGCAGCGGCACGCCTGTCCGAAAATACAATCGTTACAGGAACCAATCAGGAGAATGCAGCCTATCCGTCGGGACTTTGCGCGGAACGCACCACCTTGTTTTATGCCAACTCCCAGTACCCCGGCCAAGCCGTAGAGACTCTTGCCATAGCCGCCCGCAACGAGTGCGGAGAATTTCTGGAAGAGCCTATTCCGCCATGCGGGGCCTGCCGGCAGGTGATGCTCGAAACGGAAAAACGCTTCAAACATCCCATGCGTGTACTGCTGTTCGGGAAAACAGGCATCTATGAACTGGGCAGTGTAGGCGCATTGTTGCCGCTGTCGTTCGATGCATCATCCATGTTATAAACAGGAAGTCTCATTCCCTAACCTCAGCCTGTCCCCTTCCTCGGCCTGAGTGCTGCTTCCAAAGAAAAGACTGTTCTTTGCCGCCCGTTGAAACGGATTGGGCGGTGAGGACGAATCTGTCATACCACCCATAATTCTTAAAAAAATCAAAAACAGAACCGAAAACAAGTTTTTCCTGTAAAATCGGTAAAAACAAACGTAATCCATATACAAAAACTTACCATAAACTCCGTATTTTTGTAACGATAAAACTATTATGCTTATGTTACGTACTATCAGACTGACACTTGCAATTGTATTCTTTGCAATCATCACACTTCTGTTCCTCGACTTTAGCGGAACACTGCATGGATATATGGGATGGATGGCAAAGATACAATTCCTCCCCGCACTACTCGCACTAAACGTAGGTGTAGTACTGCTGCTTGTTGTATTGACCTTACTGTTCGGACGCGTCTATTGCTCCGTAATCTGTCCTCTCGGTGTATTTCAGGATGTCATTTCCCGGTTTGCCGGCAAACGGAAGAAAAACCGTTTCCGCTATTCCCCCGCACGAAAATGGCTGCGCTATGGAATGTTGGCATTGTTTTTCGTCACCCTCGTTGCAGGCGTACGTTTCCATGCCGTCGCTTCGCTGCTTGAGCCATACAGCTCCTACGGGCGTATCGCTTCCAACCTTTTTGCTCCTGTCTATCAATGGGGTAACAACCTGCTGGCATACCTGGCGGAGCGGGCAGACAGCTATGCCTTCTACGAAACGGAGGTGTGGATGAAAAGCCTGTCCACCTTCATCATAGCCGCAATTACTTTTATCGTACTGTTCATCTTGGCATGGAGAGGCGGGCGCACCTACTGCAACACGATTTGCCCGGTGGGTACGGTGCTCGGTTTCCTGTCCAAATACTCCCTCTTCAAACCCGTCATAGACACCACGAAGTGCAACGGCTGCGGACTTTGCGCCCGCAACTGCAAGGCGTCCTGCATCAACTCCAAAGCCCACGAAATAGATTACAGCCGCTGCGTAGCGTGCATGGACTGTCTGGATAAATGCAAACAGGGAGCTATCACCTATACCCGCCGCCATAAGTCACACACACACCGGACATCTGCCGGAGAAGAAACCGCTTCCGCCCAACCGGTCGACGATTCCCGGCGCGCTTTTCTCTCCGCAACGGCAATATTGGCCACAACAACCGCCCTAAAGGCGCAAGAGAAAAAAGTGGACGGCGGATTGGCAGCCATCGAGGAAAAGAAAATACCTGAACGCGCCACTGCCATCACTCCTCCGGGCTCAATGAGCGCCCGCAACTTTGCGCAACACTGTACGGCCTGCCAACTCTGCGTATCGGTATGTCCCAACCAAGTGCTGCGTCCTTCCTCCGACCTCACACGACTGATGCAACCGGAAATGTCCTACGAACGCGGCTATTGCCGGCCTGAGTGCACCAAGTGTGCGGAAGTGTGTCCGGCAGGCGCCATCCGCCCCATAACGAAAGCCGATAAATCGGCCATTCAGATAGGGCACGCCGTATGGATAAAGGAAAATTGCATCTGCATCACCGACGATGTGGAATGTGGCAACTGCGCCCGTCATTGTCCGGTTGGCGCAATACAAATGGTAGCTTCAGACCCCGAAAACCCGGAATCCAGAAAAATACCGGTTGTCAACACCGAGCGCTGCATCGGCTGCGGAGCATGTGAGAATCTTTGTCCGTCACGCCCGTTCAGCGCTATCTATGTGGAAGGGCATATCATGCACAGGACAGTGTAGGATGTAATAAAATGATAGGGTGATAAACAATGATAATCAATTATGGAAAAGAACAATAACAACAATAAAATAAACCGCCGGGATTTCTTCAAACTCGCCGGCGCAGGAACACTCGCTTCGGCAACTGCATTGTACGGTTGCTCCGGCCAAAAGAACAGTTCGGACAGCGAATCGGCCGCATCAGGCGAGATACCTACCGACAAAATGGTCTACCGCACCAACCCTACAACAGGCGACCGCGTATCCATACTGGGTTACGGCTGCATGCGCTGGCCCACCCGGAAACGGGCAGACGGAAACGGCGATGAGGTGGATCAGGAAACCGTCAACGAACTGGTTGACTATGCCATTGCCCATGGCGTAAATTATTTCGATACGTCGCCCGTATATGTGCAGGGCTGGTCGGAGAAATCAACCGGCATAGCACTGAAACGCCATCCGCGTGAGAAATTCCTGATAGCCACCAAACTGTCAAACTTCTCCAACTACACCCGCGAAAACTCAATCGCCATGTATCGGAAATCATTTGAGGATTTGCAGGTGGACTACCTCGATTATTATCTGCTGCACTCCGTCGGCAACGGCGGTATCAAGACTTTCCGGGCGCGATACATCGACAACGGCATGATTGATTTTCTAATGGAAGAGCGTAAAGCCGGGCGTATCCGCAATCTGGGATTCTCATATCATGGAACGGTGGATGTCTTCGACGAAATATTGGCCATGCACGACCGGATACACTGGGATTTCGTACAGATACAGCTCAACTATGCAGACTGGAAACATGCTTCGGGCAACAACGTCAACGCCGAATATCTGTATGGAGAACTCGTAAAGCGCGGCATACCCTCCATCATCATGGAACCGCTATTGGGCGGACGTCTTTCCAAACTGAACGATCACTTGGTGGCACGTCTGAAACAGCACCGACCGCAAAGCAGTACGGCTTCCTGGGCTTTCCGCTTTGCCGGAACGTTCCCCAATGTGCTGACAGTACTGAGCGGCATGACGTATATGGAGCATTTGCAGGACAACCTCCGCACTTTCTCCCCTCTCGATCCTTGTACGGAAGCCGAAATGGCTCTGCTGGAAGATACGGCGCAGATGATGCTCGCCTACCCCACCATTCCATGCAACGACTGCAAATATTGCATGCCTTGCCCCTACGGACTGGACATCCCGGCCATTCTGCTGCACTACAACCGATGCGTCAATGAGGGCAATGTCCCCAAAAGCAGTCAGGACGAGCACTACCGCGAAGCCCGCCGGGCCTTCCTCATCGGCTATGACCGCAGCGTACCGAAACTTCGTCAGGCCAGCCATTGCACCGGATGCGACCAATGCACCCCGCACTGCCCGCAAAGCATCAATATTCCCAAGAAACTACGGGAAATAGACAGCTTTGTAGAAAAACTGAAACAGGAGACGTTGTAGTACAGATGAGAAAAAAAGCAATATTACTCCTTTCGGTATCCGGCATTTGGGCTATGACAGGATTGGCGCAAACGGCCAAAGACAGCACGCGCGTTGCCCGAAGCCTGACCATAGATGAAGTAGTAGTGACGGGAACAAGAAACGAGACGGACGTACGACATCTGCCGATGACCATCTCCGTAGTCAACCGCAAGGTGCTGGAACAGAGCTTCCAGCCCTCTGTCCTGCCCGTACTGACAGAACAAGTGCCCGGCCTGTTCACCACAAGCCGCGGCATCATGGGGTATGGCGTCTCTACCGGAGCAGCAGGCGGAATGAGTCTGCGCGGCATCGGCGGAAGCCCTACGGCTGGTCTGCTGGTACTGATTGACGGACATCCTCAATATATGGGACTAATGGGACACCCCATTGCCGATGCCTACCAGACGATGCTGACCGACCGGGTGGAAGTTCTTCGCGGCCCGGCTTCAGTGCTGTACGGCTCCAATGCAATGGGAGGCGTCATCAATATCGTGACCCGTAAGATGCAGGAAGACGGCATAAAGACCAATGCGCAAATCGGTTACGGCTCGTACAACACATTGCAGACGGAACTCTCCAACCGCATCAGAAAAGGGCGTTTCAACAGTATCGTTACCGGCTCGTACAACCGCACCGACGGGCATCGGGAGAACATGGAATTCGAGCAGTACGGCGGTTATGCCAAACTGGGATATGATTTCAATGCCGCTTGGAAAGTGTGGGGTGACGTAAACATCACCCGGTTCAAGGCATCCAATCCGGGCGAAACCGATAATCCATATATAGACAACGACTCCCGCATCACACGCGGCATGGCTTCATTCGCCCTCGAAAACCATTATGAAAAGAGTTCCGGCGCCCTGAGCTTCTTCTACAACTGGGGACGCCATAAAATCAATGACGGCTATCATCCCGGCGGAACACCGCAGGAATCCCACTTCAACTCTAAAGACAGGATGCTGGGCGTGTCATGGTATCAAAGCGCAACGCTCTTCGCCGGCAACCGCCTCACCGTAGGTTTCGACTATCAACACTTCGGCGGCAAGTCATGGAACAAAATGGTGGCTACCGGCGAACATATTCCGGGAGTAGACAAACAAATGGATGAGTTTGCCGGATACGTTGACTTTCGTCAGGATCTCGGCGACTGGTTGTCTCTCAATGCAGGTATCCGCGTGGACCACCACTCACATGTGGGTACGGAATGGATACCGCAAGGAGGACTCTCATTCCACCTGCCCGAACAGACGGAGATGAAAGCAATGGTGAGCAAGGGGTTCCGCAACCCCACCATTCGCGAGATGTATATGTTCCCGCCGCAAAACCCGGATTTAAGGGCGGAAAGCCTGATGAATTACGAATTGTCATTCTCACAGCGGGCATTGGACGGCGCTTTATTTTATGGCATAAATCTCTATTATATTGACGGAGACAACATGATTATGACCGTTCCCACCGACGGTAAACCCAAAAACATAAATACGGGTGAAATAGAGAATTGGGGCGTTGAAAGCAATATCAGCTACCGCATCACTTCTTGCTGGCAGATAAACGCCAATTACAGCTGGCTGCACATGGAGAATCCGGTGGTGGCCGCTCCCGGTCATAAACTCTATGCAGGGGCTGATTTCACACAAGGGCGTTGGAGGGTTTCGACGGGTCTGCAATATATAAAGGATCTATACACCAACGTGAACAAAGGCAAAGAGAGAAAAGAAAGTTTTGTTCTCTGGAACCTGCGTGCCAATTACCGTTTATGCCGGTATGCCGATATTTTCGTAAGAGGTGAAAACCTGTTGGCACAGCGCTACGAAATAAATGCCGGTTTTCCGATGCCCAAAGCGACTTTTATGGGCGGAGTGAATATCAACTTCTGACTAATTCGGACATTACTGTTGCCAAAACCGTATCTGTTTGAAATAATAGTTATAACTTTGTAAACATCCTTAATTCCGCAACACTATTATAAAATATTTTTTTAAGTACCTGAGCAACAAAAAGTTGCTCAGGATTTTGCCATGTCAGAGGATTCACTTAACTTAGTGTTGCAAAAAATAATCAAACAAAACCTCATCAGGCATGGCAAAAATACAAATAAAATCCGAGAAGCTCACTCCTTTTGGAGGAATATTTTCAATCATGGAGCAATTTGACTCCACATTGTCATCTGTAATCGACTCGACACTCGGTCTAAGGTGTAGCTCGTTCGGTTATCAGTACAGTGAAATCGTCCGTTCCCTCATGAGTATCTACTTCTGTGGTGGCTCATGCATTGAGGATGTCACTACTCATTTGATGAACCATCTCTCGCTCCATCCGACACTTCGTACTTGTAGTTCTGATACTATCCTCAGAGCGATAAAGGAACTGACGCAAGGAAACATCTCATACACATCAGATACGGGTAAGAACTACGATTTCAACACGGCTGACACACTCAATACCTTACTGCTCAATTGTATGTTTGCATCCGGCCAACTGAAAGAGGGCGAGATGTATGATGTTGATTTCGACCATCAGTTCATAGAGACTGAGAAGTATGATGCAAAGCCTACATACAAGAAGTTCCTTGGTTATCGCCCTGGCGTGGCGGTTATTGACGACTTGATTGTTGGCATTGAGAATAGCGATGGTAACACCAACGTTCGTTTTCATCAGAAGGACACGCTGAAGAGATTCTTTGAGAGATTTGAGCAGAACGGACTTACAATCAATCGTTTCAGAGCTGATTGTGGATCATGTTCCGAGGAAATCGTGGAGGAAATAGAGAAACACAGCAAATCCTTCTATATCCGCGCAAACCGCTGCAGTTCGCTCTACAATGACATCTTTGCTCTTAGAGGCTGGAAGACTGAGGAAATCAATGGCATTGAGTTCGAATTGAACTCTATTCTTGTTGAGAAGTGGAAGGGTAAAGCATACCGACTTGTGATTCAAAGACAGAAACGGATGGACGGTGTGCTGGATCTTTGGGAAGGAGAATACACATACCGTTGTATCCTGACTAACGACTATGAATCTTCCACAAGAGAAATTGTCGAGTTCTATAACCTTCGTGGAGGAAAGGAACGTATCTTCGATGATATGAACAATGGTTTCGGGTGGGACAGATTGCCCAAATCCTTCATGGCAGAGAACACTGTGTTCCTTCTTCTTACGGCACTTATCCGTAATTTCTACAAGGCCATTATCCACAGACTTGACGTAAAGAGGTTCGGACTCAATGCAACAAGTCGCATAAAAGCGTTTGTCTTCAGGTTTGTCTCTGTACCAGCCAAGTGGATCAGAACATCAAGGCGGTATGTGCTGAATATCTATACCTGTAATAATGCTTACGCAGATATTTTTCAGACTGATTTTGGATAACGCCTACAACTTATGGGTATGATACTGCGTATTGCCTCAAGTCGCATAGTGGGGCAAGGGGATATTGTGGGCAGAAGTGGGTATTTCAGCCTCAATTTATCTGCTAATTCAGTGATGAGAGGACGTTTAGACGCAAGAAGGACGCTGAAGAGCTTAGTTGCGGATTTGAGGAACATAAAAAATGGTTATTCTTTAAACTAAATGATTACTCTTTAAACTATAAGAATATGGAAACAAAAACTGTAAAACTCTATTCGCTGGATTACAGCAACGTAAAAACTTACTTGATAGCCGCATTGTTCATTGCAGGCAATATGGCATTACCCCAACTTTTCCACCTTATACCGCAAGGCGGCATAACATGGTTGCCCATTTATTTCTTCACCTTAATCGGCGCATATAAATTCGGCTGGAAAGTGGGATTGCTGACTGCAGTTCTTTCCCCGATAGCCAATTCATTATTGTTCGGAATGCCGCTTCCGGCAGTACTCCCCGCCATCTTGCTGAAGTCCGTATTGCTGGCAATAGCCGCCGGTTGGGCAGCACACCGTTTCAACCGCATTTCCCTCCCTATCTTATTGGCTGTTGTACTGTTCTATCAGATAGCAGGTACTTTAGGCGAATGGGCCATGGTTGGCAGCTTCTTCCAAGCTGTACAGGATTTCCGCATCGGCCTGCCGGGAATGGCAATGCAGATAGTAGGCGGATATGTATTGATCAGATACAGTGCATCTCTGTAATGCCACAAATACGTTTAATAGTTTAGATGTGTGGTGTGCATAAGATTCTGCATACATAAGTAATGAGAATATCAATTATGTATGCAGAATTTTTCTATTATAGAGTACAGAACATTTGAAACATTGGAAACAACACTCCTGTTGCCATAACAGCACATGTTTCGTTGTGATTTGCTCTCATTTTAACAATTCATAATTAAAGACCTTGTACCCGACAGATATGAGGTCCTCTAAATATTCCAATCGTTCTTTTTGATGGCTCTGCCATTGCCTTCCATGAAATATCTATTTCATTTATAGTCTTGTCTTTTACCCGTTACGGAAACGGACGATTATTTGAAGATACCAACGACTCATTTTATCCCTAAAGCCGCCGTAATTCTCGTATTTGCAGGCGGTTTTTATACTCCAAAAACGCATCCGCAAGAACCGGGATACGCTATGAGATAAGTTATCGAAAACTACCACATCCGTTACCCAGTTTTCCGAATAGAAATAAGGAGCCGCCCGTTTCAATTATATTCGTTCCATCTTGTACATTAGCAAAAAACAATTTACTCCTATAAATCAACAGATTACACAAACACAGATGTACATTGTACAAAAGAGAACACATCGAATATTATACCTAATTTTGCATCCAAAAACAGAATGACAGTTAATTCATTTCTATGACAAAATTAAAAAGAAGAATATTGTTGTACATACTGTCCGCCGGGAGTCTTGTTTCGTGGGCAAATGATACTCAGCCTACCGACACACTGACCGTAGAAATTTATTACCGACAGGGAATATCCCGGTTCGATTCCACATATCAGGATAACCGGAATCGTATGGGCAAGCTATTGGAGTTTCTTTACACACTGTCAGCCGACAGCACATATCGCTTAAACCGATTACACATCACATCTGGTGCTTCTCCCGAAGGGAATACCTCATTTAATAAAGTTTTATCGAAAAAAAGAACCAATGCCATCAGCGATTACCTCGGTTTACGACTGCCTGCCGAACAATCGGCTGTGGTTACGAAAACTCACAGAGGCATCGACTGGGCAACTCTGCAAGCCAAAGTAGAGTGTTCCGACATGCCTTATAAAGAAGAGGTGTTACAGATTCTGTATCATACGCCCGAATGGGTGGTGAAAAACGGCATCGTGGTTGACGGCAGGAAAAAGCAACTGATGACTCTCCGGCAAGGAAACTGCTGGCGCTACATGGAACAACATTTCTTCCCCGAACTGCGACACTCGCTGATAGAAGTGGAATATGTTTGCGAAACGCCACAAGAGGAAATCAAAGACGAGGGTGATACGGAAATCGTAACGGCAGAATGTACCACTCCTCCCTCCTACGCAACGGAAAAAGACAGTACCATCGTTTTAGAGACGGAGCCACAAGTGTGCTCTCCATTCTACATGGCTGTTAAAACTAATTTGCTTTACGATGCCCTTCTTGTACCAAATATCGGTGTAGAATTTTATGTGGCCAAAGGCTTCTCTGTGGGCGGAAACTGGATGTACGCATGGTGGAACCGCAACAGTCGTCACTACTACTGGCGTATCTACGGTGGCGAACTGGCTATACGGAAATACTTCAACCGGACAACCGAAGGTAGTCCGTTGAACGGGCACCATATCGGCATCTACGGACAAGTATTTACCTATGACTTCGAAACCGGAGGACACGGCTACATGGGCGGGAAACCGGGCGGTACGCTTTGGGAGAAAATGAATTACAGTGCTGGACTGGAATATGGCTACTCATTACCCATAACGCAACGGCTGAACCTCGATTTCGTGATCGGTGTGGGTTATTGGGGAGGAACGTATTACGAATATTTGCCTACGGATAATCACTATGTATGGCAGGCAACCAAACAACGCCGTTGGTTTGGTCCGACGAAAGCGGAAATGTCGCTGGTATGGTTGCTTGGCAATGGAAACTATAATGCAAAGAAAGGAGGAAAACGATGAAAATCACGCACATTCTTACCTTTATCACCATAATATTCCTAGTCACGGCGTGCGAGCACAAAGAACTGTGTTTCGCTCATGCTCACACAACAGAAATGCAAGTGATATTCAATTGGAAATATGCTCCCGAGGCTCATCCCGCAAGTATGCGCCTTTACCTTTTCCCAGAAATGGGGAAAGAGCCGCTGATCTATGAGTTCGGAAACCACATGGAAGGAAAGATAACTGTCTCTGTCGGGCGTTACCGCGCACTGTGTATGAACAACGATACGGAGTTTATCCTTTTCAGAAACACCGACCACTATGAAAGTATTAAAGCGTACCTGGCGGATGGAGCTTTCCCGCGTCCGGTTCCGCGTGCCGGAAATACTGGCGAGCAACGGGTAAAATTTACGCCTGACAAGCTGTGGAGCGACCGCATGGAAGAAGTGGAAGTAGTAGCTTCGGCAAAGGAACAGACGTTGACGCTGTATCCGAAAGCCATAGTATGCCATTACACGGTGGAAATCAAGAATGTAGAAAACCTGAAATACCTCACCGAGGGAGAACTGTTCGGCTCGCTTACCAATATGTCGGACGGCTTTATGCTGGGAACAAACCTGCCGACAGAGGAACTGGCTACTCTACCGTTCGACATGACATCCGACAGCAAGTCGACTGTAAATGCAGACTTCTACACTTTCGGTTATCCGGCCACATCGACCAACACTCAGTATCTTACTGTGTATGCCATACTGAACGACGGGAAGAAATACAGTTTTACGTATGATGTAACCGAGAAGATACACAACTCTCCCGACCCTGCCAATGTACACATCCTGCTTGACGGGCTTCCCCTCCCCAAACCCATAGACAACGGTGGAGGATTCAATCCTGACGTAGACGAATGGAGTACGGTAGAAATAGATATATCTATGTAATAAGTACATAATAAACTAACACCATTAATCACTAATTATAATTTATATGAAGAAAAACTTTATTTTAAGCATGGCAATTGCCTATACGATGTTGGCAGCTTGCTCCAACGACGAAATTGTGGATGTAAACACCGGAGGCACTATCTCTTTCCGCACACTGATTGACATCGCTACTCGTACTAATCAGGAAACTACCGCCTCTTTGTCTACTTTCAAAGTAACAGCCATTAAGGATGCCGGAACAGAATTTGCTACTACTGTAACAAAAAATGGCAGTGAGTGGAACACTGCGGAAACTTACTATTGGCCGAACTATGCATTGAAATTCTACGCATACGCCAATGGTCCTGCTGCCGGAAAAGGTAGGGTTTCTATTACCAAAGATGCCAAAACGATTACTGATTTCACTCCAGCAGGCAACGTAACCGAACACAAAGACTTGCTGGTGGCTTACAATACCGGTACGAAAGATAATTATAACAGTAGTCCTGTGCCTTTGATATTCAAGCACGCCTTGTCACAAATCGAGGTAAAAGCCAAGAATGAAAAGGCAAGCTCCGTTAAAGTTGAGATTATCGGAGTAAAACTGGTAAACATGGCAACGAAAGCCACTCTTACTTTCCCGGAATCTACTCTCGATAATACCAAATTGCCAATCAATAACTGGAGTAATCAGACAGATTTGAACATTCCTTCAAAGGCTTATTACAGCAACGGAACGAAAGCTGTGGTGCTGAACTCTACCGAGTTTCAGTCTGTCATGTTTGGTGAAAACAATTTCATGGTTATCCCGCAACAGATTACTGCGTGGAACGCAGTAAAGAACGATCCCGATGCTGAAATCAACAAACAGGGTGCTTACCTTGCCGTTCTCTGCCGTATTTCTAATTTAAGCGAAGCCGGTGAAACATTGATTTATCCTGCTCCTACTGCCGATGACCCCAAAACCGGCAAGTATGCTTATTCAGCCGTGGCAATCAATACTAAGACTATTAATCAATGGGAACCGGGCAAAAAGTATGTTTATAACTTGACTTTCTGTTCTGACGGCGGTGGTGCCGGTAAAGTTGATCCAAATCCGGAAAATCCTGGCGGAAATTCGAATACCGATGAAACTCCCGGAACCGGTGGTGAGGACATTTTAGGAGGTCCTATCAAATTCAGCATTACGGTAGAAGACTGGGAAACTGTAGAAGTTCTGACAGACATGTAAAAACAACCTGAGCTTTAACTTTCCATTAACCTGAGCTTTAAATACTAAGAACGAAAAGGCAGAGGATAAAAATACCTTTGCCTTTTTTTATTCTTTCCTCCATAAAACCCTTTAAAAGGATAGATTGACATGAAAAACAGTCAAGGATGTACATTGTTTAAACAAATAATATCTCTGTAATTCAAGTATATAAGTCCATAAAAAGTACATTCAGAATCGTTTCCAAAACACTTCTTAAGACTTAACTTTGCGCAAAATAAAATATTAATATATGGCAAATCATAGACTTATACACCATCCAATCGCTCAAGGATTATTAACAATATTCATTCTTACGACTTCTTGTACCGATGAAGTACAACAGCCTCGTTTGGAAAACCGTATCAGCTTTCATACGGAGATTCAAAACACTTGGATTTCTTTTGACCAAAACGAACGTAGAGCAGAGACACGCTCAACAGTATCTCTACCTTACAGTCGAACAGTGGAACCCCATTTTACCTGCATACACTTTATGCAGACAGTATAGCGTCTCCCTTCTCTTCCGACAGCGTTCCGGCTACCCGTTCTATTCCTGTCACCTCGAATAATATGTACGATGCGTTCGGCATATCTGCTTATGCGTATACCGGCAGTTGGAACAATACGCAGAAGCCGAATTACATGTATGATGTTACGGTTAGTAAAACAGGCAGTTCATGGCTTCCCGCTTCTACACATTATTGGCCCGGCAATGCTTATAAACTGAAATTCTTTGCCTATGCGCCTCAAAATAACAATGCCTATCAACTCTCCGGACAAATCGCTGGAACGCCGACTGTAACCTGTACGATTCCAGACAATGTAGCGGAGCAACAAGATTTACTGGTGGCAGCTTCGGAAGAAATCAACGGTGGAACCAATACGGCTGTTAATCTGAGGTTCCGCCATGCTTTGACGGCAGTAAAATTCGTATGCGGCAGCGATATGAAAGCAGGCACTGTAAAAAGCGTTACACTTAAAGGTATGAACTCGACAGGAGTTTATAACTTCGAAACTGACACGTGGAGTCATGTTAGCAATCCGAAAAACTTCTCGCAAACACTGAATCAACCGACTTCGGGAACTCCAAACACAGCAATCACCGCTCCGGAGCAAACTTTCATGATGATTCCGCAAACTTTGCCAGACAATGCAGTAATCGAAGTGGTATTCAACGATGGAGTAACTGACAACATCCTTACCGGACGTATCGGAAAAAGCGTATGGCAGATGGGAAAAACGGTAACTTACCAACTATCAAGTACCTCGATTAATTGGCAATACATACTGACAGTCTCCTCCGAAACCTTAAACTTTAATTATTTGGGTGGCACGCAATCGTACAGTGTTACCAGCTACCGAAAAAACAATCAGGGGATTATAGAGCCAGTGGAGTGGACCACCCAATACTCGACCAACAACGGAAAGACATGGAGTAGCACCAAACCCGGCTGGCTCACCGAGTTTACCTCAAGGGGAACGGGAAGCGAAACTGCCACTTCCTTTAACGCTGAAGTTACTCCACAAACCGGTGTATCCCAAAGTGTACATACGACAGCCCTTCGTGCAACAGCAGAGAAAGGTTCTAAAGCCGTTCCTTACAACCTGTCGAACAGTACGGGTGCGGCAGACGTGGAAAACACGGCAAACTGTTACGTCGTAAATGCACCGGGCACGTATTCTTTCCCTTTGGTATACGGCAATGCCATCAATAATGGACAGGTCAATTACGCGGCATACACGTCTAAGGCTTCCATACAGGGGACGTTGAACCCGTTCATTAATCATCTTGGCAATGGCATAACCGACCCTTATATCGCTAAAAATACAGATTGCGTCCCCGTAAAAGCCGAACTGGTTTGGCAGGATGCCCCTTCGCTGGTAACCGACATTAAGTATAACAGCGGAACCAACGGTGGTACGATTTCTTTCAAGGTAGACAAAGAAAATATCCGACAGGGAAATGCGCTTATAGCCATTAAAGATAGTCAAAACACAATTCTTTGGTCTTGGCACATTTGGATTACGGACGAGAATATATACCATACCATCAAGGTAACCAACCATCAAAATGTGTCCCACGACCTCATGCCTATTCATTTGGGCTGGTGCGAAGGAGAAGTCATCAATTATGCAGCCCGAAGCTGCCAGGTACAATTCATTGCCCACGGGCAAACGCGCCTTATTACTGTCAACCAAATGCGCTCAACTACTTCTACCCAAGGGAACTGTACTTTTTACGAATGGGGACGCAAAGACCCTTTGCGCCCATCCAGCGGTTATGCTTACAAAAATAAAACATGGTATAACGCAGCAGGAATTGCTTCAACAGCCAACCATGCAGTAGAGTCATTCCCGTTTGGCAACGAGTGTATCAAAAACTACATTCGCAAGCCCGATGTGATGCAAAAAGAAATCGGGGGAGACAATACGTACTTCAATTTATGGAATGCAGATAACAACACTAATAGCAACGTCTATAACGACAATCCGGTGACAAAAACCGTATACGACCCTTGCCCAGTGGGTTTCGCGATGCCACCAAGCAATACCTTTACAGGATTCACCACAACAGGGGAAAACGTCACCAATACTGTTGCTAAATATAACGGAGAATGGAATAGTAGCCTTCCAGGATGGAACTTCTATTGCGGACCAAACAAGACTGGAGGAACAATTTTCTTCCCTATGACGGGAGAACGAATATCATCAGGAGGACACCTATCGGCAGTAGGTTCGCTGGGACATACTTGGTCAGCAACGTCTACCCATTCTAACTATGCCCATAATCTTACTCTCTATACTAATTATTGGGTATGGCCATTAGACCGTTTCAGCAAAAGTGCAGGTCATGGCGTGCGTCCCTGTCTAGAATAAACGAATGGGGCAAATGCTCCATTCGGACAATAAAGAAAAGGGCTACGTTTTATCGTAGCTCCTTTAACAGGATTCTGTGAGAATTGCTGATACCGTCAGTGCAAGACATTGCCAAGATTGCGAAAAAGATCGAAAGCAAGACTGAAGACATGTTGTGACAAACGGCTATTCGTTCGTCTATGAGTTTTGCCTAGTGTTTGTTATATTCAATTCGTCCATATTGCTTTTAATTAAATTTGGTATTGTATTAATAATCCAATTTCCGTAATTTTGTCAAAATGATAATCTTCATGATAGAAGTAACCTCTGAAAACGGAATTAGATTAACAGCCACGGAAAACAACAGAAAAGAAATCCGTCTGTTGATTATTGCCAATAATATATTATTTTCAGAAAATATTAAAGTGTTAATCACAGAATGAATTACCTTTGCGTAATAAATCATTTATATTACAAATAACAACCAAAGCATCATTCACAAAAAGCCATTTAATAGTAACATGCCCATCATAGAAATAACCTCCCTTTCATGGACCGGACGGCCCTCTCGGCAAACTTAATCCAGAACCAGTTCATAAACTTCAACACCGTTGACAACATGCTTATTACCCTCAATCAGTACACCACTCATCACATCCTGCAAACCCGCACCGATATAACTCGCAATGCCAACCACACCCAAAGCTGCACCCGAAGCTGTGCGGGGAGCAATGTCAACAGCCATCAAGCCACCCAAAAAGCAAATCAGCACACCGATGCCAAGCCCGAAAAGCACCATGGACAAAGCATCCAGCCAAAAGTGTACACCGGGAACAAGCAGGAAGAGGCAGAGAGCCACCACATTCATCAGACCGAAAATCAATGCCGGAATATTACGGCGACCACCGAAAAACTTATCGGAGATAACACCCGAAAACATCGTACCGACAATACCGCAAACCGAACTGATGGAAATGATGAAACTCGCATCAAGCGTAGAATAACCTTTCTCCGCCTGCAGATAGAACACACCCCAACTATTCACCGCATACCGGCTGATATACATGAAAGCACTGCTGAAAGCAAGTATCCAGATAGCAGGATTCTTCAAGACTGACTTCTGGGCCCGGTTAAACTCCTCAGTTTCCAAAGCGTTCATTGCTTTTTTCGCCCGGGGGACGTTGACAGCCGGAAGACCTTTACTCTGCGGGCTATCATGGAAAAAACGCCAAATGACCAAAACTCCTATAAGACCCACAAGACCGGCACCCAGAAAACCATAGCGCCAGCCAAAGGCACTGACTACGGAAGCCACGATGATAAATGTCATCGCCTCCCCAATATTATGGCTGGCACTCCAAAAACCATAGAAAGAACCGCGCTCCTTGTCAGTAAACCAACGGGAAAGGCCGACAACGCAAGAAGCAGCGCCCATGGACTGGAACCAGCCGCTGATGCCCCAAAGAATGGCAAAAAGAATAAAGGAATGCACAAAACCGAGGAAAAGATTTACCAATGCAGTCACAAGCAACCCGGTGGACATGAAACGGTTGATATTACTCCGGTCGGCTAGAAAACCGTTTGTGAACTTGCCTACAGCGTAGGTAAAGAAAAGCACCGCACCGATAATGCCCAGTTCGGTTTCCGAAAAGATACCTTCCTCTACAATAGGCTTCTTCACCACATTCAGGCTCAGACGGCAGACATAATACATCCCATATCCCAAGGTTGCGGAAAGGAAGGTGGACCATTGCAACCGTTTCAAACTCCTTTGCTGCATGGACAAAGGCTCGCTACAAGGCTTCGGCTGGGAAACCTTGTAAAAACTTATCAAATGTTTCAACATAATACTTTTTAGTTTAAATGTTCAGAAACCGGGGAACGGATGCCTTCCCGGTGCCGGGCAATAGATTTCCCGGTATCGGAAGGGGACGTTCCCCGGTGAGGAATGCCTCCTCGGCAAAGTACCGTTTCCCCAAGAACAAGGTACAACGGCTAGTTGTGTAATTTTTTCGCTCGCAAATAATCAAGCAACAGGGCAGGACGGTCAGTCTGAATCAGCTTCGCTCCCCGGCCGATGATCCAGCCCCAACTCTCATCAGGCTCATGCAGCTCTACGGCACGATCATCATCGTGACCCCCACAGAGTTCCGGCCAAAGGCTGTTGATGAAGATACGGGCACCGCTGGAACGAACTTTATCTATCAGACGCAGTACTTCAGGACCGTCGTTGTTGAACACCAACTCAAAAGCCTTAGGGCTCATGTGCGTGAGATAGCTATCTATGACTGCTTCCGCATCCGCTTTCTGCAAATTCACAACAGGCATGAAAATCATTTTGTCCAATACATCACCGTTTTCAGACTTCACCTGCTCGTAAGGCAAACCGGCTTTCATCACACACTGCCCCACCGTACCTGTCTTTTCAAGAATTGCGTATGCTTCTTTAAAATAGTCATAGCCCTTGTCCACATTCACCATGATCTTACCTTTACATAAAGTCATAACCTCTTCAAAAGTAGGAATTTGATGGCGCGTTTTATGTCCCGCACCGCTTTTCAACCGGAATTGCCGAAGTTCTTCCAATGTATAATTTTCAGGTTTACCTTTCCCGGTAGTAGTGCGGTCAATCGTTTTATCATGCATCAAGATGAGATGCCCATCCTTTGTTTCCTTCAAATCTATTTCCACCATATCAACTCCCATATCAATGCAGTTTTGGATGGCTTCAAGTACGCGGCAGATTTTCAATACACAACTGCGCCCCTATACGATCGGCATATGGTTTCAGGTACATAATAGAACGCTGCGCATTCACTATACGCCGGGCACGAACACTATCCGCTATTGGTTCTGAACTTGGATGCAGAACCAACCGGGCCGGTTTGAACTGTCCGCATTGCTCTATCATCTGCGCCATGAAACGAACATTTTTTGCACGAAGCGAGTCATCCAAAACCGAAATATCCAAGGTTCGGGAAAAAGGCAGATGAATAGACCATACCTGAATACCGGCACTATCCACCCTACTCTTCATCAGTTTGATACGAGGTATCACTTCTTCTGCCGGCACTCCCCGATAACACTGGTTAAGAGCCACTTCTATATAATGCACTCCCTGCATTTTCGCTTCCATAAAATCTGCTGCCACCGGATTTTTCCAGATGGCAGTAGTTGTCCCCACTTCATACTGTTGCGCATGGCAAATGAATGAAAGAGTGGACAGTACTGTCATAAGTATATATTTCTTCATCAGTTCAATTTACCATTTTTCCAAACTAACTTTTCACCCCACATAGGCACATATGTTTGTTGACAATTAATCTTTGAAGCACGTTCCCAAGCACTCTGCACAGTCCATCGGGAATCTTCCTCATCTGCATGCGAAAGTTCAAGAACATGTGACAGCAATACATAGTCAGGAGTCACCTGTCCTGTCCCGGTACCGATAATATCATTTTCGGTCAACGCATTGGGAGCATAACGGGGAATCAAAACATTGACATGATGATTGACGTCATTGGCATCGGTAATATCAGCATACTGCACAGGCTTAAAGTTAGAATCTCCTGTATGTATTAAAGTCAAACCGCCTGCATCGTCACCGCAATCTATATAGAAAACGGTTACAAAGTTTTTTAGGCTCGCTTCATTGTGATTGGTAATACATGTGCGAATTTTAAAATTGCCAATCGTATACTCCTCGGATTTTTTAGAATAAAATGGATACGAAGCAACCGGTTGCAAATAATTGGAGAGGACCGGTTTGTCCAAATCATACATAGCCTGAATCAAATTGTTACTATAATGGTCAGAATGTTTGTGCGTAACGCACAGGAAATCCAGATAAGGAGCGAACTCCTCGGCCCAACGATGAGATATATCTATACCGAAACACCCGGAAGGAGTCTTTATTATATATCCCATATTGTAAAGCAACCATATTTGTGCAGTTCCGTTTTCTACGGTAGAGCTTTTCACACCATCCAGAACACGTTCAAACGCTGTACGATAAAAATACAATATGGAATCGGATTTAGCCATATTTAAACTTGTTTGATCATATCCGGAAAGGAAGACACTGAAGTAGTCGGCCTTGCATTTATCTGCGTAATCTTGGAGTTTCTCCATTGCATCCGTACGCTTCGCATCAAGAACCAGGGGAGATGTACTCCACAACTCCTGCGACGTTGCATTTACCGATGCGGCAAGGTTATCGAGTATTCCTTCATACCCCGTTACAATGCTATTATTATCATCGTCACTGCACCCCATAATCCCCACTGTCAACAAACAGCAAAGGATATATCGTATTTTTCTTATCTTGTTCATAGATTTTCTATATCTTTAAATTTATACTTATTTCTGCCGATTGGTACCTTGAAGATCACCGCCACGCATACTCCAAGAAGATGTTTCGGAAAGTGTGTTTACAGTGACAGCCTTAACAGAACCTATATTATTACTTTCAACCGTACCAAAATACAAGCGTCTGTCCGGACCGATCGTAACTCCTGCCATCACATTTTGTCCGACATTTTGCACCTCTGTCAATGCTCCGTTACTGTTCGTGTCCAACTTCCACACTTTCTTTCCTCCGCTATGTCCTACATACAAGTAGCCATCAGCTCCCAATGTAACTCCGTTATAAGTTAACTGTTGATTGGTACCTATTTCCTTAGACCACTCCAAATTTCCCGAAGCATTTACCGCATACACATGCGCATTTTTGTTTTTTGCACCTTTATCTGTAAAATAGACCACTCCATTCTTATCCACTATTGGAAAATAAGAGTCTGTTCCTATTCCCGAATTATAAGTCCATTCTTTCTTCCCTGTTACCATATCTACAGAAATCAGTCCACCGGTAGCTTTTAATGTTGCATATAAATGATTCCCATTCAAAGCAAATGAACCACGTTCTGTCACATTGACGCCTGTCAGAGGCTCAAAGCGTTTTCCTCCCGAAGCATCGAAAAAGAAAATTCCAAGACTGGTACCGGCATATACATTGCCATCTTTGTCAACAGCCACTGCGCTGCCATTACCACCTGTACCTAATGTCTCCTGAAATAATATCTTGCCATTGTCTTTGGTATCGAGTGCATACAAAGTAATCTTATTGGTAAGACAATAGAGCACTCCATCTTTCGACAATGCAGGAAAAGCGCCTGTTGCACCGTCCAACTGTACAGTCCATTTTGTATCACCATTAGGAGTGATAGCATATACTCTATTGGTGGCATCACATTGATAAACAGTTCCATCATCACCTACCAACGCACCCCCGCCATAGGTAAGCGCATCAATACCATATACCCATTTAAAATCTCCCGTAGCCACATCTATGGCAAACAAGTGTCCGGCCGGAGTGGAAGTAGGAATATACATTGTCTTTCCATCCGGAGAGAATACAGGATTAGAGACTTTCACATATCCGGTGTAGTTACCCGATTGCAGCTTAATCGAATTCCACTTATAATTCACCACTGCAACATCCATACTTCCCGTATCAGCAGTACCGTTTGTATAAGTCACAGTTACAGATACGGTATATTTATCTTTAACAGTTCCATAGGCATGTTGAGGGCTTAGCTCGGTAGAGATTGTTCCGTCACCAAAATCCCAGCTTACCGACTGAACATCACCACCCATGAAAAACATATCATTCAACGTAAACGTTGCAGACTCCCAAAGTATCAATTCCGTCTTATCGGATTGGTCTATCAAAATAGGAGATAACTTTCCCGGAGTAGCAGAAGCCTCAACGACTTCGGAATTTCCAGTAGGATAAGAAGCTATCATGCTAAAGGTGTATTCCGTATCATTCACCAACCCGTCTACTACATAAAACTCCAAGGAAGTATCATCCAACGTTATCACCTTACCACCCGGATTCACCGTTATCTGATAGTTAGTGAAACGTTCGCTGTTGGGCTTAGTCCAACTCAGCCGCACCCGTTCACTACCGGCGGTAGCTGACAGGTCGGTCACAGGATAACGTGCATTCTTTGGAGTGCTCTTGACGGAAGTCTTACCGGCCAGCCCGTTCGCATAACGGGGCTGTACGGAAAAGCTGTAAGTCATATCATTTTCCAGATTCTCAACAACCACACTCTTTTTACCAGCTTCCACTGTCATCTGTCCGCCATCAGATCCGGCATTTCCGGCATCCCATACAACCAGATATTCGGACGGACGGGCGTTTTCATAGTCTTCCCATGCCAGCATCACACTCATATCTCCGGCGGTCGCTTCGAGGGATTTCAACTCATACAAATCAAAATTGGCTTTCGGCAGTTCTTCTTCACATGCAATGAAAACTGCTGCAAAGACCAATAACAAACTATATATTACTTTTTTCATGGTCTGTTTCTTTAAGTTTAACAAGAAATCAATATCCGGGATTTTGCCAAAGGAGCTTTTCATTATTGACACGCTCCAGCTCTGTCTTGGGAATGGGATACAGGAACTGATAATCCTGAATTTCATGTCCTTCCGCCTTCATGGCATCTTTGGCTCCACCCATTCGTACAAGGTCGAACCACCGGTGTCCTTCATAGGGGAATTCACGCTGGCGTTCCAACATAATGGCCTTTCGGAAACTGTCTTTATCAGGAAGGTCAGCAATCTGTATCGAAGAGCTGCACGAACGCATGTGAACCGAATTCAGAGCATTCATTGCATCTGAAGTCTGCGAATTGCTGTACTCTATTTCATTTAGAGCCTCCGCATACATAAGCAGGACATCAGCATATCGGAGAACAATTTGATCATTACCCACAGTGTTATAAGTGGCACTCTTTGTATCTTTAAATTTCTTCAGCACAAAGACCTTGCTCTCCACTTGTGTATATTCTATCAATTCCTTACGTTTATCATCAGCGTCCGAATAGCATTTCTTCAAAGCCTCCGTCTGGTTAGTATCATCTCCCAGGTTTGTAATAGAAAACCAATAGCCATGTCCTTCGCCTTCTAATTCCTTATTGAAACGAACTGCAAAAATTATCTCGTTGTTCATCTTATTATCCACATCGAATACTTTATCAGGAGAAGCCATCAAACTGTATTTGCCTATAACCTGAGATAGAATATCCCTCGCTTCCTCCCATTTATGGAAAGTGAGATACACTTTACCCAAAAGCGCTTTGGCAGCCCCCAAAGTGACGCGTCCCACTTCATTGCCCGTATACGACTGAGGTAACATATTATCATCTATTATCTGTTTCAGATCACCGGTCAGGAAATCGTAAACCTGCTGTTCCGAACTACGTCCGATAGCTAAAGCCTCGGAAACAGTTACAACTTTGTCGGTCATCGGTATTCCACCCCACAAGCGATACATATTAAAATACGTTAGGGCCCGTATGAACAACGCCTCGGCCTTATACTGTTTTTTCAACGTTTCATTAAAATCCGCCCCGTCGATTTTATCCAGCACTAAATTGCAGCGGTATACACCATTGTTAAAGTTAGCCCAGGCATTTTGCAGAATACCATTCGATGGTTTATCGGAAAACTGGTCTATGTCGTACCGGTCTTGCGTACCGGTGGTGGGAGCACTTAAATACAGGTTATCACTTCGGTATTCACAACATTCTGTAAAAAAGTTCACCTGCGTTTGCAGTTTTGAGTAACATCCGATGACCGCTACATTGAAATCTTCGGCCGTTTTATAAACTTTGTCCGTAGGCACACTGCTGCTCGGCTCCAAATCAAAAAAACTATCCGTACAGGACACCGACAGGAAAGCGGTTGACAATATTAGAAAGAGTTCATATTTTTTCATATCTCATATCTTTTAGAAAGGTAATTAAAGAGTTATATTTAGACCGAACAAAAAGGTTCTTGCCAATGGATACGTTCCATAATCTTCGCCCGGCGAGAGTGAGTTGCCGGGGCGTGCATTAACTTCCGGATTATATCCGCTATAATCGGTGGATGTCCAAAGATTCTGTCCCGACACATAAATCCTCAGCTTCTCAACAAAGAAATGACGAGTCAGCTGCTGAGGCAGTGTATATCCTAAAGTGACATTTTGCAATCTCAGGTAAGATCCGTCTTCCAGATGCCAAGTAGAGGTTCTTCCGTTATACCCTTTCGATTTGCGGTTTGCACGATTCACCTGGCCGTTTCCCGGATTGTCAGCGCTTTTCCAACGGTCCAAAGCAAGCGTTGTTCCATTCACATTGCCTTCCATATTGTCGATATACCTCCTGTTCAGATTCAAGATTTCATTGCCATAGACACCCTGAAAGTTAAAGTCAAGGTCAATCCCCTTATACCATACCTTTCCACCGAAACCATACGTAAAATCGGGCATATAATTACCGACAATCGTGCGGTCCTTATCCAAATCCATCACACCGTCACCATCTACATCTACAAAGCGGAAATCTCCCGGCTTGGTATTGCTGAAATGAGGATACTTCTTAAGCTCTTCCTCATTGGAGAAAATGCCGTCCTGCACCAGCAGATAATAGCTGCCGATGGGTTCGCCCACTTTGGTGATATAATAGGCATGGTCTACGCTACCGGTAGAGATAATGGGAGCGTCACCGGGCCCCAAAGCCTTCACCTCGTTCGTATTGGTTGAATAGTTGGCATTGAATGAATATCCAAAGTCCTTTGTGAAGTTCTTCTGGGAAGTCAAGGCAATTTCCCATCCCCGGTTATTCACCTTGCCAATATTCATCAAGGCTGTGCTATACCCAGTCAGATGGGGAACAGGGACGTTCAGAAGCATGTTCGAAGTATTGGTGTTGTAATAATCCACCGTGACGCCGAGCAATCCTTTAAACATCTGCACATCGATACCGGCATTGACCATCGCATTCTTTTCCCAGCTTAAATCCTCATTTTTAATGGTATTGGGTTTGTACCCGTAAACGAGTTGGCCGTTATTTGTTCCAAGTATGTAATTATCGAGCGCCATCAGTGAAAGATGATCGTAATTGCCTATCTGGAAGTTACCGGTAACACCGTAGCTGGCCCTTATCTTCAGATCGTCTATGAAAGAGAGCGCCTTGGCATTCTGAAAGAAATCCTCACCGCTGATTCTCCATGCAGCAGAAGCTGACGGGAAATATCCCCAACGATTATTCTTTCCGAAACGGGAAGAACCGTCGGCTCGTATAGCGGCAGAAGCCATGTATTTACCTTTATAGCTATACTGGGCGCGTGCCAGATAAGATGCTATGCTCCATTGCGTCTTGTCGGAGTTTCCTTTCGTCACCGTACCACCTCCAATAGTCTGGATATAATCGTTCGGGAAATCGGTAGCCGTCACGTTGTTACCCTTATAAGTTTCTTTCTGTGCAGACTGCACCAGTACGAGGTTCAGGGAATGATCCTCATTAATGGTTGTATTGTAATTTACCTTATTTTCTATCAACCAGTTGAAGTAGAATCCGGAAGAGCTGTAAGCTATGGGATTGGACTTCGTGTCATAATACTTCTGTCCCAGCAGCGGCAACTCCGACGAGCGATACGTATCGTTGTGCGAACCGTAATAATCCCCGCCGAAAGAAATGTTATAGGTCAGTCCTTTAAAGAACTCTATTTCCGCAAATACCTTTCCGACAATCGCCATGCGGTCCACAACATCCGATTGCAGGTTTGCCATTGCAACGGGGTTCAATATGGCGTTATGCTGATAATCGTTCCCGATTCTCCAGTAACCGTTTCCCTGATAATTATAGCTTCCGTCGGCATTATACACAGGCCATACGGGCGGCATCATCAGTGCAGACTGTACAACGCCACCTGCTCCCGATGCATCTACACGATTGGAAGTTGAATAAGACGGAGAGAAATTAACTCCAAACTTGAATTTCTTATACTGTCCGTCAAGATTCATACGCATGCTGTATTTCTTGAAATCGGAATTGATAACGACACCCTCCTTATCGTAATAATTGGCCGATACGAAATAGCCGACCGTTTTTCCACGTCCTGAAACAGAGATATTATGGCTTTGCGTACCGGCAGTACGGAAAATGGCATCCTGCCAATCAGTGTCCGTCAGTCCGCGGTCACCGTTCAGATAAGGAAACAGTTCGGTAGGGATACGTTCCCAAGAGTTGGGACGCATGCCGTTCGGATCATCGGGCGAAGCTCCCGGATTGGCATCCAGATAGGCATTATCGTGACCGTCCTTGGCAAACTCCGCAAACTGGTAAGCGTTCATCATATCAAGTTTCTTCGATACATTCTGTATGCCGTAATAGCCGTCATACTGTATCTTCACTTTTTCCGACTGCCCCTGTTTGGTCGTAATAATAATAACGCCATTGGAACCGCGGCTACCATAGATAGCGGCAGAAGAAGCGTCTTTCAACACTTCTACCGACTCAATGTCGTTGTTGTTGAGATTGGCAAAGCCACGTTCCACCGGCACGCCGTCTATGATATAAAGCGGATCGCTACCGGCATTGACGGTACTGATGCCACGCACGCGGATACTTACGTTCCCTTCCGGATCACCGCTTGGAGTAGTCACCTGTACCCCCGGCATCTTTCCTGCCAATGCCTGACGGAAATCCGAAGCAGATGTCTTGGCTATGTCCTCCGCTTTCACCGAAGATATGGAAGTGGACACATCGCTCTTCTTCTGGACGCCATAGCCCACGACCACCACTTCTTCCAGCAGTTCACTATCCTCTTTCAGGGTTATGTTGGCGAGCGCTTTGTCTCCGGCCGAGAAAGTTCGTGTTTTATAACCGATAAATGAGATAACAACTTCCGCTTTTTCGGGAACACCCATCAAGGTATATTCTCCGTCAACATTTGTAATCGTTCCCAAAGAAGTTCCTTTTACGGCAATGCTCGCACCTATTACGGGCTCTCCTTTCTCGTCGACGATTACGCCGGAAATCTTTTTCACCTTCCCGCTTTGGTGCGTGGCTTCCGAAGCGGCTTTTGCTTTCAGGTAGACTTTCTTCCCGCTTATCTCATAAGTGACACCCATGCCCGCCAGTAATCTGTCAAGCACATGGGCAAGTTCTTCTTCATCGGCCCGGACAGTTACAAGTTTATCGGGATTCACCGTCGGACGGCTGTATGCCACCGTCAGTCCGGTCTGTTGGGTAATGGCATCAAAGACCTTCGCCAGTTTCACCTGCCGGAAATCCATTGAAACCTTTTGAGCAGTGGCTGTGATACAAGCCATAGAGCTTAAAAGCAGAACAAGCAGAATCTTGTGTTTCATAACTTTAATTTTAGATTAGCAATAGTATAAAATTCTCTTTATACTAAGTAGACACACAAGACTCCCGAACGGGTGAGAGAAAATCTATCTTTTTTCTAAAAAATTATTTAGTGGTGACAGTCACTTCCTTTTCGACTTCGTCATAGCGGAAGTGCAGCGGAGCAATCTTCTCCAAATCGCGCAAAACTTTTTCAAGAAGTGTATTTTCAGAAGTCAGCGTGAAATATACATTCCAAGCGTCTTGGTTCTCCACTTTAAAGTTGACATTGTACCAGCGGTGCAGCACTTTGATAACCTCCGCCAAAGGAGCGTCTTTGAAAGCGATCACATTTGTTTTCCATAAAGAGGAAAAGCGGGTGTCGCTGTTTCGGGAAATGGTGCAGCGGTCGTCGTCGCGATTATAAACCAACCTTTCACCGGGCCGCACCGGATATTTCTTGTCCGAAGGAAGCATGAGATTGATATGCCCCTCATCCAGACATACGGTAATATTCTTATTATCGGGATAGGCATTGACATCAAACGAAGTTCCCAATACATGGATGGCGGGCCCGTTCAGATTGACGATGAAAGGACGGGCAGGATTCTTGGACACCACAAAATAGGCTTCACCTTCCAAATAGACCTCACGACTGGAAAGAGCAAACTTCTTGGGATACTTCAAGCGGGAATCCGAATTGATATATACGCGTGTACCGTCCTGAAACATCATTTGCAGACGCTCGCCCTTCGCCACATAGATTTCTTCGTAGCCGGAGCCGCCAAACAAGTCCACCCGCTTGTCCAACTGCACAACCAAGCCTGCCAGCACAACAAACGGTATCAATACCGCAGCCACCCGGAAAACTATCCGGCGGACACGCTTCCTACGGATATTCCTGCGGATGCGGGCAAACAACTCATCTGACGCTATCTCGTGGTCCACGTAAAGTTCTTCATAACCAAGTTTCACCTGCTCCACGTCGCAATCCATGCTTCGGGACAAATAGTCCGTTCCTTCATCCGTAGCAAACCATTGCGCCACGAGACGGGCTGTTTCAGGAGTAGATGTTCCGGCAAGTACTTCCCGTATCTGTTCTTCGGTGGGTTTATTCATCATCTTATTATCCATAGTATAAAAAGGACACTTAAATACTTCAACAGGGTGAGATATGTAACAAATATTAGCAATTTATGCAAATGTGCACGCAACAGTTTCAACGCCTCCGAGTAATGGGTTTTGATTGTATTGACGGAGAGCTGCATACGTTCGGCTATTTCCGGGTTGGTAAGTTCGTCGCGCACTTTCATCAGGCAGATTTCACGCTTTTGGGGCGGCAACTTGTCCAAGGCCTTATAGAACAGCGACATCATTTCTTTCTTCTCCAGATTCTCTATCAGTGTATCTTCATACTCGGGGATGCTCTGCGCTATCTCATAGTTCTTGGCAATTGCATTGTTCTCATTACGGATTACGTTCAGAATATGATTCTTCGTCATCGTCACGAGGTAATTCTTCAGGCTGATGCCTACGCGAAGCTCCGAACGGAACTCCCAGAAACGCGTAAAGACATGCTGCACCGCATCCTCCGCCATAGCCTTGTCCATCAGATAGCGATAGGCCAGCACATAAAGCAGTTTGTGGTACTTATTATAGACCACAGTGAATGCTTCCACATCTCCCCGCTCTACCTTGGCGAAAAGAGTTTCATCATCCATATCCGGTGTCAGTGAAACAAACAAGGACATCAGCAGTTGCTTTTAAGGTTACAATAACGGGTCAAATATAGGTATTTATAGATTGAGTAGTGCACAAAAGGATAAAAAAATGAATTCCATCCGTCACGCTGTTATGGAGCATATCGGAAGATGCGGCAGCTACTTCTACAAGGCGAACAAAACAGGGAGTGTATTACCACCCTATCTTATCAAGACCGGCAGCAGTATACCAAGCGGTAGAACGGTATGCGGCCATAGCGGCTGGAGCGCTTTCCATTGGAATGTAATGAGTTGCGCCGCAAGTCGTTTCTTGGGGAACAGGAAACATCGCGTGTATCATACCCGAATAGTTCTTGGGGGTAGCTCTCCAATAGACAATTGCTTTATCGGCGGCAGAAGTCCATGCCGTTACATCAGAAGACAGGCGTTCTATCAACTGTTTCATATCATAATATCCCACATAGTTTTTACTGTACTTGCTTCGCAGGTCATAATTATAGATCTCGCCGACATTCAGTTCATTCTTCGCTATTGTTTGTTTCGTCACAGAAGCCAACTCATCCAAAGCCGCACAATCTATAACGGAAATAGCAACCCCGCCTGTCCAAGTCATAGAGGGACTAACTCCGGTATACAACTTCTCATAAGGTTCATAATACGCTTTTCCTATCTCCACACCCACATTGGTTCCCTTGAACATAGCCGGCACAACCGACTCATAAGGTGCGCCGGGTCCCGGTATTTCCGTAGGTGAACCGATTACATAATCTGTGCAATTGCGCAGTTCGTAAGCCACCTCTACCGTCTGTCCGAAACAGGCATCGAACAGAATAAAATCGAAGCGGGGGAATTCGCTTAATATGGCGGCAATATCGGATATATTCAAATAAGTAGTGCCGCCGGTAGTGTCCTCTCCTACCCAACGGGTAGAAGCTTGCTTTGCAAGAGGCAAAGGATTGGGGATCCAGCCCTCGCCATGAGACCAAAGCACCAGACCGTAACTTTCCGCAGGATATTCAGTAAAAGCGCGCTTAAGAACCTCTTGCATCACAGCAGGATCAGTAGAGACTTGCTCCTTATATTCCTTTACAGTCTCTTTTACCACATTTCCATTTTTATCCTTCGACAAACGATAGAGCGTAGGAAACTTATAAGACTGGGAACCCTCCCGGCTCGCGTCGTCCACATAAACCAAAAGATTGTACAGCGAAGCATCGACAGCCTCCATTCCTTTCATCATTTCATCAATATCAATTGATGCAAAACCCGACAAGCTGTTATCCGCCATTATATAGGCTAATACTGTTCGTGTAACTTTCTCTGCCGGTACAGGATCGTCGTCCTGATTACAAGCTGTAAATATCAAAAGGAAAGATATGCACAACAGGGTATAAAGTTTCAGTCTCATAGTCATTCGTATAATCCGGATTTAAAATCACTCTTCCGGTTTCTTAAAACTAAACTTATCCGGCGCAATAGTCTGCAGCGCCATTGTACCCTTCTTATACTTTGCTTTCACTTTAACAGCTTCCTTTTCCAGCTTCTTTTTACTCTCACTAAAATAGATCATACAAGTATAATCGGGTTTCTTCAAGTCATATTCCAGATAGTTTTTCAACTGATAGCTGTACAGGTCGCGCTTGGGCAGAAAGCCGTTCTTGTCCAATACCGTACTGTCCAATACCTGAATTTCCGTACAGTACACCACCGAATCGTTGAAGGAAGCCGCTATGCCAAAAGCATAAACAGGCTTATGACTTTTCATTGTAAATGCCGTACATAAAGTAAATACGAGCATCACTGCAAATACTATTTTTACGTGTTTCATAACTTCTATTGGTTTATTTTATTGGGGCAAAGATAATGTAAACCGAAAGCAGAACAAAATAAGCCCGCTTATTTTTTATGCAGAAATGCCTCTTATCTCACTTAAAGATAGAAAAAAACCGGCTGTCCATGTCGGACAAACCGGTTTTCTTAATTTCTTTTATTTGTCAGAAACTGATATTCTTATTTATCCCAAATAAGATTTGAGCAATTTGCTACGATTACTTTGTCTTAATCTTCTGATTGCTTTTTCTTTAATCTGGCGGACACGCTCACGTGTGAGACCGAATTTGTCGCCAATTTCCTCTAATGTCATTTCCTGCTGTCCGATACCGAAAAACATCTGTATGATTTCTTTTTCCCTATCGGTTAACGTAGAAAGAGCTCTATCAATTTCCCTCGCAAGAGACTCATTAACCAGAGAGCGGTCCGCCATAGGAGAGTCGTCATTGACCAGCACATCAAGCAAGCTGTTATCTTCTCCTTCAACGAAAGGTGCGTCCACCGAAATATGACGGCCGGAAACCTTCAGCGTATCAGAGATTTTATCAACAGGGATTTCCAGTTCATCGGCAAGTTCCTCGGGAGACGGACGGCGTTCGTTTTCCTGCTCGAACTTAGAGAAAGCCTTACTGATTTTATTCAGTGAACCTACCTGATTCAAAGGAAGACGCACAATACGCGACTGCTCTGCCAAAGCTTGCAGAATAGACTGGCGAATCCACCATACAGCGTAGCTAATGAACTTAAATCCACGTGTCTCATCAAATTTCTCGGCAGCCTTAATCAGTCCTAAATTGCCTTCATTAATCAAGTCAGGCAAACTCAAACCCTGGTTCTGGTACTGTTTGGCTACAGATACAACGAAACGCAGATTGGCACGTGTTAATTTCTCCAGTGCAACACGGTCACCCTTGCGGATGCGCTGAGCGAGCTCTACCTCTTCTTCGACTGTAATGAGGTCTTCGCGACCGATTTCCTGCAAATACTTGTCGAGAGAAGCGCTCTCTCTGTTAGTGATACTTTTGGTAATTTTTAGTTGTCTCATTCTTATAATACAGATTTGGGTTGCAAAGTTACGACAAATTATTTATTACAAACAAACTTGCCTGAACTTTTTCACCTTATTTATACCTTGACTACATAACAAAGAGGGTATTGACAAGTATTTGCCAACACCCTCTTTTTCGTCTTTCTTTGCTAATATTACAATCTTCTTACCTATTTGCCTGTTTCTGTTATTCCTGAGTTAAATCCACCGCATAGCTTGCACGCTTACCCGATGGGAACATACCGGTGATGAACAATACCTGATCGGGAGACTGAGTGGCAGCTTTCAGCACTTTCTCCAAGTCCTCCACCGACTTCATCTGCACATTGTTCGCCTTGAGGATGATGAATCCCTTGCGAATACCGGCATCTGCCATTTTACCGTTGGATACTCCGGTCACTTCCAAACCATAACCCAGGTTAAGTTGTCTCTTCAATTCAGAAGATACAGGCTTGAAGGCTGCCCCCAGAAGTTCCATTCCGGCATCTTTCACAACTTTCGTATTGCCTTGAGAGTTTTTCAGGGTCAGCTCAAATTCCTTCTCCTTCTTGTCACGAACCACTTTGACTTTCACCTTGTCACCCGGACGATGTTTAGCCAAAGCCTCCTGCAGGTCGCTGAACTTATGCACCTTCTTACCGCCAAGACCAATGATAACGTCATCCGACTTCAATATTCCGGCAGCAGAACCACCTTCCACAACCTCGGCAACCAATACGCCTTCTTTCACTCCAAGTTCATCGGCCTTCTTCTTCATTTCCTCTGCCAGTCTTTCGTCCATTTGCAGGTCCGTGCCCAGTGTAGTACCGGTGATGCCCAGCAAAGCGCGTTGCACTGTACCAAACTGTTTCAGGTCAGCCACAACTTTTGTCATGATGCTGGTGGGAATTGCGAAACCGTAACCGGAATAGGCCCCTGTCGGTGAATAGAGCATAGCATTGATACCTACCAGTTCACCTCTCGCATTAACCAATGCACCACCACTGTTACCCTGATTGATGGCAGCATCCGTCTGAATGAAAGACTGGATATTTGCAGCCTGTCCATTGGATGCAGTAGTGCCAATGGCACGAGCTTTCGCGCTCACAATACCGGCTGTAACGGTGGAGTTCAGGTTGAACGGATTACCTACCGCCAATACCCATTCGCCAATTTTCAATTCGTCGGAATTGCCTACCGGTACTGTGGGGAAATCATCACCTTCTATTTTAATCAGGGCAAGGTCCGTACTGGGGTCGGTACCGATGATCCGTCCTTTCAGTTCGCGGTCGTCATTCAGCTTTACGGTAATTTCATCGGCGCCTTCAACCACGTGATTGTTGGTCACGATATAACCGTCTTTAGAAATAATAACACCGGAGCCAAAGCCTACACGCGGTTGGGTCTGTATCTGACGCTGCTGTCCGCGGCCATCACCGAAGAAGAAATCAAAAATATCAGGCATGCCTTGTACGGTTTGAGTCTTGCTCAACTGCTTAGCGCGTATATGTACCACAGCATGAACCGAATTCTCTGCCGCCTGTGTCAAATCGACAGGCTGCGCATCCGTTGCATTATAAGCAGCCAACTGTAAATTATTAGGGTTCTGTTCGAACAACTCGCTAAATGTAGCAGGTTTTTCCTTATTCAGCATCTTATAAGTGGTAACACCGGCCACTCCTGAACTAAGAATTACAACGGCTGCAACTCCAAGGATGTTTTTTGTTGTCTGTTTCATACTACTCTTATTCTCTTTTAATTGTTAATATTCAAATCTTATTTAACATTCTGACGTTAAAATAACGACAAAAATCGTTCAGTTATTCCGCTTGTCACTCTTTTTTGTTCTCTTTTAACAGTGAATATTTGGGACTTAACAGCGGTTAACGACAGAGACTGACAAATTAGCATTTATGCACGATTGCAGTTTGTTAAAAGACTGACAGATAGACAAAACAAAAACGCATCACACTCCCTAATAGTTGAGATAATCAATCTCCATGTGGTAGCTCCATTGCGGAAAGTAAAGATTCCCTCCTTCCCACTCTACCTCTCCACGCTGGAAATCCACAGTTTCACTGCGCGGATACTTCTTTTCGGGAACCAACGGCATGCCGTAATCAGTATTCACAATCATACGCCAAGAGTCAATGCCACCCAAGAAGAAAAACTTCTCATCAGCATTACGGGCGAAAGCCGGCATGCCGAATGACTGATCGACGGGCACCCACCCCACCCCTTCAAAGTACACTTCCGCCCAGTCGTGCAGGTTCCAGGCACGAGGATGCATCATAAACCCACTCTGGAAATGCGCAGGAATACCACTGATACGACACAAGGTGATGAATAAAAGACTGACCTGTCCGCAGTCTCCATGACGGTTGTCCAATACGTACTCCGGGATATTCTCAATCGTGGAATACTCGCGTGCAGACGCCCAGGGAAAATTATCGTTAATCCAACAGAAGATGCGTTTTGCCTTTAAATACGGATTCGTTTCACCTGCTGTCAGTCTGGCAGCCAACTCACGCAGACGCGGCGAGAAAACGATATGTTTCTCCCGTTCGGCGGTATATTCTTTATAAAGGGGAGCAGTCTTGTCATAAGGACGGACATCTTCGGGCCGCAGATTGTGCCACTCTCCACAAGAGGTGTATTCGAATGTTTCGGAAAATACCGTAGGCTCGCCCTTTACGGCGCGTTTCTCCATGTAGAGCGTACTGTGCCGGCAGTCTTGCGGAGAGAAAACATATTCCGGCTCACTGGCAGAAACAAACTTCACATCCCGCTGGCGTGCCTGATCTTTGCGGGGATAGGGCAACCAGCAGCGGATGAGTTTTCCGGCAGGAACAGCATTAGTATCCACCGTCAATGTATAAGTAACGCGCATCCGTTTAGGAACGGCAATCGCCTTGCCATCCTTCTGCACAGCAGTAATGATTTCCGGCAGATTCTCTTTATTCACCTTCTCGCTCCCACTCATCGCAGTGCCTTCCTTAGCTATTTTCACATCATAACAGGCTGAATCCACACGAAACAAATTGGGACCGGCATTGCGGAAATAGCGCTTCTCACCGTCCAGCATCATATACTCCAAAGCATTGGATGCTTCCCATTGCCTCATTTGCTCATCGGTGACATCGGGAAGGTACTTCCTGATATAGTCCTTCACCTGTGATTCCGTCAGGCAAAAGTCTGTAAGCAGACGCTGGTGCAAATCATCGTCCCAACTATATGGTTTGTTTTCCGGCTTCGTGCCACAAGCAGAAACAAAAACAAACAAAAAGACAGTGTATAGCAGATTCTTCATGAATTACGAGTTTGAATTATAAATTACGAATTACGAATGTTCTCTGTGTTTTCTATATCTTCACTACCCCGATACCCGGCAGATCCGGCAATGTAATCTTCCCCTTCACGACTTCCATACCCTTGAAACGGTCATTGGCTATCAGTAGGCTGCCATCCAGATCGGCAAAGTCCACCGCCGGAGAAAGTTGCGAAGCGGCAGAAATGGCGCAGGAAGTTTCAGTCATGCAGCCCACCATCACTTTCATCCCCAAAGCACGCGCCAACGTCACCATTTTCCATGCCTCACGCATGCCGGTGCACTTCATCAACTTGATATTGATGCCGGTAAAAGCATCTTTCAGTCCCACTATGTCTTTTAAACGCTGAATGGACTCATCTGCAAATATCGGTAACGGACTTTGCCCGGTCACCCATGCAATATCGTCCAATTGCTCTTTGGGCATAGGCTGCTCTACCATAACAATGCCCTTTTCCTTCAGCCAATGAATCATGTCGAGTGCATGGCGCTTATCTTTCCAACCCTGATTGGCATCAACGGCAATAGGAAGATCCGTAACCGAACGGATCGTCTCAATCATCTCCTTATCGTTGTCGCGCCCCAGCTTCACTTTCAGTATATTGAATTGTCCGGCACATTCTTTTGTCTTTTCACGCACTACATCGGCTGTGTCAATGCCAATGGTAAATGTGGTAGAAGGTGTTTTCTCCCTGTCCAGTCCCCATATTTTATACCAAGGAGCCTGCAATAATTTACCCACCAAATCATGCAAAGCGATATCCACCGCTGTTTTTGCCGCCGCATCCCCTACCGAGAGCGTGTCTATATAACCCAGAATATCTTCCAGCCGGAAAGGATCGGTAAACTGTCCGATAACATCCTGCACCTTTTTCAGAAAAGCCAGCACACTGTCCATTGTGCCCAACTCATGCTGCAAGTAAGGAGGCATGGAGGCTTCTCCATAACCGATGATTCCGTCATACTCTATTTCAACCTGCACATCAGGAGTAGTGGTGCGCGAATAGGCAGCCACCGTAAAGACATGGCGCAGTTTCAGCTCATAAGGAAAGAAACGCAGCTTCATTCTGGGCACAACGCCGCTTTTATTGATGTTGAACAATGCAGGCGCTACCCTTTCACTTGCCAATACGCCATTGATAGCCATGCCCGAGCCTAATGCGGCAAAGGCAGCGGTCTTTAAAAACTCTCTTCTGTTTTGCATGTTATTGATTTTTTATCAGTTCATTCATAATACTCATTTGTTGCTGTCGTATTCAGTCCCGTCTTCTTATTTATATAAGGTAACACGCGCGTGGCAAACAACAAACGCCCGAGGTTGTACTCATCAAACAGTTCGTCCAACGGATCAAAACTGCTGATATGCACATCCCCCTGTGAGTGAATGAAACGCTTGCCGCCGATATACATCCCTACGTGTACCACCCGCTCCTTACGTTCCGCAGTTGCTTTACGGCCGAAGAATATCAGATCGCCCGGCTGCAAATTGGAAAAGTCGGACGCAATGTCAATATGTTCACCTACGTAAGCCTGCTGGGAAGCGTCACGCGGGATAATGATGTCGTGCATAAAAAGTATAGTACGCACGAATCCGCTGCAATCCACCCCTTTCGATGAAGTCCCCGCCCAAAGATAAGGTATTCCTATCATTGTGCGTGCAGTGCGGATAATATCGGCTGCATCCTGTTTCAAGCCGGAGCGCCATTTCTTTTCGGGCATGGCTATGGATTTGGAGATATATCCTTGGCGGCCATCGGGATAAATCACTTTATAGAAAGCCCCTTTGCTTCCGTCCCATTTAAAACGGTTGCCTGCCACCACGTCCGAGATTGTCTGTGAAGTCCGGTCCGGCTTGGAATAGACAAAGCCGTAATGAGCCGTTACCACAATTTTTTCGGCATTGTTCCATGCAGCCATTTCCGCTTCATTCACAAGATGCACCCCCACACGATGTACCCATGCAATGTAATTATCGGGAGTCTGAATGTGAATCCAGCCGTCGCGCTGCAACACATGTACGGGCATCCCCATTAATCCCTGCGTCATCATTTCCGAAGAAAAATCGGGAGCCGCACGCAGGTTGGCCACAGACACATTGATAATACCGTACGTCTTTCCTTCCAATCCTTTCACGTCAGGAAGCACCTGGATACAATCCATTACTTTATAATCTACTTTTGCCAATCCCTGCAACAATGCAGCTTTCGCTTCAGCTGAAGTTGTAACACCACGCAGCATTACGTTTTTACCGGCAAAAGAATAATCTACATCGAACAAGGCCACACGCTTGTCCGGAGCATACATACGTTTCAAACTGTCAGAAAGTTGTGCCACTTCTACAGGAATAGTACGGTCACCGACTTGCGAAGCAAACGTAAAAAAGGGTATAAAGAGAAATAAAACCAAAACAGAGGATAACTTTTTCATAGGCTACATTGATTATGGGGGTTGTTAGTGTTAGCAAAGCTACGAAACATTTCCAAAATAGACACACATTTTTCATTTATTTTCCCTATCTTTGCCACCCTAAAGCAGTTGGTCGGTTTGTCGCTTGCGCCTTGCGCGTATGAGGAAAGTCCGGGCAACACAGAGCATCCTACTTCCTAACAGAAAGCTGTCCGCGAGGGTAGAGTAACGCAGAAGAAAACAACCGCCATAGCCCTTCAGGTCGTGGTAAGGGTGAGAAGGTGGGGTAAGAGCCTACCAGTTTTGTGGTGACACAAAAGCTGTGCGTCTTAGGAGTTGTAAGGTCATGTAAACCGACGTTATGAGAGTTGCTCGCTCCATGTCGGAGGGTAGACCGCTAAAGCATGTATGGTGACATACGGCTCAGATAAATGACAGACACCTTTATTTATTGACAATGAAGGAACAGAACCCGGCTTACAGACTGACTGCTTTTTTTTAATTATCAATTATGAACAAGCGTATTGCCACTTTCTGGAAGTTTCTGACATACGACATTTGGCGTATCACAGAAGATGAAGTCACCAAAACGACTTTCTCCTTATATAATATCATCAAAACCATTTACCTCTGCATCAACCGTTTCACCAAAGACAGGCTTGTGAACAAAGCATCTGCTTTGACATACAGCACTTTGCTTGCCATTGTCCCCATTCTGGCGATTGTATTCGCCATTGCACGCGGGTTCGGCTTTGATAATCTAATGGAGAGCCAAATTGTCAAGGGCTTCGGCGGTCCGTCGGAAACAACAGAAGTGATCTTTCAGTTTGTCAACTCCTATCTGTCGCAAACCAAAAGCGGCATATTTATCGGGATAGGTTTGATCATGTTGTTGTGGACCGTACTCAACCTGATCAATAACATGGAAATCACCTTCAACCGCATCTGGCAAGTGAAGAAAGCAAGAAGCATGTACCGCAAAATCACCGATTACTTCTCCATGCTTCTGCTGATACCACTCCTATTGGTGGTTTCGGGCGGTCTCTCCATATTCATGAGTACCATGCTGAAGAATGTAGCGGACTTCACCCTACTCGCCCCCATCGGAAAGTTCCTAATCCGCCTCATACCGTTTGTCCTCACGTGGTTTATGTTCACAGGACTGTACGTCTTTATGCCTAACACAAAGGTGAAACTCAAGCATGCGCTGATTTCCGGAGTTCTGGCGGGTACGGCGCATCAGGCTTTCCAATTCCTCTACATCAGCAGCCAGTTATGGGTGTCACGTTATAATGCCATTTACGGTAGTTTCGCGGCACTCCCCATGTTTCTGTTATGGCTGCAAATATCTTGGACAATCTGCCTTTTCGGAGCGGAGCTGACATATGCGGGGCAGAATATACGCAATTTCAGTTTCGACAAGGACGCACGTAACATCAGCCGACGCTACCGCGACTTTATTTCCATCCTTATCATGTCTCTCATAGCCAAACGTTTCGAAAAAAACGAACCTCCCTACACCGCCGAGGACATATCCGAAGAGTGCCAGATTCCCATACGTCTCACCAATCAGACCCTCTATGAATTACAGGAAATCAACCTTTTACACGAAGTAGTGACCGATGCCAAAAGTCAGGATATTGCCTACCAGCCCTCCATGGACATCAACAAGCTCAACGTCGCCCTCCTGCTGGACAAGCTGGACACCCATGGCTCCGAAGACTTCAAGATAGACAAGGACAAAGAATTCCATGGACAATGGGAAACACTGATGAAAGCGCGGGAGGAATATTTCAGAAGCGCAAGCAGAGTGCTGTTGAAAGACCTGTAAAGGAGCCTAATAATGATTATAGGAAACGACCTTCTCTTTGGACTTTCTGGATTTCTTCCGTTTCTCTTTCACCGGATATCCTATCGTTATATCAAGCAGCAGCCGTTTATTGGCCGGAATACCAACGAGTTTCTTAATCTCCTTTTCATCGAACCATCCCAAAATACACGATCCCAACCCCTCACTCTCGGCAGCAAGCGTGATGTGGGCAGCAGCAATACCGATATCTATTAAAGGAAAATATTTATCCTTTATCTTAGCTCCTAAAAAGGAAGTGATATTCATTGATTCTTCCACAACCAGAATATGTACCGGCGCATCTTTAGCAAACTTATTCATCCCCAATCCGGCAGTAGCCTTGCCTACTTTTACAGCAAGCTCCGGATCGGTAACCACCACAAAACGCCAGGGCTGGGCATTACAAGCCGAAGGAGACAGCCGGGCAGCTTCCAAAATACGTTCCAATTTATCATGCTCTACGGCGCGAGACATATCATAGGCCCGGTCACTTTGACGCGAGGCTACCAATTGCAAGAAATCATCCATAACTCACTTGTACTGTATCATTCTGCTAATATACTTACCGATAATATCGAACTCCAGATTCACCACACTACCTTTCTTGAAAGCATGGAAATTGGTATGTTCAAAAGTATAGGGAATAATGGCCACCTGGAAAGTGTCATCCGTAGGATTGCACACAGTCAGACTGACACCGTTTACGGTTACGGAGCCTTTATCTACAGTGATATAGCCGCGCTTCGCCATTTCCTTATCAAACTTATATTGGAACGTAAAATAATAACTGCCTTCGGCATCCTCTATGCCAATGCAGGTTGCAGTCTGGTCTACATGTCCCTGAACAATATGTCCATCCAAACGGCCGTTCATCATCATGCTGCGCTCCACATTCACTTCATCGCCCACCTCCAACAAACCGAGGTTGGAACGGTCCAAAGTCTCTTTCATCGCTGTCACCGTATAGGTATCATCCGTCATACTGACCACTGTAAGACACACACCATTATGAGAAATGCTCTGATCTATCTTCAACTCGCTCACGAAAGAACACTTGAAAGTAAAGTGCACATTTTCTTGGTCTCTAACCATAGCCACCAGCGTGGCACATTCTTCTACTATTCCGGAAAACATATTGGTATTTACAATTTTACGGGTTACTATTTTCAGAAGACAAAGATAGAAAAAGGTTCTTATTATGCCATGCGGTTTTAAAAAAAATGAGCGGGTGTCTGTCTCTCCACGAATAGAGAAGTACTAAAAGTGGTGCTAAATATGGTTCTAAAACGGTATTCCACTAATATGCTCCCATTTCAATAAAACGTTAACACACTGATTTACAAATATGAAATAAAAGACAAAAAACGCCCACATACGTGTATAAAAAAAGGAAGCTTTTCACAAAGCCTCCTTTTTCAGTTTTCAATAGGTATTAGTTTTTTTTAAGGTAAAAAGATTGTTTTCAGGATAACGTTGCAAATATAGGCGCTTTTCGTGATACCAACCAAATTAAAAAACATGTCTTATAACATCTTTTCCGTAATTCTTTTGATTTTATTATCATTTCAAAGGACTTTTCTACATCTGCAATCGTTTTCAATGGCCAAATATAGGGTTATTTTCTATTAAACACTGAAAATTTCCTAAAAAAGTGCTTATTTCTTATCATTCGGGTACTGTTCGTCCGTACGCCCGCTATGTTTTAGCACTTTTGCATCGATAAAGAACACTATTTCTTCAGCTATATTCGTGATGTGGTCACCGGAACGCTCCAGCTTACGGAATACACTAACCAAATTCAGGCAAGAAAGTGCGCTTTCGGGATGTTTGCCGATATAGTCTGCAAGAACAGCAGTGCCATTCGCATTGATTTCATCCAACAGATTATCTTTGGCAAACACAGCGGTTGCCATTTCCTGACTCTCTTCCTGAAGCGCTTTTTTGGCAAGTTCAAGCATGGACAATACCTGACTGATCATTTCTTCCAAACGCAGTTTCTGTAACAATTCACCATCCAAGACAGGCTCTTTGCAATTTATGGCAAAGCGGGCTATGCCTTCGGCAAAGTCACCCAAACGTTCCAGGTTCGAATTGATTTTGAGCATGGCGAGCACAAAACGTAAGTCGATAGCCACAGGATTATAGAGAGCGATGATATCTTCTATATCACTGTCTATTTTAAGCTCAAAAGCATTGACACGACGTTCGCGCACCAATACTTGCTGTGCCAGTTCTTTGTCCAGGGTCAGTACGGCTTCTCCTGCGCGGTCAAGCTGGTTATACACCAAAGTCCACATTTCGTCTACTTCCTTTTTCAGCAAGACGAGCTCTGATTCGATAAACTTTACCATAATGTTTCTTCTATTTCAAAATTATCAATTCCATAATCATATCACTTGTTCCAACGCATGAAACAACCTGTTATCCGAAGCGCCCTGTAATATAGTTCTGTGTCTCCACCTTATCAGGATTGGTGAATATCTTCTTCGTATCACCGAACTCTACCATTTCGCCCATATAGAAAAAAGCGGTACTATCGCTTACGCGGGCAGCCTGCTGCATGTTATGGGTGACGATTACAATGGTGTACTGCTTCTTCAGCTCATGGATAAGTTCCTCCACCTTAGCCGTCGAAATAGGATCGAGAGCAGATGCCGGTTCATCCATCAGCAAGACAGACGGAGATACCGCCATGGCGCGGGCTATGCACAGACGTTGCTGCTGTCCGCCAGAAAGGGCGTAGGCAGATACCTTGAGTTTATCTTTCACTTCATCCCAAAGGGCAGCTCCTCTCAAAGCCTCCTCCACCCGACGTCGGATAAACGCACTGTCTGTAACGCCATTGACGCGCAATCCGTAAGCAACATTTTCAAAGATGCTTTTCGGAAAAGGATTGGGACGCTGAAACACCATGCCGACATTCTTACGCAGCTCGTCCACTTGCACACCTTTCTTATATATATCCTGACCGTCAATAAGAACCTCACCGGTCAGACGGGTATCGGGTATCAAATCGTTCATACGGTTCAACAAGCGGAGAAAAGTAGACTTACCGCAACCGGAAGGGCCGATAAACGCCACAACCGATTTCTCCGCAATATCCATGCTGATTCCTTTCAGCGCGTGGAAGTTACCATACCAGAAATTTACATCGCGTGTTTCTATTTTATTCATCACGTCATTCATGATTTTATCGGTTTAGTTCATTTTTATTTTCTTCTCGAAATATTTCCGCAAAGCATTTGCCAGCAGATTCACCAAAAGAATAATTATTATCAGTACCAAAGCTGTTCCATAGGCAATGGGCAACTGGGCTTCCATATCCGTACCACTGGTGGAGATGACATACAAATGATAGGGCAACGCCATACACTGGTCGAAAATACTGCCGGGCAGTTGCGGCAGGAAATAGGCTGCACAGGTAAAGAGAATAGGTGCCGTTTCTCCGGACACACGCCCTAAGGCCAGAATCAGTCCGGTAATGATATTGGGCATCCCCATCGGCAGAATTACGTGCCAGATTGTTTGCAGTTTGGTGGCTCCCAATGCGCGGCTGCCCTCACGCAGACTGTCGGGAATCGCCTTCAAGGCTTCCTCGGTGGTACGGATCACTAAAGGCAGGCTCAACAATCCTAGTGTAAGCGACCCCGCCAAAATGCTGTCACCAAAGTCCATATAGTTAACAAACAATGCCATACCAAAAAGACCGAATACAATAGAAGGTATGCCACTCAAGTTGTTCGTCATTATGCGGATGAAGCGCACAACCCAACCTTTAGGTGCATATTCATTCATATAGATGCCACTCATCACCCCTACCGGAAAAGCAAATAACGCGCTGCCCGCCATCAGGCAAAAAGTGCCGACAATAGCCGGCAGAATACCGCCCGAGGTCATACCGTCTGTCGGCGCACTCGTCAGGAACTCCCAGTCTATAACTCCTACACCTTTATATATGATGAAGCCGAGAATAGCAAAAAGTATTCCTACCACACTTAAACTCAGCAAGCGGAACAATCCGAATGCAATGTTTTGCGAAAGATGTTTTCTATTTATCATATTCTTTTTATTTTCTTTTGCCCGAAGATACAGCTTCTACTGTGAAGTTTATCAATAAGCTGATGAAAAACAATACAACTCCCAAAAGGAACAACGCTTCGTAATGCGCCCCTCCTGCCGGCGCTTCACCCAGTTCCGCTGCAATGGTAGCGGGAATTGTGCGCAAAGGTTCCAGAATCGTATGGGGAATCACAGCAGCATTTCCCGTCACCATCAGCACTGCCATCGTTTCACCAACCGCACGACCGATGCCCAAGACAACACCGGACGTAATACCGGAAATGGAATAAGGTATCACCACCTTATATATAGTCTGCCACTGTGAAGCGCCGAGCGCCAGACTGGCTTCCCGCATGGCACGCGGACAATTACGCATGGCATCCTCCGTCACCGTAATGATAGTGGGGAGCGCCATAATGGCAAGCACAATACTTCCCGCCAGCCCGCTTTCCCCCACAGGCAGATCAAAGACTTTCTGCAAAAAAGGAACTATCACAATCAACCCGAAGAAACCGTAGACAACGGAAGGAATGCCACTCAACAGTTCAATAATAGGCTTCATCAGGTTCCGTATCTTATGGTTTGCCACCTCAGACATATAAACAGCCACTGCCAAGCCGAACGGCAAGGCTATGAGAATAGCGAAAAGGCTCACCCACAACGTACCCGTTATCAGCGGCAGAAAGCCGAATTGCGGAGCAGGCGTCGCTGTCGGAAACCATTCAGCTCCGGCAAAGACATCTTTCAGTGAAATGGTGTTGTCTGGCAGCAAACGGACAGCGCCGGAACTGCCAATGAACTGCTGCGGCACAAAAGCCACGATTCCCGGTGTACGTTCCACCAGATCCGTAATGCATGCCCCCACATTCTCATAAGACGCTCCCAACTGCTCTTCCGTATAGTAGCGTGTAACATCTTCCAAACGAAAAAGCCGGATAGGGAGATTCTCCCCACCGACTTCCTGCCAATTGGTTATCTCTTCATCGAAAATATCCTTTATCTGAACCGGAGTTAGTTCGCTTACCTTATTATCTTTATTCAAAGCCAGCACATATCCCTCTTCTATCACCCGGCTGTTGAACAGTCCCACCGCTTCAGAAAAGAGGAATAAGACGATTAGCACAATCGTAAGACTCGTTACAAAGCCGCTACAAGCCAATATGCCCTCCACAATCTTCTCGAAAACTTTTTTCATACTACCTATCAAATTTCTGTGCACAAAGAAACAGGGTAGATGTTAAGACAATGTGACTATCATTTGAAAGAAATGTTTCAAACATATTACAAAGCTGTTACAACAGTCAAAAAACCACCGCATGTAACTGAATTGTAATATGCATTGTTTTTCTTTGCAGCAAGAAAGGACAACAGGAACATACCCACCGTTGTTTAAATATCATTCAAAAACGATCAGAATATGATGAAACATGCAGTTCTAATTATCCTTGCACTGGTATTTGCCACTACCCGCATTCAGGCCCAGCGCATCAAAGGCAGCGACACTGTCCTTCCCATTGCGCAACAAACTGCCGAACGTTTTATGAAATTAAATCCCAACGCGCGCGTCACCGTCACCGGCGGTGGAACCGGTGTAGGCATTTCCGCCCTACTGGATGAAACCACTGATATTGCAATGGCTTCCAGAGGTATCAAGTTCAACGAAAAGATGAAAGCGAAAGCAGCCGGAGAGGAACTGGCAGAGATAACGATAGCCTATGACGCACTGGCCGTTGTGGTGCATCCCTCCAATCCGGTGAAGCAACTGACCCGCCGGCAACTGGAAGATATTTTCCGCGGTAAAATCACCAACTGGAAACAAGTGGGCGGAGACGACCGAAAAATAGTAGTCTACTCACGTGAAACATCTTCCGGTACTTACGAATTTTTCAAAGAGAGCGTACTGAAAAACAAGAATTATATGAGCAGCAGCCTTTCCATGCCTGCCACAGGAGCAATCATACAATCGGTCAGCCAGACACGCGGAGCTATCGGTTACGTGGGACTTGCCTATGTATCGCCCCGCATCAAGACTCTTGCCATATCCTACGATGACAAACATTTTGCTACTCCCACTCTGGAGAATGCAATCAACAAGACCTACCCCATCGTGCGTCCGCTCTACTACTATTATAATAAGAAAAAATCGGACCAGGCAGCCCCTCTCTTGCAGTTCACATTGTCACCCGCAGGTCAAGAAATCATTAAAAAGAGTGGATATATTCCTGTAAATGAATAATAAATAATGAAGAACGAGGAATGAAGGACAAGAAATTCTTCATTCTTCATTATTCATTCTTCATTATTTTGCGCTATCTTTGTACCACTATATGAATAACAATAGCATTATGGCAGAAATAAAAAGCGAAGAAACAAGCGAAAAGAAGAGCCTGAACTTCATAGAACAAATAGTAGAGAACGATTTAAAAGAAGGTAAAAATGACGGAAAAGTACAGACACGTTTCCCGCCGGAACCCAACGGCTACCTTCATATCGGACATGCCAAGGCCATATGTCTGGACTTTGGTATTGCAGCCGCACATGGCGGCATCTGTAACTTGCGTTTTGATGACACCAACCCCACCAAAGAGGATGTGGAGTATGTAGAGGCTATCAAGGAAGATATTCAATGGCTGGGCTACCAGTGGGGCAACGAGTATTACGCTTCCGACTATTTCCAGCAGTTATGGGACTTCGCCATCCGCCTCATCAAAGAGGGCAAAGCATACATTGACGAACAGACATCCGAACAGATTGCCGCTCAAAAAGGCACCCCTACCCAACCCGGCGTAGAGAGTCCTTACCGCAACCGCCCCATTGAAGAGACCCTCGAACTGTTTCAGAAGATGAACACCGGCGAGATTGAGGAAGGGGCCATGGTGCTTCGTGCCAAGATTGACATGGCAAGCCCCAACATGCACTTCCGCGACCCGATTATCTATCGTGTGGTGAAACATCCTCACCACCGTACGGGCACTACCTGGAAGGCATATCCGATGTATGACTTCGCTCATGGACAAAGCGACTACTTTGAAGGGGTGACCCATTCTTTGTGCACACTGGAATTTGTACCCCACCGCCCTTTATACGATCTCTTTGTGGACTGGGTGAAAGAAGGAAAAGATTTGAATGACCACCGTCCTCACCAGTACGAATTCAACAAGCTTAACCTGAGCTATACACTCATGAGCAAGCGCAACCTGCTGACTTTGGTAAAAGAGGGTCTTGTCAATGGTTGGGATGATCCCCGTATGCCGACTATTTGCGGCTTCCGCCGTCGCGGTTACTCACCGGAGTCTATCCATAAATTCATTGATAAAATCGGCTACACCACTTATGATGCACTTAACGAATTCGCCTTGCTGGAAAGTGCCGTACGTGAAGATTTAAATGCCCGGGCCACTCGTATATCTGCTGTGCTGAATCCGGTGAAACTTATCATCACCAACTATCCGGAAGGACAGGTTGAGGAAATGGAAGCTATCAATAACCCGGAACGCCCGGAAGAAGGCAGCCACAACATCGAGTTCAGTCGTGAACTATGGATAGAGCGCGATGACTTCATGGAAGATGCACCGAAAAAATACTTCCGCATGACACCCGGACAAGAAGTCCGTTTGAAGAGTGCATATATTGTGAAGTGTACCGGTTGCAAGAAGAACGATGCCGGAGAAATCACAGAAGTATACTGCGAATACGACCCCGACAGCAAAAGTGGCATGCCCGGCGCCAACCGTAAAGTAAAAGGAACGATCCACTGGGTAAGCTGCGCACACTGTCTACAAGCCGAAGTACGCCTCTATGACCGCTTGTGGAAAGTTGAAAATCCGCGTGATGAACTGGCAGCCATTCGCGAAGCAAAGAATTGTGATGCGCTGACAGCCATGAAAGAAATGATAAATCCGGACTCCCTGAATGTATTGCCATGCTGCTACATTGAGAAATATGCTGCCGGAATGAAACCCCTCTCCTACCTGCAGTTCCAACGCATCGGCTACTTTAATGTAGACCGCGACTCCACAACGGAGAAAATGGTATTTAACCGTACCGTAGGTTTAAAAGACACTTGGGGTAAAATCAATAAATAATATAAGGAGTAAGAAGAGTTAATGAGTAAAAAGAACCTGCTGTCCGGAAGAGACAAAGAACTGCAAGAAATGGCAGAACAATATGAAGCTGCCAAAGCAGAGAACAGAACCATCTATCTGGACGCAGACGACTTAGCCGACCTCGCAGACTGGTATGCCATGCGCGGAAAGAGTGAACAAGCTGCCGAAGTCGTAGAATATGGTTTGCGCTTACATCCCAACAGCACTCCTCTATTGGTGGAGCAAGCCTATCTCTTCATGGACGCCCAAAAAAGAGATAAAGCCAAACAGATTATAGACCAAATCCCCGAAAGTTATTCTTCGGAAGTGAAAGTCCTTAAAGCGAACATCCTTTTGGGTGAAGGAAAAGTGGACGAAGCCGAACAGCTTCTTGACAGCATAGAAGACAAAGATGAATTAGCCAATATCGTGGATATAGCCTATATGTATATCGACATGGGCTACCCGGATAAAGCTCTGTCATGGCTGAACAAAGGATTGAACAGTTACTCCGAGGAAGAAGCATTTCTTGCAGCCACAGCCGACTGCTTCCATGCGCAAGGATTGAATCAGAAAGCTGAGACATTCTATAACAAACTGATAGACAAGAATCCATATTCGGCTCCCTATTGGTTCGGATTGGCACGCTGCTATTTCGAGCAACAGCTATTTGACAAAGCCATTGAGGCATGTGATTATGCAATCGTGGCAGATGAAGAATTTGCCGAAGCCTATATAATGAAAGGACATGCTTTCTATCAGTTGGGAAATGAGGAAAGTGCATTGGAAAACTACACTTTAGCAGAGAAATACAAAGCCATCAATCCCGATTTCCTCAAGATGTTCATGGGACTGAATGAAATAGCCAAAGGACACTGGGAAGAAGGATACCAGTATATTGAGCAGATCATACAAAGCGGGGATATCGACTTTACGATGTTGCCGTCCTTATATGCACATGCAGGGCTTTGCCTTTACAAATTAGGAAAAAAACGTAAAGCCAATCAGTATTTCAAGAAATCCCATGAAATAGACCCGGAGGATGTAGACCCATACCTGATTGAGGGCCGCATGTATATGGAAGACGATAACTTTAACAAAGCGATAGAAAAATGGGCAACAGCCTTAGATTATGCACCCTATGCCGATACTTGGAATGAGATTGGCATATACTGCATGGAACTTGGCCAGTTGAGCTATGCTCGACTGGCGTTTGAACATGTCCTAGATTTAGACCCACACTTTGAAAATATCAATGAAAAACTGGCCTCTCTCTCTATGTTGCTTAAAGACAAAGAGAATTTCCTGAAATACAACCAGCTTTGCAAGCATCCGTTCCAACAGGAAGACCTGGAGAAATTAAAGGAACTGCTGGAAAGCGAAGATAAAGAGGAATTGGTAAAAGCCATGAGGAATATTCTGAATGCGTTACAATAAGAATCCAAACCAAGCATTAATACAAATATGGAATCATCAGCAGAGCTCATTAAATGGGTATTAGAAAATTTGAATTATTGGGTAGTCACAATCTTTATGACTATTGAAAGCTCATTTATCCCGTTCCCCTCGGAAGTCATAGTGCCACCGGCTGCGTGGAAAGCGATGACTGACGACAGTATGAACATCTTTTTGGTTGTCATTTTCGCAACCATTGGTGCTGACCTCGGTGCGCTCATAAATTATTATCTTGCGCGTTGGCTGGGCCGCCCCATCGTCTATAAATTCGCCAATAGCCGTTTCGGACATATGTGCCTTATTGATGAAGCAAAAGTACATCATGCTGAGGATTACTTCAGAAAACATGGTGCTGCGTCCACTTTCTTCGGACGCCTTATTCCTGCGGTACGGCAACTCATCAGTATCCCGGCAGGGCTGGCAGGCATGAAGTTAGGACCATTCCTGCTTTATACAACTCTTGGCGCCGGAATATGGAACACAATACTGGCGTTGCTCGGTTATTTCATATACCGGTTCACCGATATCAAAACAACCAATGACGTCTATGTATTAGCCACGAAATATAGCCACGAAATCGGTTATGTCATTATAGCGGTAGCAGTATTGATTGTAGGCTTCCTTATCTATAAAGGCGCAAAACAGAAAAAATAATCAACGAAAAAAGCGGTGAATGAAAACAATCTTCATTCACCGCTTTTCTTATAATAAATAGTTAAGTCCAAAGAACTCACTTCTTGACTGCCGCAATCGCTTTATCATAATCCGGTTCCTGCGTGATTTCCGGAACAAGTTCCGTATAGGCAATCTTTCCATCCTTACCCACAACAACCACCGCACGAGCCAGCAAGCCACTCAATGGCCCGTCTGCCATACGTACACCATAGTTTTCATCAAAATCCGAGAAACGGAAGTCAGACAACGGAACTACGTTTTCAATACCTTCTGTGGTGCAGAAACGGGCATGTGCAAAAGGCAGGTCTTTTGAAATAGCCAATACTACCGTATCCGGCAAACCGGCAGCCAGTTTATTAAACTTACGTACAGAAGTAGCGCATACTCCGGTATCCAAGCTCGGAAAAATATTAAGAATTACATTCTTGCCATTCAGTTCTTTCAATGAGAAAGAAGACAAATCGGTTTTTACCAATTCAAAATCAGGGGCAACTGCTCCCACTTTTATAAACTCACCGATCACTTTCACCGGTTGTCCTTTAAATTTTGTTGTAGCCATAGTTTTATCAAATTATATGGTATAGTAACAAACTAAGTGGAGAAAAAGTTCGGTAGAAACTTTTCACTCTGCGGATTGTTATCTCCCCAACGAACTTATAATAATCATTTTTAAATTAAGAATCACATGAAGACAATTTTTGATGAACTAAAGCAAGAAGTAAAAAACTGGTGGATTTCACTTATCCTTGGTATCTTGTATGTTGTGGTAGCATTAAGTTTAATGTTCTTTCCTCTTAACGGATATGCAGCATTAAGCATCTTATTCAGCATTTCCATGCTGGTCAGTGGTCTGTTGGAAATATCCTTTGCCGTCAGTAACCGCCGAAGGGTATCCAGTTGGGGCTGGTATCTGGCAGGAGGCATTATTGATATGATTTTAGGGTTCTATCTGATAGCCTATCCACTATTGAGCATGGAAGTCATTCCATTTATCATCGCCTTCTGGCTGATGTTCAGGGGATTCTCATCGGCAGGCTATGCAATGGACTTGAAAAGATACGGAACAAAAGATTGGGGGTGGTACATCGCATTTGGCATTCTTGCCATTATATGCTCACTCATCATCCTGTGGCAACCGGCGGTGGGTGCTATCTATGCAGTTTACATGATTTCGTTTGCATTCCTCATCATAGGATTCTTCCGCATTATGCTGTCCTTTGAGCTGAAGAGCCTGCACAAACGAGGGCTTCAAAACTCGTAAGCCACAGCAAATTACACAGATACATACAGAGATAGAATATCCCGCAGTCATCGGCTGTTTTCTCAATCCACCTGCTATGTTCTGTGTAATCTGTGTTATAATCCATTCCGACCGGAAACAGCCGGCTTATCTTTTATGGTGCAAAAAGCGGAACATCGTTGTTCTGGACACCCCCATTTGTCGGGCGAGTTCAGAACACGATGTTCCTTTTCTACGTTTCTTCATCAGTTCTTTCTTATTTTCGGCAAGTATTCTCATCTTAGGCGTATACCCCTTTTTCCGCCCTAAACGTTTTCCTTCTTGCTTCCTGCGGGCCAGCGCTTCTTTAGTCCGCATCGAAATCAGGTTACGTTCAATCTCAGCCATTAATCCGAATGCGAACCCCAGCACTTTACTGTTAATATCATTCTGAAAGACATACCCTTCTTTAGTGCTATACAATATCACCTCCTTTTTTATGCACGAATTAAGGATAGTCATAATCTCAAGCAATGTACGACTAAGCCGGGAAATTTCCGTAACAATCAGAGAATCACCGGGGCGCATCTTATCCAAAAGCCCTGATAACTTACGTTCCTTACTACTGATGCTCCCACTCACAGTCTCTGTGTACCACTTGTCGATACTCATTCCATTCTTCTCTGCGAAACGCGTAATTTCCTCTCGTTGGTTTTCCAAAAATTGTTTTTCTGTACTTACTCTTAAATAAGCTACTACTGCCATAAATTTTGTTGTTTTTTTATTGGTTTAACGTCACCAAAGAACGGCTATTCCAATAAAATTGCCAACGTATCAATACGTATCCTTTACAAAAGGATTGCAAAATGAACAATAAGGTTAAAAAAACTCCCGGCTGTATTCAGCAACCGGGAGTCCCTTTCAATTCTAAATAAATCAAATGTCCAATTTTCAACCAATCAACGCAGAATCCTCCAAAATGTCAAAAAGATTATCTTGAAATATTCTTTCAGAGAACGATTATTGATATATTTCATATTATACCTGATTTTATCAGGCATGATCAACGTCACGTAGGCTTCATCCGCATCATCCGCTTGCCCCAATATCGTATTCTCATCAACATATTCTATCGAAGCATAGTCTGTTATTCCCGGTCTCACAGACAGAACTTTACGCTGTTCTTCCGTATAAAGCTCAACATACTTCCTTACCTCAGGACGCGGTCCTACCAGACTCATATCCCCCTTCAGGACATTAAATAATTGAGGCAGTTCGTCTAATTTATATTTCCGTATAAAGTAACCGACACAGGTTATTCTCGGGTCTCGTCCTCCTACTGTAATTAGTCCCTGTTTATCAGCTCCTACACGCATCGAACGAAACTTGTAAAGATAAAAATCTCTACCGTAACGCCCTACACGCAATTGACAATAGAATCCTCCCCCTTTACTTTCCAGACAAATCAATACGTAAAAAATAAGAAAGATTGGAGATAGCAGCAGAATTCCCAAAAAGGAAAAAAAGAATATCAAAGAAGCGAATCATAATTTTACAACCGTATCACTCAGCAATTTTATCACCCGCCACCTTATGATACGCCGCTTTCACTACATCAACAATAAAAGCCAGCTTTTCTTCATCCAGTTGCGGATATATGGGCAAAGAGATTTCTCCCTTAAAATTGTCATAAGCCTGGGGATAGTTCTTTATATCATATCCCAAGGAATTAAAGAATGACAACATTGGCATCGGAATAAAATGTACATTTACAGCCACTTCACTTTTGGCTATCTCGTCAATCATCCGGTCGCGTTGTTCTTCTGTAAACCCTTTGATACGTAGAGCGTAAATGTGATAAGAGCTCTCTTTATCCCCGTCTATTGAAGGTGGTACAATTGCCCAGCCACAGTGTTCAAAGGCTCTCGTATAAGTATTGAATACTCTTTTTCTTTCTTGCAGTAGTTTCGGATATTCCCGTATCTGTGCAAGACCGATAGCAGCATTTACATCGGCCATATTGATTTTCATTCCCAAACCTACAATGTCATAGCGCCAACCGCCGGCTTTAGACTTGGAAAAAGCATCCTTAGTCTGGCAATTCAGACTCATCATACGAAGCTCTTTATACAACTCTGCATTGTCAAAAGGCATAGGCAGATTCAAACAAATCGCTCCTCCTTCGGCTGTTGTCACATTCTTTACGGCATGAAGAGAGAAAATTGCAATGTCCGTTTCACAACCGGTACGCTGGTTTTTGCTATAATATGCCCCCAATGAATGAGCAGCATCGTTCATCACAAGGATACGTCCCAGTTTTTCTTGCGCCGCACTCTCCGCTTTAAACATCTCGCGTATTTCAGGTGCATTTACCAACTGCATAATACTATCGTAATCACAAGGAAAACCTGCGATATCCACAGGAATAATAGCTTTGGTTTTTGAAGTAATCGCATTGCGAATGGCATCTACCGAGATATTGAAATCCGTACCGGAGTCCACCATCACAGGTTTAGCACCTGCATGCAACACTGCCAATGCTGTTGCACTATATGTATAAGCCGGTACAATAACCTCATCATCTGCCTTCACCCCCAACCAACGAAGCATCATAATAGCCCCCGAAGTCCAGGAATTTACGCAAAGCACTTCTTTGGCACCGGAGAAAGACTTTATTTCTTCTTCCAATGCTTTTACTTTAGGTCCGGAGGTTATCCAACCGGAGCGCAAAGAATCAACTACTTCATTGATGACAGTATCATCAATGTAAGGAGGAGAAAATGGTATTTTCATGATTAATATAATTTATATTGCTGGAAACGTTATGATATATACTTTCTAGGACAGAAAGTATCAGTAGGATAACAAGTGAAATGAAATGAATTACTTTTATTTCATCATAAATATAAAATAAAATTCAACTTAACTTTAGCCGCATGAAATTAAAACATAATAATATGACAGTTATCGCATTTTTCTATAAATCAAATCAAGCACTTTAGTAGGCATTAATTTAGCTATTGCATACATCAATGCATAGCAATCTTCTCTTAGGCCAAATCCCAACATTTTATTAACTTGTCTACGAAGAATAAAAATAGACCTTGCATGCTTCCAACCTCTTCTACGTTGAAAAAAATTAGGATCTAATCTAAATTTTAAAAGATACTCTGGTAAATTGGCAAATTGACATCCTGCCTTAAACCCCTTAGCCCACATCATTGTATCTTCACCAAAATAAGTATTCTCAGGATACAATCCTGCCTTTTCAAAATAAGAACGACGAAACATCACTGTGGGATGTATCATACAATCACGTATCTTAAAAAATTCCAAACATTCCTCATTCGTCACCGGCATTTGTTTTTAAAATATTCATTACCTCCATTACCTATTTCGATAGCCCATGTTCCTAAACAATCAACATCAGGATGAGTCTCCATGTATGCTATCTGTTTTTTAAAACGTCCAGACAGAGATATGTCATCAGCGTCCATACGGGCAATGTAGTCATAATTCTTAGGTAAAACAAACTCCAAAAGATCATTAAGGGAACGAGCTAAGCCTTTATTATTCAGACTTCTTTTCAAAATTAGCCTATTATCATTTTGCTCCAAAGTATTCAAAAAGGATTCCACATCTCTATCTATTTCTCCATCTAACTGTATATAAAAATCAAAAAGAACATGAGATTGAAGTAAAATACTATTTACAGATTCCTTTACTAATGCTAATGTGTCTCTTTTATATATAGACATTAATACGCATACTTTTACTTTACGATTCATTTGAATTAATACTATGAATTAAAGATACAACATCCTCCGGTGAAAATATTCTTGGATTATTAGAAAGGCGATCCATATTAATGGAAGATAAAATAAGTTCCAAGTTAAACGGTTCTCCTACTTTTTTAAAGATAACCCAAGCTTCATAATATATTTTACCATATCGCCATAAGTAGTCATAAAAGAAAACGATAATAAGTCACAGAGGATTTTTATTTTTTCATTATACGCATCAACATTTAATGAGCATTGTAATTTTGAATTCCTTACCATACAATTGTATTGCATAAAAAACGGGAAAGTCAACGCCACAGCATGCCCATGTGGATATCCATAATAAGTGGTAAAAGGATATGAAAACGCATGAGGAGCAGTCGTCTTTGTGATATTTATTGCTCGTCCGGCCCAGTACGAGCCCTCCGAGACTTTATCCCTTGCCTGCTTTGTTGGAGCATTTACAGCCACAGGCAAATTGGGCCACAACAGTTGGATCGCTCTCTTGGCATATTCATCCGACTCTTCGGTGGCATTTACATTCCAATAAGATTCAATGCCCTGTGCCAAAGCATCGAAACCGGTACAGGCTGTCAGATATTTAGGATTGTTGTAAGTAAAAGGAGGATATACGATAGCTACATCAGGAAGGATGTCTGTATGTTCCACAGAATATTTGATTTTATCTTTATACAATACTGAAAAATGAGTAGCTTCACTACCCGTACCCGCTGTCGTTGGTAGGGCAATCAAGGGCAAAAGCTCTTTTTCTTTGAGAAACTTACACCCTGTCGCTTCACCTGAGTAAGAATAAAAGAAACGAAGCAATTTAGACATATCCAAAACACTACCTCCACCTATACCTACAATTAAAGAAGAATTGCTCGAGACCAACAGAGAAAGACCCTTCCGTACGTCCTCGATTTTTGGGTTTTCTTCAAAATCATAAAATTCTGTAACACTACAACGCAGAATTCCACAGACCTCATTCATCACCGCAGCCGCACCGCATGTTACATAAGATTTCTTCCCCCTCACCAAAAAAATACGCTCAGGAGCATATCTTCGTAAAACGGGTAAAAGCTCACTAATTGAGGAATCACCAAGAAAAAACTGCTGCCTCATTCAGTAAATGTATTATTTAAAAAGCGCATCAGTGCCTTCTTATTTTCAATGGGTGTAGTAGTGGGACGCCCTAAATCCTTGCGAGAACCTTTTTTAACTTTCACCTCCAAGAAAACAGGACCTTCCTGATTAGGCAATTCCTTAAGGACACCATGCAGTTCAGCACATTCCGATACTGAAAACACAGACCGATAGCCACAAGCCTTTGCCACCAAAGAAAGATTAACCTGAAGACCAACAGTCGGCTGACCGCCCACTGAATCATGGGCACCATTATTAAATACGACATGAACATAGTTAGCTGGATGTAAAGAGCCAATGACTGCCAAAGAGCCCATATGCATCAACACAGCACCATCACCGTCAAAACAATAAACTTTCCGGTCTGCTTGACGAAGGGCAATGCCTAAAGCTATCTGAGAAGCATGCCCCATAGAACCGACAGTCAGAAAATCCCTTTCATGACCCTGATTCACAGATTCACGATATTCAAACAATTCACGAGAAATCATGCCGGTGGTAGAAACTATTACGGAATCCGGCTCCAAAGAGGACGCTACGGTTTGAATGGCGGTTTCTCTATCCAGACTAAATTCATTGCTGCCCTGATTGTTGAGATTATAATCAGAAAAGGTTCCTTTCTGAATGACAAAAGCAAAAGACTCTTTCGTTTCATCCATATATGACTTGGCGGCATTTATCTGAAGGAGCATTTCTGCTTCAATCTGGGATAAGACAGTATACCTGATACCCATGGCATCAAGCAAGGATAAAGTCACTTTGCCCTGCTTCACATGCTGAGGTTCATCCTTTACACCGGGTTCACCACGCCAACCTATCAATAAAAGCATAGGAATATTGTAAACCTCTTTATCTGTCAGGGACATCAGAGGGTTGACAATGTTGCCTAAACCGGAATTTTGCATATAAACAACCGGAGTCTTACCTGTGGATAAATAATAACCTGCCGCAAGCCCTACAGCAGCACCTTCATTCGCAGCTATTATATTATGATCGGCAGATGAATGGTCGGTTATATACGCACAGATGTTTTTCAATAAGGAATCGGGAACACCTGCAAAAAATCCATTTGAACGGACTTCAGGGATTCCACAAAATATCGGGGAGAAATCATAGTGATAATATTAATTGGAAAAGAAATGATTATTTTGTTCCGGGGATCAGTTCCAGAATTTCTTTAACCGGCATACACAATTCATTGGCCTCATAAGAACGGCCGTTGGCCAGAATGGATTTAGCCGTATTGAGCATGGCGGGATAGGCACTGCGTAACATATGGTTGGCATAAATCACAATATTGACTCCCCAACCTGCCAATTCATCGTCTGTTATATGATTGTAAGTAGTAGGTACAACCACAATAGGTATAGACTTGTTTACCTTACGCAAAGCAGCACAGAACTCCTTGATGTCCGCACCTGATTTGTGTTTGCTATGGATCATGATGCCGTCAGCACCGGCTTCAATATAAGCCAAAGCACGTTCCATTGCATCATCCAATCCTTTACCTGCTATAAAGCTCTCGATACGGGCTATAATCATGAAATCATCAGTAACCTGAGCACGCTTGCCCGCTTTGATCTTGGCGCAGAAACCTTCTATGGAATCTTGAACTTGAACCGCATCAGTACCAAATAAAGAATTTTTCTTCAAACCGACCTTGTCCTCTATTATAATAGCAGAGATACCAAGACGCTCCAATGTACGTACAGTAAATACAAAATGCTCGATTTTACCACCTGTATCGCCATCAAATATTACCGGTTTGGTCGTACATTCCAATGTATCATTAAGATCATGAAGACGGGTGGTCAAATCAACCGCCTCAATATCAGGCTTTCCCTTGGATGTAGAGTCGGTTAAACTGCTCGACCACATACCATCAAATTCACGCTTCACTCCATTGACTTCCACGCTGGTATTCTCGATAATCAAACCGGTCAAACCGCTATGAGACTCACATATACGGACTACTTTCTTGGCCTCAATCAACCGTCTTAAACGTTTCAAACGAATTTCAGGAGTCGTACCGATTTCCTTCAGCTTGGTGTTGAGCTGAGTAGAAGAAATGCCTTTAGTATAAGGCACATCGATTACCTTGCCTCCCCATTGAGATATTGTGGATATCACATGCTGGCGGGTCTCTTTCTGAACACCTTCTTTCCAGTCATCACCATGCACCACAAAGTCTGGTTTCAGCAACTCTAAGTTTGGAACATAGTCAAGCGTAGTTTGCGGAATAACAGCATCCACCCCTTTCAAATTCTGGACTATCAGAGAACGTTGCTCATAATTAAGATAAGGGAGACGCTTATAGCTCGCAATAGCGGCATCGGTCAATACACCAACTGTTACACTGCCTAATTTTTGGGCCTCATGAATGATATTCAAGTGCCCAGGATGGATGATGTCGGCACTCATGCCGACATAAACTTTCTTCTTTTCCATTACGATAGTCTATATTTAAATTTTATCAATTTCGAGATCTCATTATAGTGTCGTTCACAACTGCGATTATCCGTATAATAATGAACTACATCTTTAAATCTTCTCTGTTTATCAGGTACTGAAAAGTTATTCGTGACTTCGAGCAATAAATTTAAAAAACAGTTCATATCTTTAGGTGAATTTATAAACTCAAATAATTCAAAATCAAAATTTACATTACGCTCTGAAATATATTCAGACTCATCATAAGGAAGTAATATAATAGGCCTATCTAATAATAAAAAATCAAAAATAATACCTGAATAATCAGATATTAATCCATCAAAAATATTCAATATAGCCATTATATCTGCAACCTTATCTTCGTTTAATAATAGTATTCTTTTGCATGCTGTATAATTAGTTGCATTATTAATATCCAATTGATGAGTTCTTAAACAAATAATCATTTTATGCTTTTCTAAAAAATCCTCCAAACGATTTAAAGAAAAATCTGCAAAAGGGAAGAAAGTCGTTTTATGTTTATTTCTCCAAGTAGGAGCATACAAAAAAACTTTATCTACAGTTGGCAAATCCGGCCCGTAAAGAGATTGCAATATTTTCATTCTATTATTTAATTTCCATAATTGATCATTCCATGCTTGTCCCAATATTTTTACTTGATTTTGCTTTACAGCAAAACTTCTTGTCATAATTTGCTGGAACAACTCTGATGTAGCTGAAATTAAATCATACTTTGAGTAAATAAAACGTATAAGAATATTTTGAATCACTGAATTTTCTCCATTAGCAACACCTATACCTTTAAAAGGAATTCCATGCCACAAATTAACAACTACACGATTTCTATTTACATAAGGAATTCTAATCGGTAATCCTCCTGAAGTTATCCAAGTAAAAGCAGTAAAAATCAGCTTTAAATCTTGTTGTTTCTTGGTAGTTATAAAGAAATTTCCTATTGTACTATTCAAATGTTCTCTCAAACTATCATCATTGATTATAAAATACGATTTATAATCAGACTTCGTAAGAAAATATTCAAACAAATATTTTGAATTGAAATTATATTTTAGACCATTATAACCATAGAAAACAACAACTTCCTTTTTTCTCGTAGAAAACTCATATAATAAATATGAAAGAAATAAACGAACAATGCGTACTACCATACAACTACTTTTTAGAACACAATCTTTTATACTCAAGTAAAGAAGTCTCCCCTATATCAACAGAATCGTTAATCTCATAAAGTTCACGAGCCGCTTTACGAAACTTATATGGATTTTCCCTATATTCTTTCAAAGCAGTCAGTAACATTGAAGCTAAACTATGTTGATCTAGTATAGAAGCCCAACCAGCTCCATGCTCTTTTATCATGGAACTCATGTTAGTCCCAGATGTTACAAAACATGGAGTACCAACAGACAAAGCCTCACTAATACTAAGTGGCATGGCTTCTGATCTGGACGTTAGTATATATATATCACTGTTCTTCAATAGTTCCATTTTATTCACTCCAAATACAGGCCCTCGATACTGTACTTTGGACCCTAAATTCAGATTTGAAATTCTTTTCAATAATTGCAATATATCCTTTTCTGAAGGAGGAATATTCTCGATATCAATAGATTTTTTATTTCCATACCCATAAAATGTCAAAGAAATATCTTCTTGTGCAAGATTCTCTCTTATAGAGTCCAAAGCATCAAATAAGACATCAAGACCTTTATAATAAAAATCAATTTTAGATAAATACACTATTTGAACACTATTCGCATGATACACATTTATCCTAAAAGAATATCTCGAAATTTGAATGGGATTGGGAACTATTATATATTTTTTGTCAATATACGCAGAATGTATTTGTTCTTCTTTAGATGTAAAACATAAAGATAATGCCCTATTAACAAAAGTATCTAAAAACAAGTACTTAAAAATCTTTTTCTTAATAATATTTTTTCTTAATGCAACTCTAGATAACCCACCGTGGCTAACTATTATATAAGGGATATGATATTTACAGCAAAAATAAAAAAGTAATATAAACTTCAGATTATAAACAGAATGAAATATTACAAGATCAAAACTACGTAACGTTTCTATATAATTACCCTCCATATATAAAACAGGGAATAAATATTTTTTATTTTTTGAGGAACTTTTCCGTAGTATAAACAATACATTCTTTATAGAGGCATCATATTTTATTTGTCGTTTAATAAGTTCTGGAATAACAGTGTTCATTCCCCCAGCATCAGAGTTAATATCAATATCAGACACATGCAGTATATTCATTTCTATTAGCTTTAAATGGATATTTAATTTTTAATAAAATTGCAGCAAAAAGAATTATAAAAAGAAACATATAAATATTTCTCAACAAACTGCTTCTTGATATATATATACAATTAGTTATTACATAGAATGACACTATAAGATATGTTCTATTTTGAGTTACTTTCCGTTCAAACCACCCAATAAAGTATCCTAATATGATTGAAAAAACACTCATAAAAACAAGTCCCATGTCATATAATTCCGCAATAAAACTAGATCCTAATCCATGTCCTTCTCGAAACCCCTCAACTGAAATATTATATGCAACTGCATTGCCTAACAAGTTACTCATGCCATTAGCATCATAATATCCTGTATCTAAATTAAATATAGGAGCAAAAACAAAAGGAATATCTGATTGTAAATTATAATATTGAAGCAAAGGAAGAATATAAAAATTTGTAGATTGGGCATAAAAAAAATAGTTAAAAATAGATCTATTATCATCCAATAAAAATACGCCAGACTGTCTGAACAGTTGCACTAATAACAAAATAACGATACACACAACAGCAACAGATAACATAAATATCAATTTAGGAGGCTTATTCGCATAAAAACGATAATAGAACCATAACACAAATAAGAAAGAAAGAACTGCCCGATTTCTAACACCAATTAAAAAAAACAAACTAATTACCAATAAATATATCTTAGAAACCGACAAGAATTTCTTCTTAGAAGGTAATGAAGATAAAAATATAAAAAATCCAAACTCAAAAAAGAAACGAGATATTGAAATAAAAAATGGAATTGATAAAGAGGATGTATAATAAGCATAATATCCTTCAGTTAGCACTAGCTTTATTTCCATAAAAAACTTAAACAATGTAAAGGGCAGAAAAAAAACAAAAGATAAAATATCCCCATTTTTGTAATCTATCAGAGTTTAAAATCGAAGAACTAATTTTATTATTTTTTACTGGCAAATAAAGAACAGAGCTTAAGCACCCTAAAAACATAGAATGCAAAATCACTAAATTTGAACATAGAGTAATATTTATCTGTTCTTCTGAAAACATAAAGAAAGTATTCATTAAGTTCCTTTCTAATAATGTATCCAAAGACACAAACAATGCTGAGACTTGAAATATAAAATAGCCTAAAAGGAATAGATTAAAAGCACTAAACAAGGCAAATATTCTTACACTTAAAAATGTTATATAAACAAAAGAGAGAATCAAATAATAAGAAAAAAACACATATGAGAATACCGATTCAATAGAGTTTATAATAAACAATAATACAGCAATAAAAACATTTATATACTGAACAGTTAATATAAATCGAAGATTCTCTCTATTTCTTATCTTATATAATTCCATGAATAATAAATACGTAATGAAAATTCCACAATCTTATGAATCAAGAAACTAAAAGACAGTAATAATATAGAGTTATCCACATATGCTAATAAAAATATCAGGCAAGGGAAAATAAGCAATGAACTATACAAAGAGCTTCTTATTAAACATTTTTCCAATGAATGCGCAACCATTATGTTATCCCCTATGAAAATTGATAAATTAGCAAAGATTGACGATAGAAGAATGATACTCAATGTAAAAAGAACTTCCAAAGAAGGAACAAACGAATAATATACTAATATATATGATTTAAGTAGTAGCAACAGGATAAATAAAGCAACACTAAAAAAGAATATAAATATCAAGATTTTTCTAATAAAGATTCGAGAATTTCTCACTGAAAATCTGCCTAATATCACAACACTTAATATTTGCGTTGGGATTACAATCACTGATAGAATCTTAAAAGATATATCCAGTAATGCTGCAGCAGACAAAGAAATAAAAGATGCACATAGTATATTATATAATTTATCCGATAACAATAAATTTATTTTACTTACAAAAAAAGGAGAAGATTGAATTAAAGTCCTTTTTAACGTTTTAACTCTAAGTTTTCTATAATAATGCAATTTATACTTAATAAAAGTATATAATAAAATAATCAAATTACTAATTACAAAAGAAAAAGAATAGAACAAAACATATCTATATCCATCACTATCATTTTTTACAAAAATATATGTAAGTACAAATATGACAAGAAACCTTAACACAGAAATACAAGGGAGAATTTTTACATCTTGTAAAATTACTAATAAATGACTAACAGAAAAAATTTCAGCTAAACAAACTAAAAGTAATACTAGTACATAAATATTTATATCTTCAGAAATTTCAAATATTTGTCCCCCCAAAAAATAAAGACTAACATAAAAAAGAAAAAGAACAAATCTTAATTGAATGATTCTTGATATAAATATAGAAATAGGATATATTTTCTGATAAAAAGAATATAATGGGATTTTTTTTAGAATAAGTAAATCCGATCCAAAATTTACAAATGAAACTCCTAAATATGCTATGGATTGAGCTAAAACAATTTTTCCATATTCAGCACTCCCAATCTTATCAATTAAATATGGAATAACAATTATTCCAATTAAGCTATCCAACCCTCTATTAGCAACAAGAGAGATAAAATCCTTCACAATACGATTAGATAATATATTCATTAAAGATATTCCCAAAACAATAACAAAATCATATATTCAAAATTTGGAATATTAGTAAAGGATAGGTAGGAAAACAAAGCAACATATAACAAGAAGATTGCATACATTCACAACGAAACAACATACGTGGAGAGATTTTTTTTAAATCATTTATTCAATAATAATACAACTATATAACTATTTCCTTCTATTATTACATAAAGCATTAAACCTCTTAAGCATAGTCTACAAATATCTTGTGTCACATATTCTACCTTCATTGAAATTTTACAAAGAGCGTCATATACAAAATAACAATCAAGGAAGAAATCAATCAATATGTGATCTTACATACCATACTAGTAGCATAAATAAACATACTTAAGATTAATCAAGTTAACTTTAACACAACATTAAAGTTAACTTCTCACCATCAATGAAGTTAACATCATAACTGCAAGAAACTAACTTCTTGCAAATAGAATATATATCACTTATTTTTCGCCTTAACATTGTTAAAGCATAGGAAAGTATTTCTTTGACAAAAACTTGAACGAATAAATGCCTTACCCGCGTCTCACATAGCTCACCGGCACACTAACCAATGCGCACCCCAATTCCTGCAATCTCACAGCGATATAATATTTACTTTCGTATTTCACCATTTCGCCGCGGATACCCTGCATGCTTCCTTTTGCCACAGTTACCATAGTTCCCGGAGCAATCGGCTCATTAACCATTAATATAGAAGTGTCGGAAAGATCGACCATGAAGCGAAAGTCCGCCATTTGTTGGTCGGGAATGATGAGAGGGGCATTAGTGCCGCGTTTACTAAAGAAATGATGAACATTGGGAGCATGTTCTACAATGGTAAGTTCAGGACGGGAAAGACAGACAAAAAGCATACCGCTAATTACCGGTTTAGTCACTTTAATACGCTTTCCGGCATGTTCCCGATAGACATCCTGCACAGGTAAATAAATTTCTATACCTTGCTCACGAAGCCACGACTCTACTCTGAATTCAGTATTGTGGCGAACATAAACAGCATACCAATGCCTATGAACCGTAGTAGTTAACAAATGCTAATAATAAATTATTAATAGTTTAGTAATAAGCGTTTTATGATTTCACTGAATTTGAGCTATTTTTATGGCTCCGCCGAACGTATCTTTCACTACGTCTCTTTTTAAGAATGGTATTTACGTCCACGATTAGTTCGTTTTGTGAGCGCAAAGATAAACACTCCGCATGGAACTACAAAATATTTGATAGATAAAAAGTTTTGAATTAACATAATCTTCTTCCACGTACATCGAACATTATTCCCCTTTTTCGTTTATCTTTGTACACCCTTTCCAACGTACAAAGGAGAGGAAATCTTCAGCAAGTCTCAGAAAGACAGGAAGAAAAAAGATATTTTATTAATTAAAACACTAACTAAAAATTAGAAAATTATGGCAATGCATACATGGTTTGAGTGCAAAATCCGTTACGAAAAAACAATGGAAAACGGAATGAACAAGAAAGTAACCGAACCTTATTTGGTAGACGCACTCAGCTTTACAGAAGCAGAAGCACGCATCATCGAGGAAATGACTCCGTTCATCTCAGGAGAGTTTACCGTATCAGACATCAAACGGGCAAATTATAGTGAATTGTTCCCTTGTGAAGAAGACGCGGCCGACCGTTGGTTTAAATGCAAATTGGTCTTCATCACATTGGATGAAAAAAGCGGTGCAGAGAAGAAAACATCTACCCAAGTACTGGTACAGGCCGCTGACTTACGCGATGCTGTGAAGAAGTTGGATGAAGGTATGAAAGGCACAATGGCCGATTATCAGATTGCATCCGTAGCGGAAACTGCCATTATGGATGTATATCCGTACAGTGCAGAACCGAATGACAAACCTGAAGTATAGGAAAGGGAGAAGCAAATAATAGAAATTGAAGATTTTATTGTGTATACATTATTATATTATATACGATGAGTATTGCAGAAAACATTAAAAAAGTGCTGAACGAGTTGCCTCAAGGAGTGCAACTGGTAGCTGTTTCCAAGTTTCATCCCAACGAAGCGATAGAAGAAGCTTACAGCGCAGGGCAACGTGTGTTCGGAGAAAGCAAAGTACAGGAGATGACTGCCAAATACGAAAGCTTGCCGAAAGACATCGAATGGCATTTCATCGGACATCTGCAAACTAACAAAATCAAATATATCATACCCTATGTAGCACTGATTCATGGCGTAGATTCCTATAAATTACTCACCGAAATCAATAAACAGGCAGCCAAGGCAGAGCGTACCGTAAACTGCCTGCTGCAACTGCACATCGCACAGGAAGAGACGAAATTCGGTTTCAGCTTCGATGAATGTCGGGAAATGCTTGCTGCCAATGAGTGGAAACAGTTTAAGAACATCCGGATATGCGGCTTGATGGGCATGGCAACAAACACAGATAATACCGAACAAATCAAAGCCGAGTTTTGTTCATTAAGTAGCTTCTTTCAAGAAGTAAAAGCCACATGGTTCGCTGATGCGGAATGGTTCCGGGAGTTGTCTATGGGAATGTCACACGATTATCACGAAGCAATCGCCGCGGGCAGTACTTTAGTTCGTGTAGGAAGTAAAATATTTGGAGAAAGAATATATTAATAACTAATAACTATTATCATGGCAACATTAGAAACTACTTTTGCAGGGTTGAAACTTAGAAATCCGATTATTATCAGCAGTTCCGGACTTACTGACAGTGCAGCCAAGAATCAGAAGCTTTATGAAGCCGGTGCAGGCGCTATCGTACTCAAGTCTCTTTTTGAGGAACAAATCATGATGGAAGCCGACTGGCTGGGAGATCCTAATATGTACCCGGAAGGAAGCGATTATCTGGTGGGATATATACGCGAGCACAAATTAGGTGAATATTTGAATTTAATCAAAGAGAGCAAGAAAGTTTGTGACATTCCTATCATTGCCAGTATCAACTGCTATCAGGATGCTGATTGGATTGAATTTGCCAAAAAGATAGAAGAAGCCGGCGCAGACGCTTTGGAGGTCAATATCCTTGCTTTGCAAACTGATGTACAATACACATACGGTGCTTTCGAGCAACGCCACATCGACATCCTGAGCCACATCAAAAAAACAGTAAACATCCCTGTTATCATGAAATTGGGAGACAACCTTACCAATCCGATAGCTCTTATCGACCAGCTTTATGCCAACGGGGCAGCGGCAGTGGTAATGTTCAACCGTTTCTACCAACCGGACATTGATATTGAGAAAATGGCCCAAAGCGCCGGAAGCGTATTCAGTACAGATGCAGACTTGTCCAAGTCTTTACGCTGGATAGGCATTGCCTCCGCAGCAGTCAACAAGCTGGACTATGCAGCATCGGGCGGCATACATGCTCCCGAAGGAGTAGTGAAAGCTATCCTGGCAGGTGCTTCGGCAGTAGAACTATGCAGCGCACTCTATCTGAATTCCTATGCTGTCATTAGTGAATACACCCGCTTCCTGAACACATGGATGGACCGCAAAGGAATGGAAAATATCAATCAGTTCAAAGGCATGCTGAATGTCAGCGACCTGAATGGTGTAAATACATTTGAACGTACACAATTCCTGAAATACTTTTCATCACACAAATAAAAAGGAGTTGATACCATAAAAAAACGGATGATGCATCTTCAATGAACGCATCATCCGTTTTTTAATTCATAACCTCGTTAATTCAAATCCTTTTTTATCTTCATTTCTTCTTATCCAACACTTCAAAACAAGAATTCTTGCTGACAAATTCGGGAACGATATCCTTCATGGCAGCTACGATTTTCATCTGATCATAAGTATAGCTGACATCAATCAACTTCTGGATACGCTCATTCACTTCATCATAGTCGTACTCGCGCACAGTAGCAATCATAATTTTTTCATGATAAGTGGGCTTAGTAAGTTCTTTGACATTCAGCAACTCCTCGTACAACTTCTCACCATGGCGCAAACCCGTAAATTCTATCTTGACATCCGTACGCCCGGAAAGGCTGATCATTCGCTTGGCCAAGTCCACAATACGCACCGGCTTACCCATATCGAAAATATAGATCTCTCCCCCATTTCCCATGCTTCCGGCTTCAAGCACCAAACGACAGGCTTCGGGGATAGTCATAAAATAGCGTATAATTTCAGGATGCGTCACAGTCACAGGGCCTCCACGCTGTATCTGATCGCGGAAACGAGGAATCACCGAACCATTCGAACCCAGCACATTACCAAAACGCGTAGTGATGAACTGAGTAACATGTCCGCCCTCTGCCAGCAATTTCTTTGCCAGTGACTGCACATATATCTCACAAATACGCTTGGAGCATCCCATCACATTAGTAGGATTCACAGCCTTATCCGTAGAAATCATCACAAACTTCTCCGCACCATACTTCACAGCCAAGTCGGCAACCGTTCTCGTACCGTAAACATTTACCTGAATAGACTCGGACACATTGTCCTCCATCATCGGCACATGCTTGTAGGCTGCCGCATGGAAAATGTACTGAGGCTTGTAACGTCTGAAGATTTCCTCCATACGCGTCACATTGGAAATATCGGCAATGATAGTCTCGGCATCAATATCCCTCCAACGGTCTTGCAACTCCAGACGGATGTCATGCAAAGGAGTTTCAGCCTGGTCCACAAGAATCAGTTTATAAGGATTGAAAGAAGCCACCTGACGCATAATCTCACTACCGATAGACCCGGCAGCACCTGTAATCATCACTCGCTTGCCTTCCAAATGAGAAGCAACTTTGTGAATATCAATTTCGATAGGATTACGTTGCAGCAAATCCTCTATTTGAATTTCTTTCAGCTGGGTACGATCCAGAAATTGATTGTTCCACTCGCTCAATGGAGGAGCCGTCATCAGCTTTATGTTATGTGCCAACAGGCGGTCTGCCATATCAGAATGTTTGAGCGCTTCCATTTTTGCAGGAGAAATGATAATGGTATGCACATCCCGGTCATCCAGATTCTCAATCAACGTGTCATCATTAGGGAAAACCTTAACCCCCATCATCACCTTGTTGATCAGTTCCGGTTCATCGGCTATGAAACCGCGCAGGCGGTAATGATTACGAAGACTGACACGCAATGCCTTTGCAATATTTACTCCGGCCTCTTTGGCTCCATAAATAAACACATTGGCACTGCGAGAACCATCAAAATTCAACGCTTCGAAGAAGATCTTCACAACAATGCGGGAACATGCCATCATGGCAAAACTGATGATATAGGACATGAACAACACCGTTATGGGAGCCACATTTATGTTTGTGAAGCTTTTCACCACTATACTCGCTATCAGCAGCAATGCATACGACACAGTCAGTGCCACGAAGATGCGCATGATATCTACAAACGATGAAAAGCGAAGGACATTAGAGTATGTACGGAATGCCCTGAAAAATATCAGGTTTACGGCTACTGTACATACAATCGTTACGTCTATGGACGACGACTCCGAAAAAAGACTCCGAAAATCATATCGCAGTGCATAAGCCAGCAAACTGGATACAACAATAATAAGGACATCTATCAATAGAACAGTCCATATCGGTAATACCTTTGCTGAAAGGTACCGATGAAAAAAGTTTCGCTTCATCACGTTTGACAGTTTTTGTTTTAGGCACCGCAAAGATACACTATTTTTTATCAAAGCGAAGAAGAATTTGATAAAATATTACATCAGGTTACTTGCTAACTCACTCAACTGGCTACGCTCCCCTTTCACCAAATTGACATGAGCAAACAAATTCTGATCCCTCATGCGATCTATCATGTAGACAAGCCCGTTGGACTGGCTATCCAGATAAGGTTGGTCAATTTGCTGAATATCACCCGTAAACACCATCTTGGTTCCCTCTCCGGCACGCGTTATAATGGTTTTGATTTCGTGAGGAGTAAGGTTTTGCGCCTCGTCAATGATGCAATAAGTCTCGCTCAGGCTACGTCCGCGAATAAATGCCAAAGCCTCAATAACAAGCTGGTCACTTTTCTGCATATCTTCCAGACGTTTCACCTCGCTCGAATTGGAAGCGAACTGATGCTTGATTACGTTCAAATTATCAAACAAAGGTTGCATGTAAGGAGCCACCTTTTCATTGGCATCACCCGGCAGAAAACCGAGATCCTTATTGGACAATGCAACGATAGGACGTGCCAACAAAATTTGTTTATAATCCGTCAGTTTGCCTAAGGCTGCAGCCAAAGCCAACAGGGTCTTACCTGTCCCCGCCTTGCCGGTAAGAGCTACCAACTTGATATTCGGATCATTCAGCACTTCAAAAGCAAAACTCTGTTCGGCATTGCGCGGTTCAATACCATAATTCTTCGTCTTGTTTACGCGACAAACGGAATGGGTAAAAGGATTGTAACGGGCAAGTACGCTGCTACGGTCGCTCTTCAATACAAAACATTCATTAGGATGAATAATATCTTTAAAATCGAATTCGCTAATATCCAATCCTTCTTTAGAGGAATAGATACGATCGATCAAAGTGGGGTCGACACCTTCGAACACCTCGTTCGATTTTTCAAATATATCTACATTTATTACCTTATCATTGATATAATCCTCACACAGCAACCCGATAGAACGTGCTTTCATGCGAAGATTGACGTCTTTGGTGACAAGAATGGATTTCATTTTCGGTTTCTTCTCCGTCAGCCAGTCAACGACGGACAGTATCTGATGATCGGGAATCCGTTCCGGGAAAGAGTTGTGCACACGCGATGAATCTATCGAACCGGCAACCACAAACAAACGTCCTAAACCTTCACCCAACGGAGCACCTTTAGTAAAGAGGTTGTCGTCGGTGATCATGTCAAGTTCCCGAACAAACTCACGAGCATTGAAATTTATCTGTTCGTTTCCTTTCTTGAATTTATCAAGTTCCTCAAGTACTACAATGGGAAGATAAATGTCATTCTCTTGAAAGTTCTTCAAACAATTATAGTCGTGAAGGATAACATTGGTATCAATCACAAAATTTTTTTTAGCTCCCATACTCTTCAGATTTAAATGGTTTATAACTTCACCGGCAATATTAAAATAAAACAAGCATGCACACTTAAGCAAAATTGCCTTATCTTTGCCGTTTCTAAAGATAACACTTTAATGAAGAGAAAGGATTACTTTCCCGTTAATTTTTATGAAAGATGAACTATCAGAACACTTTAACTTACTTATATAACAGTGTGCCCATGTTCCAACACGTAGGCGGCGCGGCATACAAAGAGGGATTAGAAAACACGCAGGTACTGGACAAGCACTTCGGACATCCCCACCGTTCATTCCGCACAATTCATGTGGCGGGCACTAACGGCAAAGGCTCTTGTTCGCATACGCTGGCCGCCATACTGCAAGAAGCCGGATATCGTGTGGGGCTTTATACTTCTCCTCATTTGGTAGATTTCCGCGAGCGCATCCGCATAAACGGACAGCCTATACCGGAAAAATATGTAGTGGATTTTGTAGAAAAAGAACGGGATTTCTTTGAACCGCTGCATCCTTCGTTCTTCGAACTGACTACCGCCATGGCATTTCGTTATTTTGCCGATGAAAAAGTGGATGTAACCGTCATAGAAGTGGGATTGGGCGGCCGTTTGGACTGTACAAACATCATTCATCCGGATTTGTGCATCATTACTAATATCAGTTTCGACCACGTCCAGTTTTTGGGAGATACACTGGCGAAAATAGCAGGAGAAAAGGCCGGCATCATCAAAGCCGGTATTCCTGTTGTCATCGGAGAAACCACGCCCGAAACCAAACCGGTTTTCCTGCAAAAAGCGGCAGAAGAGAAAGCTCCGATCATTTTCGCAGAAGATACGATGAAAAATGATTATCCTAAGATGAAAACAGAGTTGCAAGGACTCTACCAGATAAAGAACACGCGCACTATCCTCGCCGCCTTGCCGCTGTTGAAAGAAGCCGGTTACCGGATAGACGAGCAAAGCATACGCAGCGGTTTTGCCCATGTCTGCGAACTGACAGGACTAATGGGACGATGGCAGAAACTGCAGGATGCCCCCACCCTGATATGCGACACCGGGCACAACGTAGGCGGCATCACATACATTGTAGAGCAACTGAAACAACAGACTTATTGCCAACTTCATATTATAATAGGTATGGTGAACGACAAGGACATCAGCGGTGTGCTCTCCTTGCTTCCCAAAGATGCCACCTATTATTTCACCAAAGCCAGCGTGAAACGCGCCCTCCCAGCAGAAGAGCTATGCAAACTCGCCGCACAAAACGGACTGCAAGGAAGTTGCTATCCGGATGTTCCTGCCGCTGTGACTGCCGCACAAGAAAAAAGCCACCCGGAAGATTTCATCTTCGTAGGTGGCAGCAGCTTTATTGTAGCGGACTTATTAGCGAACCGCAATACACTCAATCTCCACTAAGGCATCTTTCGGTAGTGCCTTTACGGCAACTGCCGAACGTGCCGGAAAGGCTCCGTCAAAATAAGTGGCATACACCTTGTTCATATCGGCAAACAAGGACATATCCGCTAAAAAGACGGTAGTCTTCACGATATTCGCCATGCTCAATCCTGCTTCTTCCAGGATGTGCTTTACATTCTCCAACGACTGGTGGGCCTGTGCCTCTGCTCCCTCCGCCATTACTCCGGTAGCTGCATCAATAGGTAGCTGACCTGAGACAAAAACCATTCCATTCGCTTCAATCGCTTGGCTGTAAGGGCCTATTGCGCCCGGAGCCTTTTGGCTACAAATCACTTTCTTCATAATCTTCTACTCTTTTTTTATCTATTCATTATCAAGTATATCACATTCTTTTATAACATTCTCAAAAAAAATCCAGCAAAGTCATGCAGTATTTCCAAGAACGGTGCATTTATTAGATGAATACACAAAAGAAATTTACACATATAACCTGTTAATACCTAGACTTAACTTTTATTTTAGTATGGGGAAGTTTCCCAAACAAAGGCTCTGCTTGCGAAAGCAGGGCCTTTATATTATTATCTATATGCTATTTACAGTGTTTCTCAATCAGCTCATCCACATTCGGATCACCCAAATCCTTTGCCTTGGCAAAGCTCTGGCACGCTTCCTGTTTCTTCTTCATCTGTAACTGTGCAATTCCCATAAGACGATAGGCCTCGGCATATTTAGGATCGATTGCCAAAGCATCCTGCAATATTTTCAAGGCTTCTTCATTGCGTCCAACACGAATATTGACAACAGCAAGTTCAGCACGATAAGTCAAATCTTTCGGGTTCAACTCAATGGCTTTCTCCAAATCATTCAGTGCACGCTGGAATTGCTTGGCTTTCAAAGCAGCCTGTTCACGATAATAATAGAACACATCATTTACCTTACCGTTCACCGTTTTATAATATGCATCATAGTCGAGCATCGCGGCACGCGCCTGATTTGCATTCATACGTGCCTGAGCACGTTCCAACAGATAAGGAGCAGCTTCTTCCGTATACGGCTCATTGAAATGTGTCATACAACTATCCATGAGTGCCAAAACTTCCTCGGCAGGTGCTTTCATCAGCTCTTTAGTCTTGGCTGCGCTAAAGAAAGTCGCTGCCGATGCCAAATCAGATTGGTTGACCTTTTCGTAACAGGCCAGCGCTGCCGGATAATCTTGCTTTGCAAACAAAATGTCACCCTCTACCTGCACATACACCGGGAGTTCTTGAAGAGCAATCGCTTTTCTGATTTCATCTGCTGCCCTGTCGTAAGACCAGTCCTTATAAGGCTTCTCCGGATTGCTCAGCATGTAGTTATATATCAATTTGGCACGATTATAATACACATCGTCTTTCTTCTGGGCCACACTCAGCGCCTTATCCATATCGGCCTCTACTTTTTCCATCGAAGCATCGTCTTTGGACCGGTACAGCTGATTAGTGGCACGCCTCATATAGCCGTCTGCGCTATTGGGATATTCGGCAATAAAATCATCCAACAGCTGGGCATACTCATCCTGACTAACTTGCGAGGAAACCATGAAAAGGAACACCAACGCTTCTTCTTCCGTATCAGGTAATGCTTTTTTGATGCCGATATTCTTTAAGGTCATATCTCCGAAAGAGAATGCCGATACGCTTTGAGCCATTGCAAAGTTGGCATCAACCGCATAACAAATCGTAGCGGTATCAGCGCCGGATGATTTCTGTGCAAGAGCAAAAACTTCTCCTTCTTCGGTCATAACAGGACAGCTCACCATCTTATCTTTCAGACTCAAGTTGAGCGTATAGTAATAATATTTCTCAGAAAACTTATCCGCAGCCTTCACCTGACCGGCTGTATAGGAACGGTCTTTCTGGGTTGAATAAGGCAAGATATATACATTAGCACCCACTGCCGGAGATACGGCTGCCAAATTTAGCACAGGCACTTTCTTGGCTGATATGTCTACGCGAAACTTAATGACATCGTACATATCATTTGCACCCAGAATAGAGACTACCGGCATCTGTACGCCCGCCGAATTCACCACTACCGCCCGCTGTGCTCCCTTAAACAAGGAATAATCGGACAAGGCAATGCCATCTTCCGTTACGAAGAATCCGTTACCGGTATTCAAAATCTTGTCATTCTCTCCATAAGTAACCACCGAGAATACGGCACGCTTAGCTTTCTCCACCCATTTGGGGGCTTGTGCTACACTCCACTGCGCTAAAAGGCACAGAGTGAAAAGCAGGAAAATCTTCTTTTTCATATTTAGTTGGTTCTTTGTTTCACAGCTTCATAAATCAAGATTCCGGCCGCAACAGATACATTCAAGGACTCGATCGTTCCCAGCATCGGAATCTTTACCCATTCATCGCATAGCGCAAGATTATCATAGGAAACTCCTTTGTCTTCGGCTCCCATAATGATGCACATAGGACCTGTATAATCGGCTTTCGTATAGTCATAATCACCTTTCTCCGTAGCCGCCACAATGTGGAATCCACTATTCTTAAGGTACTGCAAGGTATCTTTCAGATTCTGTTCCCGGCATACGGGTAAGGTGTGCAATGCGCCAGCCGAGGTTTTCACTGCATCAGCATTTACCGTCACACTGTTCTTGGCAGGAATAATAACGGCATCGACTGCCGCACACTCACAAGTACGGGCTATCGCTCCAAAATTACGTACATCCGTTATGCCATCCAGCATAACAAACAAAGGATTCTTGCCTTCTTCAAAAAGAAACGGCACTAAATCTTCCGTTTTCTGGTAGGTTACGGCAGAAACAAATGCTATCACACCTTGATGATTTTTACGCGTAAAGCGGTTGATACGCTCTACCGGCACACGCTGCACAGGAATCAAAGTTCCTTTTAAAGCAGCAAAGAGCTCTTTGGACAAATCACTTTGAATATCCTTTTTGACCAATATTTTGTCGATGTCCTTACCTGCTTGAATAGCTTCTATAACGGCACGAACGCCGAAAATCATTTCACTTTTATCTATCATTGTATCTTATTGTTTTTTGTTCTACTTTAGCCTGCTAAAGTCCTATACTACGGTCATAAACTTCTACTTTACAACCGCAGAGTACTACATTCTTCAGGCGATGCCTAACAGTGCCTTTGCATTGTTCAGCGCGGCATCAGTCAAGGTGGCACCACTCAGCATATGAGCAATTTCCTCTATCCGTTCTTTGTCAGCCAAACGACGAATATGACTGTTGGTTTCCGTCTCATTATCCTGCTTGTACACCTTATAATGAGCACGTCCGCGAGCTGCAATCTGCGGCAAGTGAGTGATGCTGATAACCTGACGGTCGCTATCCCCATTTCCTGCATAATGTCCGCCATACGATCGGCTATCTCGCCAGAGTCTCCGGTATCTATTTCATCGAATACAATAGTGGGCAATTTCACAGCTCCTGCTATCATTGCTTTGACGGACAGCATGACGCGGGCTATCTCCCCCCCCGAAGCCACCGAAGATATACTCTGCAAAGCTCCGTTCTTATTGGCAGAGAAAAGGAAGTTCACCGTATCCGCACCATGTATCCCCGGCTCCTTACGTGCTCCTATTTCCACCCGGAAGCGAACATTAGGCATACCCAAAGGTATCAGACGGGCGGCCATTTGTTTTTCAACCTCACGAGCAGCAGCAGTACGCAATTTAGTAAGTACGGCAGCCTGTTTCTTCACCTTACTATATAATGCTTCGCTACGAACCTTCAGTTCTTCAATCTGCTCGTCCGATGAAGTGATATTGGCAAGCTTAGCCGCATAATCATCTGCCAAAGCCAAAAGCTCATCTACCGTAGTGACGCGATGTTTTTGCTGAAGTGTATAAATCAGATTCAAGCGGTCATTCACCTCTTCCAAACGGACAGGATTAAATTCTATTTCTTCCTCCTTTCCAGAAACCTCCTGAGAGATATCTTTCAACTCAATATAGCTGCTTTCCAGTCGCTCGGCAAGCTCTCCGGCAGAAGGATATACTTTCTGTAACCCCAACATCGTGTTCAGACATTCTTTCAGAGCAGAAAGCAAACCGCCTTCATCGGAGTTCATCACCTGTCCGGCACGAAACAACCCGGCTTTTATTTCTTCTGCATGACTCAGTGTATCCGCCTCCTGTTCCAGTTCTTCCTGTTCTCCGGCAGCCAACTGTGCATCTTCCAACTGCTCCAGTTGAAAACGGATATAATCTTCATCAGCCTTATTTTGTTCGGCAAGGACGATAAGATCTTCCAAATCCTGCTGCACCTGTTTCCATTCCCGGTGCAAAGACTGATAGTTGTTCAGTTCTTCTTCATCATGCGCCAGTATGTCCAACACATTCAGCTGAAACCCTTCTTTGTTCAACAATAAATTTTGATGTTGCGAGTGCACGTCAATCAACTGTTCGCCCAATTCTTTCATCTGCACCAGCGAAGCGGGCGTATCATTAATAAATGCACGACTTTTACCCGAAGCGTAAACTTCACGACGAAGGATACATTCATCCTCATATTCCAGTTCATTTTCTTCAAAGAAAGGCCGCATGCCATAACCGGCAATTTCAAAACGGGCTTCAATCACACATTTTGCAGCCCCTTGCCTGATAGACTTCACATCGGCACGCTGTCCCAACAGCAGACCGATAGCTCCCAGAATAATGGACTTTCCGGCCCCCGTTTCACCAGTAATTACCGAGAAACCGCTACCAAAATCTATATCGAGTTTCTCGATAAGCGCATAATTCTGTATGTATAGAGAACGCAACATTTTATTAAATTAAGAATTAAGAGTTCATCACTTCCACCAAATGGTCGATGATATCCGCAGCCACTTCCGCTTTGGACTTTAACGGATAATCCTTTTTACCACTCCGGTCTATGATACTGATTTTATTGGTATCGCAGCGAAATCCGGCACCTTTGTCATTCAACGAGTTGAGCACAATAAAGTCCAGATTCTTACGCTTCAGCTTATCTTCGGCATTATATTGTTCATTGTTGGTTTCAAGGGCAAACCCTACCAATATCTTACCGGGATACCTCTCTTTCATCTCTCCCAAGCAGGCAGCAATATCCTGCGTAGGTTTCAGGTTCAAAGACATGTCTCCGGTCTTTTCCCGCTTTATCTTTTTATCGGCAACCTGTTCCGGCGTGTAATCGGCAACAGCAGCAGCCATAATGGCAACATCAACATTGTAAAACAAGGATGTGGCCGCATCGAACATCTGTCCAGCAGACTCCACACAAAGATGCTGATGCATGGGATAATGAGTGTGTAGTTGCACAGGGCCGGAAACCAAAATAACTTCCGCCCCTCTCGCCGCACATTCATCGGCAAGCGCAAAGCCCATTTTGCCCGATGAGTAATTACCGATGAAACGCACCGGATCAATTTTCTCATATGTCGGTCCTGTAGTTATCATAATCCTTTTCCCTACCAGTTCACCCTCTTTCGCTGCAAAAAATTCCTCCAAATGACGGATTATTACTTCCGGTTCCTCCATTCTCCCTTTGCCAACCAAATGACTCGCCAACTCACCTGTTCCCGGCTCTATAATATGATTGCCATATGAACGGAGCGTCTCCAAATTCTTTTGGGTGGACGGATGAGCATACATATCCAAATCCATTGCCGGGGCAACAAAGACGGGAGCTTTAGCAGACAGATAGGTAGTTATCAGCATATTGTCGGCAATACCATTTGCCATTTTGCCGATGGTGGAAGCCGTAGCCGGAGCTATCAGCATGGCATCCGCCCACAAGCCCAAATCCACATGGCTATTCCACGTACCGTCACGCTGTGCAAAAAACTCGCTAATGACAGGCTTGCTCGTCAATGCCGACAAGGTAATAGGAGTTATAAATTCTTTTCCCGCAGGAGTTATAACGACTTGCACTTCTGCTCCTCGTTTTATAAGTCCACGAATGATGTAGCAGGCTTTATAGGCAGCAATGCTTCCTGTAATACCCAGCACTATTTTCTTTCCTTTCAGTGGATTTGCCATGAAATCTAATTACTAAGTTTTTAATTATAAGTGCAACATTTCTTGCCAGCGTACCCGTTACTTCTGAGTAAATTCACGCAAACGGATTTTAGTCAGCATAGCTTTGGTATTCAGTGTAAAATCACTGTTCAGTATCCAACTGTAATACCCCGGATCACGTCTCAACACATCAGCCACCGACATACCCTTATATTTGCCAAAGTTAAATACTTCCACCCCTTTATCATCGTAAACCATACGTCCTGCAAAGTCTACATTCTTGTTGAAACTGGAATAATCCGACAAGAAAGCCACATCATTTTGCAATTCAGGATAACGATCCAATTGTGACATCAGCACCTCATAGGTTGCACGTGTATCGGCCTCTGCCGTATGGGCATCTTCCAGATTCTTACCGCAATAGAATTTATAAGCAGCAGACAAGGTGCGTTGCTCCATTTTATGGAAGATAACCTGCACATCCACAAACTTACGGCGGCTCATGTCAATGTCCACATCTGCACGCAAGAATTCCTCCGCCAATACCGGAATATCGAAACGGTTGGAATTGAAACCCGCAAGGTCACAGCCTTCAATATCATTGGCAATACTGCGTGCCACTTCCTTAAAGGTCGGACAATCCGCCACATCTTCATCATAAATGCCATGAACGGCAGAAGCTTCTGCCGGAATATGCATTTCGGGATTGATGCGCATGGTCTTGGATTCCTCATTCCCGTTGGGATATACCTTGAGATAACAGATTTCGACTATTCGGTCGGAGTTGATATTTGTTCCCGTAGTCTCCAAATCAAAAAAGACAATCGGATTTTTCAGATTTAACTTCATTGCTCTATTTTTATTGTTGATACGAAGACGAGTTGACCATTAACTGAAAGAGAGTTCATGCAATGTCCTCTCCCTGCCTTGTTAACCGGTCAACCCGTCTTCGTATCAACAGTATTTATCATTAATCATTCAGCATCATAGGCATCAACAGCATCAGCAGATCTTCGTTTTCTTCCTGTTCTACCGGGACAATGACACCGGCGCGTGACGGGTCAGCCAGTTCGATAACTACTTCATCCGCAGATATATTATTCAGAATATCAATCAGGAAAGTAGACTTAAAACCAATACTCATCGGATTACCGGCGTACTGGCATGTCTGTGTTTCCTCTGCTGAAGTGGAGAAATCAATGTCCTGTGCAGAAATCACAATCTGGTTCTCCTGCATACGAAGTTTGATGAGGCTACTTGCCTGTGAGGAAAAAATAGACACACGACGCAGTGCACCAATCAACTGCTGACGGTCTACCGTCACTTTATAGGGATTGTTCTGCGGAATTACCGAATTATAGTTCGGATAGCGTCCTTCAATCAAACGACACACCATACGGTAGTTCTCCAATGTCACAACGGCGTTACGTTCATCAAATTCGATAGTTACCATGCCCTGCTCTTTCGGCAACAAGTTCTTCATCAAGTTGGCAGGTTTCTTGGGCAGAATGAAAGCTGCACGTTCGTTGCCCTTAGCCGCCAGCGTCTTACAACGCACCAGCTTATGGCCGTCAGAAGCTACCATTGTGATATCTTCAGTAGTAATATCGAAATAAATACCGTTCATAACAGGACGAAGTTCATCATCAGCAGTAGCAAACACCGCGCGGTTGATGCCGCCCAATAGCACCTGTGCATCCATTTCCACACGAACAGCGTTGTCGCCCAACATAGCCGACTGCGGGAATTCATCCGCATTCTGTCCCATCAGGCTATATTTACCGTTCTGATACTGTACCGTAATCTCCAAAGAGTCTGTGTTGATGTCAAACGTCAACGGCTGTTCGGGAATCTCCTTTAAAGCATCCAACAAAGTCTTGGCAGTCACAGCAAAACGTCCGTCAGTATCACTTTCGTTCACTTCGACCGTAGTAACCATGGTTGTTTCGCTATCAGAAACAGTTACAGACAGTGTTCCGTCTTGTAGTTCAAAGAGGAAACAATCCAAAATAGGCAGCGCATTCTTCGAATTAATCACGCGGCTGATAGCCTGCAAATGGCTGGAGAGCGCAGTACTCGAAACGATAAATTTCATATATTCTGTGTATTTAAGTTTTAATTTCAGCTAACTTGTTAACTAACGGACAAAGTTAAAAAAAGAATTCCCTACGACAAAGAAATAGTAAGAAAAAACAGCCGTTTATTCGTTTCATATCCCTAAAAAATTGTAACTTCGCCGCATCATTTAAAAAGAGAACAATGGAATTTACAGGAAAAATCATCGCTATACTCCAGCCCAGAGGCGGAGTTTCCAAAGCATCAGGTAATGAGTGGAAAGCACAGGAATACGTCATCGAAGATCATGGACAATATCCGCGTAAAATGTGTTTCGACGTATTCGGGGCAGATAAAATAGAGCAATTCAACATCCAAATGGGTGAAGAATTGACAGTTTCTTTTGATATAGATGCACGCCAATGGCAAGACCGTTGGTTCAATAGTATTCGTGCATGGAAAGTAGAACGTGTCAGCGCCGCTGCTCCTGCAACGGGTGCACCGGTTCCACCGCCCGCACCTTCCGCAGCCCCGGAATTCCTGTCCGGAGATGCGAAAGATGACTTGCCTTTCTAAGGTGGAAGCAGGGAATTAAGAAATAAAAAAGAACCATGCATATATCTAATGGTATATGCATGGTTCTTTTTTATTAGATAAATTACTATTCTTATTGCTTAACTTTTCATCTTCAATTATCAACTTCTTCCATTTTATCCCCTTTATACAGCAAGACCAAATTCGGATATACCATTCCCTCAGCACAGGTAAACTGTATGCCGATCATAAAGTGACGAAAGAATTCGGACTGACGAAAGAAAAAGTTCGGTATCAGCCGCACATAATTTTCCGGCTGATGCATCATCTCTTCCATATCCACCATCATGGCGAAATTATAATACGGAGAAAGGCTGCCTGCACCTTCTTCATACGCCGAAGTACCATCCAGTACATCTTCATTCTCCATTGCATCTATATAAGCCGAAAGACTTTGTGCATCAGGTGCCAGCAACAATGCCCCTTTATAAAAACAGGCATACGTGTGAAGTGCAGATTCCGTAATACCGGTCAATTGCGTCAACACAGTGTTTCGCGGCAACATATATTGGCGATATTTCCGCGCACGTGGATATTGCTTATAATTAGGAGAGGTTTGCGGAACCGGCGGAGCATCCTTTTCTTTCGGAGTAGCATAGAGCATGTTTTGCAAATAACGCTCTGCCTGCACTTCATCCTTTACAGCAATGCTCATTATGGCACAAGGATGTCTGTCAGCAGAATCTTTGGACTGAAACAGACAGGATATAACATTCTCTCCCGCATATTCTTTCATAAAATCCATCCATTCTTCATCCCGCTTCTTGATATAGTCCGAATAAGTAGCTTTAGCATACTCCTGTCGAGAAGTAAAATCGAATATGGATTCCAAGTCCGAAATGGCCCACTGGTTGTAGAAGAAAGTTGAAGACGGGAGACGTTCTCCTCCAAATCCCGTTATCGGCTTTTGTTTACGCAAAGCATTGATAAAAGTCCGGGTAGTATCCACTCCATGACTGATACCGGAACAATAAATAGCCTCCTCACTGAATTTCATATCAAACTCCGCCCAGCTCCCCAAGCGCGTCTGAGAACGAATACCATCCGTATCCTTGCCCATATCCACTTCTTTCATACGTACATATACCGTTGCCGCTACATTATTACGTTTGCCGGCATACATGGCGCGGAAAGAAGGCATATCCATTAGTGATTGTTTGGAACGGCGTGCATCAATCACCTGCTCAATCAAACGCTTCTGAAAACTGACTGCCAGGAAATCCGATGTGAAATAAGCTGCAAGAAAACGTCCGTCCGTCATGGGATAGATACGTATTTCCTCACCATTATAGTCAAAATACTTGGAAGGGAAAGTACTGGAGCAGTACTTGCGCACAAAAGTTTCCACCAATTCATAATCCCCCGTTCCCAAACTACAATACAGCACTTGGTTCAGCGGAGTGTCCGGCTCGTGAAAACTAATAAGCATCTTATTCATCTGCTTGCTCAACCCATGTGGCGTATCGCCAACCAGTGCATTGAGATACTTCTTCAAATAGACAAAAAGATCCGAAACATAGAGGAAATGGTCGTCTTTGCTACAATACAGTCCGTTGATATCTTCCATCATATCGGCCATACGATCCGTCTCAAGTATAGCGGTAGCATCCTGCGGCACTAATGTGAAAAGATTAAAGTCCTGTTGATTTTCCACTGCGTTCATACGCAGGAAAGAATATGCACCGAACCCCGTACATAGCAACACTATGGACACAATAACGGCTATTCGTATCAGAACTCGGAGCTTCATGGCATATATACATCAACTGTTGGCAAAAATAGGTATTTCTACTAATAAAACAAAACAAATGTTTCAATAAGTTTAGAAATTTATTTCCATACCGTCATAAGCAAAATGTACATGGGGCGGCAATTGGCTATTGATTTCGGCATGCAACCCAACATGATGGCTCATGTGGATGAAATAAGTTTCTTTTGCGCCAATACGCTCCGCAGCTGCCAGCGCCTCCGATATGCTTTGGTGCGTTGAATGCGGTTGCGGCCGCAAAGCGTTCATTACCAAAACGTCCAACCCTTGTAATTGTTCATACGAAGCGTCCGGCATCGTAAGCATATCCGTTACATATCCCAAGCGCCCACCGATACGATAACCAAGAATAGGCAAACGTCCATGCATCACAGCAACAGGCAATACTTCCGTTTGTCGGATAAAGAATGGCTTGCCGGCCTCCACTTCCTGCAAATAAATGCGCGGTACTCCCGGATAGTTCTTATCCACAAAGCAATAAGGCATCCGTACCCGCAGATGAGCAGCAGTATAAGCATCCGAATAGATAGGTATCTCAGAAAAACGGCAAAACGGACGCAAATCATCCAGCCCGCCCGTATGGTCATAATGTTCGTGAGTGATCAACACACCATCTATCTGTTCATAAATAGACGTACGCAATATTTGTGCTCTGAAATCGGGGCTGCAATCTATCAGTATCGTCGCATCATCCGCATGCAGCAGAGACGATGCCCGCAAGCGGTTGTCCCGCGGATCGGCAGACGTGCAAACAGGGCACGTACAACCAATCTCCGGTACCCCGGTAGATGTTCCACTTCCTAATATAGTCAATTTCATAATAACAACGATATGGTTAGCGATTAATCACTAAATCACTATATAAAGTTCACTTCCGGCCTTATTTCCACTCCAAACTTCTTCTGAACCGAAGCCCTGACGGCGTCCGACAATGCAATCACGTCTCTTCCGGTTGCACCACCCAGATTCACAAGCACCAAAGCCTGCTTGTCGTGTACAGCGGCAGGCCCTAAAGCTTTCCCTTTCCAGCCGCATTGATCTATCATCCATCCGGCAGGAATCTTAACCCGATCGGCATCCACCTCATAGTGAGGCATAGAGGGATAGCGACGTAACAATAATTCAAACTGCGCACGCGGCACAATAGGATTCATGAAAAAACTTCCGGCATTGCCCAGCATCTTTGGGTCGGGCAACTTACTTTCGCGGATATTTATAATCACATGCCGCAACGTAATCAAGTCTACCGCCGGATAGTTGGCGAGTTCCTGGCGGATCGTACCGTAATCCAGTGTATATCGCTCTTTCTTACTTAATGCAAAATTCACATAAGTTACAAAAACAGACTTCATTTCGGGCTTTTTGAAAAGGCTTTTCCGATAGGCGTATTCACATTCATTATTCTGATAGACACGCTTCTCACCACGAATATTTATTGTTTCCACAGATGAGATGAGATCCTTCACTTCCACTCCGTAAGCACCGATATTCTGTACGGCACTTGCCCCCACTTCACCGGGTATCAGCGACAGATTCTCTGCTCCGTACCATCCCCGCTCTACACAGCAAGCCACAAAGTCGTCCCATATCACACCCGCACCCACGCGCACAGACACCCGTTCGTCATCTTCTGCCGTCACTTCCACTCCTCCAATACGTGAATGCAGTACAGTGCCCTCATAATCTTTCTCAAATAGCAAGTTACTGCCACATCCTATATGCAAAAAAGGAGAAACGATGCACCCGCAGGCGATCAAGTTCTCCAATTCCTCTACAGAGTCATAGTCTGCATATGAAGCAGCTTTCACATCAAATCCAAACGTATTGGGTATTTTCTTATTTTTATAAATCATATTTCTTCATCACAGATTACACCAATTTACCCTGAATCCTACCCACACTCTATTTTCCTGCCGTTCCAGCACTTTTTCAAATACTCGTATCCTCGTATTTATACATTTCCCACTCCCCTCCACGTCTCCGGAAATAGAAAACATTGGAATACCCGTTGCCAATGCCGTTCACTTTAAGGATCTTCGTCCTCGAAGTATCCTCATTCTTCTGCCCATAATTAATATTGGACAACCTGTCTGTTGGCAATGAAGGGCGAAAAGCGTACCACTGATTTACATCAAGGGTCGTTTCCAATATTGAAAATTCATCGTCAGGATCAATGGTGACAAACTGCAGCGGAGTGGTGATATGTTTGCTCTGATATACGCTGTCCGTCACGAAACGGGTATAGAAATCCACAAAGTTCTCACCTTCTCCTTCCTCTATATGGCGCAGATTAATGGCTTCAAGCATCCACATGCCTTCCTTACGTTCAAAGTAGTACTTCTTCACCATACGCGTTTTCAGATAAATCCACTCCACTTGTACGGATTTCAGTGTTGTGTCTCCCACCATATCCATGTCGTTCTCATTATCAAAAAGCAGCGTATAGTAATTTTGTTTGGTGAACAGGTAGTCATGTTTCCAGAAACGCTCTTCTATTTTTATAGGAGTATCCCTATTGTAATAAGGCAAAGGAAATACCGTCCTCTTCCGTTGCAAAGCATCGTCCGAAGCATAGTTGAAGATAAAATCATCAAACAGTTCGTCCGCTTCCAACGGTTGGGGCTCTTCCTGCACTTCCACCTGTTGCAGCGTATCGGCCTTATGGCTTGCCGAATCCACCATTTCGGTAATGGTAGTAAAGGGATCCATTTTCGGCTTCTTGTTTCCACATGAAACCAAAAAGACCAGTACAATAAATCCCGCTAATAAATGTTTCATTCCTTACCGACCCTCTACGGTCACTTATTTAATTTTGCTCTTAATTTTTCAAGCATATCTACTGTCATGGAGTCCAGATCGAACTGTGGCATCCAATCCCACTCCTCGCGGGCACAGGAGTCATCCAGCGAATCGGGCCAACTATCTGCAATAGCCTGCTTTAAAGGATCTATCTGATAGGTCATTTCAAAGTCGGGCACATGCTTCTTGATAGCAGCATAGATCATTTCCGGATCAAAGCTCATCGAAGCAATATTGAAAGCATTCCGGTGTTTCAGACGTGCCGGAGCAGCCTCCATTAGCGAAATAGCAGCATTAATGGCATCGGGCATGTACATCATATCCATAAATGTACCGGCTTTTACAGGGCAAACGAATTTCTCGCCTTTCACCGCTGAATAAAAAATATCTACTGCATAGTCTGTTGTACCACCCCCCGGAGGTGTCACATTGGAAATAATTCCGGGGAAACGTACTGCGCGGGTATCCACTCCATATTTCGTATAATAGTAATCACTCAGCAGTTCTGTCGTCACCTTAGTTACGCCATACATGGTACGCGGACGCTGAATGGTGTCTTGCGGCGTCTTCACATGAGGAGTATTTTCTCCGAAAGAACCGATAGAACTAGGTGTAAAAACGGCACAACCATACTCACGCGCAACTTCCAGCACGTTCCACAATCCGTCTATACCTATCTTCCATGCCATAGCCGGACGGCTTTCGGCAACTACCGACAGCAAGGCTGCCAAATTATAAATTGTATCAATCTTGAATTGTCGAGCCACCACTTCGATAGATTGACGATCCGTCACATCGGCGATAGCCGAGGGCCCTGAAGCTTTTAATTCACCCTGCGGCATAGCACTCGGAATGTATCCGGCTACAACATGATCATCACCATAGCGCTTGCGCAATTCCAATGTTAACTCTGAGCCAATCTGTCCTGTGGCTCCAATTACCAAAATATTTTTCATACAACTTATTTATAAGGTATTCTTTCGTTACCGAAGTGCAAATATACACACTTTTTTTTCATTTTTCTATCAAAAAGATATTGTTTATTCCAAGAAAAATGATGTCCTTTGTAGAGCTTCAGCCAGCAATGTATCACCTAATTAAAATAAAAAGTTATGTATGGTAAAATGAAAGAGCATCTCAGCAAAACTCTCGCTGAAATAAAAGAAGCAGGACTCTACAAAGAGGAACGCCTGATTGAAAGTGCACAACAAGCTGCTATCACAGTGAAAGGCAAGGAAGTACTGAACTTCTGCGCCAACAATTACTTGGGTTTATCCAATCACCCCCGCCTGATAGCCGCTGCCCAAAAGATAATGGAACGCCGCGGTTACGGCATGTCGTCTGTCCGTTTCATCTGCGGCACACAAGATATTCACAAAGAACTGGAGGCAGCTATCTCCGATTACTTCAAGACGGAAGACACCATTCTCTACGCTGCCTGTTTTGATGCTAACGGTGGTGTATTCGAACCTCTTTTCACCGAAGAAGATGCCATTATCTCCGACTCACTGAACCACGCTTCCATCATCGACGGCGTACGTCTTTGCAAAGCCAAACGCTACCGCTATGCCAATGCCGATATGACCGAACTTGAAAAATGCTTGCAGGAAGCGCAAGCACAGCGTTTCCGCATCATCGTGACAGACGGAGTATTCTCCATGGATGGCAATGTGGCTCCTATGGATAAAATCTGTGATCTTGCTGAGAAATACGATGCATTAGTAATGGTAGACGAATCCCACTCCGCCGGTGTGGTAGGCGCTACCGGTCATGGCGTGAGTGAACTATACGACACTTACGGACGCGTGGACATCTATACCGGTACGTTGGGCAAAGCCTTTGGCGGTGCTTTAGGTGGTTTCACCACAGGACGCAAGGAGATTATCGACCTATTACGCCAACGCAGCCGTCCGTACCTGTTCTCCAACTCACTTGCTCCGGGCATCATCGGTGCCAGCCTCGAAGTATTCAAAATGTTGAAAGAGAGCAATTCGCTACATGACAAGTTAGTAGAAAACGTAAACTATTTCCGCGATAAAATGACAGCCGCCGGATTCGACATCAAACCTACCCAAAGCGCCATTTGCGCCGTAATGCTGTATGATGCCAAGTTATCTCAGATTTATGCAGCCCGCATGCAGGAGGAAGGTATTTACGTAACCGGCTTCTATTATCCTGTCGTACCCAAAGACCAAGCGCGTATCCGCGTTCAGATTTCTGCCGGACACAACAAGGAACACTTGGATAAGTGTATCGCAGCATTTATAAAAGTAGGAAAGGAATTAGGAATATTGAAAGGATAATATAAAATGATAGGGTGGCAAGGCTTGTCGCCTTTACCACCCTATCTCTTTATTACTTTTTCTCTTATTTTCTTTCACCCAGCTTCGCATCAACAAAGAAAATTCCGGTAGCACCGGCTTTCTTCACCATATCTACGATGCCCGATGCAGTAGCTTCTTCTTCTACCTGCTCACGAACAAATCCCCACAAGAAATCTTGAGAAGCTTTATCCTTTTCAGCAGCGGCTACATCTACAAGAGCATCAATCATCTTTGACACACGACATTCATGTTCATAAACCTGTTCGAATACTTCCAGCGGAGTACCGAAGTCATTAGGAACAACATCAATTTTATCCAATTTTGCCTTACCGCCACGCTTAATAATATATGAGGCCAGTTCACAAGCATGTCCATGTTCTTCGAATGACTGCTTCTTCAACCAAGAAGCCATACCACAATAACCCTCTTTCTCCATATAGAAAGACATTGCTAAATAAAGGTTGGATGACCACATCTCAGCCGTAATCTGCTCGTTAATTGCATTCTGTAATTTTTCTGTTATCATAATTGTATTTATTAATTAAATTGAAATGATTACAAATATAACAAGAACACATATAGATTGTTCACACCGATAACATTATTTAGTAAAATAAGTAAAATCTAACCTTACAAATGTTCCAGTTACATTACAGGACAGCTACCGGCAGAACTCATAATTCCCGGCTGTACCTTCAAAAGAGAGAACACCCTCGGAAGCCCGCACCTCAGCCAGCGGAATAAAAACACGACCGTCTTTCTTTACCTGCCAGTTGCCTGCCTTAAGGTCAGTGATAACAAACTTAAATATTCCCGTACCACTCACAGAGAAAGCAAAGTCCCGGCATAATTGTTCGCTATTCTTAGCAAAAGTTACTACGCGATCAGCCAATTGAGCGCCTACAACCAGCTCATTTTCAATACGCTGTACGGCATTTAGTTTATTGCATTGATTATCGGCGACCTGTATTACATTCAAAAAGTTGTCGGTAGCGGCAGGAGCAACAGGAGACACCTCTACTCTCCACGCACCACGCTCATTGGCATTGTCAAGATAAGGGGCTACGGCATCATTGGGATAATTGGTTCCGAACACCCAATTTTCTTTGCCGGGACCGCCTACCTTATCAATATGCATATTGTCCGCTTGGGGCAAAAGTACGGTGTTATGTAACATACCGCTATCACCATCTTTGGTACGTCGCACTGTGAAAGTGTTGCTTTCAAGTGTAGGTTCCTCAATACTATGTAATAACCAATATTTACGATAACCGGAATTGGAAGCCACTACTTTGTCATAGACAATAAGCGCAGCAGGCACCTGCTCCGATTGCAGGTTGAGGAACACAAATGAACGTTTGGCCTCCTTCACCTTCCGGGTGTAGGCTTGAGTAATATCTCCTTTCAAATAAGAATAATCGGGCGTTTGCGCATCAGGACCAAACCCATGCGCCAACACTTTGCCCACCGTATACTCTTCGGACAAGAGACTATCAAGCGAATTACAAGTTTTCCAGCCCTCGCCACACATACGCTGCCCGCCGTCATTGGCTGCAAACCGGGTCTTTCCACCTCCTCCATAGTTCCAACATTCAAATTTTTCATCAGGATCGTACACCAACAATGAATTGTGGGCAATGGTACGTTTAAAGTAGTTCTTGTTGTTGGGACTGTTATAACCACCTGAACTACCGCTATAAGCGCCTGCATCAATTGCCAAAGGTCCTTTGTGATAAATCTGGAAGCTACCTCCGTCCATGTGCTGGTGGTTACCCACAAACTGTTCATTTATCTTCATTTCGGCAATTACACTATTGGCATCCCACCCCGTACGGGCAATCATCCAGCCATAAGGAGTACCGGAATAGCGGGTCAAAGGAAGATCATCAGGAGCTTTACCTTTCAGATTATAGTCACGCCACAGTAAATCGTATATCAGACAGTGGTTCATAGATTCATTGCCCGACTTATTCAAATGAGGATTACGCTCGAACTCATAAGCAAGATATTCATCCTTATAGTAACTGGAAGCTAACATCATTGGCGTAGGCATCGTGAGCAGTGCAGGACGATTTTGCGGATAATCATCGCCCGAAGGCAACAACACCCCGTCGGGACGCCGGCGATAGATAATGTCATAAAGCACAAATCTTGCCGAAGAATCATAAATGCTGCCCGCCCCCATTTTCTCTAAAATCCAAAGAGGAAAAAGGTCACAGGCAAAACGTACATGCACATAGTTAGTACCCTGATGATAGTTCTGTCCTCCGTAGAAATAGTTACGAACCGGAATATAATCACGATGGAGCATAGTAATGACATGGTTGTACATATCGGGATATTCATCATAAATAGCAATACCAGCCGACAGCATATCACGCATAATCATCCATTCTGACGGATGGCCCGCTATGGGCTGGTTGTTGTGCGGCGGATAACCACACTCCATACTTTTTGCCAACCGGACAAACTCTTTGATATAGGCTTGTTTCTCCGAACTTTTCATTTGATCGTAGCACCAGTCATATACCATAGCACCCGTTATCAGCATAGCCCCACTGGCCCTCGACATATCGGAACGAGTACCAAAACTGGCACGTTGCAATGTGTCGAGCATGGCGGTAATAGCCCTACGAGCCAAGCGTTTATCACCATCCAAAAGATAATCGAGAGCCTGTAACTGTACTCTCGTCGTGACACCGCGCATTTCATAATAATAGCGAAAGCCGCGATTTGTTACGGCAGCTTCTTCATCAGGCGTACGATCCTTGCCCAACTCCTTCATGAGAGAAAGGGTTTGTTGTGCCTGCGGAGTTTTCATTCGCTCCTTTAAAACAGGTAAATCGGACGAACGGACGTACAACCGAGGATGCGTTTGAGGTGGAATCGGTACATTAACCCCTTCTACTTTTTGCCAAACCACCTCTTTCGGCAATTCCTGTGACGAAAGGGAAAAAGAGCTTAGTATCAGACTGATTGAAAAGAAAATTGATTTGTGTTTCATAATGGAATTTATATCAGATATTACTGTTGTAAAAATACAATAAAAAAATCAAGTAGCTATAAAAAATAAGCACAGAAACAAAAAGATTGTTTCTGTGCTCTATAATTCCTCTATAAACTTGTACGCTTACACTAACTCATCCGATGTATAGCCCTGCGGCAGCTCACGACAGTTATAGCCCGAAGCCATAATTTCACCGTAGGCTCCGGCAGAACGAAGCGCCATGAGGTCACCACGCTTCACGCCATTCAAATCAACAGCCTTACCAAAGACATCGGATGACTCACAGATAGGGCCCACAACATCATAAGTCTGCAGCGGAGCGTCGGACGTAAGGTTCTCTATCTTGTGGAAAGCCTGATAGAGTGCAGGGCGAATCAAATCCGTCATACCTGCATCCAAAATGGCAAACTGCTTATTAGCACCTTGCTTTACGTACAACACTCTCGAAATAAGCGAACCGCACTGCCCTACCACCGAACGTCCCAGCTCAAAATGAAGCGTCTGATAAGAACGAAGTTTCAGGCAATTGTCGTACGTTTCAAAATAGCTTTTGAAATCGGGTATCGCCTGACGGTTGGGATGTCCGTAATCAATGCCGAGACCACCCCCCACATTGATATGTTCAATGCGTATCTGACGAGCTTCAAGCCTGTCCTGCAATTCATTGACACGATTGCACAAAGCTACAAAATCGCCCATGTCCAGTATCTGTGAACCGATATGAAAATGAAGTCCGATGAATTTGACATTCTTCATTTCCTGCGCCACATCTATCACATGGTCCATATCCTGCATACTGATGCCGAATTTATTTTCAGCTAATCCGGTAGTGATATTGGCATGAGTATGTGCCCCAACATTGGGATTGATACGGAAAGCGACATTAGCTATCTTACCTTTCGCCTCAGCCAGTTCATTAATAATCTCCAATTCGGGAATGGACTCTACGTTAAAGCAGAAGATGTCATAATCCAACCCGAGATTTATTTCCCAGTCTGCTTTGCCTACTCCGGCAAACACTATCTTATTGGCAGGAAACCCCGCCTTGATTGCCGCACGAATTTCACCACCGCTAACACAGTCCGCCCCCAATCCGCTTTCTCGGATAATAGTAAGGACTTTGGAATTGGCATTAGCCTTTACCGCATAATGCACCGAATAATTATCGTAGCGTGACGCTTCAGTGCGGATGCAAGTCAAAGTATCACGCAATACTTTCGTATCGTAATAATAAAACGGTGTACGCAGTTCGCGGAATTTATCAATAGGAAATGTTCCTTTCATACAATTATTATGGGTTGTTCGTCATTCAGTTAAAAAGAGCGCTTTTATCAAAAGGTAAAAGCGCTCATAATCTACTATTTCTTTATATTATTCATTGAACAGCGCATCACTGAGTGACTGCAAAGCCTGTTTCTTATCACATTCACGAATGAGGAAAGAAATGTTATAGTTGCTGCCGCCGAAAGAAATCATACGCACCGGAATATCACGCATGGCATCAAGAGCCTTAGCTTCAAAGCCTACATTTTCCCATTCAAGGTCACCCACTACGCAGATAATGCACATATCCTTATCCACCGTCACCGTACCGTATTTCTTCAAGTCATCCAATATTTCGTTAAGATGCTTGGTGTTATCAATAGAAACGGACACTCCTACCTCGGATGTACAAATCATATCGATAGAAGTCTGGTAGCTTTCGAAAATTTCAAATACCTTACGTAGGAAACCATGAGCAAGCAGCATACGGCTGGACTTAATTTTAATAGCCGTAATATTCTCCTTGGCGGCTACTGCCTTGATCTTACCCTTCTCCGTATCATTGGAAATGAGTGTGCCCGGAGCTGTGGGATCCATTGTATTGAGCAGACGTACGGGGATGTTAGCGTACTTGGCAGGCTGGATACAAGTGGGATGCAGGATTTTTGCACCAAAGTATGCCAACTCAGCCGCCTCTTCAAAGTGGAGATGACGCACAGGAGAAGTCTTATCTACAACACGCGGGTCATTATTATGCATACCATCAATATCAGTCCATATCTGAATCTCAGAAGCCTTGACGGCCGCGCCGATCAATGAAGCGGTATAGTCACTGCCACCCCGTTGCAAATTATCTACCTCGCCATAGGCATTGCGGCAGATAAAACCTTGCGTGATATAGATTTCGGCATTGGGATGCAGTTCGAGCTGAACCTGAAGTTTATCTTTGATATAAACCGGATCGGGCTCGGCATTTTTGTCCGTACGCATATATTCTAAAGCCGGGAGTAAAACTGACTTCACACCACATTCTTGCAGATAATAGTTCATCATAGCAGTAGAAATCAACTCACCTTGTGCCAGCACAACTTTTTCCTCGAACAGTGTGAAAAGGTCTTTGGTATAAGAACGGATATAATCGAAATGAGATTTGATAAGTTCCAAACCCTTCTGTTTATATTCAGGAGTAGCATAGAGTTCATCGATATGCTGGCGGTATTTTGTTTCCAGTCTATTGATAATCTCGTTAGCACCTTCCGGATTTTTCTTGTACAGATAGTCCGAAATCTCAACCAATGTGTTTGTGGTACCCGACATGGCGGAGAGAACCACAATCTTACGTTCACCATCGGTAATCAATTTGGCTACTTCCTTCATTCGTTGAGCCGAACCTACTGAAGTACCTCCAAACTTTAAAACTTTCATTTTCGTTCCTGTATTAAAATGTTATATAATCTTGTTTATTTTTCTTCTGTCGGCACTGCAACGGAATACTGCTCCGTCACATCCGTTATCAAATGATCGGCACAGCGATATACGCGTCCCGGATACTCCCAAAGCAACTGCATATTGTGCGTAGTCATAATGACAAGTGAACCTGCCGCACTGATATCATGCAGGAGTTGAGTAATGGCAAAACCGGTCTCCACATCCAAATTCCCCGTAGGCTCGTCGGCAAGAATCACCTCGGGAGAATTGAGTACGGCGCGGGCTATCACGATACGTTGTTGCTCTCCGCCCGACAATTCATTGGGATACTTATAACCTTTATTACTCATGCCCACCAACTGTAAAACTTCGTTAATACGGTCTTTTATTTCCCCTTTGTTTTTCCACCCGGTGGCGCGAAGCACAAACTCAAGATTATCATGTACCGTACGGTCTGTAAGCAGTTGGAGGTCCTGAAAGACAATGCCCAGCTTACGACGTAACTGCGGAATATGCTTACGCTTGATACGCAGCATGTCATATCCCAACACCTCAGCATCACCTGCAGCAACATCCAGTTCACCATAGAAGGTTTTGAGCAAGCTCGTCTTGCCCGAACCTACTTTACCGATAAGGTAGACAAACTCCCCCTTATGCAGTTCCAGATTCACACTGTTCAACACGCACAGCTCCTGCTGGTGTATCTCCACGTCTTTATACCGTATCAGCGCTTCGTCCATGATAATAATTACTAATTAGCTTAGTGTTTTTTCCAAGTAGCACTGTGGCGCTCTTCCAGCTCACGTGCCAGGTCTTCTATACGATAACCTTTGGATGTCAACAATACAATAAGATGGTACAGCAAATCCGCACCTTCATATATCAGACGTTCGTCCGTACCATTACATGCCTCGATGACAGTCTCAACAGCTTCCTCGCCTACCTTTTGCGCCATTTTATTGACGCCGGACTGAAACAGACTGGTAGTGTAGGAACCTTCAGGCATTTCGGCATGACGCTTGTCAATGAAATCCTGAAGAAGTTTTAGAAACATAACAGGCTGTTCGTTTTTCTCGCCCCAGCAGGTGTCCGTACCGGTATGGCAAACCGGACCGACAGGATGTACCTGAATAAGCAAAGTGTCCTTGTCGCAGTCTTCTTTCATGGAAACCACATTCAGGAAATTACCACTTTCTTCTCCTTTCGTCCAAAGACGGTTCTTTGTGCGGCTAAAGAATGTCACCTTACCGGTCTCTACCGTCTTATCGTATGCTTCCCGGTTCATAAACCCCAACATCAGCACTTTAGCTGTATCGGCATCCTGTATAATTGCCGGAACAAGTCCGTTCATTTTATCAAAGTCCAACATCTTCAATATATATTATTAGGTATTTATCACTTTATCATCCCTGCACTTCATCATCTTTTTCAAATTACCACCTTTTCAAATCCGGCGCATTGCAATTCCCTGGGCGCAAAGATACGATTTTAAATCGGGAATTTTAATTTCTCCGAAATGAAAAACACTGGCTGCCAAAGCGGCATCCGCTTTTCCTTCTACAAAGACATCGCGGAAGTGCTCTTTGGCTCCTGCCCCACCCGATGCGATGATCGGTATGGAAAGCCCGTCGGCAAGAGTTGCAAGGGCTTCATTGGCGTATCCGGTCTTTACTCCGTCATGGTTCATACTGGTAAAAAGGACCTCGCCTGCGCCACGTTCCTGCGCTTCTTTTGCCCAAGAAAAGAGTTCTTTGCCCGTTTCTACACGTCCACCATTGAGATAACACCACCAGCCTTTCTCTGTCTGTTTAGCATCAACGGCAAGTACACAGACCTGTGACCCGAAGTGCTTGGCTATTTCATCAATCAGTTCCGGACGACGGATAGCAGAGGAATTGATAGATATTTTGTCAGCACCCGCATTTAAAAGCCGGTCCACATCACTCAATTCATGGATGCCACCGCCTACGGTGAAAGGGATGCTGATGTTGGCAGCGATACGCTTTACCAGTTCGGCAAACGTCTTGCGTCCTTCAAAACTGGCAGTAATATCCAGAAACACCAGTTCATCAGCCCCCTGCCCGCTATAAGCACGCGCCAGTTCAACCGGATCGCCTGCATGGCGCAGGTTCACAAAATTAGTTCCTTTTACAGTCTGTCCGTCTTTGATGTCAAGACAGGGAATGATTCTTTTTGCTAACACTCTTCTTTTATTTATGATTTTAGATTTATGATTTCAAATCATAAACCCTTCCAGTTCCTTGAAAGTTATACGTCCCTCATACAAAGCCTTACCGAAAATTACGGCAGGCACGCCCGCAGCCTCCAGTTGGCGAATATCATCGGCACAGCTCACTCCCCCGCTGGCAATAAGGTACAATCCGGAGTTCGCCTCTAATATTTCTTTGTACAAAGCCGTAGAAGGACCTTGCAACATACCGTCACAGTTGATATCCGTACAGATGACCTTGCGAATACCTTTCTCCACATAATCTTTCAGAAAAGGGAACAGTTCACAAGCACTCTCGTCTTTCCAACCGTTAACGGCAATCTTATGATCTTTAACATCAGCTCCGAGGATTATTTTTTCAGAACCGTATGTTTGCAACCAGTGGCAGAAACGTTCGGGGTTCTTTACTGCAATGCTCCCTCCCGTCACCATTTGTGCACCGTTTTCAAATGCAATGACCAGATCCTCATCGCTCTTTACACCACCACCGAAATCTATAATCAAGGAAGTACGAGAAGCAATCTGCTCCAATGTGCGATAGTTCACCACATGGTGGGAAGCAGCACCATCAAGATCCACCACATGAAGGCGGCGAATACCATGCGCTTCAAGTTCCTTAGCCACCTCTACGGGATTCTCATTATACACTTTCTTGCTATCATAGTCACCCTGGGAAAGACGTACACACTTTCCGTCGATGATGTCAATAGCGGGGATCAGTTCTATCATTTCAATCAATTACAAGTTATCAAATACCAACTCTTTTCGCTTATAAGTCCAGAAAATTTTGCAGGATACGTTCGCCTACACTACCGCTTTTTTCAGGATGAAACTGGGTGGCATAGTAATTATCCTTATGCAAGGCAGCGCTGAATGGGAGTATGTAATTTGTTACGGCAGCGGTACAATCATTAACCGGGACATAGAAACTGTGTACGAAATAGACAAACTCCTCTTTCGTAAAACCTTTGAAAAGGTCGCTGTTCGTTTGCGTAATCGTGTTCCATCCCATGTGAGGCACCTTATCTTCATGTTTTTGCGAAACAAAACGCTTCACATCAACATCAAAAATACCCAAGCAGTCCACATTTCCTTCTTCCGAATGCCGACACATCAACTGCATGCCCAGACAAATCCCCAGCACCGGTTGACGCAATTCCTTTATCAACTGACCCATATTTCCCCCATTCAGAAAATTCATGGTCGTTTCCGCTTCTCCTACTCCGGGAAAGATAACTTTATCCGCAGCACGCAGCACAGCTTCATCCGCCGTAATCTCCGCCTCAACACCCAAGCGCCTCAAGGCATAATCCACCGATCGGATGTTACCTGCATTATATTTAATGACTGCAACCTTCATCAGCTACTAATTAAATATTACGGTCTTATTCTTATACGCCAATACCTTACGTTCAATATGTTTCTGGACGGCACGTGAAAGAACAATCTTCTCCAAATCCTTGCCCTTATTCACCAAATCCTGCACAGTGTCCTTATGCGTGATGCGCACCACATCCTGTTCGATAATTGGCCCGGCATCCAGTTCCGTAGTAACATAGTGACTGGTAGCGCCAATAATCTTTACGCCACGCTCAAATGCCGCATGATAGGGTTTCGCGCCTACAAATGCCGGAAGGAAAGAGTGGTGTATATTGATAATACGGTTGGGATAAGCATTTATCATCTTCTCGGAAATAACTTGCATATAACGCGCCAGCACTATGAAGTTCACTTTATGCTTGGCAAGCAGTTCCATTTCTTTCTTTTCCTGTTCCTCCTTTGTCTCCTTAGTAATAGGAAAAAGATGGAAAGGTATGCCAAAACGCTCCGCTACATGTTGCAAGTCGGGATGATTACTTATTATAAGAGGTATTTCTACATTCCACTCCCCTGCCGTATAGCGCGCCAACAAATCAAAGAGGCAATGCGACATTTTCGACACAAAGATAGCCATACGCGGTTTGGCATCTGAGAAATAAAGGCGGAAGCTCATTCCATACTTCTGTGCATACAACGTTTCAAAATAATCCTCTATTTTCTCCTGAGGAACCAGAAAATTTTCCAATTCCCATTCAATACGCATGAAGAATATATTTTCCACATGATCTACATATTGATCCAAATAGATAATATTTCCTTTGTTCACCGTTATAAAGTCTGTTACCTCTGCCAGAATACCCGGTTTGTCGGGACAGTGAAGCAACAGTTTGGCTGTTTTCATCATCCTAAAATATCTTTTTTGTTACTTTCTAATTACAACATTCTTGTTTTGAGTTCGCAAAAATAACGATTTATTGCAAAATAACGAACTTTCCGAGCAAGAAGTTTAAAAGTAGGCGTAAAATGTTTCGTTTTCTCCAAAAACAGTTTTCTAATCGGGTACTAAATGCTACATAAACACAGCTGGAACATGTTTCTAAATAGTTGTTAAATCACATTCTACTTGTTTTTTACAATATTCTCAATATGAGGATATAAAGCAAACACAGCCACACACTATCAAAAAAAAGTTCATCACAGCTATTGCAGGTTCAAAAAAAACGTCTACCTTTGCAACCGCAATCGAGAGAGATAGCGACGGAAAAATGAAATCATGGTGCGTTAGTTCAGTTGGTTAGAATACATGCCTGTCACGCATGGGGTCACGGGTTCGAGTCCCGTACGCACCGCGAAAGGGAGTAACATTAGTTACTCCCTTTTTTGTTGTGTATCAAACAATTAAGGCATTGGAAGTAGATGGAGAATATGTAAAAATTGGGTGTATATTTACCGGAAACTTACCAGTATTTCCCGATTTTTACCGATATTTTCACCTATAATGATACCGCCTTTGATACCATTTTTTATTGTAGCGATAATCAGTAAATACCAAAACTCAAAAGAATATGAAATATCCGACAATGAGATTCGTCTTTGATCGTAAAAAGGTTGCGACAAAACACACAAGGGACTCGTTCAAATTGAAGTTTTGAGCGAAGGTAAGAGAAAATGGATCGGAACCGGCGTTAAAGTCTATTCCGACCAATGGAATGATCGAAAGAAGATAATCAATTCAGTTGAAATGATTCAATTGAACCAGTGTCTTGATGAACAACTCCGGATTATCCAAAATTGGATTAATGAGCTTATCAGCAAAAAGGAAGTTTTTGATTTTGATAAGCTGGATAGATTTTTGAGATATACCAATAAATCAGAAAGTTTTGTTGACTTTGTAGAAAGAAGAATTGAAGAGCGTGGAGATATAACGGAAAGTACCAAAGCTTCCCATCGGACATTTGCGGCCTCATTACGTGAATTTGACAGAATAATATATTTTTCTGATCTGACAAAAGCCAATATCACATTGTATGATGATTGGTTACATGCTAAGGGCTATTCACAGCCGACAATATATAACTATCATAAACGTAACAAACGTTATATTCACGAGGCCATAAAGTTTGATTTGCTAAAAAATGATCCGTATAAGGGTGAGCGTTTTTCCCGTGGCAAACATGCCATCAGGAAATATTTGACTGCCGAAGAATTGAAGAAAGTGAAAGATGCTCAAATAGACTCGGAAACGATCTGTAGAGTCCGTGACCTTTTTATTTTTCAGGCATATACTGGAATATCCTATGCTGATCTTGCTAAATTCAATTTCAAACGTGACGTACAAAAACGCGGCAATAAGTATGTTATATTGGATATTCGTTTAAAGACAGAAGAAAACTATTTTATCGTATTACTGTCTCCTGCAATGGAAATATTGAAAAAATATGATTATGTGCTTCCGATTATCAGTAATCAACAATACAATTTGCGGCTTAAAATAGTTGCTGATTATGCAGGGCTTGATAGAAATTTGACCGTTCACATGAGCAGGCACACATTTGCGACAATGTGCCTGAACAATGGGGTTAAAATGGAAAATGTGAGTAAAATGCTCGGTCATACAAATGTACGCACCACACAACAATATGCTAAAGTTCTGAATGCCGAAGTGGAAAAAGACTTTGAGATGCTGGAACGGATTTTGTCATAGTATAAGAAAGCCACGCTAAAATAGTTCTACCGATATTTAGCGTGGCTTGTTTCATTTAAAATACTCCATAACTTGTGCCGATTGTTCACGGAGACCACAGCAAAGATAATTTTGAGTCATTTCCACGCTTGCATGTCCCATCATTTGGCTTATTGAGTATAAATCGGCACCGCGTAAATACAAATTGGTTGCAAAACTCCGGCGTGCCGTGTGGCTTGAAACAAATTCCCATTTTTCACCTTCCACTTCCTTTCCGGCCTTGAATACTTTAACCGCCTCTGTGATTCCGGCTTTCCGGCAAATATTACGGATATTATTGTTGAATGTCGGATCACTAACTTCTTCTTTAGGTAAATTTGTTAGTAGCTCTTTCACGATTGGCTTCAATGGCACCGTGGCATGAGTTTTAGTTTTTAGGCTGACATAAGAGATCATTCCACCCACTATATTACGGTTGTTCAACCGTGTATAGTCACTATGACGGCAACCGGTAAAGGCGCCTATTAAAAATTGTGTGCGTACCAATTGTTCGTTGGTATTCTTGGGAGCATAGGTGATAATTCGTTCAAGTTCTTCATCAGTAAGCCAAACATTAGTGCTTCTCACATTTTTTACTGAAAGGATTTTATTATAGTCTTTAGGTAGCTCAACCTCTTCATTATACAAGTTCAATACAGCTTTTAATTTGGCGGCATATTGGCGAACAGAGTTTGGTGCCAGCCGTTCTTCCATATAATCAACAAAAGTCTGCAATCGGACTTTTTGAAAGATTCTCCCATGTTGCCGGGCAATCATTTGCCCGACTATACATGTTGAGTATAATTTCATATTTGGGGTATTTTGCCAAGAATGCTATACGTAAGTCTTTCATTTTTATTTCATTTCTTTATTCCAACCATCATAAATATCTTCCCAATTATCACCTAAGCCAACCCTTATGCCGAAAGCGTTGTAACATTGTTGTACCGCTTCTTTCGGTGGTAAGTATCTCCCGTCACTTAACATTATATAGCCTTCGTTTATTTCTTGTTGTAGCAAGTTTATATCTACTGGCATGATTTCATCAGGGAACAGCACCACGTTTCCTTTACTCGTTTGATAACTGACTCTTGGTAGTTCAAAATGCCCTCTCTGCCCAGTCAATAAAGAACAGATTCCGATTTCTCCAGTAATGAGATGAACTTCCGTGTTTGGCGCATTTATAACCATAAAATAGGCGTTATCGTCATTTTGGAAATGATTTACTACTCTGCCCACCCTTTCTGTATCACATCTTCTCATTCTCTCGTCCCAAAGATGTCCCAAATCATCATGGAACCGGATATAATCTCTTACTTTATCCCATGTTCTTACAGACAGAAATTTCATAGCAGGTAGAGTAAGAGTTTTTTCTACACCATTATCATATTTAAGTTCATGAGTAAAGTAATGTTTTCGTGAGCCGGTAATGTGTATATCCGTAACATCAAAGTTTTCATCATATCCGTTTTCGGTGGAATATTCTTCAAGAACAACAATATCACTCTGTACGATTTCATCAACTATCTTTTGAAACTCATTATAGGCATTGGTTAGCAGGTTTTCGGTATTCATGTTGTCCTGCATGGGTATTTGTGCAACAAGTCTTATCGGGTATTCATTATGTTCTGTACCATAGCACATATTCTCCACAATACCACAATTAACCTTCCCACATCTTTCATGAAAGAAGTCCATTGTACGCAATACATCTTGGTTGCTTAATTTCGTGGGTTGGGTGACAAACAGCACATAACTTACTTTTACCCTACTAAGAAGTTCTATATGCACGTTTGTAACACTTGGAGGCGTGTCAATAAGAACATAATCCGGGTTGATAGAGTGTATTTTCTTTTTAGCCAGTTCAAGATATTGCCTTACCATTGATTTTTCCAAGTAAATAAACTTGGAAAACATATTTCCAGAAGAGTGTACCCAAATCATTTCATGCGGATGATCGCCTTCAAATTCGGTGTTCATTGACGGGGTATTTATATCTGCATCAATGATAAACACCTTATTCCCTTGTTTTGCAAGTAATCTTGCTATATTTGCGGTTGTTGTGGTTTTGCCTACGCCGCCTTTGCCTGAATATATTATAATAGCTTTCATATCAATTAAATATTTGGTTCAATAAATATTAAGAGTCAAGTTTTTTAATAAATTCATTTAATCTACTGATATGGCATATTGCACATAGCCGGTAGAATCCATCCGGTTGTCACTTTCCAAATCCAAAGTGTTACGTCTGATATAATCTTTTGCTTTTTGATTCATAATTATGCTAAAATTGCTTTATTTGTTTTCTAAATTCGTTCCATTCGTTGTTGGTAAAGTTGAAAAGAGTCTTTTTGCCTTTTTTCTTCCCAATCACTTATGGCATAACCTACTAAATAAACTTTTTAGTGCTGAAATCAAACCCCGTCACCCTATAACGTTTCTCATTATCCCGGTACATTGCCCCTTTGCATAACCTTCTGCCTTTGGAGTCTATGAAGGGTTTAATATTGCAGAATGCTTCATAGCTTTGGCAGGCTGAAATATTTCCCGAAGTAACAGCTTCCCGATAGAAATTTTCACCATAGCCCTTACCGTTGGCGTTGACTCCAAACCAGTAACCACCGCTGAATTTTGAAAATATATTCTGAAAATCCTCTTTATTGAATTTCATTTGAGATATTATAGCCAACTTTACTGCTTCATACATGGCTATGTTGACTCGTAAATAAGAATCAGTCTTTTCATTGTTCCAAACAAATTCTATCAGTTCAAAAGCTTTTGATTTTTCATTCATATTTTTGGGTATTTTCCTTCTCCTTTCGGATCAGTTCATTAATAAATTTACTCATGTTCGGTTGCTCTCTGACAAAATCAACCAAATCAATATCCAGTCTAATAGCATAGACCTTACTTTTCGTAACCGGTTTGTTTCGGCGATAACTTCTTTTGGCTTGTTTATTCTCTTCCATAATGATTCTTGATGTATGTAATAATTCGTTTGAAATGGCTGTAATTTAGGCTTGTTTGCCTCTTTTGTTCCGTCTCTGATTCGATGATTACCTTTGGTGTGAAAACGTCTGAAATCGCCCCAAAATAGTTCATCTGCATTTGCCTTTGGTCGGATTGCTCCCCAAACATATCGCCGTAATAGTTCGGGCAACATCATGGAAACAAACAGCAATGTTATACATTGACGATTCAATAGTTCGGGCACAACGGTTGGGCTGATAGTTCGTTCATGTTTATGTATGAAGATAGGCACCGGGAAAACCAAAGGCTGATCAATATACAATAGTTCGGGTGTGTATGCGCGTACTGGTTCATTCTCTGTTATTGGTTCGGGTTCGTTCGCGTTTGTTTCTTCGTTTACTGGTTCGGTTAATAGTTCAGGCAAAGAAATGCCGGATAGTTCGGTTAGCATTGTTAGCCTCTGTAATGCTTTGTTTATTTGATCCTGATAAAACCAACGGGAAATAAAATCTATCAGAGCTACCAAAGCAAAGACAAAAGCCGGTGTTTTCGTTTGTGCATCCACATATAAGGCCGGTAAAGGCTCTCTTACCGGTTCTTTTTCCGGGATGGTAGGAACTTTGGCACGATCCAAAGCCTTTATATTACATTTTAAGTTTGGGCAAATAGAATCATTTATAAAGGCAGGCATAACCACACCGATACGCGCTGTCTTATCATCAAAGACCGCCGCCCGATCAGGTGCAACCAGCCACACGCCACCAGTCCAGCCGGAAAGCAATGGGATAACGTTTGATGCAAAGAAACCTAACTTTATATCAATTAAAGCGGCTTTTTCCAATGTTGCACAAAGTTCTTTGTGTCCGTTACTGTCTGCATCATTATAAGATAAATAAACTTTATTCTCTCCGGCAATAGTACGAAGTGAAAAACCGCTTTTTTGTTTCGTTTGGCTATTTCTTTTACAAAACCGGCAACCGCTTTTAATTCGCTTTTCTGAATCTTTATAAATCCGTCTTTTGAAAGATTGGGATATACAAGCCGGTAATTAGGGGAAATATCCGGCAAAATCACAAATAAAGGTTTGTTTCGGATATTCTTTTAATGTACGCCCGTCAGAAGCAACTAAAGCCGATTTGTAAGGATCAAGATAAATATAATTAAATGCTGGTCTTAGAGAATCTTTTGTTACTAATTTAGTGATATTTAGATGTTCCTTTGTAATCCACATATCAAAGGAGCAAACAATATTTTCACGCTCTTCTATTTTGGTAAACCTTGTTTTATTGGCTTGTTTGGTGCCTATCAGCTTTTCAAATTGCCAAACAAGATTAAAAACCTGATCCACTGGGAAGGAACACTTAAAGCTGTTTATTTGTACAGCCCTAAAATCCGTTATATTTAGTTTGGCATCAACGCAAAGATATTTTATATTTATCTCGTTGCCGTTGGCATCTTTCAGCTTTGCAAGCTCCGCGGCGGTATAGGTGCCGGGAGCTATTTCTATTTCATTTGTAAAAACTTCGTTTGCTATTTTAACCAGTTCGGCCAAAATAAGGCCGTTAAATTCTTTTTCATTCATAACATTAAATAGTTAGATATTTTACACCAAAGTAAAAGCCTAAAGCAAGGCAGAAAAGCAAGTAAATAGGAAGCAGCCAAAGACCGCCAAACACGCTAAAGCAGATTAATAAAACTACTATTAGCCAAATAATTACGCCCACCATGTTAGAAAGTAGGGTTTTCAAGCTCTTGCAAAAAATCTTCCTCCGTTATACTCTCACATATATTTGAGCCATCAACACAAACACTAAATCCGGTTGCGGTGCGGAATACTTCTAATTTGTGCGTTTCTCCGTTTGGGGATTCTATTATATAGGTAGTCATAATATCAAAGTTTAAAGGAATGCCGGGAAACCGCCCGGCGCGGTGGAATATTTGTATTATTCGTTTATGTTATGCAAATTACAGTTCCAAACGTGTTTAGGGAATGAACCGTCTTTGTTAAGGCTAACAATAGATGTATTATCCCCGTTATCCTTAATTACATAAACTATAAGTTTTCTAAATCCATATAACCCAATATGATATAATATCTTTTTTCTCCATAAATTTAAAATTTGTCTGATTGATCGTTTTTATTTATGAAGTCTTTTAATTTTTGGGATCGGTGCCGGAGATAAACACCACGGCACCGAATAAAAGCAGCATTAAACAAAACATAGCTTATTATTAATAAAGTGTTGCACGTTCGTATAAACTTTGCGATATAATGCCATCTTTACAAAGTCCGTCTTTATATTCTCCGAAAGCTATATTAAAATCCAGTTTAAAAGAATGTTTCTTTTTGTTGGCTTCTCTTTCAAATTCGCCTCCGAACTCTTTGCAGAACTCCCAAAAGATCGGCGTAACTCTTTTTGATTGGTTATCGTGTATTTTGCCATGGCTATTTCATTTTAAAAGTTATGCCAGCAGGCAACAAAGAACGGTTAACACTGGAAACGAATTTATTAAAATCGTTCTCCGTTACTTTTGTTTCGTAGTCTTTCCAATTAAAAACAAGCTCGTTACTATGATCGTAATATATCACATTATTAACTGATAACCCGGCATCGAGAACGGCCAACATAACCCGCTTTTCATTTTCGGCCTTTTGTTGTTTCTTTTTGCAATCGTTAATTATTTCAGCGTTTTTTCTCGTATGCTTTGCGCTTTTTTCTTCGTCTTTTCGCGCTTGTACAGCTTCAGGGCGATAATAACCATCGTTTATTCTGTTAGTTATAGTTGTACGTTCTTCGTCCGTCAATTTCAAAGTAAAACGTTCGTTTTCCGGCTTATATGGGTTTTCCCATGTTTGCCCGGTTAACTCTTCCAGCTTTTTTAAAGCCTCGTTAGATTCTCTTTTCCAGCGTTCAACGATACCGAGCATATAAAGGAGGTATTTAAAGTATTGTTTATCTTCTGCCTGTTGAAGCAAATCATATTCCGTTTCCGTGATACGCAAATAGTTAATTGCAGTTTCTTTGCTGCTGTTCGTAATATGGTAAAACCCGTTTTCAACTGGGTACATTGGCGCGCCGTAATGATTAGACAAATGAAGATCAACGAACATTTTAAACTGTGGGAAACGCTTTAGTATTTCTTCATGACAGCAACCACCAGCACACCAAACGAAACGCCCGTTTTTGCGTTGTTCGTAAATATCCGCCGTTATACTCCAATCGCATATATTATTTTTGCAATCATCAGCCAGTAATATTTTAACATTGATTTCAAAGGTTGTCCCGGCTTGAATATATCTTTTTGATACTGTGTAACAAAGTCTATTTGTAGTAGTCATAATACAAAGTTTTAAAGGGTGAATAATGAAAAGTAAGAAGTAACCCGGAGCCATGACAGCCCCGGAAAAATAGTTATTATTAGAATTTAGAAAGATATTCCACGCATCCGATAATATAGGCCGCGTGTTCTCTTGCCGCTTGTTCTTTTTCTTGCTTGGTTGCGGTCTTATGATCCTGATCGGAAAGCATTTTAGCCGCCATCCGGACGATCTTTTTCATAGTGGAACAGTTTGCAAGATATTCAACGGAAGGAGTTAAGCCGCGGTTTACTTTTTTTCAAAAGTGCATTTTGCAGCCATTCAGTAAGCGCGTAAATATCGCGAGAATTGCGAATGTAGATAATTAATAAATCTGTGTTCATAACGCAAAAATTAAAGGGTGAAACTTGGTTTGTCTTTGTTTTTCCCTTTAACTTTGCGTTATCACTGTGGAAGGTGATCCGATAAACGCAAAGTTTAAAGGGAGGCCGGGAAGAGTCGCCAAACTCGACCCGGTTTTTTATTAATACGAAATCTTTTGAATGCGATCAAAAGGAATTAATAACGCTATATGTTTATCTTGATAGTGAATCAGTTCAAAACTATTTGCCGTTGATAGTCTTATAATAGCGGCTTTTTTCGCTGTTTCTTGAAACACATCAAAATGAACCTTCAAACGGTTGCAACAGTTTGTGCCCTCTGGGGCTACATGTACGGCGTTTAACGTTACATTTTTGTTTTGTAAGTTTAGTAATACTTCCATGATCTTATATTTTAAATTAAACATTCAACCAAGAAGAAGTAAAAGCGGAATTTGTGGAAGGTGATCCGGTCTTTTATCTCCTTTTCTGTATTACAAAGATACGAATAATATTTGTAATACAAAACAAAATGTACTTTTATTTTTAATAAAACGCACAGTTTTTACATTTATTAATATTAGTGTAATATATTGATTATCAGTGTATTAATAAACAATACAATGATAAATATAAAGCATTTAAGAAGTAATAAAATATTTATAAATATAGGCCTTAAATATGCTTATTTGCTTTATTTATAGCCTTTGTTTAACTTTGTAGCAAGTTACAGAGCGCGAGACGCCAATATAATAAACCCTTTTATATCGTTTTACATGGTGTATAGTAAGCGCGTAACAGATTTACAGCAAATTTATCAATTAAACCCGGATGATGTTTTCTTTTGTATGCTTGTAGCATCCGGCGCCAGTCGTGGCGAAGCATACGCAACTATATTTAGACCACGATCAACCAAAATAGAAACGGCGCAACGCGGAGCCGCCCAACTTGCAAAGGCTAAACCCGGTATTAATAAGCTTATACGATCTTTTGAAGATAACCGCGCGGCCTTCCTTCCTGACAATGATAGCACCAAAAGCAAGAAGAAAAAGAAAAACACAGAAGCAGAAGAGGAAGAAAAAGCCGGGAATGTTGTACAATACCGAGATAAAGACGCTGTTTTGTCAGGTCTCGAACAAACCTTGCCTTATTTGAGGGGCAAAGATCGTGCAGATGTATTAATGAAAATAGCCGATTTACAACAGATGAAGAAGGACGAAAATACAGAAGAAGAGGAAACAGTACATTATTATCTGCCTTTGCAATGTTATAGATGTAGCCTTTTTATAGCTGATCGAGCAAAGCGGAAAGCAGAAGAAGCGGAAAAGCCGGATAATATTTAATATTATAGGTATAATATAAAGAGAATCAAGGCAAAGTATCTTCTTTGCCGGTCAACTGGATAATGAAAGCAGGGAGGGCACCCCCCGGCTACCCAAGACACCAAGCATGTTTCAATCTCGGTCAAGATTTTTATTTTTTTTCTTTTTTGGAGCCAATAATGGATGTTTTTAAGGCTTTTCTAATGATAAATTACAAAGGTGAATGTCTGATGTATAGTTTTACTTCTGAAAATGTATAGTATATGTATAGTTTACTTCATAACTATACATGTGTAAATCATTCATTATTAAGTCAATGGAAATTTAATGTATAGTATGTATAGTTTATATGTAAATTGCGTATGGAAAAAAAATATATAATATGGTTTGCATAAAAAACTATACATACTATGCACTATTTTTCCATTGATTTGTATTTCATAAAGTTATATATGTATAGTTGCCTTTAAAACCCTACATAAACCATACATATCAGAGAGAATGTTCCATCTGTATTTCCTATTGAAATAGAGTCGTTATCCTTTGTTTATCAATATTTTGCGATTATTGGTCTTCAATGATGCAACGAATAAAAACATGGCAAAAAGACTTCAAAAAACGTGTTTATTCTATATTTTAAGTAGAAAATAATAGCATTTATATGGTGATTATGTAGAAAATAAGCTATATTTGTGGCATAAAACACTTGAAAAATAGCATAAAAACAGTAGAAATGCTTTGTTTTCGGGTATAAAAAACGGTGGTATGAATAAGTTTGAGTCTATATTGTTTGATTATGGGCGATACGTTTTTGTTTCTGTGTTCAGAAAAGCGCAGGAAGAGGAAAGATATGAAGATTGTGCGGTGATGCGAGATATTATGCAAAAATATCATATACCTTGTGACACATCTTTAGAGGACTGGCGTACTGATTTGTGGCGATGTGGATATTCAGGAGATGTTGCTATAAATAATCTGTCAGTATATATGGTTGAGGCCTTAACCCGTGCCGGGTATTCAAATTCATAGATTGTACATGGAGAAGGGAAAGTATAGGAAGTTGTTAAATGAGGTCTTCGGGCTTATGAAAGGCGAGAAACTGGATGCCGCCTTACAAGAGTCCAAAAGTGCAGCGCGTGTTGACGCTGTGCAGGACTTGATGCGTGCAGCCATTATACGATCTTCGATTTGTAAGTTCAATGGTACGCCTTACTATTTCAGTGGCCGAATATATGAAGAGATGGCATGGGATGATTTTGGCAACCTGATATATGACTTGATGCGTAAATGCAAAATGCCCAATGGTGATTATTCCCGTGTGGAGGGTGTACTGAAAGTCTGTAAGCGTGTGGTGGCAGGAAAAGCCTTGAAGCCTGATAATGCCATTGTGGTGTTCAATAACTGTGTGTTTGATATGAGTGCTCGCCGTGCGCATTCTTCAACAGCCGTTGGGTACAGACTACATGCGTTCCCTATGACTACAAGCCGGAAGAGCATGTCTTTCTTTGGAGAATGTTCCTGGATGAAGTTTTGCCGGACAAAAACATGCAAAAAGTTTTGCAAGAGTTTCTTGGAAGTATTTTTGTTGACCGGCGTGTGGCGAAAATGGAAACTATGCTTGTTCTTCGTGGCTCCGGCTCCAATGGCAAAAGCGTGGTCTTTGAAACGATCATGGGCATACTTGGCCGAGAGAATGTCAGCAATTTCGGCATAGGTGCATTGATTACAGGAAATGAGAGAAAAAAGAATATCGCTTTCATCAATGGCAAGCGGTTGAACTACTGTTCTGAAATACAAGCATTGGAGTTTGGTAAGGATAGTGACACGTTGAAGAGCCTTATCAGTGGTGAGCCTACCGAAGCTCGGCCTATCTATGGTGATAACTTCACTGCTTACAATATTCCCCTGCTTATGGCAAATGCCAACCAAATGCCGTATTTGAAAGACTGGAGCTATGGAATGAGGCGGCGTATTTGCATTATTCCCTTTGAAGTGGAGATACCCAAAGCCCGGCAGAAAAAAGAACTGTCACGGGATTTGGAAGCCGAATACCCGGCTATATTCAATTGGATATTGGAAGGACGTGACCGTTTTATCGCTAATGGTTATAAGTTGACAGACAGTAAGGAGCTTGAAAATGTCATGGATGAATATCAGTCGGAAAGTAGCACTGTGATGAAGTTCATGTACCAAATGAACTATCTGTGTCGCTATGAGGAAATTGCCGATATTGAACCCAAATGGATGTCTTCGGCCATTCTGTACCGGAAATATTGCAAATGGTGTAAGGACAATAATGCCAAAGAAGAGAATGTGACAGTATTCGGACGTATTCTTTCGGAAGCCGGTTATCGCAAAAAAAGAACCCCGAACGGTCAGGTATATGGCTTATATGGAACAGCCTTGACGGAAAAACTCTATTATGAGAAACGGGAAGACTTACGGGGCAACTATAAGCAAAGGATCGCCAAACCGGTTTACAAAGATGGCAAACGATATGCCTATACCCATGAAGGACTTGCGGCCTGCTTGTCATTAAGCATTTATCAAGTTCAGCGTTTGTTCCGGGAGAAGAAACTGGAAGGGACGTACCACATGGAGAAAAGAACAACAGTTTTTGACTTGGACGCTGTGGAGAAGATTATCAAACAATTAAAAATAAGAACCAAATAAGTATGATCGCACCGGATGAATTTGCAGAGGTTATTGAAAGGATAGATAACCTGCGGGGAGCATTGGAAATCCCTATGCCAGCTGAATTTCATGTAAATCAAATGAAGCGTGAGCTTGAAGAAGTATCAGACAAATTAAAACGGATTTACGTTGAGGAAGAAGACGGAAATCCATGGGAGGAATAAGCATGGCAGTAAAATTTAGACACAAGGAAACGGGACTGTTCTTTTGCAGGGCAAAGGGATTATCCCCTTCAAGAAGAGATTATGACAAACTTGGAGAAGAAGGTATTTTTAAGAAAAGGCATTTGTCTAAGCGAGGAAGAATCTACGAAACCGCAACTGAAAATCAGAAACGGGATTGGATTGGTAAGAAACATGCAGATGAATTTGAAATAGTAAAAGTATGAAAAATATGAATCACATAGAGTTGAGTGTTGAGCTGATGTCTATCCTTCGAGCCTTGAACTATTCATGTGAATTGAAGACAATAGAAGGTAAGAGCATTGCAATGGATATAGCAGTGCAAGGAGAATTGTCTGTCAGGCACCAAAAAATGATTGAAATGCTTCTTGGTGGATTTCTCTCTGAATTTTATTGGGTAAATGGGAAGCATCATATTTATATCAGAGAAGAGTGCAAAGGGCTTCTTCCTGATGATAATAGGTATAGTTGCTTGATTTATGAAATGAATAAAGTATCATCGGATGAAGAACGTATAAACTCTTACGGTAAGGAATACTTTTTTAATCTTGGAGATAGATTTGAACGTAAATTAAAAATAGGATTATGAGCAAAAAAACAAATGGTATTCAGGTAGGTAACTTTATTGTTACGAGGGATAATGGTAGTGAACATGACTGGATCAGCATTAAGGCAGTGTCAGGTTTTTGGAGTATGCGTTTTCGGGATGACAACGGAATGTTCTCCCGGATTCGGGAGTTAGCCAACAATAAGGAACTTCGCGAATATTTGGAAACATGGATCAAAGTCTGTTTCCTTATTAGTAACGCAACCCCCGATGTTAAGTTTATGGAAGAGTTTTTAAAAGCTACTCTGATCTTACCGAACGGCTACGAGGGCTTGCAGAAACCAGTATCACTGGAAGATGATGCCAAAATACTGGAAGAAGAAAGAAACATGAATAGCATAAAGGAAAGTATTAAGGAGGAACATAAAAATGAGGGTACCGACTGATAAGGAAATTGAAGAGGCCAAAGAATACCTCCGTCAACGTCCAATCTTCAAATTGTAATGATCGAGGCGGCAAAGCAAATTATAGATATTTCATACCGGTACAAAATCAGCCCTGAACTATTCCGTTTTTCAGCAAACAGACAGTTGCAGGAGGAGGTGGATGCCATTATTTTATCCCTTCTTGAAATAATTGAAGACCATGCGTGGCAGCTCCTATCCTTGTAACATTTGTGACGATGAAGTCGGATTTCATGTGGAATGGGACAAATTACCACCGTATCACGGTCATTGTAAATGCTTTGCAGTTTCCGTATCAGCAATATAATTATTTAATAGGTTAAATATCAGAATTATTATGTTTGGAATATCATTAATCAGCACAAAGAAACTCAATCATCTTGCATCAGAATGCAGCAAACTGGCTATTGCCAATGTTGAACTTTCAAAACAAAATGCGACACAATCCAAAACTATTATGGAACTTACTGGAGAAGTCCGGGTGCTAAACTCTAAAATCCTTCTGAATGAAAGTATCAATGATGATCTGCAAGCCTCTGTCTATTTTATGTAGGCAGAGGCGGCTTTTTTCCAATGTATAATTACATTGGATTCGGAGCGCGGAGTACGGGATTGCTTTCGCGCTCCGCGTTTTGGTACAGATCATTTTGCATTACCCTCTTTACTTTCATTTTTCTTGATTTTCAGTTGATATAGCAAGTCAGCTTGTTGCTGTTCCTTATATTCACGCATGATACGATCCCATTCATTGTTTTTCCCATAACCGGATTCTTCCGAGCCGGTTTCTTTTGATAAAATACCGGCACCGACTAATTGTACCAAGTTCGATACCAATTCGGTGCATTTTGGTGGACGTATGGAACTGCCCACGAAAAAATTTTCAAATTGAGGAATTTGGTAAGTTGGCCTTTTTCTGTTCCATATCCGTGCAATTCTTTAAATGCAATCTCCATTTTTTATTGTCCCATCCTTTTGAAACCCAAGAAGAAATGTGATTTCCCGTGAACTTTCATCGAGTTTGTATCGTCGGGCATGCAAACAATGTCATTTGACCGGTTATGGAGTCGTAGCTGTTGAATGAGTGTCACCATCAAAATAGAAAAGATTCTTGGTGAATACCTTTTTCATTCGGAAAAATACGATTTCTTCTCTTCGTCATATTTACACTTTTGTCTATCCGGGTAAAATGCAATTCCGAATTGATCTTGTGCCCTGAAGGATAAAATTCACGGATAAAATCAGCCTGCAATGAGCTGCCATGTCAGCCTATCACTATTGTTTGTGAACGATGCGTTTCTTAAATCGCTCGTAATCCTGCCGCCTGAGGTAACCTTCAGGGTAACCCTTGCAAAAGGCTTTTTGTAAGAATCTCTGCTATCATATTAATCCTAAACCTTTTTATGTGTTTGCGTTTATGTTTAATTTCAAAAATCATTCGCATAAGCTTCGTATCGCTTTCCTTTCCTTGTCGAGAATCTGTCTAAGGGGAACTTTCTCAAACCCTTTGCCGGAGAACTTGCGTTCAAGAAGAGTCGGTTCAATGGAAATCTCCCGGTTGATAATTTTTGTGCGAACAGATATGCCGCTTGTGATTTTAAATTCGCATAGATGTATTTGAATTTCTCCTCCACGGCTTCTTTGTTGTTGAATGGGATTGCATTCGGGAAAAACCTTTGAATATTTGTCCGAGTCCGTTAAGGTCATAGGTGAAGCATTCTTCTCTTACATGC